>SXGQ01718859.1_pt1 | contig 10850 bp, 12 predicted proteins | sample 3178371 | NCBI WGS metagenome assembly SXGQ01 (sample SAMN11356859, study PRJNA531348) | freshwater metagenome | isolation source: freshwater sample F1-20 | place: China: Fuxian Lake, Yuxi | collected 2017-12-25 | reverse complement strand
CTTGATGGGTTTGCTGGATATGGGTTTCCCGAAGGACGAGGTGAGTTTTCGAAAGCAATTCCGGATCATCGATGCTGCCACCAATGCAATCACCTGGAGCTTCCGGATGGAGCCAGAGTCTTCGTCGGTTAAAAGCATGCTCCCAGAATTGAAAGTGGAAATCGCTGCAGGCACCAAGCAGTTGCTCGCCACCGAACTGATTCTGAAAGATGGATCGCGCTTACGGAACGAGTTCAAGGAATTGAGCCGCAACTCGAAGATATCGACCGATTTGTTCACTACCAATCTGGATGCCACATGGAAAATCACGACAAGCGGCCCTCCACTGAAAAAGTGACCCTTGATGAAGCATTGAAGTCGCTACCGCATGGGGCTGGTTTCCGCTTCATCGACAGGCTGACCGAACTCGTTCCAGGAGTCTCCGGCAGCGGTGAATTTTTTCTTCCGCAAGACCACGCCTCGTTACCCGGGCATTTCCCAGGGAACCCCCTAATGCCAGGAGTGCTGATGGTGGAGGCTCTCGCTCAGCTTGCCGGTGTGGTAGCGCAATCCGACCCGACCCGACCGCCGCTTTTGGCGCTGAAACTGACCGGGATCCGTCAGGTCAAAATCTCCGGTAGTATCCGCCCGGGTCAGACACTAACGATCGAGGCCCAGATCGCCGGCCGCATGGGATCACTTATCCAGGCTAGAGGCTCCGTGAGTTCAGCGGGCCATCTATTGTTGCAAGGAGAGGTAACACTCTCCGGTAGCGAACCAGTCCGACCAATTCAGCCATCCCAGGCCGAAGCTTGAATTGCCAACGGTTACCCACAGGCTGCCAGAAAACGCTCACGCCACAATCTTCTCGATCGTTTACCGCGAACATCAGCCGGGATCTCGTCCAAAAACCACCAGCGGCGAGGCAATTGCCAAGAGGGCAAAGATCGCCCCAAGAAATCTCTGAGCTCCATTTCGCTGACGGGATGCTTCAGAGCCACAGCGGCGACGATCGCCTCATTGCGCCCACCTGCCTCGGGAACGGAAAAAACCAGGACGTCAGAAACCGCAGTATGCTCCCGAATTTGAACTTCGATGGTTTCTGGGCCGACTTTGCGACCAGCGACGTTGATCAGGTCCGTTGAACGCCCCAAAAGCCGAATTTGACCTGATTGATCGATCTCAGCGAGATCACCCGACCGATAGACTCCGCCGCCCAACCGATCGTCTGATTCAGGATAATAAGTCTTAGCGACTGAAGGGCTTTGCACCTCAAGACAGCCATCATCCGAGATGTGGAGTTGAACTCCCTCCATGGCCGTTCCTGCGACTGTCCAATCGCTTCGTGGCACTGCAGTCCGGTCATAGGCAATACCCCCGCACTCCGATGCCCCGAGAAAGTTGTGCACCTTGATACCATCACGCTCGAACAAGAGTCGCTCCAGTTCCACCGGTAAGGGTGCGCCGGCTGATATCGCCAGCCGGATACTGCTTGGGAGTTTCCCTCCATTTGCCCAAGCCTGCCAAAGCGCAGGCACTGCTGGCAGGCTGATATCCGACCACTGACTGGCTTCCTGAAACACGGCTGCCGGAAAGGCCGATGGGAGCAATATCAAGGGGACCCCATGCAACAACAGAGGAAGGACCAGATTTGAAAAACCATAGCTATGCGCCAGCGATATGACCCCGAGATTCGGAGAGCCCTCATGGAGCCCCATGGTGGCTACTATCTGCTCGGCATCTGCCGCCATTTGGGCACCCGAAAGTCCGATCATCCGTGCTGGTCCCGTGGTGCTGGACGTCAGTTTCAGGTGGGAGAAGCCATCAACTCCTTGGGCTGCTGCCGGAGCCTGCTGGCCCGGCTCGAGCGGGCACACTACGCTGTTCGACCGCCATCCGCGAAGAACCTCAATGATGAACTTCGCGTCGCGCCCAGATGGGTGGACGACTCGCGATGCTACATGAGGAGCCGACAACAACTCGCGATGAAGATCTGAAAAGGACCAGATTCGACCACCTGCCCGATCATAAAGTGCAGGTCGATCGGCGTGGCTATCGAGAGTCCTCAGCCACTGTTCGTAAAGCATCGTCCTTTCTGTTTGGCCAGCGAATGCTTGTCCGCGCAAGCTGTATGTCGGATGAAGGAAGCCATTCAACGACCATGCCTGACCTCGGCAGCATCCTAAACCAACCAATTCCCTCGCCAAATAAAGGCCTGACCGACAGGGAATTTGATTTCTGGCGGGACACTTTGGGATTCCGGAACGAAACGGAATGGGTTTATGGGAAGGATCCAAAAACCGGCAAACAAACACACGAGTCCGCCCACCCCAAACCCACCTACAGCCTGCGTTGCTTCGTGATGGCTCGAACGGTTCAGCAGTTTCACCTTCATTCAGAATTCCAACCCAATCAGGCGCGTTTGTCGGCCATTGAATACCGATCTCGAGTGCAAGAGGTCGTTCGACAGGACCCCCGCAAAAGGCGTCCCCACGACCGGCGGATACAGTTCCCGGGCTATGCCGGCCTGAGAGAGTTGAGCGACAGCCTACCGGAGGTCATCAAATCGGTCGCTGGAGGAGCTTGGCAAAGCTACGCTCAGCGTGGGAATTGGCGGATGGTTCTCCCATTCCTGAGATCTTCTCAGATCAAGGAATCCCAGCGAATTGCAGAATCCGTCGCTCAAAGGGGAACAGCCGTAGTCCATGTCGCAGATTTCCCGCGTCTCCAGATCAACCACGCGCTTCTCGCGTATTCCTCACGCGCTACGCCTTCGGGGATCGCAATCGCCACATACGATCCGAATGCCCCCGCGACACCGCTCGAACTGACTTTCAGCCTAACAGATTCCCGCTTCCGGCTCCCTTCAACGGCTTACTACATCGGGGGCTGGGTGAACGCCTACGAGGTCTACTGCAGTTTTTTGCGCTGACCATCCGCGATAGGCGGTTTTGAGCGAGGGATGAACGTCAAGAATGTGAATCCAAAGAAAACTAAACCGCAGGCATTGACGCCCATCGAGTAGCCCAACTTGTAGACTCGTCCACTATTGCGAGCGGCGTAAATCTCTTGCTCCTGACCTGCAAGTAAAGTTGGCCACGCCATTGGCATGATCGCCCCGTGGAGCATGCCACGGAAAAACCCCGGAGCCTCAGCCAATTTGGCATCCCAGCGGACAGCCGCACCAGCAATCCAACCCATCACCAAAGCCATGACCAAGAATTGAAGCACCTTGCGAACAACACCGAGGGCCCTGCGTAAAACGGATGCACCTTGTTCAGTACCTGGGTTTTTGGTCTTATCTTCCATCGATGTTTCTCCGCAGCCGGGATCTCACTCCAGAATACTTCGACTCGCCAGAGCGGACCTCAGCTGAGGTCGCAGAACACTATGAGTGGCTGGGCCGGATGAACAAGCTCACTCAATTTGACCGACCCTTTCGTGTCTGGATTCCGCAGATTCTAGGAGCCGAAGCCTGCAAACGGCTCTCCATCGTCGACCTTGGTGCAGGGAACGGGATGTTGGGGCAAACTTTGACTGAGTTTGCACGGGGCCATGGCTGGGACTGGCGTTTTACCAACGTGGATCTGAATCTGCCGGAACCCGGGTCCGAAGGTTCGACTTCAGGAACTTGGGTCAAAGCCTCAGTCACGGATCTCCCTTTCGCTACGAATTCGTTCGACCTAGCGATCGCAACAACGATGACCCATCACCTCAACAGTGATGCCGATGTATCAGCCCATTTCCGTGAGGCTAGGAGAGTTGCATGCCAAGCCGTCTTGATCTGCGACATGGTTCGCAGCCCGTTTTTTCTGGCCGCACTCTGGGTGGTTCTCGTAGCGCTTAGGGTCCCGAAAGAGTTTCGACGAGATGGAGTTCAATCCGTCAAACGAGGGTGGCGGGAGTCTGAGTGGCGGCGACTGGCAGCCTCAGCTGGTCTGAATGGAGCTCGCGTTTGGTCCGAGCATGGAACTCGTATTCTTTTGGCTCATCACCTTAAGGGCGGCATCGGCGAGCAGACTGATACCACAGGAACCAACGGATCGCGTCCCTTACCGGTCTGATCTTGCTGTTCTGGCCGTCATATTGTGGCTCGATCGGTAAGAACTCGATCCGATGACCGGCCCGCGCAAAGGCGAAGCACATCTCGGACTCTATCTCGAAGTGATCCGTTTTGAGATTGAGTCGAAGAAGAGGAGCCACATTGACCAGGCGATAACCGCACTGGGAATCAGGCAGGGGCACATGGCAAAGCTGTGAGAGCCGGCGACTCATCCACTGGTTGGTCCAGCGTCGGATTCGAGGCACCGAACGCGTATCACCAGCAAAACGATTCCCGATCACCAGGTCAGCACTGGTGGACTCTTGGTGACTGATGAATCGTGGAGCATCAGCTGGCGCGTGCTGACCATCACCATCCAGAAGGAAAATCCGGTTCGCGCCGAGTCGGGCAGCTGCATCCCATCCATATCGCATGGCAGCTCCCTTTCCTGAACCAGTTTCGAGATCTAACACGTGCGCACCAGCCGACCTGGCTATAGACCCAGTGGCATCTTTGGAGCGGTCGTTGACCACAATAACCGAGTCAACCCAGCCGCGGAGTCCAGTGACCACGGGTCCAATGGACAGCTCCTCGTTCCGACATGGGATCACGGCGTTCAGCACTGCTCAAGGCTTCCCGATGCCTTGGCAACGCGTCCACTAAACAAAGGCCTGCTGATTGAACTACCCGACGCTCGATAGTGTGTCCTACCATGAACTTGTGGCTCAAATCCCTACAGCCCAGCAATTGGAGTCCCAAGGTTCACTCCAGCAGGAGTTGCATGAAGCAGCGCTCGCGACGGCACGAGAAAACTTTGGTCGCGAGGTCTACGTGCGAGGTGTCGTTGAGGTTTCCAATTTCTGCCGAGAAAACTGCCACTACTGCGGCATGCGGCGCTCCAACCGAGGATTGGATCGGTACAGGGCAGAAGCAGATGCCCTTCTGCGAATGCTGCTTGATGAACGGCCGAACTGCATCACCGACATCAATATTCAAGCTGGTGAGGATCCGGTGGCGGTCCGTGAAGTGGTGATACCTCTGGTTCGCTCACTGAAGGCGTCGACCGCTTTGGGAATCAGCGTTTGTCTGGGAACCCTTTCACCTGAATTGACCCGTGAACTTCAGGATGCAGGCGCTTCCGTTTACATCATCAAGTTCGAACTGGCGAACGCCGCTCTTTATCGGGAACTCGAAGCCCCAGGCACCTTGGAAGAGCGCACTAACCACATACGGTGGCTTGCCGCTGAAGGTTGGGCGATCAGCTCAGGGTTTATCGCTGGTCTACCAGGCCAGGGGATTGAGGCAGCCTTGGAGAACTTTAGACTGGCCGATTCGTTGCCGCTGGTGGGCTGCAGTGTCAGTCCTTTTATCCCCGGCGACGCCACTCCACTTGCATCGTCGGAACCAGCGAGTCTGGACCTGACACTCAACTGCATGGCTGCCTTGCGTATCATGCGGCCCGATTGGGTCATCCCGGCAGTGAGCGCATTGAATCTTGCTGGACCCGGGTCGGGATATCAACGCGGGCTTCTGGCGGGCGCAAACTTGTGCACGATCAACCTGACCCCAGAGCGACTTCGAGAAGACTACCTCCTCTACCGTAAGGACCGCTTCATCATGAATGAGGAACGGATTCTGAGTGCGATTCAGTCGGTCGGTTGTTACCCCTCATCGACCAGCCTTGCTCAGCGCTATGAGCGGCAATTGCCTCGACCGGAACTGATGACGGCCTGAACCGGTTTTATCCAACTGGTCCCCGCACGAACCAACTTCGCCAGCCCTCAGCCAATTCCAGCTTCACGTAGCGGGTTAAGGCCTTGAGAATGTCAGAGCCAGTAGACCTTTCCGGAAGAAAACCGTTCAGGAGAAATCGCCTTCCGTTGTTGTGCTTTCCTGCCGTTCCCCGCCGTCGGCGGTCGCGGGCCATGCGGGCCAACCTCCGGTTGTAAAAACTCATCAATCGGAATGGGACCGCACTTGGAGGAGTAGAAAACACGGGTTCAAGGAGAGCTCGTTGCCCGCGTTCTACCGGCTGAGAAACGACACCCGTATAGTACATCCCAAGATCGAGATGAAATGCGATCGACATCAGCTCGAAGTCGCCGAACACGTCGTACTTGTCTTTGTAGATCGCCTTAAACCATCGAGCGTACGACTGGCAGAAGTCCTGATTGAATCGTCCGACCCGAGCCTTGGGGTCTTGGCCTTCCAGTTGGTTTCCGATCAACTCAACCCCCCTGCTGACTGTGTAGGATAGCCAGTCCATCCCAGGGCTGTAGAATGGGTCCAAAAAACCCGCAGCATCCCCCACCAACACGAAACCATCTCCAGCAAACTTAGAGGAACAATAGGCCAAGTGGGACCTCCAGTTTGCATCCCCTTCAACAGGTTCGGCCTCCGCCAACAACTCGCGCGGGACAGGATGTTGCGACAGAAAAGCTCGGAGGCGTTCTGGGATCGAATCGCCGGGAGGGATTTCAACCCGCCGATGATCGAAAACGACTCCGATAGAGGTCTCGCCACCCTTGAGCGGGATACACCAAGCCCACCAACCATCCCCCATGAAGTGGTTGGTCGCAGTGCCACGGACCCCTTTGCAGGCTGATGCCCATTCGGGGAAACGACTGGCCAGTTCCAAGCCGTCGAAATCTTTGACGTTCTTCCACCGGGTCCAAATCGCCGAAGTAGGATGCTCGGTATTTCGGTTAAACCATCCGTTCTGACGAGCAAGCAATGCGGTGAACCCTGTTGCATCGACCACCCATCTCGCTCGAATTGTTCGTCTAGCCCCCAACGTTTCGAGGTCGACCGTCTGCAACCCTCCATCCTCAACTCCAACACGGTGGACCTTGGCTGGCCGGATGAGTTGCACCCCTGACCGCTCCGCTTGGCGAAGAACTTCGAGATCCAACGTCGAACGATCCACCTGCCAAGCTGGCACTCTCGCCAGATAACGTCCCCCAACTTCAGAGCACTGATCCAACTGACTCGTTTGACCATTGCTGAACCAGAACCGCATTCCCTGTTTGTTCAGGTGATTTTCGTTCAGGTATTGAGTGAGACCGAGAACCCGGGAGAGGAAAAAACCGCTGACCTCAACGGTCGCCTCGCCCACTCGGCGACCAAATTCGGTCGACTTCTCGACGATTGCTATTCTGCGGCCAGGATAACTTCTGGCCAAAAGCAAACCCGTGGAGGACCCAGCTAATGAACCGCCAAGGATTACCACGTCGTAGATGTCCGTATCCGATTCCACCTAGCTGTGGATCGTAGGGTAATCTGGCAATTTTGGTAACAAAATCCATGTAACGCAGAGGGAGGGTTTGACCTCGATAAAACGCGGAGCCTAGCGTTCCGGGAGTGCCTGCGATATCCGGATGCCAAACAACGATGCTGCCAAACCATAGGCGGGTTGTAGTTACTGGCGCTGGGATCGTCACTCCGTTGGGGACTGGTTGGCTCAGCAATCAGGATGGTTTTCGAAACGGGAAACAGGCATTCGGCCCGGTGAGTTTGTTCGATGCATCCCGGCAACGGACCAAGATCGCTGCAGAAGTGATCTTCCCAGGGGCACTCCCGGCCAATCGATTATCCATCAGGGAATTCCACCGAATCGACCGTGCAGGTAAAATGCTCCTTTGGGCTGCTATCGAGGCTTGGCTGCAATCAGGCTGGGTGCCCACGGACGAGGAGATTCCCATGGTTCTTGGCACAACCAGTGGGGGGATGACTTTGGGGCAGGATTTTTACCGGCAAGCCTTTGGTGCCGGCCTATCCACACGGCTTCAATCGACTCGAATCACGCATTATCAGCCCCAGAGACAAGCCCTCGATGTCATGGATGCACTTGGGTTCTCTGGGCCGGTGAGCATCATTGCCAACGCCTGCGCTTCGGGGTCCAACGCGATTGGTCATGCCTTTGAACTGATCCGGTGTGGGCAATACACCCGCGCGGTTTCAGGCGGCTACGACGCCATCAGCCAACTGGTTTTTGCAGGTTTCGATTCGCTGCAGGCGCTTTCACCCACCGGCGCCCGGCCATTTCACCTGAGGCGAGACGGTTTAACTTTGGGAGAAGGTGCAGCAGTGCTGTGCCTCGAAGAACTGGATTCAGCCCTCAGCCGGGGAGCCCAAATCCATGGAGAAATTTTGGGCTATGGTTCGGCTACGGATGTTTCACACCTAACTCAACCTCATCCGGACGGCGATGCGGCACTGGTAACGATGCAGGCTGCTTGCAAGATGGGGCGAGTTGAGCCACGCGACATCGGCTACCTCAATGCTCATGGAACCGGCACCTTGCTGAATGATTCGTCTGAGGCGCGAGCCATTGCTCGCTGGGCTGGCGATGACGCAAGGAACCTCCCAGTCAGTTCAACGAAGGCTGGCATCGGCCATTTATTGGGTGCAGCGGGCGCTATAGAAGCGGTAGTCTGCCTGATGGCACTTGCTGGCCAATGGCTACCGCCTCAGGGACCCACGGATGAAGTCGACCCCAATTGTAATTTCCCATTGGTAGTCTGCCCTCAGGACAGGAAATTCAACCTAGCTCTGAGCAACTCCTTTGGATTCGGAGGTGCAAATGCGAGTCTGTTGTTCGGGAGGTGGATATGACCCCGATCTATGTTCATGGTTGGGGCGCTGTTTCTCCAGTTGGCTGGGGGATAACCTCTTTGGTGGCTTCACTTGCCACCGACCAACGCCCTAAGTCGACGCCAATTCAGCGCCCTGATGGCTTCACGATTTTGGTTCACAAGGTACCCATCCGAAACCCCAGACCCTCGTTTCTCGCGCTCCCCAGGCTTAGGCGCGCCAGTCCGATAGCCCATTACATTGTGGGAGCCGGTCTTGAGGCGTTAGGGCTCAACGACCGACCAAGCGAGTCCAAGCGCGTTGGGGTGATTTGCTCAGTGATGGGGGGAAGCGTGATCTATTCGGAGAGATTCTACGGGGAGGTCCTTGCTGAACCTCGAACAGCCAGTCCTCTACTGTTCCCGGAAACCGTCTACAATGCCCCCGCTTCCCACTTGAGCAGTGTCTTGGGCTCGACCGAACGGAATTACACCCTGGTGGGTGACCAAACCGGGTTCCTTGACGGGCTTTCAACCGCCGCGACCTGGTTGAATGAGGGGCTTGTAGAGTCCTGCGTTGTCAGCGGAGGTGAAGAAGTCGGATGGGCGACGGCCGAAGCTGGCAGGCTGATGAGCCCATTCCAAATTGCTGAAGGGGCGGGCGCTGTGCTTCTTAGCACGCAGCCATCTCCAGTTCGCTTGAAATTGATCACCAGAGCTTACCCGTTTGTACGACCGAAGAGCCGCAGCGACGTCTGGTCGGACATGGTCAAAGAACTACTGGCTGCGGGAGCCTCAGTGTCGGATTGGTTACCCCCACAAAAGCCTGGGAGTTGCCTCTCGGAGGGAAGCGGTAACTTGGCCGCTTTCTTAGGTGATGGCCTAGCTGCCGGAGGAGCCTGGGCTGCGGCCGCAGCCGTTGCCACTGTCGCCAGCGGTCGGAACTCTGCAGCGGTCGGAATCTTTGGCTCAAACCTCCAAGCCCGAGGGGCCATCTTTGTTAGGGACTGAAGGCCCCGGAGTAAGCCCAAGCACCCAGCAACGCTCGAAATCCCAGCACATGAACCCGAACAAACCCCCCCGAGTTGCAATGGTTACGGGCGCCAATGGTGGTATTGGCCTCGCGGTTGCCAGAAGGCTCCTTTCGAAAACTCCTGATTCTCTGGTCTGGCTGGCCATCCACTCACGCCGGGAAAATGCCGACCAACTCGCAGAAACGTTTGCCGGTCGCGCGACGGTCATCTCGTTGGACGTGACTGACCGCCCATCTTGGGACCGAGTCATTTTGGAAATAGTGGCAAAAGCCGGAAGACTCGATGTCTTGGTGAACAACGCAGGAACACATGAGGATTCACTCCTGGCCACGATGCCCGCCGAATCCTGGGACCGCGTGTTGGCAACCAACCTGAATTCAGTTTTTCACGGTTGCCAATCTGTCATGCGAACCATGATAGGTCAGCGCTTCGGGAGAATCGTGAATGTGTCATCCCTGAGTGCTCTGCTCGCACCCCCGGGGCAAACCAACTACGCCGCATCCAAGGCAGGGGTCATCGGCTTCACACAATCCCTCGCCAAAGAGGTGGCCCGCATGAACATCACAGTGAACGCGGTCTGCCCGGGCTACGTGGAAACGGATGCGATAGCTAATCTCCCCACCGACCATCGAAAATCACTGCTCGATAAGATTCCGATGAGAAGGCTTGGGCGCCCCGAAGACGTGGCATCCGCAATCGATTTTCTCGCCAGCGACGACGCCGGATACATCACTGGGGCAACTCTTAAGGTTGACGGCGGAATCCTCTGAAAACGCCATTACTGCCCCCTAAACGCTGCATCTTCCCATGACCGAAACTGAACTGCTTGAGCAGATCCGCAACATGCTGGTGGATACCTTGATGCTTCCGACCCCAGCAGCAGAAATTGGCTTTGATACCCCTCTCTTCGGCCCAGGCGGCTTAGGCTTAGATTCCGTGGATGCCCTTCAACTGGTTGTCGCCCTCGATAAGAATTACGGCATCAAGATCACCGACCCAGCAGCAGCAAAAGACGCGCTGCAAAGCATCACAAGCTTAGCGAAGACGGTGATGGATAGCCGTCCCAAGTGAAGTTTGATTCTTCACCATTCCACATCAAACCAACGGACTCCCCAGCCAACGAGCACGAGTTCTACGTTTCAGCTGGTTCCACAATTTTTATGGGTGCCTTCCAACCAATTCTTACCCTGTTCCTCCTCCTTTTCGCCGGATGTGCCTCAACCG
>SXGQ01565833.1_pt1 | contig 10850 bp, 16 predicted proteins | sample 3178371 | NCBI WGS metagenome assembly SXGQ01 (sample SAMN11356859, study PRJNA531348) | freshwater metagenome | isolation source: freshwater sample F1-20 | place: China: Fuxian Lake, Yuxi | collected 2017-12-25 | reverse complement strand
GCTGGCCGTTTGGGATTGCGGCCGGTCTGGTGCTGTTTGCTCCATTGTCTCAGGCGCAGGGGTGGGCAGCGGTCATGTACGTCGCGGCAACGTTGTCCCTCGTTGCGCTGCTCCTCATCGCGGGGCTGTACCGCTCTCCTGCTGGCACGATAGCGAAAGCAGGTCCCGCGCCCCTCAACTCGGCTTTCGCCCTGCCGCCCCGAGCCGAGGCGGTGCCCGTTATGGTAGCCGGGCTTGCGTGGGGCGTATTCAATCTCGGGCTGGTGATGCTCTTCAGCTTCGGGCCGCCTTTCTTAGCTGCTCGCGGCTACAGCGCTGCCGAGGCCGCGTTTGTCGCCAGCACAGTTCTCTGGCTGATGATCGCGACGATGCCTCTAGGCGGGTATTGGCTTCAGGGGCGGCGAGCGACCGATCTCGTTGTCGTCGCGCTCTGCGCTGGTCTCGGGCTTGTCATGGCAGGCTTGGCCTATCTGCCGGAAGCCGCCCTCGCGATAGGTGTGGTTCTGGCCTGCCTTATGGGTCCGCCTCCGGGCGCGCTAATGGCGATGCCCAGCAGGGTTCTCCGGCCTGAGAGCCGCGCCAGCGGCCTCGGGCTGTTCCTGACCGTGTACTTCGTCGTGATGGCGCTCGGGCCAGCGGTGGCAGGGATGCTGCGGGACGGTTTCGGACCGGCCGCGCCCATCCTGTTTGGGGCCGCGATGTTTTTCCTGATCACGCCACTTGTGGCCCTCTTCGGCACGCTTACCCGGCCTGCTCTCGTCCCGATCCCCGCCCCGACTGTTGCGCCGGAAGGCCGGAACAGCGCAGCCACGGCCGGAGTTGCCGCCGCACCGTAGCTCACATCGAGGCTCGGCACCAAATGAGTTCGTTTCAGCGCCCTGGGCTCGCCTTCGCGGACTACGCATCAATCATGCAGCGCGAGGCAGACCTCGGAGACCTCCGGCCGAGACGCTCGCCAAGGCTGCCCTGAAAGTTCAGGAGACTGATCAGGGTAGTGCTGAAGCTCTCTGGTACACTTGCCGCAAGATCAGAGTTCAGGCGCTTCTCGATCGCGGGCGCGCCGCAGGAGCACGAGCCCAAGCTGCTCTTGGTTGATCGAGCAAGCTCATCATCCCGCTTCAGGCGAGCGTCACGGCGTAATCGACGCGAGATGCACAGCCAACCAAAGCCCTCCCGAGATCGTCACCAAGGCGGCCACTGCGCCAACCTCTGACCGGGCCTGAGCGGACACCCACGTCGAGCATCGGACCATGAAAGCTGTTGAGCGTTCGCGGCTGGGCGAGGTGGCACGCGGGCAAGGCAGGTTGTCGTTCGTAGCCGGAGCGCTTGCGCGAACGACGTGCCGGGCCGTGTAGTCAGCCGTCCTTGGGTCTCCTCGTGCGAAGCACATGGTGCCTCCCCGCGCCGTTCGGCGTCTAATGTCTCACCATGCTCTGTGATGGTGACGGATCGGAGGCAGCGGGATCACGTTCGCTCGATGCGGGCGGCGGTTAGTCCAGGGCGCGCGGAGCAGCTTCTTTAGCAGCGCTAGGGAGTCGGAACCGCATCGGGCGGACAGGGTTCGAGAGCGCCCCCGCTGACCGGTTGGTAGATGCGGGAGCGGAGGCGCTCCGGTCAGCGCAGGGGTGCGCCCACGCGACCGACCGCTAAACCCACGGTTTTGGGTAGCGTTCCCACGCAGCCTCTAGGCTGCCTTGGAGCACGCTGCTGTTTCCGCTGTCAGGCGTGTTGGTACTGGAACGCTTTGCCGGGCGCTGAGTAGAATCCCAGAGTGGAGTTGCGTCATGAGAGTTCAGCCTGACGGTGAGGTGATCCTTGAGGCCATCGTCAAAGCCCAAAGTCTCCTAGCTGAGAACCTTCACCCCGAAGGCACTCCCGACGCGAAGACGATCGACGAGTTGTTCGGCGTCCTAGACGACTTGAAGGTGGTCATGGCCGTGCGGCGCGAGACGATGCGTCGGAAGGTCATCCAGCCGGTCCATCACCGGAGGTCTGTTCCTGATCGCATCGCGCTCGCCTTGATGGATTGAGGTCGTCCAGTCCCTAACATCCGATAGGGGTGGAAAGCGGACGAGACCGGGAGTGGTCGTGCCAACCCGTGAGTCTTCAGCTAAGACTAGATCAGTCCAGGTTGTCGCCCGCCGCCGCATTGCGGTTGCCGCCCCTCTTGCGGGCTCTCAAGCGCGCGCGACCTAGGGCAAAGGCTAGGACGGCAGCGAACCCTCCCAAAACTATGAACGCGGCGGTCTGTCGGTCGAAGCCAAAGATGGCTATCAGGGCGACGCTACATAGCACCCAGATGACCTGCGTCAGCACGAGCGTCATCAGCAATCTCAAGGGCTATTCGCCGCCAGCTAGGTAGCTCGACATCGAAGGCTTCGATCACCATACGACGAGCCGAGAGGCAGCGCGACGCCCTCTCGCAAGGTCCGTCATGGGTGGAAACCGGACCTGAGCTAGGCCACCATCAGACGGCCCGATGACGCTGCACCAAGTGCTGGAGGTTCTGCCGTGCATCCCGTTCCTCCGCTCGCGGACCTGGACTGGCTACGTGGAGACCGACTGGATGTCGTGAGCACCGCTGAGTTCACGATCTGGTTCGCGTTCGACAGCAAAGGTGTTGTTCAAGCTGACGATACGGTTGAGCTAGTTGGCGGAGACGGCACATCCGAGTTCTACAATCCGCAGACACGCGAAGGCTCCTGGCCGTTTCTCAAGGTCATCGGACGTACGGTGAAGAATGTGGCACGACCCGATGACTGGACCATCGAGATCACCTTTGATGGCGACTTCCGACTGGTCACGAGGTCCAGTGATGGTGGGTACGAAAGCGGCCAAGTTACCGTGCCGGGTGGTGACGCGCAGAGCAGCCACCGCTTCTGACCCATGGTCTGCAATGGGTCTATTCCGTTGAAAAACTCAGGCGCAGGCTCCGGAGCGCTCCGGTCAGCCGCCGAACTTGGCCCCAACGTAGAACAAAACTGTCGCTCCAATCCGGAGCGCTGGGCACGTAAGAGTGATTCCTTCTCTTTAGCGACGGCGTCATTGAGCGCGAGACAACCCCGTACGAGTTTTTCAACGGAATAGGTCGGGAGCAGACTCTCATCGGACAAGCATGCCCCAGGCGAACAGGAGTGTCGCCAGTGCGCCCAGGATGGTTCGCACGTTGTGCAGCCTTCCCCAACTTAGGAGCATTTCACGGCTTTGCGCGCCTGCGTTCTGGACGGGCATAGCGAGCAGGCGCTTGTTTGTCGGCATGATCACGAGCAGCGTGAAAGGCCAGTTCGCGAGCAAGACAAGGCTACCTACGAGCCACTGCCAGTCCCGCAACTGGTAGAACGCGATCAGGCCAACGATCCCTCCGAAAACCGCCAGCCCAGCCTGGATGGGCAGAGCCCGCCTGTAGCTCGGCTGCCATTGTGCAAGCAGAGGACCGTCTTCCAGCGTGAGCCGAGCGGGATGCTCAACAATGGTGATGTAGGCTGCGGCACTCGCAAACAGCGTGGCCGAGATCAGAGCCAGAACGGGAAGCGTCCGCATGTCATCTAATGTCTGGTCCATCTGAGCGACCGGTGATTGGGTTGAAGAGGCGCAGCGGCCTACGCGCACGCTGCTGATGGCCGATGCGGCCAATGCGTACCGACAGTCAGGCGTTTGAGAGACTGCATCTCTGGACAACCTCGAACCCGACTAGTCGCGTGATCGCACGCCGATGTTGCAGGCGTGTTCCGGTCAGCAGGACGGAAGTTGCGTCTGGGCCTCCTGGGAGACGATCACGGTGGCGCTTGAGAACGCGCTCAGGCCGCCGCCCGCGCCCTTTCCTGCCCGATCCGATCGAAGACCGCCTCAGCCTCCTGAAACCGCCTCTTAGCGGCTTCCTGGAGCCTTGGCGGGTAACGGTCCGGGTGGAGCTTTGCGCGGTAGGCTCGCTGGACGGCTGCGACGACCCAATCGGGGGCGTCCGAGTGGAGGCCAACGCGGCGGAACAGCGCCTGCTCTGGGCTACGCTCCTGGCGCTGCATCGCCCGCGCTTGTTTCTGAAGCTCGCTATTGATCAGACGGAGGCTCTCGATCTCGCTCTGGGCCGAGCGCAGCGCCGTGCTGAGTTCGTCTACCCTGGCGGCGAGGGCTCTTCGGCTCCGGCGAGCCGATTGGAGCGACAGCCCGGCAAGGTCTATGGTGCCCTTCCGGGCGTCCCATACGAAGAAGCCGACCACGGCGAGTCCCAGCACGGCAATCACCGCGAGCGCCCAGGGGTTGCTTACCAGCCACCCGAGCGCGATCAGTGCGATCCACGCCTGCACTCAGCGAGGCCCAAGGAGGGTCGAAAGTAGGTTCCCGAAGCCGATAGCATGGCCTTGCCGGTTCCGGGTGATCTGGCCGTCGTAGCTGCCGAGCAAGTGCCCTCGACGGTCCTTCAGCACGATTCTCGTGCCGATCCGTTCCAGGGTGCCCAGGGCCACGCCTGAACGAGCCTGGAGCGGTTCGATTTGAGCAGGCGGAACGTGATCCATCACGCCGCCTTGCTCGCGGCAACCGGGAGCGGCTCGGGATGATTGGCTTCCTGTTCCAGGCCGCTCAGGAGCTTGTACGCCCTCTCCCAACTTGCGCGCTCAAGAAGGTAAGCCGCCGACTTGAACCCAGGGCCTAGCGCGCCTGAGGTGGTGTATGTGGCGACACCTGCGCGGGCCAGCTTTATGGTGATCGCGCTCGCAACAGCCTTCGGTACCCGCCGATTAGACGGGCCATGAAGGTCTTCCAGGAGCCAGCCGAGGCTCGTACGTCGAAGCTCGACGACGACTCTCTCGTGCCGCGATTCAGGGGCATGCTCCAGGTAGACACGCCGTCCCGTCAGCACGTCAGGGATGCGCTCCGCGAGGCAGTTTCGAAACCGACGCCCGGCGTCCTGAAGGGCGGAGCCGGTTCCGAGCACGCTGAGTTCAGGCCCGTCACTCGGAAGCTGGAGGTCGAAATCGGGCAGGCGATCAAAGCGGGCAGCCCACTCGCTAAGCCAGCGCTCGACCGATTTAGAACCGATCTGCCCGAGACTGTGACGCATCGCCGGGGCGGTCGCCGCAGAGCAATGCGCCTGGATGTGAGCAAAAGCACCGTTCAGCCGGGCGGCGTCGCTGGCGTGACTGAGCTTGCTGGCGATGGCCGGGTGGAGGAGGTCAGGAACGAGGGCCAGCACGATTGCGATGCGCTCACCACTGAGATCGCCCTCGATTTGAGTGAGGACACGTGCCCGCTTGCGATCCAGCAGATCGCGCGAGGCAAACACTTGTCGAAGCTCGCGGTAACGTTCGGGCGGGCCAGCCACATCAACGCCGAGCCGGGTCAGAACGCCGAGGAGACCGTCTGGGCTAGTTTCCGGCCCGAGGCAGTCCAGGATGGCCTTCGGCCGGAGCACAACCAGGGCGCGGCCGATCTGGGCGAGTGACGACAACCCTGCCAAGCAGACGCCAGGGGCGGCGACCCGGAAGCGTGAAGCGAGTTCCTCGGCCGAGGTGCCGAGCACCAGTTCCGCGAGGATTGAGAACGCGGCCTGACGTTTCGCCGGGCCGAAGTAGAAGGTGGAGGCGACGAAGCTCGGGGTCTCACACTCGATCTGGATCGCGGTATCCAGTGCCCACCCCACATACGGTCTTGCGATGGGCAGGGCACGATCGCGGAGTTGAGCTACGGCGGAAAGAGTGGGTACCAGATTGTGCTCCGTGATGGCCTCGCAGGAAAGTCTCACGGACAGGCAATTTGTCGAGCAAATTGGACGGCCCACTAGGGCTAGAGTTAAATAGTCACTGACGCCAACAGAGATCGCGTTTTGTAGTCGCCACCCGACATCTCGAACCGTTATTGGACCAGCTTCATCCCGAGCAAGAGAGTCTCGCTCGCCGAAACTGAGAGTCCCAGCGGGCTTTTTCGCGATCAACCTGCGAAGCTAGAACGTGTGCTCGCTGAGCGTGCCTTCGCCTCCTGCCAAAGCGTCGAGCTTGTCCTCGGCGTCATCCGGGCTCGACGCCTCGATCACCTCACACGAGGTGGCAAGCGCCTCCCCCATCATGGGCAGCTTGAAGGCGTGAATGATAAAGTAGTGATGCCCCGACACCTCGGAGAACGCGATGAGCAGGTGGGCCATCTCGATCGTCCGTTCCCTGGTCGGCTTCCCATAGTTGTCGATCTCGGCCTGCTGCTTGTAGCCCTGCCTACCGATCATCTCCTGGAGCTTGAACTCAGGGAGCCCGCCATACTTGGCCATGGCCTCCGCAACCACCTCGGGATACCCCCAGACGGGCATCCGGTGCATGTGCCTGCCCATGTCGAGGAACACCCCGGCATAGCCGATCTTGTTGGGGTTGCCGCGCGCAGAGCCGCCCCTAAGCTGCTGGTTTGTCACGCGTCTGCCTCCTCGTCCTGGAGGTACTCAACGACCTCGTTCTCAAGCGGCAGGGCGTGGGCGTCCGGGTACTTCTCGGCGAACGCCTCGGCGTGCTTAGGCGTCTTGAAGGTCAGCACGACAATGTCGTGCTTGCTGTGTTCGTAGTCTCCGTCCTGGTACGCGTGGTAACCGGCCTCGATCGCTCCCCAATTGTACACCTCGTAGGAGGGAAGATCGTCGCCGAACTTGGCGAGAAAAATCCCGATCTCGACCTCGGTGAATTTCCTGAACTCGATCTGCCGCATGGTGTCGGTGTTCATCACGCGCCGCCCCGCGTTCCTGGCCAGTTCGATGGTCTCCTCTCTGCTGAGAGCCGGAGCAGCTCCGTGCAGTTCCTCGAAGGTCACGGATTCAAGTGCGTACCGGGCATGATCGACAATGGCGTCGCGAAGCGCGCGCGTGGCCGCCCTGAATGTGACGATGTCCGCGTCGTACTCGACCGTGTAGAATTCACCGGGCGGCCCAAACTTGGCCGCCACCGCATCCAGCTCGAACCGTAGCGCCCGGTCGGCCATCTCCCGCGTCAGGAGTTCGCCGTTGTACTGGTTCCGGTAGACGTGCTTCAGCCTCTTCGCCTTCTCGGCGCGGCCTCTTTGTAGGTCTTTGGTCACTGCCTCTGTCCCTGTTCGAAGTTGGTTCGGGGTACGCGGGTACGCAGGAAAGTCGTGGCCAGAGGGTTGCCTCGGCCACGCATTGGGGAGCGCGGGCACGGTGAGCCGCGCCATCGTCCTTCTATCGTCCAGAGTGAGCACTGGCCGGGCGCTGCATGATTTCGCGCAGCTGCCCTTCGGCCCCGTCCAGTGATAAGACTAAATAAAGCACCTCTCCCGGCGGTCCGCAAGGGCCTTCGATGCACAAACGCAAACTTACGTTTGATGTAAGTTTCAAGGTGCGCCGCATTTTCGTTATACGAATTTCGTTTGACGAATTTGTTATTGTCAGCACGAGCTCGAACCCCGAAGATTGCTTCGGCTATAGCTTGACCGACCTTGCTGGCCGTGGCATCAAAGGCCGGTAAGGAGCCATCCGTGGACGAAACAGGACTCCAGGTGCCGCCATCGCCCGTGGTTGGGACGTTCGAGCGTCGAACGTCTCGGGCCAGGGCCAACAAGCTCGCGGACAGGATCGCGCGCGAGCTGCGCGACGACATGAAGAGCCACAAGATCGAAGCGGATCAGCGCGGCTCGAAATTCGCGGTCGCCGTGTACGCCGTGACTGAGCAATTCGAAGATGACCCCGAGGCGCTCAACGATTTCATTGACGGGCGCATCGAGGCAGGCGGCGGCAAGATCACCGCGCCCAGCAAGTACCAGCACCAGCCGCTGGTCCGTGCTTTCGTCGCGCCGGAGTCCTGGGCGGATAGCAAGTCGTCGATGACCCGCTATGCGCAGGCCATTGAGGGGTTGAAGCTCAACGGTATTCCGGCGAGGTCAGCTCTGGCCTGGATGGAAACGGAGGACCCTCACCTTCCCGGCACGGGGCTCGCGAAGGCTGTTGCCGCGTACAAGCGCCACCCCTTCATCAAGGCTGAGACTGCTGGTCAGCGAGACGCGGCGACCCGACGCGACCTCAGCCTCCTCGACGAAATCCGCGCCCATTCCCAGCCGCTGTCCGAGGACCAGCTCAACGGCTGCGAGTTTGGGTTGGCGTTCCTGGAGATCGACGAAGACACGGGCGAGCACCGGGTCCTCCGGGTCTACGACAACGTTCGCCGGACCGAGGGTGAGCCGCGCTACATGGCCCGCGTCGTCCGCAAGCTCTGGCCCGATGCAGGCGACCGCGTACCGCTCCACATCGCACATGAGGGCGATGAGGAATGAGCTTGGTCGTACGAGTTCACCCCGATTTCGTGCGCTCCATCGAGCTCGCCGAGCACTGGCGCGCGCGGCAGGTGACCCGCCCGACTCAGGAGCTGCTGGCCGAGGTCAGGCCAAGTGTCCCCGGCCTGCTGGACCATACCGTCGTCCTGATCTTCGCGAACGACCCGAGGGAGAAGGGCGACTATCGGCACACCCGCCTATTTTCGCACGACCCCGGTACGCCCCCGGCCCTTACCGAAGGAGCGGCCAAGTGGATGTGGGAGAACGACGTGGTGTATCGACTCCTGGACCTCGCCTGGGAGTGCCCGGAGAGGCCCACGGATCGCCAGGCTGATCTCCGTGCCACAGCCATTCAGTTCAAACGGCCCCAGGAAGCCTTCGCCTTCAGGATGCGATGGACCTGAATGCCAGCATGCGGCAATGCCGCAGGGCGTGATTGGGGCGGCGGGCGGTTACCGGAGCCAATCTTATGAACGTAACTCAGCAGACGGACACCCTGCTCATTCTGGCGATGGTGGACGCGATCCGGCAGGTCACGGTGGATCGTCCGATGCCTGCGTCACACGTGCAGGCATTCCTGGTGATCGCGGCCAATCAGGAGCGCGGCACCACCACCCAGGAACTCGTGGATGCTCTTCACATGGATCAGTCCGGGGTGAAGCGCATCCTGGACCAGCTAAGCAAGTTCGGCCGGACCAACCAGATGGACGGTTTGGATTGGGTCTACTCGATTGACGACCCGAAGGCCCGAGCCCGGAAGCTCTTCCTCCTGACCGCCAAGGGTCAGAACAAGGTGCAGAACATGGTCCGGTGCTTCAACGTCCCGCCCCAGGGAGCGCGGTGATGGTGCCCGCAGAGGGACTCGAACCCCCACGCCTTTCGGCTGCCGATTTTGAGTCGGCCGCGTCTACCAGTTCCACCATGCGGGCTAACCATTCGGAGCAATAACCGATGATCAAGGCGCAGTACAAGGTCGCGCCCCGTGGCTCGGGGTTCCAGACCACGGTCACGTCACAGGCCCTGCCCAAGGGTCGGGAGCGTCGGTCCTTCAAGTCGCACGTCGAGGCGGATCAGTGGGGCTCGTCCAGCGTGGCGAACCTCAAGGCCGGGAAGCCGATCGAGACTGAGGGCAAGGTCCAGCGCCGGTCCCCCGATGGCAAGCCGCACACCTTGGGTGAGCTGCTGGATTACGTGAAAAAGGAGCGCTGGCTGAAGAAGGCCACCACTTCCCAGACGATTATCCAGCAAGCGAAGTCCATCACCGACACGATCGGGGCGGACACCCCCATCACCACGGTGGATTACCACACGATCACGGTCGCCATGCAGAAGCTGGAGGAAGGCCGGGGCATCCCTGCTCGCCCCAACTTGGGCGGCTCGATCAACAGGAAGTGGGCCTATCTTCGGGTCATGCTTGGCTACGCCGTCCGGCTCGATCTCATCTCAAAGATTCCGCACGTCGAGAAGCGGAATGAGGGTGCGGCCCGCGAATTCCGGGTCACCCCCGAGCTTGAGCGGCTGATGCTGACCTGGGCCACCCTGCACGGTGAGCTGGAGTTCCGGGACTTCCTCATGCTCGGCATCTACGTCGGCGCGCGCGAGAACGAGCTTCTCAAGCTGACCCTGTCTAAGAAGACGCCGCATGCGGGGTTCGTCGAAGACCGTCACGTCGTCATGCCGCACCCGAACCCCCTGATTCGGAACAAGGGCTTGCGCCGGGACATCCTCATGGCCCCGTGGGTGCGCGAGATCGTCGAGCGGCGTCGGGCCGAGGGTGAGGAGAAGCTGCTGCCGACCCTCACCAAGGACCGAATCAGCCGGACTTGGGAGAAGATGCGTCGTGACCCGGTGATTCGGCGCGAGGTCGAGAAGCAGCCGATCCCGAAAGATTTTGTTCCGCACATTCTCAGACACGAGTTTTGCAGCAGGTTGGGTGACCTGGGCACCTCGGCCTTCGAGCTGATGAGGCTGTCCGGTCACAAGACCCTGATCGCCGTCGCCCGATACGTCAAAATTGACCGGAGCCGGAGCGACACCATCATGGAACAGCTCTTCGCATCCACCGAGCACGCCAAGCCCAGGCTCGTGGCGTGACCACCACTCCGATCCCCGCGTCGTGGCGTCTCCACGAGGATCGAGACAAACGGCTCCAGTACCTTGTGGCGGAAGTCCGTGATGCGGGCTTCCAGGAACTCGGAGTTCTGAATTTCTTTAGCTGGGAGACGTTGGACCTGGGACATTGGCTCAACGAGAAATTGGGACCGCAGTTCGATCCAGCCGCGCCCCCTCCGTTCGGCACCCAGCGGTGGATGTTGAGGCTCGACCCGAAGCCGAATCCGGAGTTCTGGGTCCTCGGCTTGAGCGATCAATTCGCGAGGCCAGACCTTACTGCCATGGAGGCCAGGATGCGCTGGACGTGAGTGGCCTAGCCACGTGGCAAAACCCGTGGCAAATGGCTGCCACAACGCATCTAGACTATGTCAGCGTGCATAGCTGAGCTGATTAGTTTCAACGCATTAGAACCCCGGTGCTTTTTTGTTCCCGGACTCAAAATCAGGTTTCCGCAAGGAAGTGCTGGTTCGATTCCGGCCAGG
>SXGQ01214956.1_pt1 | contig 10850 bp, 7 predicted proteins | sample 3178371 | NCBI WGS metagenome assembly SXGQ01 (sample SAMN11356859, study PRJNA531348) | freshwater metagenome | isolation source: freshwater sample F1-20 | place: China: Fuxian Lake, Yuxi | collected 2017-12-25 | reverse complement strand
GCTTTTCCTAGGGTTTTTCTCACAAGAAGAAAAATCAATGATGGTTCGATTTATTTTGGACCCTATACTTCTGTCCATGCAGTGCGGGATTTGCTTGAATTGATCAAGCAAACGATTCCACTCAGGACCTGCCACCTCCATCTGTCTCAACAGGCCATTCAGAAAAATAAATACAAGGTCTGCCTTGAGTATCACCTGGGAAATTGTAAAGCTCCATGTGTTGCAAATCAATCAATGGATGAATACAATATTGGAATTGAACAGGTAAAACACTTGCTCAAAGGAAATTTGGCTGGAATCATCATTGACTACAAAAAAGTACAGAAAGAATGTATTGAACAACTGGCCTTTGAAAAAGCTTCACTGATCCAACACAAAATAACAGCCCTTCAACAATACAAATCAAAGTCTACCGTTGTCAGCCCTAGGTTTGGAGACATGGATGTATTTGCCTACGCAACAGAAGACGATATTGTCATCATCAGTTTTCTAGCAGTCAGGAATGGCACCATTGTAAATTCTGGAACATATGCATTTAAAAACAAGGCCGATGATGCAATGGAAGATATTCTTTCTCAGGGAATTTTACATATTCAAGATACCCAACAAGAAATGTCAAAAACAATAATATTGCCCATACATCTTGAATTTGGATTTGAATCCTTCGAGCTGATTGTTCCGAAAACAGGTGAGAAGAAAAAACTACTTGATCTTGCCCATACAAATGCTGTTTACAGGGCTGTGCAGGTCAAAAAGAAAAAAATGCTTCATTTGACGGAAGAACAAATGGACAGAGATCTTTTATTGGAAAAAATACAGAAAGCACTTTCACTCCATGCATTGCCGGTTCATATAGAATGCTTTGATAATTCTAATTTCCATGGACAATACCCGATTTCTGCCATGGTATGTTTTAAAGAGGGCACCCCAAGCAAGAAAGATTATAGGTTTTACCATGTAAAAACGGTAAAAGGCATCAACGACTTTGCAACGATGAAAGAAGCAGTACACAAAAGATACAGTGGATTGATAAGAGACGACATATCCTTGCCGCAGCTGGTCATCATTGACGGAGGAAAAGGGCAATTGAATGCTGCGGTGGAAGCCATCCATGAACTTGGTTTGGACGGAAGCATGACACTGATTGGGCTCGCCAAAAATATAGAAGAGATATTTTTTTATGGAGACAAAGAATCTGTCAAACTCCCTTACAACAGCGATGTTTTACTCTTCATTCGGTCTATCAGAGATGAAGTTCATAGGTTTGGAATCAATAAACACAGAAAAACCAGAAGCAAGGGAACATTCAAAAATCAATTGCTGGATATTGAGGGCATCGGCCCAAAGTCTGCAGAAGAATTGCTGATTCACTTCAAATCTGTCAACAATATCAGCCAGGCAAGTGAGGAAACCCTGACAAAAGTCATTGGTGCAAAAAAAGCCCAGATCGTTCATGACTTCTTTAAAAAATAAAAGGCCGAGTGATACCGGCCTTTTGAAAGAAAATTTCTTGGTTAATAAGACCAGAGATCCTGCTCAAAATTGAAGATCTTGTTTTTGATATTTTCCCCTTCCAACAATTGCAGGATATTGTCCCTTACATATTGCTTGATAAAAAGATCGTAGGGGTTGTCAATGGTTGATTTTACAATCTTGCTGTCGAAAAATCTGCTTTCAAACAATTCTTCCCAACTCATTTTACCACCAAAGTTTTTGGTATTGTAGACGTCGTACTTTGCCAAAACAGGTCTGATATCAGGATAGTAAATCCAGAACAAAGGAGATTCCCCCAGTAGATTGCCGGATTCATCTAAATATGTTTTCATAGGAGCAATGCCTAAAATACGCACATACATCCTAGAGGATTCTTTATCAAACACCCATTCTTCTTTGATTCTGTACTTAATGATGTCATCCGGATTGAAATCTCTGCATACCAATGAGTCCTTGAATACTCCTTTGGTTCCATCTGGATCTTTTGCCCAATCAATTACCTGCACTGAATCGCACTTCCCGGTGATCAATTCGCCAACACGGGCAATTTGCATAGGAGTTGTAAAACGATCGTCAACATTTGCATCAAATGCAGTTACATCCCCATTTTTGATAGACCGGAACAGTATGTTGACGAAACGCTGGTTGCCATTGTCTTCATCTGCCTTGTATCTGAAGGGAAGGTTTATTTTTTCTCTGATATCTATTTCTCTCCAAACCTTGTGACGATAGATAGCATCGTCCTCACGGATATGTTCGTAGGCAAGTGGTGTCCTGGTTTTGATCATGTTTCTCTCAATGGATGCATCATTTCTAAGAGAAACTTTTACAGAATCAAATGCAAATGGATCTTTCACGGGAGGCACCACTACCGGTTGAGCAGGTTTTGTAGTATCCGCTGGAGGCGGAGCAGCCATGGCAGCATCCGACACCTGCACTGGAGCTGTATTTTTTGCAGCAGGTGATTGCTTTTTTGCTTTTGAAGTCGTGGTTTTTTTTGCAACAGGCTTTTTAGTCTGTGCGTTTGTTTCGGCCACAAATAAGATGGCAAAAACAGGAAACAGCAACAACGAACTCAGCAATTTTTTCATGACTTCTTATTTATCAGGTTTCTTTTTATTTCAAATTATATGACAATCCGGATGGAAGCACTCTTGTTCTACCATCTGGACCCTTTACGGTGATATCAGTGATAGCGACCAATGCACCAGGCTTTAATTTATTGATCAAAGCTGCTGCAGCGCCAGCCCATCTTGGACCTTTGTTGTCGACCGGTGCATAATCAGGAATATCGGAGCTCAATGCGCCCACTCTATAACTAACCACTTCAAATGGCGCGTCAAATTCTGAATCTTCTAGTTTTGCAATAATCCCTCCCATGGCTTTGAATGAAGCCGAAGGAACTGCACCTGGTCTTAAGTTTCCAACATATGCCGTTGGATTGGGAAGTTGCTTCACGCGGAAACCAACTTTGCCGACTGATTTTCCATCAACCAAAATCGTGACTGTTTGATCACCATAAGAACCAGCCGCTGGTCTAACAATATATTTGCTGCCCCCAGCCTTGGTGATTGTTCCTGCAGAAAATTGAGCAGAAACTTTTTCGCTTCCAGCACCTGCAGTGATGGTGAGTGGATTATCAACTCCTATATACAGTACATTCATTTTATCAGCTGAAGCTGCAACACCAGAAGGAACACCCACTGTATAATTAACTTTCTTAGAAACTGTTCTGTTTTCACCGGTATTAGGATCAATGAAACTTACTGTTACATTCATTGATTTTGTTCCAGCCGCACCAACCGAAAATTTAGATTCTGCAACACCGCTGGTATTGACTGAAATAGCTCGGCCGTCAATTGTCACAACTGGTTTTACATTGGAGTTGAAAGCGCCGAGTCCGGCAGTTACAACCATTTCCTCTCCAGGCATGAGGTAATTGGAGCTGGTTCCAACCAACGGTTCAAATTTATCAAGGACCAGCTTGACAGAACCCACCTGATTGGCACAAAAAGCAGCAGCAATGTTTTCTGAATTCTTGACATCATTCTGAAATTTGCTGAGAATGGTGAGTGCCGCAACAGTTGGAGTCATGTGAAAATACGTGTTGATCCAATCCTTCACTTTATCACCGGTCATTGAATTACCTGCATTTGATTTTGGAACATCCAAAGACAATGGAAGTTTGGTGCCAACTTGTTTGGCCATATCATTGTCAATTGCCAACAATTTTACCCTGAACTCGCCTAGTGCTTGGTAAAGGCTGGCGCCATTGGGGCCTTCGGCAAAATATCTTGTAGGAGCTTCAATATCATCTTCTTTGAACTCACCGGTCGACTTGTCCAAATCAGACTCTTCCTTGAGCCCTTGTTTATAGGCTTCAATTTTATTGTAAACATCTTCTGCCAGGACCTTGATCTGATCTGCCTTGGGTTTCCAAAGAGCTGCTTTCTCAGAGGTCTTGGGATCTTTGAGCATTTCCTCAAAGTTGGAATAGATTGAATTATTTGATTCAGTCAACACCGTGTTGGATCCGCTCAAACTGAATTCAACTACTTTGAATGCATTCAATATTTCAGCAGACACGTTTAAGGCAAGAAGGGCAGTCAACACCAAATACATGATGTTGATCATTTTCTGCCTGGGATCCTTGGGTAGTGCCATATCTTTTGTTGAGTAATTCTTAAATGATGATTGGATTATCCCCGGGTTTGCATGGCAGACAACATGTTTCCATAAACGCTGTTCAAACTGCTCAGGTTTTTCGCAAGCAATGAAATCTGCTCCTGTGTTTTCTTTGCATCACCGGCACCGTCTGTAAGTGATTGACTCGCCTTGGCAAGGTTTTCGTAGAAAGTTCCCATCATCTTAAGATGATTGCTCATGTCACTGATTTCTGATTCGTAAACTTTATTGAGTGAAGCAAGATTCTTATTCAACGCAGACATCTGTTCCTGGAACGCCTTGGAGCTGTCTGCTGCTGCATTGAACTGTTGAAGAGACTGAGCTGTATTTGCATAAGCGTCTTTCAGTCCAACCAACGCATTGGAAGCATCGTTCGTTTTAGTGGTGAAGTTGGCAGATGCTGCACCCATATCCCCTACAGATGCAAGGCCAGAGATGGTGGTATTGAGTTTTGCAAAACTTTCGTTGAGCTTTTTAAGTTGATCGGGATTGATTTCCTTTTCTATCAATTTCTTGATCTCATCGTTGGCAGGTGAGCTGTCTGTATTTTTCTTAAGTGCTTCAGCTACTTCAGCCATTTCATTGCCAGCGGGAGGAAGAAAAGCATATAAAAGAAAGATGGCAGCTTCGGTAAGCAAACCAACGGTCAGCATGAAATCAGCAAACGATTTGTGTAGGAGTTTAGCCCATGCGCCAAATATTACAACCGCCGCACCTACACTGACAATCGTATTTACTGTTTTTTCGAGTTTTTTTGAATGAAGAAACATGTAAGGAATTTTAGAAAGTTAGAATTATTTCTTTGCCATTGGTGGAAGATCAATGACACAGCGAAAACCTATATAAGATTTGGCTGTATCCTGGTATTCGTAAACCCGGGTGCTGTTTTGAAGGAAATATCCGATATCCTTCCAACTACCACCTCTTACTACTTTTCTTTTCATACGGGGTGGGTCAGATTCAAGGGCATTGTAGCGGATATCCGGATTCATGTCATTCTGAAAATTATAAGCTCCTTCGTAAAAAAGGGAAGAAGTCCATTCTGCAACATTACCAGCCATGTTGTACAATCCGAAATCATTTGGCCAATATGCATCTGCTCTTACAGTATACAATCCTCCGTCCTCGGGATAATTTCCTCTTCCTGGCTTGAAGTTGGCCAACAAACAACCTTTTTTATTTCTCAAGTATGGACCTCCCCATGGATAGGGTACCTGTGAGCGACCACCTCTTGCCGCATATTCCCACTGGGCCTCGGTAGGCAACCTGAAATCAGATTCCTGGATGCGCCCTTTTGACTCTAAAAATGAATTCAAATATTGTGTTCTCCATGCACAAAATGCGCTGGCCTGTTTCCAGCTAACACCTACAACAGGATAATTGCCGTATGCGGGATGAGAAAAATATTTTTTGGCATAAGGTTCATTGTATGAATAGCTGAAATCACGGATCCAAACAAGGGTGTCAGGATAGATGGCAGTGCTGTCTCTCACAATGAAATTTCCTCTTGGCTGATTGGCGTTTTCACGCTTGGCAGCTTCCCTGAGATCAAAAAACTCAGATTTGTATAATAACTTTCTGATGTCTAATTCTTTCTTGCCGTTGATTCTGTTGTCTGGGGTAATGATCAATGCGCTGAGCTGCTCCTGCATTTTGGGATCATTCCATTTGATGGCTTTTGCCTTGACCCAATCGATGGCGCTTGAACCATCGGGAAATTGTTTTTTGTAATTCAGCACAGATGCTGCGATTGAATCTCTAACCCAGTATACAAATTGACGGTATTCGTTGTTGGTAATCTCCGTAGCATCCATCCAAAAATCATTCATGGATACTTGCTTGTTTCTGGCAGTATAGGATGAGCTGATGTCTTCATCTGAAGGACCCATGTGAAAGGTTCCTGCTGGTATATATACCATGCCAAATGGCCTGGGGAAAATATATTTTCCTCCGATTTCCGTTCCCTTGACTTGGCCATCACTGATGGGCGTTTTTTTAGACTTGCCAATGTTTCCACAACTGCTGATGGTTACCAAAAACATCATAGACGCAGAAAAGTGAAGCAAAAAGCCTTTCATCTTGAATTGCGGTTTAGTAAGCATACAGACAAATATATACCAATTTATAGTATGTAATTTTAACGTATTCAGTTAATAATGAAAATTTTAACAAGCTGAAAACAGACCAAAAACCAAGGCCTGGAAGGAGGATTTCTGTTGATTATTGCCTGTTTATTCAGGTGATTTTGTTAACAAAAGCTTAAGAGCATCTGCTGAATGATCAACAGGTGACCTGCAAGTATAATCACGACAGACATAGAATTGTGATTTTTCGCCTACTGGCCTGTTTCGAAGCAAGGGAATTCTTTCGTCCGTCTGTTGAGCAATGACCAGGACTTTGTTGGGAAGAAAAGCAAGATGAATGCCTGAAGAACTGCTCAAGGCATCTTGGCCAATGATTGCCAACTCCCGGATTCCGGGGTGCATCTCCATTAAAAGACATCCCCATTTTCCAAATGAGCTTGGATATTTTGCCAAAGTTGTCTCAACTCCTTTGAGCATTTTTAAGGACCTGATCCTCCAATCGGATCGGTTGAAAATGATTCCTAATCTGCTGAGATTCCAGGCCATGGTGCTGTTGCCGCTTGGGACTGCACCATCATACAAATCAACTTTTCTGACCAATACCTCGTTGTGATAATCAGGTGTGAAATAGAAATAAATATCCTGCTCATCACTAAAATACTCAATAACATATTCAGCCAGCTCAAAGGCCAGATGCAGCTCTTTCAACGATGCAGTTGATTCATGAAGCATAATCAGAGATTGAATCAGGTATGCCATATCATCCAAAAAAGCAGGAAACCGGGACTGGTTGTTTTTGTAGGTATGTTTCCATCTCTTGCCTTCCTGGTCGTAAAAAGAACTGATAAGAAATGAAATATTGCTAACCGCAAGATCCTTCCATTCTGATTGGAGAAAAACATTTGCTGCCTGAAGCAGGGAAGTTGACAAAAGGGCATTCCAGCCGAGAATGATCTTATCGTCCAATCCGGGTCTCACACGACTGGCTCTTGCCTGAAGCAATGCCTGTTTTGCATTCAACAATATTGATGAAGCCTGATCCATCGTAAGTTGATGGGTTGTTGCCCAAGCTTCAATAGAACTGCTGGTGAATAAAATATTGCTGTGCTCCCAATTTCCACCAGACTCCACATTAAAATATTCGCCTATGATGTTGGCATGCTCTCCTACCGTTGCATCAAATTCATCCTTGCTCCAAACATAAAATTTTCCTTCCACCCCTTCACTGTCTGCATCCAATGCTGCGTAAAATCCACCACTTGGATCCAGCATCTCACGCTTTAAAAATTCAATTGTTTCCACAACAACCCTTTTGATTTCTTGGTCATTGGTAACCTGATAGGCTTCGGTCAGGACCGTCAACAACAAGGCATTGTCGTAGGCCATTTTTTCAAAATGAGGCACCTTCCATTGTCCATCAGTTGAATACCTGCAAAATCCCCCTCCCACATGATCATAGATTCCACCCCGCATCATCTTTTTCAAACTCAATAAAGCTTGGTCCAGCGCTGCATCATTGTCAAAAAAATGATGGTACCTGAGTAAAAATTGAATGGAATAGGTTTGAGGGAATTTAGGTGCATGTCCAAATCCTCCATCTACCCGATCAGCAGCTGCCATGAGCTGATTAAAAATTTTTTCAACCTCTGCGGATCTGATAAAATCAGAGGCGGGCGACTCGAGGTTGATTGTATTTTTCAATACTACTTGATTGGATTTTTGCAAATGTTCCAATAAATTTTTTGCCTGTAACTCAATCTCTGTCCTTCGCTTCATGAAAGCATCGTGCAACTGAACCAACAACTCTTTCCATGAAATGCGCTGAGGGATGGATTGCGGAGGAAAATAGGTTCCTCCGTAAAATGGTTTCCCATCTGGTGTCAGGAACATATTCAAGGGCCATCCTCCTTGTCCGGTGATGGCCTGCAAGGCATCCATGAAAAAATGATCCAGATCCGGACGTTCTTCGCGATCTACTTTGATGCATACGAAATACTTGTTCATCAAGAGAGCGGTCGATGGATCTTCAAAACTCTCATGCTCCATGACATGACACCAATGACAGGCTGAATAGCCAATGCTCACGAGGATGAGCTTGTCTTCCTCCCTTGCTTTTTGCAATGCCTCCTCTGTCCATGGATACCAATCAACCGGATTGTATGCATGTTGAAGCAGATAGGGACTGGTTTCGTGGACCAACCTGTTGGGAACGTTCATAAAAAAAAGAACCCCGATACTTCGGGGATTTGATTATTTGGATCCGATAGATGTTTTCAAAAATTTTTCGAGGGCAGCCACCATGGAGGGCACTTGCGGCTCAGGAGCCTTGACCTGAAGATTCAGGCCAGCTTCCTCGATGGATTTGGAAGTATTGTTACCAAATGCGCCAAGCAGGGTACCATTTTGATGAAAGTCTGGAAAATTTTCCAGCAGGCTTTTCACCCCACTTGGAGTGAAAAAGCAAACCATATCAAAATCATGGATCGCAATTTTGGATTTTACATCACTGCTGATGGTGCGGTACATGAATGGAGTTACGTATTCACAATTGTGAGACCTCAACCAGTTCACAATTTCGTTGTCCTGCTGATTTTCAGAACATGGATACATAAATTTTTCATTTTCCTTGTGCCTGTTGATGACATCAAACAAACCTTTGTTGGTTCCATCAGCACTGTAAAATACTTTGCGCTTCCTGTAGAGAATGAACTTTTGAAGATAGAGTGCCACTGCTTCACTGATGCAGAAATATTTGGTATCCTGTGATACTGTTATTTTCATTTCCTCACAAATGCGAAAGAAATGGTCGATGGCATTTTTACTGGTCAATATGATTGCAGAATAATTTCCGATTTCAATCTTCTGCTTTCTGAACTCCTTGCAAGGGATTCCTTCCAGCTGAATGAAAGGCATGAAGTCCATTTGAACATTGTACTTACTGGCAATTTCGAAATAAGGGGATTTGGGAGATTCTGGCTTAGGTTGGGTAATGAGGATCTTCCTGACGGCTTTTTTCCCGCCGCTTTCTGATTTCTTTCCGTTTTTTGTCATACCCACCTTCAAATAATGCACAAAATTACAAAAAATTTATAGCGCAGACCCACTTCAACCGCTTATTAACCAAATTTTTTATGTTCTGTGGAAAATTTATGAAAAAAATTAAACAGAAAGGGATCAATAAAGCAATGCCTTACAGCACCCCTCCCGTGAGCAGAAAAAGTGCTTGGGATGCGAATTTAATGAGCATGGCTGTGGGTAATATTTCAATCGAAATGAATGCAAGCAGTATATTGAAAATACCCGCCTTGGTCTGTAACCCAAAAATTCTGAATGCATTGATGATGCGGACCAAAAACAAAAATCCAATCACGTAAAGTACTGTGTTGAAGATTTGATTGTTTCCATCAATGCCACTGAATGCCATCATAAATGAAGAAACCAACATCACCACTCCCATGATTTTATTATTCAGAAAAACCAGAAAACTGTACTGTTCAAAAATCTCTTTTTGCTTGAACATCCACCCTAAAAACTGCAGAAAAAAATATTTAAAAAAATAAACAATTGATAAGGTGGCCCATACAAACAACATGACCTGCCAACGATCCATGCCAATCAACTTGTCATTGCTTCCGAGTCCTAAAAAAATAAAGAAACTTGCAGACAAGACAAAGAGCAAGTTGAGCAGTACAGATGGGAGACTCCACATCATCATGGCATCTTTCTTTTGCCTGAACAGAAAGCCTTGATTGAAATAAACCAGAAATACTTTATCAAAATACTCCCTCCAAAAATTTCGAATTAAACCAAGCAAGAGAAAGAGTCCAGCAAAGCTGTAGAAAATCCATTCCAAGCGGGTGGTCTTTTTTTTGCTCAGGAATGTGCCAATCGCATTTTTTGTAATTGCATAAGAGTCTTGCTCTTTTAGGTATGCAGATACATAATCCCCGTATATACTTTGGTAACCCTTTTCAAACTTAAATGTATTCAACTCAGCTGCCGTCAATGGTTTATGATTCAGAATAAACGAATGATAGGCAGAATCAGGCAGAACTTGAGCAGTATCCTGAGCAATTGATGAAACTGACATCAAAAAATAAAAACAAATCAAAGAAAGCAATCTCTGCATGTCATGTAAAATTAATCCTTTCAGCTTGTATGCTAAAACATTGTCGCGAATCCAAGATGGATCTTGGATGACTTGATACCAAAAGCCTGCTGATCGCTTTTACCCAGCGCATAGGCCAATGTAAACATACCTGATCTGGTCTTGAAATTCAATCCAAATCCCGCTCCTAGAAAGTTGCTGTTGGCTCTTTTCCCCATGATATTTTTCTGAACAACTGCCAGGTCGATGAAACTGAAAATATTTGAACTCCTGTCCAACAAATAACGATATTCAATGGTACCGATTGCATACGATGAAGCAAAAATGCTCTCTTCATCAAATCCCCTCAATGTTTTGATGCCGCCAATTTGATACAATTCGTTCAGGTACAATTGTCTGCCATACATTCCTGCAGCATGTAAAGAAGTTTTCAAGGTTGAGAATTGCCCCAACCGATTGAATCGATCGACTTTTAACTT
>SXGQ01476284.1_pt1 | contig 10851 bp, 9 predicted proteins | sample 3178371 | NCBI WGS metagenome assembly SXGQ01 (sample SAMN11356859, study PRJNA531348) | freshwater metagenome | isolation source: freshwater sample F1-20 | place: China: Fuxian Lake, Yuxi | collected 2017-12-25 | reverse complement strand
GTCACCATGCTCGTCCTTTTCTGCATACAGAGCTCCAACAAGTTGGTCTTTGATGGCAGCAAGTGCCGGTTCGACTTCGATGCAACGGTCGGGTGACAGGGCTGCGAACTGCATTCCGTAGGCTCTTAACCTATCGGTTTCGCGTTCGGCATAGTCCATTTCCGACTTATCTCTAAAAATCTTTATTGACCCGTTTGTTTTCAGATCATACTCAATCGCGCATTCCTCACGGATTCCTTTGATCTCTTTGAGCGTAAGCAGAGCCAGACGGAGATTAAGTTGAGACGCTCGCCGGTAGCGTTCGGCAGTGCAGTTACGAATGAACTTTAGCCCCCAAAGCCACATTGAAGGGAGCGCTGACGGGTTAAGTAGCATCGGCGCATCTTGCCGGCCGATCCAAGAGAGCACCTTCTGCGGCATGCCTGGTTTCGACCAAGGCTCGACCTCGCTGGTGTGAATCACGCCACCATTGCTGTGACTGGTCTCCATCGCAGCTTCCTTCTGGCGTTCAATGACATGCACTTCATGACCATCGCGAGCCAGGTAGTAGGCAGTTGTTGTGCCAATGACGCCTGCACCTAAGACGATAATCTTCATGGTTCACCCTCAATAACCGCGCGCCTGTACGGGCCATATGTCAAGGAGTCTCCCACTGCTGAACACGTGGTACACGTCATATAGATTGACGGTCGGATCACAGTGAGTCGTGACCATTTGAATGGGTTCTCCAACACTCGGACACTGGGCGCCTTCAAGCACAGTGATGGCGCTATGCTCATCCCCCATAAAGCGATGAGCAGCGCCCCGGAGGTCATGATTAAGAAACCGCATAACCGCTGCATCGGTAGACATTGACTTTGCTCCGGCGTCGATGACTACTTGGTTACATTTGGTCGCACTAGTGACGCGCGAAAGTACCGTTAGCGCAACATCAAAATGGGTTCCGATTTCTACATCGCAGTACTGGCTGTCCATGAATAAATAGGAGCCAGGCTGGATTTCTGTGAATGGGCCGTTTGCAAGATCAAACAGGTGAGTTCCAGAGCCGCCGCCAGTTACTATTTCGGAGCCCAGCGCTTTTCTGACGCTTTCTATAAATTCCCAATGAGTTTCCACCTGTTTACGCCGCAGATCGTAGCCGGGAACATGTTGAAGATGGCCGTAGTAGGCTTGGATGCCGCACACGGTCAGGTTCGAGTACGAACCGGCACGACTGGCAAGCGCGTACGCCTCATCTACTGTCGACACCCCGGTGCGGTTTTGTCCAACACTTACATCAATCATCACGCCTGCCTTGACGCCCGTTGCCGCAAGCCGTTCGATGCTGATAAGACTGTCGACGGTGAAGATAAATTCAGCTTTAATCGTGACCAAAACTTCTAGAACTAGCGGGGTCACGATGGGCGTTGTGATCAGAATACCGGTTAGGCCTGCTTCGGCGGCAACCATAGCCTCTTTTGCGGTCGTACAAGATATGCCGAGCGCACCTGCGTCGCGCTGCATCGCGCCGATCTGGCCCGATTTATGCGCCTTCATATGGGGCCGAAGCCCTTTTTCATATCGCTTTGCAACTGTCTGCATCGTGGCGATATTGCGCTGCATGATGTCGAGGTCGAGGCACAGCGAAGGGGTAGCGCCTGTCGCCAAGAACTCGCTGGTCGATTTTCCAATCAGTGCAGAATTCCAGGCGTCTTTAGTCATGGCTCGCTCGCAGAGCTGTCCCCAACCGATATGTCGGTTGAGGATCTAGTCAAAGGAGATTTGTTCGGCGGGCGTGGTTTTTTTCGACCGTGTTCCGGCCAAAGGCCCTCTGGTCTGATCACCATCAAGACCATCATTAACGCACCAAATGCGAGTAAGCGGTAAATAGCCAAATCGCGAAATATTTCTGGCAAGCCGACGATGATCACCGCTCCGATTATGACGCCAAATACGCTACCCATGCCACCCAGAGCCTTGTCCAAGGTGTGAGCCTGAACGGGCCACGTATTTCCAGTCAGGAATGAGCCCAAAGCGGGACCGTTAGCGCCTAAGGTCTTGAGTTCTACAGCGGCACCGGATTCAGTCATGGTCGGCATGTCCGGAAGGCGTATAGTCAAAAAATCCGAAACAGCTGCCGGCACAGTGTCTGCTCCATGGGGCTTAGGGCAGGGCGCTTGGGTCGTGCTCACTGGACGCTGCAACTGCCTGCGCTGGGTTGAGCTGCGCGGCGCATGTTGGGTCACTGTAAAGCTGCCGAACCCCCGGATGTCGATGCGACTGCCCGCGCCCAGGGCGCTATTGAGGGCCTCCAAAATCGTCTTAGCGGCCAGTTCCGTGTCCGCGAGTGTCAACTGTCCGAAGCGACCGGCCAGTGCGCTGATGAGGTCTGATCGGTTCATTTGATTCGGTTTGATGGGGCTTGACTTGGAGGTTGCAGGCCAGCGAGGTTACTCAGTAATTCGCATTCTTTGAACTGGGGTAAACCCCTTTGCGATAGGGGCCTCGGATGTGCTTGTGCGCCTGAACCAATGCAGCGTGACAAAAAAGCCGATTCGAGGAAGTTAACTTGACGATGCCGTGGAGCTGGTGTAGAGGCCAGGCGGAGTGGGGCGTTTGGGTCGTGCTCACCGGGGGCTTCGGCTGCCCACGCTGGATGTCGTGCGGGCTGGCGCGGGGTTGGAGCGTTGGCTGTTGACGCGGTGGTTTTGATCTGGGAATTGGCTTGGGTGGGTTTTTTGATCTTACGATATCCAGTTACTTTTTCTCAGTCAACTCTGCGCCCCCAAGCGAACGCCTGTTGACCTTTGGCGGGCGAGGGCCGGGGGGCGCCCGCGTTCATGGCGAGACGGCCAACCCGCGGATTGCGTCGAAGTCCCAGTCGATGCCCAGGCCGATGGTATTCGGCGCGACCGCGCAGCCGTTTTCGATCAAGATGCCCGAACGGGTGATCGCCTGCAACTGGGGGATGTGCTCGACATAGATCGCGTTCGGGACCGCCGCGCACAGGCTCACATGGATTTCCATCAGGAAGTGCGGCGCCACCTTGACGTTGAAGGCTTCTGCCAGATGCGCCGCCTTGAGCCACGGCGTGATGCCGCCGATGCGTGCGACGTCGGGCTGGATGATGCCGGCCGCGCCGGCGCCGAGGTACTCCCGGAAATGGCTCAGCGCGTAGATGCTCTCGCCCACCGCCACCGGAATCGAGGTGGCGCGGGCCAGCTGCACGTGGCCCGACATGTCCTCCGCCGGCAACGGCTCCTCGAGCCAGAACGGGTCGCAAGGCTCCAGCAGTCGCGCGCGCCGGATCGCCTCGGCGGCTGTCAACGACTGGTTCGCGTCGAGCATGATGTTCATCGACGGGCCCAGCGCCTGGCGCAGCGCGCTGATGCGGTCGCGGTCCTCGATCGGGTCCGGCTTGCCGATCTTCACCTTGACGCCGCTCCAGCCCGCCTTCTTGGCCACCAGTGCATCGTCGATCAGCTCCTGCACCGACAAATGCAGCCAGCCGCCCTCGGTGTTGTAGACCGGGACCCTGGGCTTGGCGCCGCCGGCCAGCAGCCACAGCGGTTCGCCGAGCGACTTGCAGCGCAGGTCCCACAGCGCCAGGTCGACTGCGGCCAGTGCCAGGCTGGTGATCGCACCCACGGCGGTGGCGTGCGTGTGCCAGAATAAGGACTGCCAGATCGCTTCGATCTGGCGCGCGTCCTGGCCGATCAGGCGCGGCAGCAGGTCGTGGTGCAGCAGCGCCAGCACCGAGTGGCCACCGGTGCCGATGGTGTAGGAATAACCCAGGCCGTCCAGACCACCCTCGACCTCGATCTCGACGAATATCGTCTGCTGCTTGACAAAGGACTGGATCGCGTCGGTGCGCGGCCGCTCCGGCACCAGGTCGACCATGTAGGTCCGGGCACGGGCGATCTTGAGGCGTACTTCCAGGTTGCGGGGGGAGGGCGCCAGGGCGGCGCCGGTTTCAGGATTCTTTGTCATGTGCGTATCCTGATCGAGCCGCGTCAATCGCAGTGGAAGACTTCTTCCATTTCGGCCCACCACTCGCCCGGCTTGCGACTTACCAGCGGCTGCTGGCACGGGTCGCAGATCTTCCACCAGGCCTGGGTCTTCGGGTCGGCCGCCATGTGCGCAGCGTCGGCGGCAAAGTTGCTGCCGTGGTACTCCCAGTAGGCGAACAGCAGGTTCTCCGGCTCCCGCAGGAAGATCGAGTAGTTGCGGATGCCGCACTCCTGTATGCGTGCCAGCACCTCGGGCCACACCGCCGCGTGCAGCCGTTTGTATTCACCCACCATGTCGGCGTTGAGCCCGATGCACATTCCCATGCGTTTCATGAACTTCTCCTTGCCGCAAGTGCTTGGCCGGGTCTGAATCCGGCCTGCAATTACCATCATAAATGAAATTTCATCTTATATATGAAATCTTGTTGTACGATGCCATCAGCGCTATATTTATTCCCGCGCGACAAGGTCTTCAACATGAACCGGCTCAGGTACCGAAAGATCCACCTCGACTTCCACACCTCCGAGCTGATCCCTGACATCGGGGCGCAGTTCGACGCCAAGCGGTTTGCCGCAGTGCTGGCCAGCGCGTCGGTCGACTCGGTGACGCTGTTCGCCACCTGCCATCACGGGTGGTCCTATTACGACACGGCGCTCGGTGTTCGGCATCCTCACCTGTCGTTCGATCTGCTGCGGGCCCAGTACGACGCCTGCAAGAAGCTGGACATTGCGGTCAAGATCTACCTGACCGCCGGTTGGGATAACCGCAGCGCTTTCCTGCACCCCGAGTGGCGGCAGATCGCCCCGGACGGGACCTTTCACACCGCGCGCGGCAAGAACCTGGTCGATCCATGCTGGAGCGAAATGTGCTTCAACTCGCCGTACCTGGATGTCCTGTGCGCGCAGCTGCGCGAGGTGGCGCAGGCCTATCCGGACGCTGACGGGATCTTCGTCGACATCATCCATCAGGACGACTGCTGCTGCAGTCATTGCCGGGAGTCGATGGAGCGCTCCGGCCTGGACTGGACCAAGGCCGCGGACCGCCGCAAGCAGGCCATCGCCACACGCGACAAGTATTACCGCGCTGCGGTAGCGGCGGCCAGGTCGGTGCGCGCCGACATGCCGGTGTTCCACAACACCAGCCACCTTGCGCCCGGCGACCGCAGCATCGTCGAACACTTCAGCCATTTCGAGCTGGAGTCGCTGCCCACCGGCGGCTGGGGCTACGACCACTTCCCGTTGTCGGCGGCGTTTGCCAACACGCTGGGCAAGCCCTATGTCGGCATGACCGGAAAGTTCCACACCATGTGGGGCGAATACGGCGGCTACAAGCATCCGAACGCCCTCAAGTACGAGTGCGCGCTGATGCTGGCGTTCGGCGGGGGTTGCAGTGTCGGCGACCAGCTCGACCCGAGCGGGCGTATCGACGAGTCGACCTACGCCATCGTCGGCCAGGCCTACCGGGAGGTGGCGGCGAAGGAGCCGTGGTGCGTCGATAGCGAGGCGGTGGCGGACATCGCGCTGTATTCGCCCAGCGGCCATTTGCGGCCTGGCGAGACCGACTGGATCTCGCGCCAGCATCCGATCGATGCCGGCTGTGCGCGGCTGCTGCTGGAAAGCCACTACCTGTTCGACGTGGTCGACCGGTACTCGGACTTCAGCCGCTACAAGCTGCTGGTGCTGCCCGACGTGATCCGGCTCGACGCCGAACTGGCGCGCAAGGTCGCGGACTACCGCGCCGGCGGCGGCAAGCTACTTCTCACCGGCGAAAGCGGCCTGAGCCCGGACGGTTCCGGGTTTCCGATCGAGCTTGGCGCCTCGCACCACGGTGTCAGTGCCTTCAGTCCCGACTTCATCTTGCCGCAGCCAGAAGTCTGCCCGGATTTCGTCGCGCGGCCGATGGTGATGTACGCGCCTTCGCAACGCATACGGGCCACTACCGCGCGTTCGCTCGGTCAGGTGTTCGACCCGTATTTCAACCGCAGCGCGGAGCATTTCTGCAACCATCTGCACACGCCGGCCAAACCCGTCGCGTCGGGCTTCGATTGCGCCGTCGCGCAGGACGATGCGATCTACCTGGCGCATCCGGTGTTCTCGATCTATCGCGACAAGGGCGCGGTCGCGGTCAAGCAGTACGTTGCCAAGGCCATCGACCAGCTGCTGGGGCAGCGCAAGTCGATCGAGTGCAGCCTGCCGTCGTTCGGTCGCGTCACCTTACGCCATCAGCCGCAGCAGCATCGGCATGTCGTACACCTGCTGTGCGCCGCCGCGCTCTCGCGCGGCATGTTTCGCGACAAGCCGATCGACGTGATCGAGGATGCCATCACCCTGCACGACGTGCAGGTGACAGTGCGCACCGGCCAACCGATCGCCAGCGCCACACTGGAGCCGCAGGGTGTTGCGGTTCCCATCGCGCGGCAGGGCGACACGGTCTCGTTCACCTTGCCCCGGCTCGATGTGCACCAGATGGTCGCTTTGCACCATGCGGGCTGACACATCGGGGCGTGGCGCCAATTTCGCCCAGGCGCAGGAGATGCCGCTGGGCGGCGACGGGGCGGTGAAATGGCAAAACCACCTTCTACAACCCTTCAAAGGACTACCAAATTGAAAAAGCAATTGACAGAAGCGCAGATTGCCTCATACCGCGACAACGGCTTTCTGGCTATCGAAGCCTTTCTTTCGCCCGACGAATTGGCCCACTGGCAAAAGGCAACGCAGACGGCGGTGGACGAGCGGCTTGCCATTCCCAATACTGATCTGCTTCCGAACCTTGCGGTTACCACTACACTTTCCAATCAGGCCGACCCCGATTCGTATTACGCGCAGATCTTTACACAGTGCTTGAAACTTGCCGAATCGAATGCTGCTATGCACGACATCATTTATGACCCGGGCCTGGGCAAGGTGGCTGCGACCCTTGCGGGTGTGGACGGCATTCGCGTGTGGCACGACCAAGCCCTGTTCAAGCCGCCGTTCGGGAACCCCACCGGGTGGCATTTGGACAATCCCCGCTGGTCGTTTTGCTCCCGCGACTCCATTTCCGTTTGGGTCGCCCTCGACGACGCCACGTACCAGAACGGGTGTATGTACTACCTGCCCGGCAGTCACAAGACGACCAGCTACGAAGATGCGCGCCTCGGTCCGAACCTGGGCGATTTGTTCAAGATCTATCCCCAATGGCGCACCATTGATCCGGTTGCCTGCCCCGCCAAAGCCGGAACAGCCATTTTTCACAATGGCTTGACCGCCCACGCCGCGGGCGCAAACATGACCAACAAGCCGCGCCGCGCGATGACCTGCGCCTTCATGCCTGACGGCGCGACCTTCAATGGCAAGCGCAACATCCTGCCCGAAGCATATTTCGCAGGTCTTAAAGTGGGCGATGTGCTCAATGACAACACCCTGAATCCGCTCATCTGGCACAGGAATGGTTAGGAAAACCAAAATCAGGAAAGCTCTTCTCTTCTAATGACGCTCCTCGCCCGTCAGGGCGACACGGTCTCGTTCACCTTGCCCCGACTCTGATTACGACATGTGCACCAGTGGTTCATATATACAGAATGCATTCAGATATAAAAATTATCTTGACAGTCTGTGATGGCGACCAGATAATTATTCGATCAGGGGCAGTAGCGGGGTAGACGGCGGCCCGCTTCTGCTTTTGCCACCGCCGCAAAACCAGGAGACTTCCATGGATTCGAAGATTCAAGTGAAACGGCTGTCGGTGCGTGAAGCCGCGACCGCATGCCTGTCCTTGCTCGCGTTGGCCGGTGGCGTCAACGTTGCGCAAGCGCAGGAGTTGACACTGTCCTACTTCGCGGCCTACAAGGCGGCGACCGACCAGGCCATTGCCGGATTCGAGGCCGCAAACCCTGGCATCAAGATCAGAGCCTCCTATACGCCGGAGCCGCAGACGATCCGCGCGCAATTCACGACCGGAAACGCACCGGACGTCACTTTGGTCTACCCCGGAGATGGTTCGTCGATGGCCCTGATCCAGTTGGCGAAGGCCGGCATGCTGGAAGACCTGTCGGCCGAGCCCTGGGCCAAGTCGATTCCGCAGTCTTTCCGGCGCTCGGTCATGTACAACGGCAAGACCTATGTGCCGCCGACGACCTATTCCTTCATCACCATGCTCTCCAATGACGAGGTGATGAAAAAGCTGGGCGCGTCGGTTCCGGTCAATTTCAATGAGTTGTTGGCCTTCTGCGACAAGGCCAAGGCATCGACGGTCCCGATTGCCTTCGGCCTCAAGGAGACGATCCCCACGCTCTTTCCGGGTTACGCCTTGATCGCGTCCACTGCCTTCGCCGATAACCCCACCTTTGCCGATGACCATGCCGCCGGCAAGACCAGCTTCGCCAGGGGCTACAAGCAGTCGATGGAGATGTACGTCCAGATGCGCGATCGGGGTTGCTTCTCGCGCACTGCCGCCGGCAACTCGAATGACGATGCACTCAAGCAAATTGCCAACGGGCAGGCGGCCCTGTACGTTGGCGTGGTGGCGTTTCTGCCCGCGATCGTCAAGTACAACCCGGACGTGAAGATCACGCAGTCTCCGTTCCCCGGCAATGTGGATGAGTCCAAGGTCAGGTTGCCGATCGGGCCGACGATCACCTATGGCGTGTCAGCACAGTCGAAGCACAAGGATGCAGCCAAGAAGTTCGTTGCCTATATCGCGCAGCCGGACAATCTGCGCAAGTGGGCGGCCACCGTCAATCAGCTGGTCGCGACCGACATCGAGTCGGCACCGGCGCCAGTGGGCAACGCGACAGCGGTCGCCAACATGCTCAAGGCCAAGAGGACGGTGGAGTATCTGGACCGGAACTGGCCCAACTCAAAGATCCAGCCGGCGTACATGGCTGGCATTCAGGAGTTGCTCTCCAACCAGACAACCGTGGATGCATTGCTCAAGCGTCTGGACGACGCATACACCGCCCAGTGACGGACGCTGAGCCGTGTTCGGGTTGATCTGACTGCGGCCTGACTCGAGCGCCCATGGGTTCTTCGCAGGGTCAGCGCCAGGATGCTGGTGCGCAGGCTGTCGCCAGCCTGCGCCAGGCACTGCAGGTTCCGTGGTTTTTTCTGGCCGGGGCGCTGGTGTTCTATGTCGTGGTGATGCTCTACCCGAGCATCGCCGGGACCTGGTATGCCTTCACCGACTGGAGCGGCATCGGGCAGTACAAGTTCATCGGGCTGGAGAACTTCCGCAAGGTGACCACCGACACCGAGGCCGGCTCTTCGCTCAGGAACACGGTTTTTCTGGCGGCCTCGACGACCGTGCTGCAAAACATTCTGGGTCTCTCCCTGGCGCTGGCCTTGAACCGGCCCAGCAAGCTCAACGCGTTTCTGCGCCCGATTTTCGTCGCGCCGGTGCTGCTGGCACCGGTGGTGGCCGGGGTGATTTGGCAATACATCTACTCGCCCGAAGGCGCGTTGAACCTGGTGCTGGGCATGCTGAATCTGCGCACGCTTCAGAGCGCCTGGCTGGGCGACCCCGCGACCGCCCTGTGGGTCGTCGCCTTCACGGTGGTGTGGCAGTTTGCCGGGTTGACCATGCTGATCTACATGGCCGGCCTGCAGGGCATCTCGAAGGACCTGTACGAGGCCGCGGGCATAGACGGCGCAGGCACCTGGCGCCAGTTCCGTGACATCACCATGCCGCTGCTGGCGCCGGCAGTGACGGTGAACGTCCTGCTGCCGTTCATCGGCGGCCTGAAGCTGTTCGACCAGGTGTTGGTGATGACTGCCGGCGGGCCGGGTTATTCGACCCAGACCATAGCGCTGATGATCTACCGCCAGGCCTTCACCCACGGTGCTTTCGCCTATAGCACGGCGCTGGCCGTGGTGCTCACCATTGGGGTGGCGCTGGCGGCGGTGGTCCAGTTGATCGTGCTGCGCCGGCGTGAGGTCAAGACATGATCGGCTCCCGACTTGTACAAGCCTTGTCGCGCGCGGTGATCGTCGTGTTCGCCCTTTTCTATGCCGTACCGCTGTACCTGATCATCACGCTGTCGCTCAAGTCCGACGCCGAGACGGCGCGGCGACCATTTGGACTGCCCACCGACCCCCACTGGGACAACTATGTGCAGGCCTGGTACGCCAGCGCCACCAGCGGCAATGCGTCCCTTGCGCCGGCGCTGATCAACAGCACGCTAATCGCGGTCTTGAGCGTGTTGTTGCTGGTCATCGGCGGGGCCATGGCCGGTTATGTGCTGGCGCGGCGCAAGAGCCGGACGGCCGAATGGCTTTTCGTGCTGTTCCTTGTCGGCAATACGATCCCGCAGCAACTTGGCCTGGTGCCGTTGTTCCAGCTGTTTCGCGGACTGGGCCTGGTCGGCAGCCCATTCGGCATGGTCCTGATCTATGCCGGATTGCTGGCGCCGTTGACCATCTTTCTCTACACCACCTTCATCCGCGCGCTGCCGACCGACTACGAGGAGGCGGCGCTGATTGACGGCGCCTCGAGGCTGCAGGTGTTCTGGGACGTGGTGCTTCCGCTGGTGCGCCCGGTCACCGCGACGGTGATCGTGATCCACGGCATGCATATCTGGAACGACTTCTTCACACCGCTGATCTTTCTGCTCGGCAGCGGCAATCAGACTCTGCCGGTGGCGATTTTTTCCCTGATCGGCGAGTACTCCACGTCCTGGGGGCCGATCTTCGCCGGCGTCGTCATGGCCAGCATTCCGGCCATGCTCGTCTTTGCGTTCCTGCAGCGCCATATCGTGCGCGGCTTCTCCGGGGGTATCAAGTAGCGTGATCAACATCAAGGGAGTTTCCAAGCGTTACGAGTCCGGCTTCGAGGCCGTGCGCAACGTGGACCTCACCGTGCACGACGGCGAGTTCATGGTGCTGGTCG
>SXGQ01274591.1_pt1 | contig 10851 bp, 21 predicted proteins | sample 3178371 | NCBI WGS metagenome assembly SXGQ01 (sample SAMN11356859, study PRJNA531348) | freshwater metagenome | isolation source: freshwater sample F1-20 | place: China: Fuxian Lake, Yuxi | collected 2017-12-25 | reverse complement strand
TGAAACAACAGGAAATTTGTATAAAGGTAAAGACGGAATTATTGTAGTTCCTTGTCTATACATTAATACATTTAATGAATGGAAAGATAGAGGAGACAGTAAAGGTCGTCCAGTAGGTATTCATTTAGATCCTGCTGTACTCAGAGACACAAAAAGAGGAGAAGATAACAAAGATAGATTAGCAAACGGTAATTACATTGAAGATACCGGTAATCATTTTGTTTATATTTTGGATAAAGATTACAATCCATTAGAAACAGCTTTGATTGCTATGAAGTCAACACAAAAGAAAAAATCTAAAACTTGGAACTCAATGATGCAAAGTAGAAGACTTCAAGGTTCTAAGGGTTTCTTTTGTCCTCCGTCTTGGGCAACAGCTTACAAATTAACAACAACCAAAGAATCTAATTCTGGAAACAACTGGTTTGGTTGGGTAATTGAATTTAACAAATACCTAAACGATCCACAGTATGCCAAGTTATTAGAAATGACTAAAGCATTTTATGAAAGCGCTATTAAGTCAGACATATTTGGTAAAGTTGATTTTGGTAAAGAGGAATCAACACAAACAAAAGGCAATACAGAATCAGTTCCGTTTTAAATTATGTACAAGCAACTAGCGGAACTATTTGCTGGGAGTAATACTCAATACATTCTTGCTACCTACACAGGTAGCAAGGATGATAGGGGTAAAAAAAAGGCAGATTACGTTACCATTCATAAACCATTAACCGATGAAATATGGAAAGACCATATTGAAGGAAAAATTATTATTGGTTTAAAACCTGAAAGAGACGATAAGGTTAAATGGGGTTGTATAGATATAGACCCAAAGAATTACGAAAATTATTTTTCAAAAAAATACGTTGATACAATAGCAAAAGCAAAATTACCTTTGATACCAGTCTTATCTAAGTCTGGTGGATTACACTTATTCTTATTTTTAAAAGAGTGGTCAAAGATTGAAGATGTAAGAAAGGTATTGGATAGTTGGAATGATTTATATTTTTTATCTAAAGAAGTATTTCCAATGAATAAAGCCGTTGGTATGCCTTATACCAACTTTGAAAGCTCAGCAGAATATGCAATCTCTGAAACTGGAATGGGTTTAAATTTAGAATCATTTTTATTTTTAGCAAATAAAAAAAAGGTAAGTATACAAGATTTAAAGAATGCTGAAGTTCCAACTTATGAACCAGAAACACAATGGTCTAACTATCCGCCATGTGTACAAAAATTAATACAAGAGAAATGGCATTTAGATACTAATAGAAATAACTCTTTGTTTAATGTTCTTGTTTTAGAAACAAAGAAAAACCCTAATATCACTTTAGAAAATTTAATTGATATAGGCAAAATTAGAAATAGAGAAATATTTACACATCCTCTAGATGACATAGATGTTAAACGTTTAGCGCAATCTGTTAAGAAAGGTGGTTATTTCTTTTTATGCCCACCTAAACATTCAGAGATGCAGTCTATTTGTAATAAAGAAGTATGTATGACTAGATCACTTGGCATACAAGCTGAGGTTCCAGCAATCATAGATGAATTCAAAAATCCTATGGTGTCAATTGATTTTAAAACAGCACATTATGAATTTGATTATGAGGGCAAACATGTAGTCATGCAACCAGAAAATATGATTGATGAAAAAGCGTGGAGACTTAAATTAATGAAGTATGGAATATTTTGGAAAACATTACCAAAATCAAAAGCAAATCCAAACCCTTATGAAGTAATGATGAGTTCATTAATGAAGTTGTTTAAAGAAAATGATCATTTTAAATATATAGATTTAGTTGAGGATGAAAGATATCAAACACTTAAAGATTTTTTTGAAGACAAATTAGAAGAAGATGATTTTAAAAAACTGAAAGACGGATACATTGTTATAGATTCTAAAACAAACATTTGTTATTTTACTAGAAGCACAGTTGATAAATGGCTTAAAGATAAAAAGAGCAAAGTATTTAATTCTACTATAGATGCATTACGTTTACTTAATTGTACTAGATTAGAATATTATAAAGGCGAAAAAAATGTTTGGTCTGTTTTAATGCCAAAATTTATTAATCACGACTCAACAAAAAAGACTAACGGTAAAACAAACAATGTAACTGAAATGGACAATGACTACCACACAGGAAAATTTAGAAATCCAGAAACTCAAACAGATACACCAAAAGACAATTAAAATCTTTGGGCCGCCGGGAACTGGAAAGACTTATACTTTAATTGAAAAAGTATTAAAGGGACATATTAAAAGAGGTGTAAACCCTAACAATATTGCATTTATTTCTTTTACAAACAAAGCAGTAAACACTGCAAAGGATAGAGCTCTTGCTGCATTTCCACAGTATACAGAAAAAGATTTTTCTAGATTTAAAACATTACATAAATATTGCAGAAGATATTTTCAAGAAGAAGTATTTGATACTAAAAATTGTCTTATTGATTTTGCTTTACAAGAAAAATTTATAAAACATTCAGATAATAGATTAAATGATGATGACTTTGTTTACAAAGATTGGTCGCTTGGTATTTATGATAAGGCACGTAATATGATGAAAGACCCAATAGAAGTATATAAATTAGAATCTTATAAGAAAGATTCCATAGATGTATTTGTAAGAAAGGTGTCTACTTATGAGCACTACAAGCAAAGTGGTGGAGAAAGATCTTTTATTGATTTTACTGACATGATTGAACGTGCAATTAATGAAGTAAGTTTTCCACCATTAGAAGTTTTAATTTTAGATGAAGCACAAGATTTTACGCCTTTACAATGGTCTGTAATTTATAAGATTGTAGATAATACACGAAGAATTTATTTAGCTGGAGATGATGACCAAGCTATCTATAAATGGAATGGTTCAGATCCTAAGTATTTTACTACATATTTTCCGGGCCGTAAAGTTGTCTTACATAAAACCAGAAGATTTAATCAAGCTATATATGACTTTTCTCAAATAGTTCGTAGAGGAATACTCGATAGTGTGGAGAAAAAATTTGAAACAGTTAATACAGAGAAAGGTTATGTAAAACGATATTTAAGTTTTATGGAAATACCTTTTAATGAATTAAACGGTACTTGGTATATATTAGGTAGAGTTTCTAAAGTTGTTAATGAACTTAGAATGTCTGCAAAGGCAGCTGGATTATATTTTTCTGATAACAAGGGTAATAAATCTTTTGATCAAAGACAATGGGCAGCAATCAAAGCATGGACTCGTATAGCCAATGGTAAGAGCATAGATAAAAAAATGGCTGAAAATTTATATAAATACATCAGAGATATTGAATCTGCTAATTACAGATCAGAAAAGTTTTGGATTAATGAACCCGATTATAATAAATATGATTATACTAAACTTGTAGAATGGTGTGGTTTAAGAATTAGTGAAGAACAAAAAGAAAAAGAATGGTGGTGGATTTTACGTAGGAACTTTCATCCAAGACAAAAGATTAATTTTATTAGATTATTAAAACGTTATGGGCAAGATCAATTAGATAATCCCCCACAAATCATTATAGATACTATTCATTCCGTTAAAGGTGGAGAAGCTGATCATGTTATTGTTTCAGCTAAAAACGACTATGCCTCTGACTTTAATAGAAAGAACAAGCAAGACAAAATAGATGAACTAAAGGTCTATTATACAGGGTTCACTAGAGCAAAGAAAACATTACATTTGCTTTCTAGTGATTATCACTATAACTATCCTGTTGGAAAAGATTACTTAGTTTACTTACAGGAGAAAAAATGAGCAATAAGATATTCTTTAAACAAGTTGGTGGTAAGCACTATAAAAAATATGTCATCCAACCTTCAAAATTTATCAATGATAATAAGATATTATTTGCAGAGGGAAATGCAATTAAATATATATGCAGACACCAAGACAAGGGAAAAAAAGAAGACTTATTAAAAGCAATACATTACATACAGATGATAATAGAAAGAGATTACAATGACTAGTTTACAACTTTCAATGACGTTTAAAAAAAGTATTTGGTCATGCCCCAGTGAGTATAAAGATTTATCTGGATATCCTGAAATAGCGATTGACTTAGAAACAAGAGACGAGGGTATTACAAATGGATTAGGTGCTGGTTGGGCAATTAATAATGGAGAAGTAATAGGATTTGCTGTAGCAGTAGATGGTTGGCAAGGCTACTACCCATTTAAACATTGGGGCGGTGGTAACATGATTGCTGAACAGGTTTTAAAATATATTAAGTCTGTTTGTGAATTACCTAATACAAAGATATTTCATAATGCTCAATACGATTTGGGTTGGCTACAAGCTATGGGTATGAAAGTAAATGGTAAGATTGTAGATACCATGATTGCAGCAGCAGTGATTGATGAGAACAGAAGATCATATTCATTAAACAATTTAGCATTTGATTATTTAGGCGAGATTAAAGCAGAAACAGATTTGATTGAAGCAGCAAAAGATCATGGCATAGATCCCAAAGCTGAAATGTGGAAGTTACCCGCAGAGCATGTTGGCTTTTACGCTGAACAAGATGCACGGCTCACGTACCTACTATGGCAAAGATTTAAACACGAAATTAATAAACAAAGTTTATCAACAATATGGGAATTAGAATCTGAATTATTACCAATATTAATTAAGATGCGCCAAAGAGGTGTAAGAGTTGATGTAGAAAAAGCAAGTCAATTAACAGTAGACTTTGCTTCTCAAGAAAAAGTAATTCTTGAAAAGATTAAAAAACTTGTAGGTAAAGATATAGATATATGGGCGGCTCGACAGATAGGAGAAGCATTTGATAAATTAAAAATTTCATATCCTAGAACTGAAAAGACAGGAGAGCCTTCATTTACACAAAACTGGCTACATAATTCTAAATACGAAATATCACAATTAATAGTACAGGCTAGAGAAATTAATAAATTTCACAATACATTTCTTGCAAGTATATTGAAATATGAAAACAAAGGTAGAGTTCATGCAGAAATAAACCAATTAAGATCAGATCAAGGTGGAACAGTATCTGGTCGTATTTCTATGTCTAACCCAAATCTGCAACAACTTCCTGCGCGTAATAAAGAATTTGCTAAAAAGATTAGAGGTTTATTCTTACCGGAAGAAGGTCATAAATGGGGTTCTTTTGATTATTCACAACAAGAGCCAAGAATGGTTGTGCACTATGCGGCATCTATTGGAGAGGGGTATGAGGGTTCTCAAGAACTTGTAAGAGCATATGAGAATGCGTCAGCAGACTTTCACCAAACAGTTGCTGAATTAGTAGGAATAGAAAGATCACAAGCCAAAACAATTGGACTTGGTCTTATGTATGGTATGGGTAAAAACAAATTAGCTAATTCACTTGGCCTGTCAAAAGAAGAAGCAGAGATACTAATATCAAAATACAATCGTAAAGTTCCCTTTGTAAAACTTTTGTCTGATAGATGCATGAAAAAAGCAAATGAAGAGGGAGTAATAAGAACTAAAAAGGGAAGAAAGTGTAGATTTGATTTATGGGAAACAAGGGATTTTGGTTTACACAGCGCTGAAACATTTGAAAATGCAGTTGCTAAGTATGGTAAAGACGGTATTAAACGTGCTTTTACTTATAAAGCCTTAAATAGATTAATTCAAGGATCGGCAGCAGATCAAACTAAACAAGCAATTGTTAGTTGTAGTGAGGCGGGTTATCTTCCAATAATACAAATTCATGATGAATTATGTTTCAATGTTAAAGAGGGAGATGACGTAAAAATTAAACACATTATGGAAAACTGTATGGAGTTTAAAGTTCCAAGTGTTGTTGATGTAAGTGTAGGAGATGATTTTGGAAAAGCTTCTTAAAACAAAAGATCAATTTTTTAAAACTATTGCACATCCATTATATCAATTGTTTCCTATGAGACTTGAGCTAGTGTATTACGATCAAATTAAAGTAGAAGATGCCCAATATGACTTTAAATCTAAATTAAAAGAAAATCTTGAATTAAACGGTTTACTATGTCCGATGATTTTAGATTATAATAACAATTTAAAAAAAAGCACAAATCGATTTATGATTATTAAAAAATTTTCTGATGCAAGTTTGTTTTACAAAACTAAAAATGAACAAGAGATTAATTTTTTTGAAAAATTAAATTTAGTAGTGTGCAAAATGCACTTAGATAATAACCCTCCGGTAGACTTTGAATTTTTATTCCAACCACCAATGCAAAAATACACAGAAAGATGTATTTATCTCCTTAGCGAAGGAGTTAGAAGAGCTTAACTTTTAAATCAAGAAGCTATTGAATCTATTCTTTCAATTTCTTCTTCAGTCGTACGTGTTTCTAACCAAGCTTTTTTTGCTGCAAGTTCAATCAATTTAGCTTTTAACTTTTTCAGCTCATATTCAATTTGCAACATATCAAGAGTGACTTGGCCTTGCTCTAAATATTGGAAATTCCATTTGGATTCCAATTTCATTTTTTGAGCAATTAATGTTTCTTCATTTTGAAGCACCATCTAGTTCCTCATATGTTATGAACATCTTGCTAGGACTATAAGTCACTTCTTTGACCCAAGTTCCTTTACCCGCTTTCAGTTCGTTAATGAGATTTTTGTTCGCTTCATCATCATTGGTTGCCTTAAAGTCATGAGTAATTCTTTGACCTGCAAACCGAACGGTGAAGCGATAAGACCTCATAGGCTAATCTTATCACATATTATATGTTATTAACAAGCATATAAAAAGTGGCTTAAATGCTTGATTTTTTGCAGTTGACACGATAAACAACTATACTTATAGATTTAAAATCATCACAAGGAGAAACAATATGGATATAACTAAATGGAAAAGTGTTGCTGTAAAAAAATCTGATTACGATTTATTAGTAGCAATATGCGATAAAAAATATAGAGCACCTAATGCAATGATTGCAAAACTATTACATGATTATTGTGAGTTTCAGGCTAAAAAATTAAAAATAAGTCTTACAGATTTTAAAAAAAAACTTTTAAATGGCAAGTATAAAAAAAATTAAATCATGGATTTTGAGATTAGTACCTTATTTATAGAAAAACTATTAAAAAAGAAATTTCGTAAACATTGTTTAATTGGAGATAAGAAATTTTTTGATCCATACCTATTTCCTGTTGCTAAAGAACTAGAAGATAACTTTTCTGTAATAAAAAAAGAAACTGAAAGTATTTTAAAGAGGCATGATGATCTAACACCATTTCAATTAATCTCTCCGGATCAAGTTTATATTTCTAATGACGATAAATGGAGATTGTTTTTCTTTAAAGCTGCCAATATTAATTTTAAAAAAAATCAAAAACTTGCGCCCAAAACAATGGAAATTATAAATAAGCATAAAGAAATAATATCTACGTACATTTCTGTTCTTGGGCCACACAAAATGTTAAACCCACATGAGGGCCCTTGGTCTGGAGTTCTACGTATGCATTTAGGTTTAATCATACCCGATGAAACTAAGTGTATGTTAATTAATGGTGGGGAAAAATATCATTGGAAAGAGGGTAAAACTGTTTTATTTGATGATACCTATGAACATGTGGCCGTAAACGGTACAGATAAACTTAGAGCTATATTATTTATTGATATCATGAGACCCTTACCACAACCTTGGAAATTTATTAATTGGGCAATCTTAAAAATTTCTGTTTTATTTCCTTATGTATGGGTACCTTATTTTAGACATAAACGTTGGGAAAGAGAATTTTACAAGAATGATTGATATTTTTTACGATTTAGGATTAATTTACAGTATTTTAGCTGTAATATTTTGTATTATTATTTTACTATTGTATTTAAACAATGAATAAAAAATTAAACGTTATCGAACAAGCAAAATTACTTAAAATTTATGAAGAAATGTATAAAATTGTATTAGATTTATTAAATAAATATGATGATCCACAACTTATAGCGTCAACATTAATCGGACAAGGTTTTAGATTATACAGAGGTGTCTTGTCAGATGGTGATTTTAACGATTTACTGCGCCATATTGTAAGAGAAAACAAAAATAAAAAAATTTTGCCATTAACTAAAAAAATCACTATAAATTAATTACTTTTCATGTCAAAAAAACAACAAATTAACAATTTACACAAATCTTTAATGATTTTATCAAGAAAATTAAACATTGAAGACTACTCATTAGTTGCGGGAACTATGTTTCAACTATATACAGGCTATAAATTTGGTTATAAACAGTTTGACCAACAGTTTTTAACTGATATACACTTTATATGGAAAATAAATCACAAAAAATCTATTCAAAACAAGGCGAAAATATTAAAATTAAAAGTTGTTGAAGGTGGAAAAACACAAAAATAGTGCGTACAATCTATGTATGCAAAAATTTGATTCTCTAGAAAATTTAAGACAAGGGCAATGGTCTGGACAGCAAATGACAGACTTGATAGAGGACGTATATGATGACTATCAATACTTTCTCAAGACACGAAAAGACCCAGAACTAATACTGTACTATCGTGACTTACTCTCTTACCTTGTTAAAAATTATGGGCATTGATTTTGCAACGATTGCCTTAAAAAACGAAGAACTAATTCCTGAACAAAAGCTATGGCGTGGGGTTTTGGTTAATGCTATTGAAGATACTTTAATTTCTCAATCTGATCGTAAATCAAGTATTATTAAATTAGAGGCGCACGACTGGATAATCAATAGTGGCGAAGATTTTCAAAAGGTATGTTACTGGTCAGGTTTTACTCCTGAACACATAAATGAAAAATATATACAAGCAATACAACGAGGGGATATTACATTTAATTTCAAACAAGTAGCTTGGGGTAAATATTATTTACAATATAAGCTATATAAAAAATGCCAAGAGTATGAAAGTAAGAAGTATCACCGCAAACGTTTAGAAAGTTTACGAAAAGCAGTAATTGAGGCTACTACCGCTGTTTTTACATCTATTTTAATTTCAACGGCCTATTGATCCCATTACGCTGAACGCACATAATTCGTGCGGGAGGAAATATCATGGGAAAGAAAAAAGAAACAATCCAAGACATACTTGATAGAATTAATGAAGATATTGAAACTATCAGAGAAAAAGTCGAAGAATTAGAAAGTCATGAGTGTGACTCTGATGATTTCGATGATGATGACGAAGAATAAATAGTAGTCTATAATTGGGGGTAGCTAGAGTTCCTAATTCTAACTACCCCGCCGACACGCTTACGTGTGCATTGTATATCTATAACGTGGATAAGATATACAAAGATCGTTTATGGTTTAAAACTACGCCATTCTTGAAACTTTTCATTCCAAGTCTTTTCGTTGCGCAGTTTCCAAAAAACTCTAAATCTTTCTAATAAACTAATTCTTTGGCCGTCATACCTATTTTTATTCATATACCAAAAGAAATTAGCCGTCCAACGTTTTATTACATTAAACATATTATTGCTATAATTAAAAATATTGCAAACATTGCATGGTCATGCGCTTTCATTATTTTCCTTTCTAACCTCCTGATACCAATTGCGTTTGTATTCTTTTAGTCTTGTAATGTTCTTTACGTAATACTCCGCTTGATATTGTTTTAGTCTTGCTTTGTTTTTCTTCAACCATTCTTTAGTTGGCATTTATACTCCTATGTTTATGTCTTGTATTAACCTCGTTCGTCATTGTAGTAATTGTCGTAGCTGTCTTTCCACTCCTTACTCCAATCTTTTTCATCTTCGTATTGTAGTCCAATTTCAAGTATGGGTGGTTTCTCATGCAACAGCGATGTACCAATTTCCCCGTACCACGTGACTGTGATATCTCTAGTGTCATCATCACTCACTTCTTCTGGCGCTATAATTTTAAATACAACTTCGGTATTGTCATTGTATTGTTTTAATTGTTTAATAAGTTCTTTTACTTTCATATTTTACCCCATGCGTTAAAGTCACTTTCGCCGTGTTGGGTGTAAATATGATTAGGGCTAGGGTCTATATTTTTTAAATGATTTATTCTTCTAACCATTTTTTTCCACTTTCTGTTATTTAGTTTCTTCTTTTCTTTACACAACATTATAATATGTTCAGTAGTAAATAGTGTTCCTTGTTGCTTTATTGTTTTTTTAATTTCAGACAATAAATAATCTATAAAACTATTCATACCTTTTATTTCTCTTAAATGATTATGTATTAATTGTTTTTCTGTTGGTGGTATTTTCATAACTTTATTTTTGCTAATATTAATCCCGCTATACCTACACATTTACCATAATGTTTAATGTAAATAAATGGAAATCTTTTTCTATTTTTTAATTGCCTATATCTTACCAATGGATATTTAAATTTAGTCCTACCATTAAACCTTAACCAAACGTATCTATAATGTTTTGGCGGTTGAGGCGGATTTAAATGCTCTGTTGGTGGTGTCCATGCTTTCATTTCTTTTTCTTCCTTTCATTACCAAAGCAATCGTATTTTTTATGATAGGCTTTAAGTAATTTTTTTATCTTTTTTAAGTATTTACTAGTCATTTCCATATTATTATTGTTAATATTAATAATAGCCAAGATACGATAAGAACTAATAGCCAATAATGTTTCTCATCTTTCTGTTTAGCTAATTGCATTTTTTTTACTTTGGTTAAGGGTCTTATTGGAACACCTAATCTTTTTGCAAGTTCATATTGCGATCTTTTTAAGCGTATTATTCTCATGTCCTACTCCCGAACGATTTAGTGTCTTGTTCCACGTCACACGGAACACGGCTCACGGCCTTTGTGTTTATTATTTCGTAAGGTTGTTCATTATGCTCTATCATAGAATTATATCCATCTTCGGACTCCTCCCATTCGTTTATTAATTCTTGGTCTGT
>SXGQ01418342.1_pt1 | contig 10853 bp, 8 predicted proteins | sample 3178371 | NCBI WGS metagenome assembly SXGQ01 (sample SAMN11356859, study PRJNA531348) | freshwater metagenome | isolation source: freshwater sample F1-20 | place: China: Fuxian Lake, Yuxi | collected 2017-12-25 | reverse complement strand
GTTGTGGTAGGCGGTGGCCTTGAACGGCTTGACGGGGGTATTGATGAGGGACATGTCGACTCCTTGAAAATGTGACCCGTCGCATCCTCGCGACGTGGACGCATCCTCAGGTTTTGGAGTCGTTTAATCCAATCGATTGTTCTGATGCGATCGATAGATGTTGTAAATCGCCGCACACGCCTCGGCAGTACGCCATCGAACCGGCCGGCGTCAGCGAGTGGGCGTCTCCCACCCGGGACGCATGTCCTTCGATGAGAGCGATCAAAATCTCCTCGATGCGCTGCTTTTTCAGAGCTGAGGAATCGCCAGTGACACTCCCGTCCTTTTGGATGTAGCGCAACGAGCCGACGGGCGTGTAACTCCAGTCCTCCGCCGCGCTCGCGTGCGCAGAGGCTCGTGGCAAATGGCGCAAACGCTCGAGCGTTTTTAAATCGGGCGGGTAAAAAGGAACGGCGTCGAGGTAATTCTCGTAGCGCCGCTGAACGATGCCGAGTCGTTCGTAGGCAGCGGCGAAGGTCGAATCGCCAGGAGGCGGCGAGGCAAAAGTGACGACCTCGGCAGGTGTGATGCCCTCTTTTTGAAAGCACCATGCAGCCAGTGTGGCGAGCGCGCCGCTTTTGCTATGTCCGGTGACGCGCAGTGGCGCCGTCGGGTTTTTGATCCGCAGGGCGCGAACGGCGGCATTGACGTCGGGCCACAGGCGCGTGAACGCATCGAGAAATCCGCCATGTACCGCGCCTGGAAATAGCGGCGATTCGACGGGCTTACAGGCGAAGTCCTGCAGCCAGTCGAGGATCACCGCGAGGTTCAGCTGTTCAGGGGGCAGGGTTCCACGAAAGGCCACGAGGATGCCGTCTGCCGCGAGGCCCACCAGTGCCGCGTCGATCCCCGCAGTCCCTCGGTCAATGACGACTGGTGGCCCGATGAATCTGACCTGCGAGTAGTACGGCTCGTCCGGTTTGAAAGTCGGACCGGGCGAAATCCCGTAGGCATTCGCGTCGGCACAGAGCAGGCGATAGTCGAGCTGCGTCGCAGCGGTGTCGGGAGCGGGGCTCACGTGGCGGGCACCACATCGCGCACGGCGGGCAAATCGAAAGATTGTCGTGCTGGGCGCAGGTAACGCCACGCGTCCTCGTCGAGGCCCGGTGCAGATCGAACCCATCGCTGGATGTTGCCCACGGTTCCCTCCCGACCCGACTGTAGCCTACCCGTTTGGGAAGTTAGGGGTAAAATATTGCACCATGCAACGCACACTAACGACGATCCACCTGCTGCTCGCAGCATTTTTCTTGCCGATCGCGCTGATGTTCGCGACGACTGGGGCGCTCTACACCGTGTCCATCAAGGGCAACTACGTCGAGACGAGTCGCACCCTTGAACTGAGTGCGCCGCTGGCCCCGGAACTGAGTTCCCTGACGCAAGTCGTGGAAGGCGCACTCGCGGCCGAGGGTGTTGCTGTGCCGAGCGGTGCGGCATCGGTCAAGAAGGCCGGTACCGGCTACGAGCTTGAGTGGACGGGTGCCGAGCGTGACGTGCTGCTCAAGCCTACCGCCGACCCCTTGAAGGCCACGCTCGTCATCAAGGACACCACGTCCTGGCGGCACCTCGTGCAGTTGCACAAGGCGAAGGGCAGCGATGTCGCCAAGGCGATCTCGGTGCTGTGGGCGATCGGTCTCGTGGTGATTCTCTGTTCCGGCCTGCTCATGGCCTGGAACGTGCCCGCCTATCGTCGCAAGGCCCTCGGGGCCGGTGCGCTTGGGCTCGCCACCTTCGTGCTCTACGTCATCGCTGGCTGAGTCCTCAAGCCTTAGGCCAGGCCTCGGGCGGAAAGTTGATCACGTCCTCGCGACGGGGATAGCCGCTGATGGCGTGCGAGGCGAGCAGGCCACTTGTGATCGTGCCCTCCGCGCAGCCGAAGTTCACGCCAGTGTAGATCCAGTCCCCGGCCACCACGACATTGTCGAAGCCGCTGTCCCAGGCCTTTAGTCGGTGCTTGCCGCTGCCCGGCGGCGAGGTGACGTAGCGCTCCGTTGGGTCGATGTTGGCGCGCAGGAACTGGCTGTCGATGCGCATCTCGCCCGTGCGCTGCTCCACCGGTGTCGTTGTGGTGTCGCGCGTGTCGACGAGCAGCGAGAAATTGAGGCTCACCGGATCGCCGGGAGGCAGGTATGCGTCGGAGGTCGCCTTCGGCAGCAGCGGCCCGGTGCAGGCTTCAAGGTATTGCACCACTTGGTAGCGCACTCGATCGAGCATGCGTTGCGGGTAGTCGTGGTCGGTGAACGCCGGCTGCGGCCGATGTTCTGACATCATGCCGCAGAAGTACCACACCGACTTTGGCTGCTGATTGGCCGGCCATTTCTCCCACTTGAGCAGATGCGATAGATCCGCCACGCCGTTGATCGGTGTGTAGTAGGTCGCCGTCAGCAGCGAGTTGTAGGGGTTGGACGAGCGCACGGCACCGCCCAGTTCCTCGGAGCTTTTCTTGAACCACAACTGCGCCGCCTGCGTAAGCACGGTGGGCATGGCCTTGACCATGTTCCGCCATGATTCCCGCGCGGCCATCAATTCGGGACAGATGTGCGGCACGGCACCGAGACTGATGGCAAAGACCACGCGATCGAAGTCGCGCCCCGTCTCGAGGGTGCGCTTCGCCACGGGTTGCCACGGGGTCCACCACGACTCGAGGTTGTAATCGCCTCGGGCCAGCGCCTCACCCTGCACCAGCTGGTCGTAATGCGGTTGCAGCGGCCAACCCGGCAGTCCGTCGACCTCGATCAGCGGATCGTAGCCGCGCGCCGGATCCTTCAGTTCCGCCTGAATATCGATGTCGATGGCTGCGACACGCTGACGGCTCGCATCGAGCCGCAGGTTCGTCACCTTGTTGAAGAATTCGAAGCGCACGCCGCGTCGCTTGAGCACTTCGTAGTACGGCGCGACGAACGTCTCGCCGCTGCCCGCGCCGAAGGCATAGATGAAGGCACCGTTGAATGCCAAAGATTGCAAGTTCCAGCGAAGGAAACTGGTCGCCGAGATCGTCGGTGCCACCGAGGCGTCGCCATCGGGGTACTGGTAGGCGATGTTGATGGTGTTGAGTGCGATGGGCGAACTCACGGTGGCCGGGTGGGCGCCGTGACGCTTCAGCCAATCGCTCCAGTTTTCGTCGTCGACCACGTCAAGTCCGCGACGAAGCAGATCATCGGCGGCAAGGCCACGCACCAGGGTCGTTGCGAAGTCGAACGTGAGAAACAGCCGTCGCGTCAAACTCAAAGGCTGCGAGATCCACCACAGCGGCGTTTGTACGACCTTGAAGACTTGCGCGATCGCCCGCATCAGCGGACTGGCGTACGGGATTCGCGGTTTGACCTCACCGCAGGCGGGCGAGCGCTTGTTGGCAGGCACGTGCAGCGGCCAGCGGCGCAACGCCCCGCGGCACCACTCCCAGAGCATGACTCGCTGCACCGGATGAAAGGCCGTCTCGAAACTCGACAGCGGCGCATCAGGCTTGCGACCGAGCTCGTCATAGAGGCTCTTTAACTGCCGCATGGCGTTGAAGTAACTGCCCATGAACAGGTGGATGCCGTGCTCCTCGATACGCGCGTTGGGCCCGCGCGAGGAGGCGCACTTGCCGCCCAAGCGCCAGCCAAGGGTGTGGATCGTGATTTCGTAGCGTTGCTGCCAGTTGGGCTGACTCGTCAGTTCGAACGCCGTGGAGAGTGCGGCGAGGCCGCCGCCCAGAATGACGATCTTTTCGCGTCGCGGTGCAGCGCTCGCGCTCGCGGTGTCGTTAGTGCTCATGGTCACTCCAGAGTGTTCAAGCCGGCGGTCTTGTAGCCTTCGCGGTACTTATCGAGCAAAGGCCCTTCAGGCAGTGGTGCCCGAGCCCGTATCGCTGCGAGGGTCGGCTCGCTGCCATGCTGCCGACGCGCCTCGGCAAAAGCGGCGTGCGCTTGCGCTAAATCGCCGTGCACTGCCGCCATGACGGCGCGTACGTCGTGAACGAAGTAGTAATCGCCACGTCGCACACAGGCGCTGATGGCATGTTCGAGAGCTTCGGCCGTATTGCCGAGCTGGAAGTAGGCCATGGCTTTCCACAACTGCCACAGCCAGGCATGCGGATCTGCGGGTGTCATGCGCAGTGCCTGATCGGCACAGGCGAGCGCTTCTTCCGGGCGCGCGGCGTACAGCAACAGACGCGCTTTCTCACCCAGCGCCTCGCTGAGTGCCGGGTTCAGGCGCAAGGCGTGTTCGTGTTCTGCCATCGCCTCCGTGCGTCGCCCCATCAGCGTCAACGTGATGCCGAGAATGCAGTGGGCCTTGCCGTAGTCACGATCGGCTGCCACCGCCTGCAGGGCGCGCTCGTGAGCTTCGCGCACGGCACGGGCAGGGTCCTTTTCGACACCGAGCAGCAAGTCATGCAGTGCGGTGTAGGCGAGCTTGGTATGGATCGGCGCGCTCCCCGGGCGCAGCGCGAGCGCGCGCTCGAACAAACCACGGGCAAGGCGTGCCTCGTGGGCGTATCCGCCCCAGAAGTGGGCGCGACCGCGCACGAAAAGACCCCAAGCACCCAGCAGCTCCTCGGGCAGCGAGAAGGCCTCGACCTCCTCGTGCGCGAGCAGCGCGACTTCGAGGGCGCCGACCAGAGAATTGACGATGTCATCGAGTTCGTCGAACAGCGTTTCCGCCGGGTAGTCGAAGCGGCCGGACCACACGGCCGTCTCGGGCTGGCCGCGCGACAGATGCAACGACAGGCGCAGCCTGCGCCCCATCGGGCGCAATTGTCCTTGCACCACGTAATCCGCGCCGAGTGCGCTGCAGATCTGCCGTGCGCCCTGTGCGCCCGCCTCGAAATCGAGCGAGCTTTTCGCGGGCACGAGACTCAGCAGGCGTGAGCGAGACAGGCCAATGACGAGATCCTCGGCAAGCGCCGCGGCGAAGTCGGCTCGCTCGGTATCACCCGCGGGTGAACCGAAACGCAGTACGGCGACCTTGGGGGAATCGTTGCGCGTGGCGTGTTGTGCTCGCCCCTCGGTCTGTACGGCTACCCGTCCCGTATTGCCATCAGTGCTGCGCCGTGCACCCTCGATGAATCGGCGCACGGCACCGAGCACCGCGAGCAGCTATGGCGCGTTGGGGTCTCCCTTCCACTTGTGCAGGGGCAGCGTGTGCACCTGTCCAAAACCAAGCGGCGGCTGCACGTCCTCAAGCGCCACAGGCAGGTACACCCCGCGCAACTTCGCTGCGCTCGCCTCATCGTGGACGAACTCGCCCTCGGGGCCGAGGGAGGCGCGGGTCCAGCAGACGATCACGCAACGGGCCGACTGCAACTCCTCGAGCAGCCGCTGGCGCCATAGGCTGCCGCCCTCGAGATCAACGTCCCACCAGACGTTGAGCCCATGGGACTGCAGCGCCTCGGCCAGCAGCTTGATGCGCTCGCGGTCTTCCCGCTTGTAGGAACAGAAAACGTCCGCCATGTCGCCCAAATTAAAGCAAACACAACATATTTGTATTGGACTTTTTGTGACTTTTGCCGGCGTTTGTGAGAGCCAGTCAGACCGCCAGACCATGCAGCGGGCCATCCGCTGCATCGCCGCGCCGACGGAGGGTAAACATGCGCAGGGCGCCATAGCCCTTGGCCGCGGCCGTCAAGCCGACGTAGTCACAGGAAAACTCGCTCGAATGTTCGAGTTCGAGGGCTGCTGCGAAGGTTTCGGTCACGTACACGAGCCCCGGCGGTGTCACCGGTTCGATACGAGCGGCCAGGCTGACGTGCGTACCGAAAAAGTTCGATTTACGCAGCAGCGGATCTTCGGTCTCGAACACCGGACCCAGATGCCCGCCGAGCCGCAGCGACACAGGCCGCGACAGGCCAAGCTGGCGGCTGTCGATCGACTGCATGGCTGCCTGCAGATCGAGGGCGCATTCGGCTGCCTCGCGGGTGCGACGGAAGACAAGGAACAGGCCATCGCCCCAGGTGTTGGAACTGAGCAAGGTGCCGCGGTGACGATCCACGGCTCGGGCAATGGTGCCGAGCACGCCTTCGACGAAATTCGGCAACTCGCGATCAGGCACGGCGCTGAAGCCGGCGAAGTCACCGAACAGCATCGCTCGGGCACGGCGCCGGCTGCCGGACTCGCCAGCGTCGATTCCCGTGGATGCCGTCATGACCGGCGCCGCCGGCAAGGCGATGATGCGCTGCGCTCGACCGCTCTCGCGCCACACCTCGACATCGACGGCGGTGCCCGCATGACCGCGAGCCGGCGTGCCATCCCAGACGGCAATTTGTTCGACCGAGGTACACAGGTGCCGCGCAGCGAGTACCGCGAGGCCCATGGCGATGCGGCTCGAGTAACTGAACAGCGTGTCGTCGCCGAGCCGAGCGTCATCTGTGGCATAGCGCACCGAGTCGGCGGCTGCGAGGCAGCGATGTAGTCGCTCCACCCAGGCCTCGCCGCCGGGTTTGACCGACACCTCGATGAAATCATCCAGCTGAAAGGGCAGCACCACGTGCAATTGCGCGCCGCGCGCGAGCAAAGCTTCGGCGAACAGAATATCCGCCCCGCAGGCCAGTGAGCCGTAGCCGAAGCCGACGCGCTGGGCGTCGAGTGCTGCGGCGATTGCCGCAGCGATCTCGGGCTCGGCCGATGCCGGGAATCGCCCCTGGGCGCCGGGTGGCGCGATCATGTGGCCGGCGTAGTGGATCACCGTGGGTGCGCTCAAAGGCTCGAGCCACTCGAGCGTCACGCCTTTGGCGAGCGCTGCGTTGCGGATCGAACGGGCAGCGGTCGCGCGCATGGCCAGATCGCAGTCGATCGCGGTTGTGGCGGTGGCGAGTGCCGCGCGAGCCGCAGCGACATCGCCACGGATCACGTGTGCTTCAACGAGGCTGGCGGAGGCCCAGAAGCGATCCTCGCTGGTGGGTTCCGCGGTAGGGTCGAGGCGGTCGATGATTTGGCCCGCGACGGTGGCGGCTTGTTCGGCTTCGCCCGCGAGCAGCAGCAGGTTCGCGACGTTGATGCCCGGGTAGTAATGCCCGCTCTGGCGATAGAGGGTGGCGTACTTCTCGGCCGCAGAGCGCAGTGCCGCCTGTCGCACCGAGCCCTCCGGCTCCGCGAGCGCCAGATCTTTGGTCAGCCGCGCGTCGAGTTCGCGTAGGCCAGTCTCGTGCCGACCGGCGAGGCCCAGCGAATCGAACAATTGACGCGCATGCAGTGTGGCCCCTGACCGTGCGAGGGCGAGTACGGCGCGGTGCTGCAAGCGCAGGCTTTCGGGATGCTCAAGCAGGCCGCGGCGCGCGAGGTCGTGCGCGCGAAAAAACTCGCCGGCGCCCTCGGCCGCGCGCACCTCGGCGAGCCAATCGGCCTCGCTGCGATCTGTCATGTGCTGCGCCCCGTCATGTCATGCGCGCCTGCATGGATCGAGTGTACCGAAACTGAAGGTGGTCTCACTTCGCGGATGGGGTAGAGTTTCGGCTCTGGAGAGCACAGTCATGCTGATTTCATTCGCCGAGTGGTCCGAAACCGAAGCCTATCTGGCGTTCAGTCAGTTGATCGTGCCGCGTCCGGTGGCTTGGGTGCTGAGCGACAACGGCACATCACCGGGAGCGCAAGCCGGCCAGCCCGCGATGGTGCGGTGGAACCTCGCGCCGTTTTCGTATTTCAACGGCGTGACGAGCGCGCCGCCGATGCTCATGTTTTCGGTGGGCGATGGCATGGCCGGGCGCCTGAAGGACACGCACCGCAATCTGCGTCGCGACCCACAGTGTGTGGTGCACATCGCCCGCAGCACCCAGGCGCAAGCCGTGCAGGACACGGCGGCCGAATTGCCTTGGGGTGTGAGCGAAATCGATCACGCGGGTCTCGAACTCACCGCTTGGGACTGGCCGCTGCCGAGACTCGCGCAGGCGCCGGTGGCAATGGGTTGCGTGGCAACGCAGTTCACGCCGATCGGTGATACCGCGCAGACCTTGATTTTCCTGCGCATCGAGCGCGTCTGGGTGCAGGACGAGATCGCAAGCTTCGACGCCAACGGCCGCCTCGTGATCGACATCGCTGCCTACGATCCGCTCGCGCGGGTAGGCCGGGGTGGCTACGCGAGTCTTGGGCCTGTCGTCCGACCGCGCTAGCCCGTATCCCGCGCATAAACCCGTATGCCGATCCCAAAGATGGCCGGCTACACTTCGAGTCAGGAGGATCCCGATGGTCAGAACATCTCGAGTGGTTTGGTGGGTCGCCATGGCGTGCCTCGCGGGCAACGCCCATGCGCAGTCGAAGGCGCAGCAGTCGGCACGAGCCGCGGTGTCGGCACAAACCTCAGTGCAGTTCGAACAGGGCAGTACGCTGCGAGCGCTCGAAGATTGGCACGTGTTGCCGCCGCGCCAGCGCGTCGAGCCGGAGAATCGGCTTTTGCGCGAACGGCTCGAGCAGTTGCTGCCGCGGTTGATGGCCGAGTCCGATCTGGACATGTGGCTCGTGCTCAATCGCGAGTATGCCGAAGACCCGGTCTACTTCACGCTCGTGCCGCAGCCGACCTTCGCGGCGCGGCGCACCACCATGCTGGTGTTTCATCGCAAGGCCGACGGCACCGTAGAGCGACTCGCGGTCAATCGATATCCGCTTGGTGGCCCCTACGAGTCGGCCTGGGCGGGGGGTGACCTCGAGGCGCAGTGGAAGGCGCTTGGACAGCTCATCGCCGACAAGAATCCTCGCCGCATCGGCATCAACGTGTCGCGTCACTGGCCTGTGGCCGATGGGCTCACCCATGCGCTGCACACGCGTCTGCTCGAAGTGTTGCCGGCGGGTTTTGAGTCGCGCCTCGTACCCGCCGAGTCGCTCGTGGTGCGCTGGCTCGAGACGCGCACGGCGGGGGAACTTGCGATTTATCCGCACATCGTCTCGTTGGCGCGCGCCGTGATCGCCGAGGCGTTCAGTGAGCGGGTGATCACGCCGGGAGTGACGACGACCCAGGACGTCGCCTGGTACATCCGCGAGCGCTTCGAATCCCAGGGGCTTCCGATCTGGTTCTTTCCGGATGTGAACCTGCAACGCGCCGGTCTCAATTGCGAGCGGGACGGTCCGTTTTGCGGCGAGAGCGGAGTGATCCAGCGCGGCGATGTGCTGCACACGGATGTCGGCATCTGCTATCTCAAGTTGTGCACCGACACTCAGGAAATGGGCTATGTGTTGCGTCTCGGCGAGACGCAGGCTCCAGAGGGTCTGCGGGCCGCCATGCGCACGGGCAACCGCTGGCAGGATTTGCTCACCGCTGAATACCGCACCGGACGCACCGGCAACGAGGTGCTCGCACGCACTCGAGCCGCCGCCGATAAGGCAGGGATGGTGAGCAGTGTCTACACGCACGCGCTCGGTAACTTCGGTCACGCGCCGGGCCCAACCATCGGCATGTGGGACAACCAGGGACCGACGCCGGTGCAAGGCGATTGGCCGATCTACCCGAGCACCGTGTACGCCATCGAAGGCAACATCAAGCAGCAAGTCCCTGAGTGGGGTGGGCAGTGGGTGCAGATGAAGCTCGAGCAAAGTGCCCTGTTCGACGGCGAGCGTGTGCTGTATCTGGCAGGACGGCAAACCGACTTGCACCTGATCCGCTAAAGGTGCACTGAGCGATCGCCCATGCCACCCCCGTCCGATGCCGACTACATGCAGCGCGCGCTTGTGCTCGCGCGAGCGGCCGCGGCGCAGGGCGAGGTGCCGGTGGGCGCGCTCGTCGTGCGTGGCAGCGAAATCATTGGTGAGGGCGCTAATCGGCCGATTGGTCAGCACGACCCGTCGGCCCATGCCGAAATCGAAGCCTTACGCGCCGCTGGACGCGCGCTCGGAGACTATCGGCTCACGGGCGCGACGCTGTACGTCACTCTCGAGCCTTGCATCATGTGCGCTTCGGCTATCGTCCACGCCCGCATCGATCGGGTGGTGTTCGGTGCTTGGGATCCCAAGGCGGGCGCGGCGGGCAGCATTGCCGACGTGTTTGCCATTCCGCAGCTGAACCACCGGGTGGATGTTTTCGGTGGGGTGCTGGCCGAAGAGTGCGCTACCCTGCTGTCCGAGTTTTTTCGCGCCCGTCGTCCCTGACCCATTGTCTCTGACCTGTCCACCATGAAGCGTCCCGACCAACTGACCACCGGGTCTATTCCAAAGACCTTGATGCTGTTTGCGTTGCCGATTCTGCTCGGTAACGTGCTGCAGTCGATCAATGGCTCGATCAACGCGGTGTGGATCGGCAAGTTTCTGGGCGCCGCGGCACTGACCGGTGCGAATAACGCGAACATCGTCATGTTCCTGCTGCTCGGCGCCGTGTTCGGCATCACCATGGCATCGACCATCCTCATTGCTCAGGCCGTGGGTGCGCAGCAACCCGAGGAAGCCAAGCGCATCACTGGCACGAGTGCGACGTTTTTCTTCGTGCTTTCGCTGGCGTTTTCGCTGGGCGGTTTCTTTGCGAGCCCCTACATCCTCGCTTGGATGGGTACGCCCGACGATGCGGTGGTGTTTGGTACGGCCTACCTGCGGGTGATGTTTGTCGCGCTACCGGCGTCGTACGCGTTTTTCTTCATCAATGCCGCTTTGCGCGGCGCCGGTGATTCAAAAACGCCCTTCCGCTTCCTCGTACTGTCGGTCGTGCTCGATGTGGCGCTGAATCCGCTCTTCATCTTTGGTCTAGGGCCTATACCGGCGATGGGGATCGCGGGCTCGGCCCTCGCCACGCTCGTCTCGCAGTGCGTGGCCTTGGCGGCGATCCTTCGGCATGTCTACAAGATTCGTCATCCGCTTGCCATCCATGTGGGCGAGGGGGCGATGCTGAAAATCGACTGGTCGATCATCCGCAGCCTCGTCATC
>SXGQ01783642.1_pt1 | contig 10854 bp, 13 predicted proteins | sample 3178371 | NCBI WGS metagenome assembly SXGQ01 (sample SAMN11356859, study PRJNA531348) | freshwater metagenome | isolation source: freshwater sample F1-20 | place: China: Fuxian Lake, Yuxi | collected 2017-12-25 | reverse complement strand
CTATTTATAGATTCAATCAACATCATGAAATCAAATGATTGGAAATGGCCAAGTACTTGGGATTCAACTAGAATATCTAAATTTTTAAATGAGTCATTGTTATATGCAGAAAAAAATGAATATTATGAACAATGCAGCATTATTAGAGATGTTAAAAAAACAATCAAATAATCCGCGCGGTAAACATCAAGTTATATTACATGATGACTCAAAAAATACATTTGATCGTGTTATTAATTGTTTGATGGATGTTTGCGGGCATAATGAATTTCAGGCATACCAATGCGCCTTAATTGTTCATACAGCAAAACAATGTGTAATTGCAATCGACACATATGAAGAATGTTTTACTATGGTTAAAATTTTTAAAAAATTAGGATTATTAGCAACAATTGAAAAATATAAAAAAAAATGTTACAAAGATTAAAAATTATATTTGTACAAATTAGAATTTCAATACTTAATGCAACCTATCATAGAAACATGAAGTATGCAGAACGATGTCGTATTACATTAGATATTATTAAATTTAAAAAACATATTTATGCAGCAGAAGATGCATGGAGAAAATTAGTTATATTAATGCAAAAAATCAAAAAATAATGGGAAGAAAAGCAGCACACTCCGGAATGAGTCCGAAAGATCGATCTATTAATTTAATGGATAAATTTATTTCTAGAAATGAACATAGAAATAGAGATAATCCATTTTTATCTGGTATAAGAAAAGATCCTAATATTCCTATTAGTATGTGGCCGTTAAAAGATCAAATTGAATATTGGAATAGTAGGACTGATAAAGATAAATTTGATGATAAATACCCAACATATTCATATTGGATAGATTCAGTTCAGACGATATCCAATGTTCATCCTCGTACATTTTCGGATTGGACATTAAAATTAAAACCTAAACTATTAGAATTTTTTAACAGTAAAATGATACCAAAAGATGCTGTATTAGAACTAAGAAAGTTAGGAATCTATTAAATGTCTGATCAACAATATAAATACGTATATGGCATAGGAAAAACTGCACTAAACATTTCAGAAACTGAAATTCGATATGCAATCGAAAATACCAAATCTAATGCAGAAGCTGCTAGATTTCTTAAAATTTCATTTACTACATATAAAAAATATGCTCGTTTATTTGTAGATGCAGATAGTGGTAAAACGCTATATGAATTGCATAAAAACCAATTTGGAGTAGGTATTTCAAAAAACATAGCACGTGCTAGCAAAGGTATTTATTCAATCGATAAAATATTAGAAGGTCATCATCCTAATTATCCTACATGGAAGCTACGCAATAGATTATTGGCATTGGGTATTTTCAAAGAAGAATGTGCCAGTTGCGGTTATTCAGAACGCAGAATAACTGATGATACAGTACCATTACTACTAGACCATTTAGATGGTGATGAAACAAATCACGTTATTGAAAATTTACAAATGCTTTGCTTCAATTGTTATTTTCAACAAACAGGCAATCCTTTTAATCGAGATAAAGAACGTTTTTGGAATTATAATTTATTAGAATGATATTTATTTTAAAGTATAAAGAATATCATGCTTAAATTATTACAACGTTTAATTCAATTATTTATGAAGGGCGGCAAAACACCTGGTGGTCGAATGATAGTATGAGACAATTAATACAAGCTTTAATAAAATTATTTTCCAAAGGCGGCCGAGTTAGTAAAACTGGTCGAATTGTTGCTAAGAATCCCAAATATACACAACAACTAAAAACTATAGCAAACTGGGAACGTACCGATAGAGAAATGTGGGAATGGTGGAATAGAAGACTTAAGGAAGAAAAGATACGAGATCTTAAGCTGATTAAACAAGGAAAATTAACACCAGAAGCTTTACAAAAAAAATGGCACGCCGAATTAAAAATGTTACCAAAGACTCGACAAATGCGCGTTGTACAAGGTGTTTCATTTTTTGAATATGAACTCAATGAAATAAATAGAATAACAGATGAATTGTTAAAACATCTGAATACTTATAAGCTTAAAAACCCTATAATTATAACAACTAACGAATTTAGGATTAAATCAAAAACAGTTGCATCTAAGAATCCATGGGTAGATGGTCGACCTGTTACAATCACTCTACTTCCATATTCCGAAGCGGAAAAAATCTACCCAGGCCTTGCTCGAGGTACTAACGGTTGGGCCACCGGAGATAATGTATATTTGGTTTCAAATAACTTAAACATATATGCACATGGAGCCAATTATTCTGCGATGAAATCTAATGTAAAACGTGTACTTACACATGAAATCGCACATATAAAAGATCCATCCAACGTACGCTCACTTAAAATTATGAAAGGTTATAATCCAAATGCACAATATATCCAAAACCCGCAGATTGCGTTAGCAAAAAATGCACCAGAGAATTGGATGAAAAATTATTACTATCATCCACGCGAAATAGTAGCAAACCTAGCCCCAATCTTAACAGCAATAACAGATAACACTTCGATTACTGTTAAAAAAATAGGAAAAAAACGCACAACGGCAGCATTAAATGAACTTCAACAATGGTTAGCGTCTGGTACTGGCCCAGTTACAAATTTGAGTAATGATAGCAGAAAAATTCTAGGATATATATCTTGGTATAAAAAATTATTTAAACCAAAACCAGAGTCGCCACACATTTTATTCCAACAACCAGCAGAAGATCAAATTACAGGATTTTTTAATACATTTAAAACAGAAAATCCAACCGAGTATAAACGTATGATATATAAAATGTCTAGACAAGTTGAAAATTTAAAAACACAAGTACATTGGACTAGAGACTTAACGCCAGAATCTGTAATTAAGTATAAAGTCATAATAAAATAAGATTTTATGGTATCATTAAAAACATTGATTGTAGAAGGACGTTATGATAGTTTAGTAACTAAATTATCTAACAAACTATTAAGTGTTATCAAAGACAGTTATGCTGCTACAAAAGATCCGGAAGGACGTTTTGCTGGAGAAAAAATATATTTCAAACGAGATGAAGAAGTTCCATTTATTGACGATGATAAGAAGCAACGACATATATATTTCGAAGAAGTAGAAAACGAAGATATTCCTGTAGAATTTTATTTGCAACTTAAAGTTCAATGGATTGAAGGATTAGATGATTTTAACGTTGGCGCAGATGCATTTAATGATACAAAACGTTATTCAAATGATATGCCATTAATAGAATTGCGATTCAAATTAGATCCAACAGATTATCCAACCATATTAAGTGAAGTTGCAATGGAGCTTCGAGACACATTGCGACATGAAATTGAACATGTAACACAAAGTGGCTGGAACATGATTGACGGTAAGTATATACCGTCCGATCAAGCCATGCGAACTAAGATTGAAAAAAATCAAGTACGTACAGCACGTTATTTTACGTTACCAAAAGAAATACCAGCAATGTTACAAGGCATGTATTTTAAAGCAAAAAAATCAAAAGTCCCGTTCAAACAAGTTGTTAATGATTATTTAGCTAATTGGGAATCAGCTGGTACTATAACAATGCAGGAGAAAGAAAATATATTAAAAACTTGGAGAAATTATTTGCCAAAATTAGGCATTAGACAGGAAATATAATGATTAAGTTACAAGCTATCATTTCTGAAGATTTGCGACGATGGGTAAAAGAAAAATGGGTAGATCAACATGGTCGACCATGTGGCAACAGTCAAACTAAAGGAGTTAAAAAATGTCGTCCTAGCAAAAAAATATCAAGTGATACACCAAAAACTTGGAACTCATTTGACAAAAAAGAAAAAGAATCATTAGTTGCACAAAAACGTAAAGTTGGAATGGGTAAACGTACTCCTAAAGCTGAGGCAATAATTGATGAAAAATCAAAATCAAAACCAAAACGCGATGCATGCTATTATAAAGTAAAAGCTCGTTACACTCAAGATGGCGGAACGTGGCCATCAGCATATGGGTCATTAGCATTATCAGCTTGTCGTAAAAAAGGTGCAAAAAATTGGGGTAAAAAATCTAAAAACGAAAATATAACTACTATGGAAGATAAAATAATACATATTACAGAAGATTGTTGGGATGGTTATCAACAACATGGCACAAAAAAGAAAAATGGACGATCGGTACCTAATTGTGTTAAAGTTGAAATTGCAGAAACTTATTGTGCTGCATGTTTAACTGAAACAATAGTTGAAGCATGCAATAGTAATATGCCTGAGTATATTAATATAATCGACCGTAACAATATGAATGAAGCTGAATATCAAGGTAGAGATGTTCAATTAGGTAAGCCTATGCAAGGCGATGTTAAAAAATTTAAAGTCTACGTTAAAAATGCCAAAGGCAACGTTGTTAAAGTTAATTTTGGCGACCCTAATATGAGAATACGTAAGAGCAATCCAGCACGTAGAAGATCATTTAGAGCTAGGCATCGATGTCATACAGCTAAAGATCGAACATCGGCTAGATATTGGTCATGTCGAAAATGGTAATCAATTTATTTTCATAAAAATTTGGATTCTAGTTCTTTATTTTATATTATATAGAAAATAAAAAGCTATGACAATTAAGAGAATTGGGTTACCACAAACCATAAGTGGCACTACTAGAATTATTGAATTAGGTACAGGTAATGATATTACAAACCTATTTCGTCCAATAATGATTCAACATGCAGTAACAAACAATGAAGCATTGGTATTTGATGTTACCACCGGTCGTTCAAAACGTATCAGCAAAGATGGATTGATAGAAGTTGCAACACCCCCAATTGATGTAATTCAACCAACACCAAATTTAGATCCAATACTTCAACTTATTAATAATGCCCATAAAATTAAGCCGTCAACATTAGAAATGTCTGATATTAAATGGAAATATCTAGTGAGGTCGGCTGTTAGGGGTAAAAATATTATGATGGTCGGCCCAGCAGGCTGCGGAAAAACACAAGCTGCAAAAGAATTACCATTAGCAACCAATCGACCATTTTTTTATTTTAACTTGGGTGCTACTCAAGATCCTAGATCATCGTTAATTGGTAATACTCACTTCAAGTCCGGTGAAACTATATTTGATGAATCATCATTTGTAAAAGCAATCAAAACCGAAAATGCAGTAATATTGTTAGACGAACTTTCTAGAGCACACCCTGAAGCATGGAATATTTTAATGTCCGTTTTAGATGAAGGCCAACGTTATTTGAGATTAGATGAAGATGTTAATTCGCCAACTATACAAGTTGCTAACAATGTATCATTTATTGCAACAGCAAATATTGGTACTGAGTATACATCAACTCGAGTATTAGATAGAGCATTAATGGATCGATTTGAAATTATTGAAGTTGATATTTTATCATTATCTCAAGAAGAACTTTTACTAGAAAAACGATTTGGAAATGTAGTTTCATCAAATTTATTACACGCCGTTGCAGATATTGCCGATGCAACTAGAAAAGAATGGAAAGATGAAAATGGAAAGTTATCAACAATGATCTCAACTAGAATGACCATTAGAATATGTGAATTGTTAGCAGATGGGTTTTCTTTAACAGAAGCAGCCGAAGTTGCAATTTTACCATTTTTTGATGGTACCGGAGGAACCGATTCGGAACGGACTTATGTTAAACAAGTTATTCAAAAACATATTGCAACTGAAATGAATGATATTTTTAATACAACCGAATCTTAAAATTTTGTTTGATAATAACTAATAATTCTTGTTAAATATATTGGATATATTTAACTAATTTCATATTATATAGTATAATAAGTTAAATATGATAAACAAATCAAATACAGCTTCAAATTTTTGGTTGAACAGCGAGTTTAGTTCTCCGTTTTTTGTAAAAACCGATAAAGGAATTGATTATGCTAAATTAGCATCATCTCAGCGAGCAATTGCTAATTTTGTTAATATAGTAACAGGTAAATCAATACCAGTTGTGTTTCAAAATAATGATCAAAGTTACACAGACGGAAAAGTTGTTACTATAGGCACTAAATTAGATGGAACAAACTTTGATCCTGCAGTCGGGTTAGCACTCCATGAAGGATCACATATTGCATATACTGATTTTTCGTTGTTTTGTAGAGAAGGAAGTAATGAGTATACTCGTTCGCTAAGCGAAACTAATTTTGCAAATATTGTGCGACTCCGAGGATTAGATCCAAATTTAATCATGAGTGATGCTGAGTTTAGTGTTATTAAAGACTTGTTAAATTGGATTGAAGACAGACGGATTGATTATAAAGTATATACCACAGCTCCTGGATATCGCATATATTATGAATCAATGTATGACAAATATTTTAATGATAAAATTATAGATAAAACTTTAAAATTAAATAAAAAAAATACAGAAACATTAGATGATTACATGTTTCATATTATTAATTTAACAAATATAAATCGTAATTTAAATGCATTGATTAGATTGCGAGATATATGGAATGTAATCGATCTTAAAAACATACAACGTTTAACATCAACAACGGATTGTTTAGACGTTGCATGTGACGTCTTTAAAATAATTAAAGAAGCATTAGCTACTAATATAAATCAATCAAATAGCGATTCTGATTCACAATCTGAAAACGGTGACTCTGATTCACAATCTGAAAACGGTGACTCTGATTCACAATCTGAAAACGGTGATTTTGTTAATAGTATAGTTGACTACAAGGAACTTAAGAAACTAGAATCAGCAATTCAAAAACAGCGCGATTTTTTAAATAGTAAATCTAGTAAAGTTGGAAAATTATCTAAATCACAACTAAAAAAGGTAAATGATATGAAAGACGCGGGAGTAGAGTCTCGAGATGTTGCAACTGGTTTAGATGGTGTATCAAATATAGTCGGAGCGTTAGTCATAAAAAAATTAACGCCAAACATTATTTGTTCATTACGTGAATTATTTGCAACTAATTCATATGAATATGTTACGGGTAAGTATAAATGGGAAACCGATATAAATAACAGCGAATCTCGATGTAGATATATAAAACAAACACAAAAAGCTGTTGATGCTGGAATTATATTAGGGAAACAGTTAGGAAAAAAACTTCAACTTAGAAATTCTGATCGCATACTTAAATCAACTCGTTTAGAAACCGGTAAAATTGATAAACGCTTGATAGCTCAATTAGGTTACAATAACATTAATGTGTTTCATCGAATCGTTACGGATAGATTTAAAAAATATTTTATTCATATTTCAATTGATGCATCAGGATCAATGTCAGGAAATAAATTTCATAATGCAATTACTTCAGCAGTAGCAGTTGCACAAGCAGCATCAATGACAACCGGCATACGAGTTCAGATTTCGTTGCGAGGTACAAGCAATTTATCCGGAAATATTGAAAAAGCAGTAACTATATACGCATATGATTCGGCATTAGATAAAATGAGCAAAATTAAGAATTTATTCAAATATCTAGATGTATTTGGATGTACTCCAGAAGGAATTTCATTTAAAAGCATTGAGCAAGATATTAAGCGAGATGCTAAGGGAGATGAATGCATATTTGTTAATTATTCAGATGGCGCGCCGACCGCCGTAAGTGGAACAAATAATTATGATGGCGTTTATTTTACAAAACTAGTTATTAATGGTTACAGAGAACTTAACATCAATATTATTTCATATTTTATTTCAACAGGGGCATCTCATTATGATCGAGCCGCATTTATTTTAATGTATGGTGCCGATGCATCTTTTATACAGCCAACTAACATGAATGATGTTTCTAGAACATTAAATTCAAAATTCTTGGAAATTGTTAATTAATTATTTATATTAAGTAAACATTAATATTATAAAATAAAGAAAGTTATGAGTAAACAGATTGAATTTAATTCTGACGCACGAACTAAATTGAAGAATGGCGTCGATGCATTATCAAATGCAGTAAAAGTTACATTAGGACCTAAAGGCAGAAACGTTGTTATTAGTAGAGAATTTGGATCGCCACATATTACAAAAGACGGCGTAACTGTAGCCAAAGAAATTGAATTAAAAGATCCAATTGAAAACATGGGCGCTCAAATGGTGAAAGAGGTTGCTTCAAAAACTGCCGATGTTGCAGGAGATGGAACTACTACGGCAACTGTTTTAGCTCAAGCATTAATTACTGCTGGACTAAAAAATGTATCTGCGGGCGCAAATCCAATTGATTTAAAACGTGGTATAGATAAAGCTGTAACACATGTTGTTGAATGTCTTAAAGAAATTTCACAAGAAGTTGGATCGAACATAGATAAAATCAAACAAGTCGCGACGATTTCTGCAAATAACGATGAAACAATTGGTGCTCTCATTGCTGAAGCGATGAAGGTTGTTGGAAACGACGGTGTAATTACCGTAGAGGAAGCAAAGGGTACTGAAACAGAAGTAAAAACTGTAGAAGGTATGCAATTTGATCGTGGTTATTTATCACCTTATTTTGTTACTAATCAAGAAAAAATGATAACTGAAATGGATAGTCCTTTTATTTTATTGATAGATAAAAAATTATCAAGCATGAAAGAATTAATTCCAATATTGGAACCGGTTGTTCAAACCGGACAAGCATTGCTAATAATAGCAGAAGATGTCGACGGTGACGCATTAGGTACATTGGTTGTTAATAGAATACGTGGAGCATTGAAAATTGCAGCAGTTAAAGCACCAGGCTTTGGAGATAAACGAAAAGAAATGTTAGAAGACATTGCTGTTTTAACAGGAGCAACTGTAATATCAGAAGAAGTTGGGTTATCGTTAGCCGATGCAACCATGTCTCATTTAGGTAAATGTGAAAAAATTGAAATTACAAAAGACAAAACCACATTAATTAATGGAAACGGATCGTCAGAGTTGATTAAAGATCGTATTACACAAATAAAATCACAGATAGAGCAAGCTTCATCAGATTACGAAAAAGAAAAATTGCATGAACGTTTAGCCAAACTAGCCGGAGGTGTTTCTGTGTTATATATAGGTGCACCGACCGAAACCGAAATGAAAGAGAAAAAAGACAGAGTAGACGATGCGCTAGCCGCAACTCGTGCAGCAATTGAAGAAGGTATAGTTCCAGGCGGAGGTGTTGCTTTGATTCGATGTACGGCCGCGTTAGATAATGTAAATACAGTAAACGATGATGAAAAATTAGGAGTTTCGATCATGCGCAAATCACTAGAATCTCCATTATATCAAATAGCATCAAACGCAGGGGCAAACAGTGATATGATTGTGCATTTTGTGCAAAATAATTCTGGTTCATACGGTTATAATGCTCGTACCGATCAATTTGGTGACATGTTAGAATTAGGAATAATTGATCCAACAAAAGTAACTCGTACGGCAGTTGAAAATGCGGCATCTATTGCTAGCATGTTGTTAATGACTGAATGTGTAATTGCAAACGAACCGAAAGCTGAAACGGATGTTCCACAAATGATGTAATACATTAAAACAATAATCGCCCAACCGATTTTAAATGAAATAGTTGTGTTCCTGTGGGAGGATTTCATTTATATAATCAATTAATTCATATGAAACCAGTTTATATGCATGGTGAAAATGCATACATCGTCGTAGCACAGAAATCAATTTCTTGTTTTGCCAAAACAATATCAGAACCGCCGAACATGGAACATGTTAACATGTACATGAAATGGTTAAAATGTGACCATGTTTTAAGCAATCAAACTCATTTTATGTTTTGTGAAACAATTCAAAATGCAACTATTATAGAAGAAGATAACTTAAATACAATAAATTAATGACACGACATTCTTGGAAAATTTTAGGAATTTACATATTAATAATTTCAGCTGTTAGTTTAATATGCATTTTATTAAATTGATGTATGCTTAATATTTATATGTAGAAAATACTTTAATGTCTAGAACACCATACGCATGGAATACTGCTAACTTTAATTGGAATCAAAATCAATTTACGTGGGATGACTGTGCATTAATTATTGACATTATATCTTCATTAGGCAGAGGTGGAGCTTCGTATGAAGATCTAATACCTGATAAAAAGAAAAAGAAACAATTTATCAAGCTGTTATGCAAAGTTCAAGGTATATCATATGAAGAAACAAAGCAAATAGTTAACAGTAACATATTTATTAAAGATATAGAATTAGTAGCTAAAGAAGTACTAGGAATTAATATTAAAATAGATAGATAGCATGTATACATTATATACGGACAAACAAGAAATATTTGAATGTTCTATTTCTTTAGAAGGTGCTTCAATTAAAAACACTAGTGCTAGATTAATACTAGAATCCGACAGATTATCTTTGGTATACAAAGGTACAGTTGATGCATCTGGAAAATGTATCATTCCTGTCAAACAATTGAAAAATTTGCTGGATGAGTCAACAAATGGTATTATGAGACTAGAAGTTATTGCAGACGATACATATTTTACGCCATGGGAATCTAAATTTAAAGTTGTAACATCAAAAAAAATAACTGTAGAAGTGGCTAATAATTCAAAAAAACCATTAATTCAATTTACAAAGCCAATTGTTTCAGTCAATACTACAAACAATGCTAATACAATAGTCGAATCAAATATAAATTTACTAAAACATGTTGCCGATATCTCTAAAATATTGAAACGTGCAAATATTACACTAAACAACATGAATTACAATAAACATAAATTAAACAGAATTATAGAATCATATTTACAACTTAGAAAAATACCTGATGACAAAAAAATTATCATAATAGAAGGTATTATTCAATCACTAATAAAACAATAAGTTATGCCAGGGCCTTTTGATTTTACGGGGCAAAATATAGAAGACAGTTATCAACGAGTCTTACAGATAAATGATAAT
>SXGQ01343545.1_pt1 | contig 10855 bp, 8 predicted proteins | sample 3178371 | NCBI WGS metagenome assembly SXGQ01 (sample SAMN11356859, study PRJNA531348) | freshwater metagenome | isolation source: freshwater sample F1-20 | place: China: Fuxian Lake, Yuxi | collected 2017-12-25 | reverse complement strand
TTCCAAGCCTACGTCCGCGATGTCCTCGTTCCCTCCCTGCGTCCCGGCGACATCGTGGTGCTGGACAACCTCGGGGCCCACAAGAGCGAGGCCACCCTGGCACTCATCACGGCCGCCGGCGCACAAACCCGCTTCCTTCCGGCCTACTCACCCGATCTCAACCCGATCGAGATGATGTGGAGCAAGGTGAAGGCGCTCCTACGAGCCGCAGAGGCCCGTTCACACGACGCCCTTCTCCAGGCCATTGCCCAAGCCCTCGCAGCGATCACCCCCGAAGACGCCAAGAACTGGTTTGCCCATTGCGGCTACAGTTTAGTTTAAACCGCTCTAGCCCGGACCGTTACGCGGGGGCATGCCTCGGAGGCGCTCCGACAGCACTATGAGACCGTCCGAAGGGCCCAGGAGATTGCCGTGTCGGAATTGCGCCCAGAGCGCTCCGCGCGTGGGATCCATGAGACGCTGCGGCGGTACTTCCTCGCGGAAGGCTTCCGGACCCGCACCTCAGGACCCAAACCGACAGGGTTTCTCCATGAGACCGGAGCCGGTATCGGGATGGAGCCGGCGGAAACACCGTCCCTCCACGGCATGTCCAAGGACCTTCTTCAGCCCGGCCACGTCGTCACTGTCCACCCAGGACTGTACTACCCGGAGTTTGGTGGCGTCCGGCTCGGTGATGTGGTCCGGGTCACCGAGGCGGCGGCCGAGACCCTGACCCAGTTCGAGAAGGTGCTGGAGATCTGACCTCTGATCCCCAACCGGGAACCGGACTAGACCTTCACCTCGTCGCCCGCAACGACCGGAACCAGCCCCTGCCCCAGCGCCGGACGCTGTCCCTTGTGCCACCAGAACACGAGGGCACTCGCGATGTAGATCGAGGAGAAGGTGCCGGTGATGATGCCGACCAGGAAGGTGAACGCGAAGTTGTTGATCGTGCGTCCGCCAAACAGGTACAGCGCGAGGGTCGCGAGGAAGACGGTACCCGAGGTGATGACCGTACGGCTCAGGGTCTGGTTCAACGCCTTGTTGATGATCTCCGTGAACGAGCCCGGTATGCCGAGCTTCAGGTCCTCGCGGATACGGTCGAAGATGACGATCGTGTCGTTGATCGAGAAGCCGATGATCGTCAGCACCGCCGCAACGAATGTGGCGTCGAACTGCCGTGCCTCCACCCATCCCCCCGTCAGGGAACTGGCGAGTCCGGTCAGGGCAAAGATGCCAATGGTCATCAGGATGTCGTGCACCACGGCAACCACAGCGCCGACCGCGAAGCTGAACTCATAGCGGAACGCGACGTACACGAGGATGCCAAACAAGGCCAGGAGCGAAGCCAGAACCGCTGACTTCTGGATCTCCTGTCCGACGACGGGACCGACCTGGTCGAACTGGATGCGCTCGAACTTCGCCTCCGGGAAGGAGGCCTTGAGCTGCTGCTCCACCTTGAGTCCCGTATCCCGGGGGGAGACAACGCGGAGGACCTCATTCTGCCCCGCCTGACCCGCCACATCGCGGGGATAGTCGACCTCGGCATCAGTCACTGGGATCTTGGCCATGGCCTCCCGAATCTTCGTGATGTCCACCTTCTGGGCGAAGCTCATGGTGAGGGTGTCGCCACCGGCGAAATCGATGCCCAGGAGGTGCTCTCCACGCCCGAAGACGCCATAGGCCAGACCCACCACGATGATCGTCCACGAGAGGGCGAACGAAGGCTTGGCCAGCCGCATGAAGGAAATCGAGGGCACCCGGAACATCTGGAGCATCCGGAACCCATTGTTCAGCAGGGAGGTCTTGGCGACGAGGAAGTCGAAGATCAACCGGGTCACCGTCAGCGCCGTGAACATCGAGACCACGAGACCGACGGTCAGCGCGACACCGAAGCCCTTGATCGGTCCGGTGCCCAGGGCAATCAGCAGGATGGAGGAGATGAGCGTGGTCAGGTTGGAGTCGAGAATCGTTCCGAACGCCTTGCCATAGCCGGCGTTGAGGGAGCCCCGAACGGATTTGCCGGACTCCTGCTCCTCTAGGATTCTCTCGAAGATGAGCACGTTGGAGTCCACCGACATGCCGATCTTGAGCACGATGCCCGCGATGCCCGGCAGAGTAAAGGTGACGTCCAGCGAGCACATCACCGCCAGCAGGATCAGCACATTCAGGACCAGTGCCACATTGGCGACGAGCCCCGCCAGCATGTAGTAGACCAGCATGAAGGCCGCGACCAGGCCAACGGCGATGAGGCAGGCGCGGATGCCACTCTGGACCTGCTCGGCGCCGAGACGCGGACTCACGCCGCGCTCCTCAATGATCTGCAGCGGAGCCTCGAGGGGATTCTCGAGGGCGGTCGCCAGCTCAAAGGCCTCCTTCTCGGTGAAGGAACCGGTGATCTGGCCCGCCCCCCCAAGGATGGGTCCATTGATCCGCGGGGCGGAGATGACCACACCGTCGAGGACGATGGCCAGCATCTGGCCGACATTCTTGCGGGTGATCTCGCCGAAGATCGTGGCACCGTCGGAATTGAGGGTGAAGTCGATCTCCGGCTGGCCGGTGACCGGATTCCGGGCGACGCGGGCACTCGAGATCGACCGTCCCGTGAGCGGCTCGGCCTGCCGGTTCACCAGGATCGGAATCACCGCCTCCTGCCCGTTGCGCGACCGCATCTTCATCGGGAGGCGGATGTAGCCGGGCGGGATCAGGTTGGAGTTGAGATGGGCATCGTTCTCGGGGTCGACCATGCGGAACTCGAGGAAGGCGGCCTTCTTGAGCTGTTCGCGGGCGGATTCCTTCGTCGACTCATCCACCCCGGGCAGCTGGACCAGGATGCTCCTCTCACCCACAGGCTGGAGGATCGGCTCGGCCACACCGAAGGCATCGACGCGCTTCCGCAGGACCTCGACCGCCTGCTCGGCGAGGAACGTGTTCCCAGCGAGCGAGGCCTGGCCATTGGTGGCACGGCGAGACAGGTCCATTTCCAGGAGGAACGACGTGCCACCGCTGAGGTCGAGCCCCAGCTTGAACTCGCCGGCCGCCTCACGCTGCACCCGGTTCAGGATCGAGCGGGTCGGGTTGAACTCGGCACCCGACTGGTAGTTGGTTGGGAAATACCGGCGGATGTCGTTCGTGCCGATCGCCTCGATCAGGTTCTTGTAGCCACCCCGGTCGGGGAACGTCTTCTCGAGCTCCTGGGCCTTGGTGACAATGGCATTGAAATTCGTGTCGCCCGTGATGGCCAGACGGTCGAATTCCTGGACCAGATTCTTGGGGCCCGGCGGGAGGATTTCCGAGAAGGACCAAACGATGACGAAGGCCAAAAAGAGGGCCTTCATGAGATGGGAACGATTCATGGAACGGAGAATGTTGGAACTGCGGGTGGGCTCAGGCGGCGCGCTCGAGGATCTGGACGATGCTCGACTTCTGGACGTCCAGCTTGCTGTCCGCCGAACGGACGGTGACCACGTCGTCACGCACGCTCGTCACAATGCCAAGGATCCCGGCGCTGGTGACGACCTTGTCGCCCACCTTGAGGGCCTTCAGCAGGTCCGCCTGCTCCTTGGCCTTCTTCTGCTGGGGCCGGATCAGGAGCACCCAGAAGATCACCAGCATGAAGACGATCATGCCGACCTGCATCAGCATCGCCCGCTTCGCATCCTCAGGGGATGCACCCGGAGCCGGCGGTGCCAACGACAGAAGGTAGGAAAAGGACGTAATACCCATGATGAGCTGCAAAGGAAGCTTAAGCCTAGAAACGAAGACCGCTTTGGCAAGAACTCGCTTGGATCAAATCAGGAGCGCGTCCCTCTAGGTCGCGGTGGACCGTTCCGATGATCCCGGTCCTCTCCCACGGGCCCCGTGTCATCGGCCGGACGCCGGGGGTTCGGCGTTGGCGATGAACTCGAGGAGATCCGCCATCGACTGCACGGGCAGCCCATCCGCGAGGCCCTCGGGCATCAGGGACTGCCCCGAACTGGTCATGCTCCGGACCTGGGACCGCGGGAGCGTGATCTCCTGTCCCCCACCCATCCGGAGCGTCACAGCCGACGGGGTCTCGCGTTCGATGACGGCGACATGCTGTTCCCCATCCCGGGTTTCGACCTGGAAGGCCACATATTGGGGCGCCACCTCGGTGTGGGGATTGAGGATGCTCGCGAGCAGGCGATCCCGACCGGCCGACCTCACCGTGACCAGATCGGGACCGAGTCGGACTCCATCGGCACCCGACCGATGGCAGGAGGCGCATCGCTCGCGGTAGACCATCCTTCCCCGCTGTGCATCACCCTCCAGTGACAGAGCTGGGGCAAAGGATGCCGCCCGCGCCGCAGCATCGGGAGCCGGGGGAAAGAGCCGCCCGACCCGCGCGGCAAGATTCACATCCTGGGTCGCCCGGAGCGACTGGATCACGGCGGCGGGAAGGTCCGATCTCGGCAACGCCCCCGACTCCACGGCCTCGAGGAGTGCGACAAGGCCGTGACGCCGGGAGACAAGGACATTGAGGACCTCGTTTCTGAGGGAATTCGGGTAGCCGGACCATCCCTGCAGCAGAGCCTTGGGGGCGGTATCATCGGTGGCCCGGGCGAGGGTCCGGATCGCCTCGCGGCGCAACGGCTCCGGTCCGCCCGCCAATACCGGTTCCAGGACGACCCGGGTCCGTTCGTCCGGCAGATGGGCGAGAAGCCGGATGGCCTCGATCCGACGCGCCTCGGGCAGGGCCGCATCGACCGAAGCCGACCGGGCCAGCGCAGCGAGTCGTTCCAGGCGCTGCCGTCCCACCGGCGATCCCGGGGGACCCGGACTCCGACGGGCCCCGTCCAGGACCGCCGTCGCAATCTGGAACGCCACGGCCTCGTTCCCGTCCGCCATCACCCAGTCCAGAACCTCCCGGATTTCGGAGGTGCGCCCCTGTGCCCCAATCAGCGTCGTGAGCCGGCGGATCCAATCGAGGCCGGCCGGGCTTCCCAGGAAGTCCCGATCCCGCACCGAGGCGACGAACACCTCCGCAGCCCCCTCGGACAGGGAACTCAGGAGCGCCCACGGGATCCAGGGATCCCCGGCGTCCCGACGCGCCAGGCCCACGATCGATGGGATCCGATCCTGCAACGGCATCTCTCCCAGGGTGAATGCCAGCTGGAACCGGACCCGGATCGCCGGATCCTCCACCCGCCGGGCTAGGGCACGGACGAGGATGGGGCCTTCAATGGAATTCTGGAGACGACGTTCGGCGAGGGCGATGGCGTGCTCCCTGACCCGTTCATCCGGGTCGTCCAGCACCGGAACCAGATGGCGCTTGGCCGACAGGACCGACAGACCTTCGAGCCCATACAAGGCATGCAGCCGGGCGAGTGGACGCGACGACTTGAGGAGCAGGCGCTCCAGTCCGGGTACCGCCCGGGGATCCTGCGCCTCAAAGAGCAGTCGGGCCGCTGTCTCACGGGTCCACCCGTTGTCGCTCTCCAGGGCGGCCACCCGACCCGCCACATCGAGCGTCCCAGGAAGCGGGCGGCTCGGACGCCGGAATCCTTCCGGAACGATGCGCCAGATGCGCCCACGGTCGTTGCCGCTGTTCAGATCGAGGTGCTTCTTGATCGACTCCGGAATCGACCAGGGGTGCTCGATCACTTCCCGATACATGTCCGCCACGTACAGGCAGCCATCCGGACCATTCTGGAAGTGCACGGGCCGGAACCAGGTGTCCCGCGAGGCGACAAACTCGACGGATCGTTCGTCGGAGGGGCGTTCCGCCTGGAGCGCGACACCAGCGGGCTTGAGGATCTTCCGGTGGATGAGGTTGCCACCCGCATCGCCGATGAAGGCGTTGTCGACGAACTCCGGCCCATAGGCGTCCCCCCGATAGATCGTCGCCCCCGTGGCACCGGTGAAATAGCCGGAGACCCGTCCCCCACCCTCGACCGCGCCGGGCACCACCCCGCTGATCCTCCATCGGGTCCGCACGATCCGCCACGGCTCGTCAGGACTGATCCGGAACACCTCGGCCGCAGGGCCGTCCACCGCAATGCTGAGTCGTGGTCCCGGCATCGACACCGCCGGGTTCCGGTCCGCATAGCGCTGGGAATACAGGATCATCTGGAGATGGTCGCTGTTGCTGCAGACGAACTTCCTGCCGTCGGTGTCGAACGAGAGCCCGTACTGTCCGCCGCCGGCCTCGGGGCGGATGTCGAAGGTCCGCGGGTCGAAACTGAAATCCCTGCCCCGCAGCTCCAGCGGCTTCCCCGCGGATCCGTCGGCCCGCAGGACCTCCGCCGCGCCGATCGGGCCCGTCGCCCCGTGGATGCGGTTGTCGAGGCCCCAGTTGAATGAATTGAGGAGGGCCTGGACGTTGAGCCGGGCGGATCCACTCGCGAAACCGGTGAACACCACCTTCCGCTCATCGGCACGACCGTCCCCATCCAGATCCTTCAACCACACGATGTCCGGGGTCGCCCCGACGAACACCCCGCCCTTCGAGCAGATCAGGGCGGTTGGCCAGGGCAGATTGTCGGCAAACACCACCGAGCGGTCATACCTCCCATCGCCATCCGTGTCCTCCAATCGACGGATCCGGCCCGAATGGGGGGTCTCATCCCGTCGCTCCGAGTAGTCGATCATCTCCACCACGAACATCCGCCCGAACTCGTCGAAGGCGAGGGTGACAGGGCTGACCACCTCCGGCTCCGCGGCGGCCAGCTCGAGTCGGAACCCTCGTTTCACCACAAAGGTCGCTGACGCCGCCGAAGGGGCAGTGGGGGGTACCCGCGGCAGGTCGTTGGCCGGGTCCAGTTCCGGCTGCGTGCCCGTGCCTCCATACGCCGCCGTGTACGAAACCTTCGTCTCGGGCGTCGCCCCGACTCCCCGGATCCCACCAGAGAGGACGAGAACCCCGAGGACTGGTCCCAAACATCGCCACAGCATCGACCGCATGCTGGAAGATCCCCGAATCGGATGAGGAGTTCCACCCCGGAGTCGATCCACCGGGCACGCGTCAACCGACCCGACCCTCGGGACAATTGGTTCGACGTCCCCCACCCACATCCGCACGGTTCCAGGACATGCGGCTCCTGTTTGTCGCCGATCTCCACTACTCACTGAAGCAGTTCGACTGGGTTGTGAATCACGCCCGGGACTACGATCTCGTGGCGATCGGCGGGGACCTGCTGGATCTCAGCTCGGCACTCGACCGGGAGGTCCAGGTGGTCGTGGTTGAGAAATACCTCTCCCGCATCAGCGAACAGAGCCAGCTCCTCGTGAGTTCCGGGAACCACGACGGGACGGAGCGATCTGCAGCCGACGAGGCCATGGCGCGATGGCTCCAGTCGGCCCGCTCGGACCGGGTTCGGGTGGATGGGGAAAGCTTCGAACGGGATGGGACCCTGTTCACGGTCTGCCCCTGGTGGGACGGGGCCGAATCGCGGGCCACCCTCGAGATGCAGCTGGAGACGGATGCCCGACGTCCCAAGGAACGCTGGGTCTGGATCCATCACGCCCCGCCGCTGGAGTCGCGGACCAGCTGGTCCGGCCGCAAGTCCGTCGGGGACCCCCATCTGTTGGGCTGGATCCAACACCACAGGCCGGACCTCGTGCTCTGCGGGCATATTCACAATGCACCCTTCTACGCGGAGGGATCGTGGATCGACCGGGTCGGGGACACCTGGGTATTCAATCCGGGAAAACAGATCGGCCCGGTTCCAACCCACATCGAGTTCGATCTGGAGACCCTTGAGGCCCGGTGGATGTCGCTCGAGGGCGAAGTGGTCCGACACCTCAGCGCGACGGATTCCGCGGCTGCTGGTGCATGAGGGTGTTCAGCACGTCGTCCACCATCCCAAGATGGTCGTGGCCTTCGTACTGGGTCTTCACATCAACCAGGTAGCGGTTGAGCGCCTCGAGGCGCCGGGCGAGAAGGACGGCCACGTGAAGGCTGGCCGCCGAGGACTCTCTCAGGAACTGCTCGGGCTGCGCCACCACCACGAAGACACTGGGCTTGAGGGTCCGGACGCTGGCGGTGCAGGTGCGTCGCAACAGGATCGACATCTCCCCGAAGACGGCCCCGGGCTCACCCGTCCGCGCCACCCGGATCTTGTCGTGCAGCACCTCCACCTCGCCGGACACCATGATGTACATCGAGGGCGCGGCCTCCCCCTGCTCCAGGATCACCTCTCCCGCAGGAAACTCCCTTCGGGGCAGATCCGCGACCAGATCAAGGATGCCAGCCATGGGGTGAAGACTGAGGATCTCAGGCAGCCGCCGTCGCGGGTTCGACAGCCGATCGGAGCGAGGCGAGCTCCGCCGCCCTGGGCGCATTCGGGTTGTCGAACGGGGCCCGCGGAATCAGCCCCAGCACCCGGAGGAGTTCGGCGTCGGCATCGTAGCTCGGCGACGGCACCGCGGCGGTGAGCATGTATTCCGTCTCGCTCGAGAAGATGGAATTGGCCCCCGCGAGGAAGCACAGCGCCTGCTCGGTGGGCGAGAGTCGTACCCGGCCCGCGGTGAGGCGGACATCCGACGCCGGCATCAGGATCCGGGCGGTCGCGATCATCCGGATCACATCCCAGACGGGGACATCCGGCTGACCCGCCATCGGGGTGCCTGCCACCTTGCTCAGGATGTTGATCGGAACCGACTCGGGATGGGGGCGCACCGACTGGAGGGTCTGCAGCATGCGGAGCCGGTCGTCGACCCGCTCACCCAGTCCGATGATGCCCCCGGAACAGACCGTCACCTTGGTCTTGCGGACGTTCTCGATCGTGTTGAGACGGTCGGCATAGGTCCGGGTCGTGATGATCGTCTCGTAGAATTCGGCGCTGGAATCGACGTTGTGGTTGTAGGCGTAGAGTCCGGCCTCCTCGAGCCTCCGGGCCTGCGGTTCGGACAGCATCCCCAGCGTGCAGCAGACCTCGAGTCCGAGATCGGTGACGCCCTTGACCATGTCGACGACCCGGTCGAACTGCCCATTGTCCTTCACCTCGCGCCACGCAGCACCCAGGCAGACCCGGGAGACGCCAGCGGCCTTGGCCCGGGAGGCGATCTCAACGACGGTCGGCTTGTCCAGCATCCGCTCCGCATCGACGCCGGTGGAATAGCGGGATGACTGGGCGCAGTAGGCACAGTCCTCGGGACAGGCACCGGTCTTGACCGAGATCAGCTTGCACACCTGCATCTCCCGGGGGTCGTGATGCTCCCGGTGGACCGCCGCCGCACGGAACACGAGATCAAGCAACGGGGAGTCGTGCAGCTGGCGGATCTCGTCGAGGGACCAATCGTGCCGGAGGGGCGTCGTCATCGGAGACAGAGGATGTCGATCGCTCGCCCACTTGTAAATCCGCGAAGGAGATCCGCCGAGATCTGCGGATTGTCTCTACCAGTTCCTGGGCACGGTTGCAGCCCCGGCGGAGTTCCGCATGCTGGCGGTGTGCAGCGGCTTGGACTCAACCGGGACGGATATCGCGGGGAATCCATCGGGATCGATGGCCTGCTCGACCGCTGTGGGGCCGCCGCTGTGGCGAACGGTTGGGGGTGCCAGCGGTTGCCACCGGCAGAACCCCATCGCCCGGTGTTCCACAGGCCGGCACGGCGGACAGGCGCGCCCCGCATCTACATCTCCGCGGGTATCCACGGCGATGAACCGGCCGGCCCTGTCGCCGCCCTCGCCCTCCTCGAATCCTCGGCGTCCCTCCCGGATGCCGATCTCTGGCTGATCCCCTGCCTGAATCCCGAGGGCATCCGGAGGAACCATCGATCCCACCCCTCGGGCATCGACCTCAACCGGGACTACCGGGCTCCCCGTTCCCCCGAGACCGCAGGCCATGTCGAATGGCTCCGGTCCCTGCCCCACCTTGACCTGACCCTCCTCCTGCACGAGGACTGGGAGAGCCACGGGTTCTATGCCTACGAGCTGAACGGCGCGGGGCAGCCCTCGTTGGCACGACAAATCGTGGGAGCCGTCCGCCGGGTCTGTCCCATCGACGAGTCCCCCCTGATCGATGGCCGCAATGTGAGCGAACCCGGAATCATTCGTCCGGACTTCGATCCCGAGGTCCGCCCGGAGTGGCCCGAGGCGCTTTGGCTGGGGGTCCACAAGTGTCCGCTCGGTTACACGCTCGAGGCTCCGAGTGACTGGCCTCTCGGGGTCCGCGTGCAGGCATTGGTGGCGGCCGTCCGCGAGGCGATGGCCCGTCTGTCGACGCCAGGCTGAGCCCCCCAACCCTTCTCAGAGGATTTCCTCGAGATTCGCCCGGATGGTGTCGCTGATCGAGTCAAGCGGCAGATCGTTGGCATCCGTGCCGAACGGGTCCTCGATCTCCTCGGCAATGACCTCGATGCTCGCAAAGGCGTAGAACACGAACGCCACCACGGGTACCGCCCAGTAGCCGTAGTCGAGGACGAATCCGATCGGCATCGTGAACACGTACAGGAAGATGATCTTCTTCAGGAACAGGCTGTAGGCGTAGGGGATCGGTGTCTTCCGGATGCGTTCGCAGGCACCGAGGGTCTCGGCGAAGGACTGGAGTTCGCTGTTGAGGAACAGGAGCTGTTCCCCGGTGAGACGGCCAGACTGCTGGAGACGGATCACCTCGGAGAACAGGAGGGCCAGGATGCGGTTGGGGACATGTCGCGCCCCGAGGAAGTCCTCGACCGCATGGGAACCCGCAGCCTGCAGGGACTCGGCCCGGACGCCCTGCCGGAGGTGTTCCTTGGCGGCGACCACGAAATTGAGGATCAGCGATCGGAACATCGCCCGCTCGGCAGTCGCCCCGGGTCCAAGCAGGGCCTGGAGCTTGAGGGCGAGATTCCGGGAGTTGTTCACGAGTCCACCCCACAGCCGCCGCCCCTCCCACCATCGGTCATAGGCCGTGTTGGTCCGGAAGATCAGGAG
>SXGQ01244116.1_pt1 | contig 10856 bp, 10 predicted proteins | sample 3178371 | NCBI WGS metagenome assembly SXGQ01 (sample SAMN11356859, study PRJNA531348) | freshwater metagenome | isolation source: freshwater sample F1-20 | place: China: Fuxian Lake, Yuxi | collected 2017-12-25 | reverse complement strand
GCTGGCGCTCGCCGCCGAGGGCGCGACGGTGGGCATGCTCGATGCCGACATCTACGGCCCCTCACAACCGACGATGCTGGGTGTGTCCGGCAAGCCCGAGTCTCGCGACGGCAAAAGCATTGAACCCATGGTTGGCCACGGGATTCAGGCCTCATCCATCGGGTTCATGATCGAGCCTGATACGCCCATGGTCTGGCGCGGTCCGATGGTGACGCAGGCGCTCGAGCAGCTGCTACGCGACACCAACTGGCAGGACCTCGATTATTTGGTGATCGACATGCCCCCAGGCACCGGCGACATCCACCTCACACTGTCGCAAAAAATTCCGGTGACAGGCGCGGTGATTGTCACCACGCCGCAGGATATTGCGCTGCTCGATGCCCGGAAGGGACTCAAGATGTTCGAGAAGGTGGGGATCCCCATTCTGGGTATCGTCGAGAACATGGCGATGCACACCTGCACGAATTGCGGCCACACCGAGCACATCTTCGGTCGGGGGGGCGGCGAGAAGATGGCAGGCGACTATGACGTCGAATATCTGGGCGGGCTGCCGCTGGATATCCGGATCCGCGAGCAGGCCGACTCGGGCCGGCCCACGGTGGTCGCCGACCCGGACGGTGATCTCGCGGCCACATACAAGCGGATCGCCCGCCGGGTCGCCGTACGGATCGCGGAGCGCGCGCGCGACATGAGCCTCAAGTTCCCGTCTATCGTCGTCCAGAAAACCTGAGGCTGGCAGGATGGGCGGGCCATTCCGGAGGGATAGGCCGAGGGTCGTGTTGTCAGCCGACGACCGAGGCGAGGCCCCCTTGAAGCGGATGGCCGCAGTGTTCCGATGCGCTCCCGTGTGGGGCGCGCGCGTTGCCCGTCTCGCCCGTGCCGGGATTGCGGTGATGGTGGCGCTTGTCTCAGCGGCAACCCTTGCGCAGTCGCCGCCTGCGCCGCAGCGCCTCTCGCCCCTGCAGGCGCAGAGCGCGGCCGACGTTCAGTCGCAACGATCCGAGGCCAGCCGTCCCCTGCGTGTGGCGGCTGCGGCCAGTCTTCGAGGCGCGCTTGATCAGGCGCTGGCCGACTGGCGGGAGGCGGGAGGTAGTCCATCGCTCGTCACCTATGCGGGGACGCCTGCGCTGGTCCGGCAGATTGGGCAGGGGCTGCCCGCGGATTTGTTCGTTTCAGCAGACGCCGCCTGGATGGACCATCTCCAGTCAAAGGGCGCGTTACGGCCGGGAACCCGAAGAGATCTGCTCGCCAACCGGCTGGTGCTGGTCGCGGGCAGCGATCGCGAGGCGCTGTTGCCGGTGGCTGCGCGTACGTTTGCTGCGCCGGTTGAACTGGGCGGGGCCGGGGATGGTGCGCTCCGTGCGGCGCTCGCGAACTGGCCGGGTTCGACGCGTCTGGCGATCGCCGAGGTGGCGAGTGTGCCCGCCGGGCGCTATGCGCGCAGCGCGCTCGAAGCGCTTGATCTGTGGCGGGCGTGGTCGGGGCGGCTCGCGATGACCGATAACGTCCGCGCGGCACTGCTGCTGGTGGCACGCGGTGAGACCGAGCTTGGCATCGTGTATGCCTCGGACGCGCTGGCGGAGCCGAGGGTCAGAGTGGTCGGCCCGCTGTCCGAGTCGGTTCATCCTCCGATCCGTTATCCGGCCGCAGTCCTGGCAGCTACGGTACATTCGCGCGCGGTGGAAGCGCTCGAGTTTCTCGGGGGGCCAGTGGCCATGAAGCGGTTTGTCGCGGCGGGATTCAGTCAACCGCCGGCTTTGCCTGCCGGCAGCCGGTGAGGCCCGACTTGTTACCGGTCGCGTTTGGTTTCAGCAGCGAGGAGCTTGAGGCGATTCTGCTGACGCTGAAAGTGGCCTCGGTGGCTACGCTTGCCACGCTACCGGTCGGCATTGCCCTCGGCTGGCTGCTTGCCCGAAAGCGCTTTCCCGGCCGCGCCCTGCTTGATGGCCTGGTGCATCTGCCGCTGGTGCTGCCGCCGGTGGTTACCGGCTACCTGCTTCTCGTGGCGCTCGGCCGTCAAGGCTGGATGGGTGCCTGGCTTGCCGATCACCTGGGGATCGTTTTTTCGTTTCGCTGGACGGGTGCGGCACTCGCCTCGGCGGTGATGGGTCTGCCGCTCATGGTGCGAGCGATTCGACTCGCGATCGAATCGGTCGATCGACGCTATGAACATGCGGCCGCTACGCTTGGGTCATCGCCGGTGGTCACGTTTTTCTCGATCACGCTGCCGCTCGCCGCGCCGGGCATCGTTGCGGGCGCAGTACTGTGCTTTGCGAAAGCGCTGGGCGAATTTGGCGCCACCATCACCTTCGTGTCGGCGATCCCGGGCGAAACCCAGACGCTCGCCGCCGCGCTCTACGCGCTCACGCAGACCCCCGGGGCAGATTTGGCCGCCTGGCGGCTCACGCTGGTCGCCATCGCCGTGTCAATCGCAGCGCTGATGGCCTCGGAGTGGCTGGCGAGGCGGGTGGCCCGGCAGGTGCGGGGCGGGCTGTGAACATGACCCGGTCGACGCCGATCGATATCAACGTCACCTTGCGTCGACGCGATTTCACCCTTGAATTTCGTCTGTCTGGCGAATTCGGAGCGCTCGCGCTGTTCGGGCGTTCAGGCTCAGGAAAATCCACGGTTCTGGGGCTGATCTCAGGGCTTCTCCGCCCCGATAGCGGACACATCCGCGTGGGCGGTGTCACGCTGGTCGATACCGCACGGCGAATATTCGTTCCGCCGCACCGACGCCGTGTGGGGCTGGTTTTTCAGGACTCGGCGCTCTTTCCTCACTTTGATGTACGCGGCAATCTGCGCTATGCGGAGCGGTTCGGACGTGGATCGTCCGACGACTTGAGGGGGGCGGCAACGGGGTCCGGGCTTGCCCTGGAATTCGAGGGTGTGGTGAACCTCCTCGGGCTCGCTTCGCTCCTGTCCCGGCGGCCTGCCACGCTCTCGGGTGGCGAGCGGCAGCGGGTTGCAATCGGCCGCGCGCTCCTCAGCGCGCCGCGGCTTTTACTGTTTGACGAACCACTCGCCTCGCTCGATGCCGAGCGCAAGCTCGAGATCCTTCCTTACATCCTGCGGCTTCGCGAGCAGGCGGGCATGCCGATCGTGTATGTCTCCCATGCGGCGGATGAAGTGGCTCGCCTGGCCGATCAGGTGGCGGTGATTGACGCGGGTCGAATTCAGGCGATTGGGCCGCCCGGCGAAGTGCTTGCGCCCGCCTGGGCGCGAGGCGCGGGCGGCTTCGCTGCCGTGTCGGTGATCGAAGCGCGGGTACGTGACTATGACGAAGCCTACGGGCTCACGATGTTCGATCATCCGGCGGGTGTCATTGCGTTACCCGGCCGGATCGGTCGCCCGGGCGAGCCGCACCGGTTCGTCATCCGCGCGACCGACGTGGCGCTCGCCGTGCAGCGGCCGCGCGATGTCAGCTTTCGCACCGTGTTGTCAGGGACGATCGAAGCCATCGAGCGTGATCCCGGGCCGATCGCCCGGATTGACGTCCGGCTGCCGGGTGATGAGCGGATCGTGGCACTGATCACGAGGAAGGCTGTCGACGAACTGGCGATTGATATCGGGGATCGGATCTTTGCGATGGTGAAGGCGACTGCGCTCGATGAGCGCTCGCTTGCGCGTTGACGGGTCAGCGGTTCTCTGATGTCTTCGCTTCCCCGCTGACGGGTCTGCCCGCCTCCGACATCTTCGCCCGCACGGCTGCGAACTGCCTGTCGAACGAGCACCTTGCATCGGCCTCCACGGCCCGGAATGCACGGACCAGTTCCGACCCCAGCGCGCTCACCTGCGCACGCCCCGATCCGGGTTCGATCAGCACCACCGGTTCGCCAAAGAAGGCGGTGAGCGACTCGATCAGGAGCGTGGCGCGCCGCTCCGACATGCCGAGCGATTGACCCGCAGCCGCGACGGTCCCGGTGCGACCGACTGCCTCCAGCAGCGCGATCTTGCCAGGGCCGAGTCGTGCGTCATCGCTAAAGCGCAGCCGGATCGAGAGCAGGGAGCTGTCTGAAGTGTCCATGCGGGGATGATAAACCGGTGCTATCGTCGCCCCGATGACCGCACCCGATCCGCCTCCTCCCGTTCCCCGTGCGCGCGGCCGTGCGGTGGCCGTACCCCTGCTGATGCTGGCGCTCGCGCTCCTCTGCCTGGGTTCGCTCGGTATCGGGCGTTATCCGCTGCATCTCGGCGATGTGTTTGCGCTCCTCGGCGCCGCGCTGGGCGGTCCCGCGCATGGTCGCGATGCCATGCTCGAACAGGTGTTCTGGCAGTTGCGCCTGCCGCGCGTGGTCGCGGCGCTTCTGGTAGGGGCGGCACTCGCCGCATCGGGGGCCTGTCTGCAACGCGCCTTTCGTAACCCGCTTGCTGCGCCCGAATTGCTGGGGGTGTCAGCGGGTGCAGCGCTCGGGGCAGCGCTCGCCATTGTTGCGGGGGCCGGGGTGATGGTGCTTCAACTCTCCGCGTTCGGGGGCGGGTTGATGGCCATCGCGCTGGTGCTCGCTCTCGGGCCGCTGCTTCCCGCGCGCGACCGGCTGCTCGGGCTGATTCTCACGGGCGTGGCAGTCTCCAGCCTCGCGGGGGCACTCCTCACCGCCCTCATTGCCATGGCCGATCCGCGATCGTCGCTTCCCGCGATCAGTTTCTGGATGATGGGCAGTTTCAGTGCGGTTGACCCGGCGGCACTCGGCGGGCTTGCCGGGGCGCTTGCGCTGGCGCTGGCTCCGCTCGCGCTCCTTCGCTGGCGGATCGATGCCCTGGCCCTGGGCGATGATGAGGCGCATGCAATGGGGGTAGCTCCGCACCGTACGCGGCGGTGGGTGGTGGTGCTGGCGGCGCTCGCGACGTCGGCCGCGGTCGCCGTGGCCGGGGTGATCGGCTGGGTGGGACTGATCGTGCCGCATCTGGCCCGGATGCTGGTGGGGGCTGCGTTTTCGCGCTGGCTCGCGGCCAGCGCGCTCCTGGGCGCGGTGTTCATGCTGATGATCGACACCGTCTGTCGTGCCTTGGGCGAGACCGAACTGCCGCCCGGGGTGCTGGCGGCGCTCCTGGGGGCACCTGTACTGTTTCTGCTCATGCGTCGAGGAAACCGATGATGAGCGAAGCCCGGACCGAACCCGCCTCCGCCCAGGCGTTTGCCGGGCGCGGGTCGCTGGAGTCGGCCGCGCCGCTCCTTCAGGTGGAGTCGCTCAGTTTCGGCCCGGCCGGGCGGGCGCTTGCCGAGCCGCTCTCGTTTACGCTGGAACGTGGCCGTTGCCTCGTGTTGCTGGGGCCCAATGGCGCCGGTAAGACCAGTCTGATGAGAACGCTGATCGGCGCGTTACCCGCGCTGGGCGGCAGCATCCGCTGGGGCGGGCGGGTGCTCGCGGGAATGACTGACCGCGAGCGGGCATCGATGATGGCTTTTGCCGCGCCGCGACCGGTGGATGAGGGTGCGTTTACCGTCGAGCATCTGACACTGCTTGGCCGGGTGGCTGCGCGCGGGGTATGGAATAGCGCAACCGCCGCCGATCATGAGCGCGCGGCCAAAGCGCTCGCGCTCCTCGGGCTGGAAGGGCTGCGGGATCGCGTGCTCGCTCGGCTCTCCGATGGTGAGCGGCAACTGGCCCAGATTGCCCGTGCGCTCGCCCAGGACGCGCAGGCGCTGATTCTCGATGAGCCCGCAGCCAGCCTGGATCTGGCGCGCCAGGCGTCGATTCTGGTAACGGTTCGGAAGCTGCTCGCGGGCGGCCGCGCGGTGGTGCTGAGCACGCATGATCCCAACCATGCGCTTGCGGTTGCCGATCAGGTTTTGTTATGGGAGCCGGGGGGCCGGATTGCGTGGGGGTCCGCGCCGGTGCTTCTGCAGCCCGCCCGGCTGTCGGCTGCGTATGGCGTGGAGGTCAGTCGCTATTGCGCCGATGGCGGTGCGACGCTGTTCGGTCTGCGTAACTGAAGTGGGGCTGGAGCGGCGAGTGCGCTGGGCAGGCGCTCAAGACTCTTGAGGTTATGGACCGGCAGCATCGCATCGACCGAAGGGAGCAGTGCACGAACGCCGGCTGCACGGGGCTCGAAGCCTTCAAAGCGCAGAAGCGGATTGAGCCAGATCACGCGACGCGCATGACGGCGTAGCCGCGCAGCCTCGGCCGCGAGCAGTGTGCTGTCCTCGCGGTCGAGCCCGTCGGTCAGCAACAGCACGGTGGTGCGTGAGCCCAGCAGCCGCCTCGCCCAAAGCGTGTTGAATGAGGCGAGGCAGCTACCCAGCCGGGTGCCCCCACCCCAGTCGATGATGTCGGCGAGCGTGCTTCGCACCGCTTCATCGGGGTCGCGGTGCCGCAACCTGCGGCTGATTCTCGTGAGGCGGGTTCCGAGCGCGAGTGTCTCGGTGCGTGGATCGGCGGCGGTGAGCGCATGGGCCCAGTGCAGCATCAGGCGCGCATAGCGCTGCATCGAGCCCGAGACATCAAGGAGCAGCACGAGCGTCTGCGCTCGCCACCGCGGCTCGCGCCGCAGCAGTTCGATGGCAAGTGGCGAGCGCGCGGCGCGCCGCAGGCTTGCTCTCAGGTCGGGCGTACCGCGTCGAGCGGGACGCGATCGACGCGTACGTTCCTCGGGCAGATTGCGGGCAAGCAGGGCGGCCCGCTCGGCCGCCTCGTTGAATTCCTCGACCGTCATGGCGCGAAAGTCGGTGGCGCGCAACTGCTCGTCACGGGAATAACCGCCTGAGCGCTCCCTGGCCTCGGTCGGCGTGACCGGTGCGGCCGCACGCGCGGCGCGCAGGCTTGCGAGCGCACGTGCCACGCGCTGATTCGCAGCAAACCGGAGCGCGGACGAATCGCCCTCGGGATCACTGCCCGCGGGCATGTGGGGTGCCGAGCGGCTGGCCGCACCCGGAACGGCTTCGCCCGCGCGCCCCAGCAGTGCCTGCTCCATGAGACCAGGCTGGAAAATGGCGTCGAACAGCGCATCGAACACCGGCCGATGCTCGGGGGCATCGACCAGTACGCCCGCGAGCGCGCTGCGAACATCCTCGCGCTGTTCGATACCGATGATTGCCAACGCCTCGGTGGCGACCAGCGCCCGTTCAGGCCCCACGCGCAGGCCCGCCTCACGCAGCAGTCGCACAAAGATCATCAGGTTGCGGACCAGCTCACCTGACGCGGCGGGCGCGATCGAGGTCATTACAGGCGCGCGGATCAGGCGGGAGGCGGTGCAGACAGCGGCGCGTCTGAGCCCACCCGGTCGATATCTTCCTGGTGCTTGAGGAGTACGCCGAGCGTGGCGTCAACCCGCTCGCGATCGAGCGCCACCGCATCAAGCGCCTGCAGTGCACGCACCCAGTCGATGGTCTCGGCCACGCCGGGGGGCTTGAAGAGCGCCATCGTGCGCACCCGTTGCACAAATTCGACCGCCTGACGGCTGAGCGAGGCCGCAGCCTCCGGGGCACGGCGCCTCACGATCTCGAATTCACGCTCGGTATCGGGATAGTCGAGCCAGTGGTAGAGGCAGCGACGCTTGAGCGCATCACGCAGTTCGCGCGTGCGATTGGAGGTGATCACCACGTAAGGCGGATGTGGCGCCTGCAGGCTTCCCAGCTCGGGGATGGTGATCTGGTTTTCGCCCAGCATCTCCAGCAGAAACGCCTCGAAGGGTTCGTCGGCACGGTCGAGTTCATCAATCAGCAGGACCGCCGGCACTGGTGACAGCAGGGCCTTCAGAAGCGGCCGCTCGATCAGCATCTCGCGCCGGTAGAGATCGCGTGCGATCCGCGGTGCATCAATCGGGCCCGATGCTTCCGCAAGCCTTATTTCAAGCAGCTGCCGCGAGACATTCCATTCGTACGCGGCCTGAGCAATATCAAGGCCCTCGTAGCATTGCAGACGGATGAGCGGCGCCTGCAGCATGGCAGCCAGGGTTTTGGCGAGCTCGGTTTTGCCCACACCCGCTTCGCCCTCGAGCAGGAGCGGGCGCTTCATGCGCAGCGACAGAAACGCGACGGTCGCAAGCCTGCGGTCGCAGATGTAGTCGTGGCGACCGAAACCGGCCATCAGCGAATCAATCGAGTCAATCGGGGTGTCCGAAGCGGACGCTACGGAAGCGGGCTGATTCACGGCAGGGCGCCTGACAGAGTGGGGGGCAGAATGTCGGCCGGAGCGGTCAGGCCGATGCGAGTGGCGAGTGTAGCCGAGCGGTGATCGGCGGGCGCAAGCCCCCTGCCCGGATAGGCAAGGCGGTGCAGAGCCGGTATTATCCTAATCAGCCCGAATGGACGGGAATCACCCAGACCCGCTAATTCCCAGCGGGCGACCCTTTATCGGACGGAGACACGGATGCAGAAATCCCTGCACATCAATCCGGACAAGTGCACCGGCTGCCTGCAGTGCGAAATGGCCTGCAGCTTTGAAAATTACGGCACTTTCAATACCTCGAAGTCGCGTATCAAGGTGTTCGATTTTCATCACACCGGCCGCAAGGTTCCCTACACCTGCACCCAGTGCGACGAGGCATGGTGCCTGCACGCCTGCCCGGTTGAGGCCATCAAGATCGATGCCGGCACCGGCGCCAAGGTGGTGCTGGAAGACGTGTGTGTGGGCTGCAAGGTTTGCACCATTGCCTGCCCCTTCGGCACGGTCAACTATGTGCAGGACACCGGCAAGGTCCAGAAATGTGACCTGTGCGGGGGCGAGCCCGCGTGTGCGGAGGCCTGCCCCACCGGCGCCATCACCTACGTCGATGCCAGCTGGACAGGCCTCGATCGCATGAAGCAGTGGGCCGACAAGCTCGGCAACCAGACCGCCGCATAAGGAGTACACGACCATGTCATGGGCTGGAAAAATTCTTCGCGTCAATCTCACCCAGGGCACCTGCACCAGCGAGCCGCTGCGCATGGACTGGGCCCGCGACTACCTGGGCCAGCGCGGCCTTGCCACCAAATACTTCGTCGATGAGGTCGACCCCAAGGTCGACCCGCTGTCGCCTGACAACAAGCTGATCTGGGCCACCGGCCCGCTCACCGGCACCATGGCCTCCACGGGAGGCCGCTATTCGGTCATCACCAAGGGGCCGCTTACCGGCGCCATCGCCTGCTCGAATTCGGGCGGCTACTGGGGCGCTGAGCTCAAGATGGCTGGCTGGGACATGGTCATTGTCGAGGGCAAATCGGCCAGGCCGGTGTATCTCTCCATCGTCGACGACAAGGCCGAGCTGCGCGACGCCGCCCACCTGTGGGGCAAAACGGTCTGGCACACCGAGGAAACACTCAAGAAAGAGCTGCAGGATCCGCTCACCCGCGTGTCCTCGATCGGGCGGGCCGGCGAAAATCTGGTGCTGTTTGCCGCAGTGGTGAACGACCTCCATCGCGCGGCAGGGCGCTCGGGCGTGGGCGCGGTGGCAGGCTCCAAGAACCTCAAAGCCATCGCTGTACGCGGCACCAAGGGTGTGGGTAACATCCGCGATGCGAAGGCCTTCATGAAGGTCACGGCCGAGAAGAAAAAAATCCTGCGCGACCATCCGGTCACCGGCCAGGGTCTGCCCACCTATGGCACCCAGGTGCTGATGAATGTCATCAATGAAACCGGGTCGCTGCCCGCGCGCAATCATCGCGACGTGCAGTTCGAAGGTGCGAGCAAGATTTCTGCCGAAGCCATGCTCGCCAAGCGCCCCGATGGCAAGTCGCATCTGGTCACCAACCAGGCCTGCTTTGGCTGCACCATCGCCTGCGGTCGTATCTCCAAGATCGACGAAAAGCATTTCTCCGTGGTGAACAAGCCCGAATACTGGGGTGCATCGGGCGGCCTGGAATACGAAGCCGCCTGGGCGCTGGGAGCGGCACCGGGTGTCGACGATCTCGAGGCCCTGCAATATGCCAACCTGCTTTGCAACGAAGACGGCATGGACCCGATCTCCTTTGGCGCCACGCTCGGCGCGGCCATGGAACTCTACGACCTGGGCCTCATCACCCAGGAGCAGACCGGGATCGATCTCAAGTTCGGGTCGGCTGAGGCACTCTGCCGGGCTGCCGAAATGACCGCTCGCGGCGAAGGCTTCGGCAAGGAACTGGGGCAGGGCTCCAAGCGCCTCACTGCCAAGTACGGCCGCCCGGATCTGTCCATGTCGGTCAAAGGCCAGGAGTTCCCAGCCTATGATTCGCGCGGCATCCAGGGCATGGGCCTCACCTACGCCACCTCGAACCGTGGCGCCTGCCACCTGCGCTCCTACACCGTGGCCTCCGAGATCCTCGGCATTCCGGTGAAGACCGACCCGCTCGCCACCGACGGCAAGCCCGAGTTGGTGAAGGCGTTCCAGGATGCCACCGCAGTGTTCGATTCATCGGGCACCTGCGTGTTCACCACCTTTGCCTGGACACTCGCCGACCTCGCGCCGCAGCTGCAGGCCGCCTGCGATGATGCTTTCACGCTGGAAAACCTCAATGTGGTGGGTGAGCGCATCTGGAACCTGGAGCGCGACTTCAACAACCGCGCAGGCTTCACCCGCAAGGATGACGATCTGCCGCCGCGTCTCAAGTCCGAGCCCGCCAAGGTGGGCCCCGCCAAGGGACTGGTGAGCGGCATCGACAAGATGCTGCCCGAGTACTACAAGATTCGCGGCTGGGATCCCGAAGGCCGGCTGACTGCCGAGACGCGTTCGCGGCTCGGCCTGTAGGCGGGTTTGTGGGGGCGAGGCCCGGCGGTATCGGGCTCGCGCTCACCGCGTAGCCTATCGGGCGACCTGCGGGTCGCCCGATTCTTTCCAGCCCTGTGGTTCCAGTCCTACGGTTCCAGCCCTTTGATTGACGGAGCAACGCGATGAAACACGTGATCATCGGAAATGGCCCGGCCGGCGTCGTGGCCGCGGAAACCCTTCGCAAGCATCGC
>SXGQ01154086.1_pt1 | contig 10856 bp, 16 predicted proteins | sample 3178371 | NCBI WGS metagenome assembly SXGQ01 (sample SAMN11356859, study PRJNA531348) | freshwater metagenome | isolation source: freshwater sample F1-20 | place: China: Fuxian Lake, Yuxi | collected 2017-12-25 | reverse complement strand
TGCTTCTGTGCAATGGCAACAAGCGTGTCACCACTGAGAACAGTGTGGATTTCTCCACTGCACACAGGAGTCGGGTTGCTGCAACCAACCAGACTAATTACTGCCGCAGCAGTAAAAGTAATAATTGCAATCTTCTTCACGATTATCCTCTTTCTATATGTGTTGTTTAATTAGGCCTGAATACCAAGGTACTGCTTGGTGCTCATGGTGACGGTAGGACGGGTGTTGCCGTTGAATCGCATGTACTTCCATGATGCATGGAGATTCATGTGGTAGAGCCTTGCCTCAGCAGCAAGTGTACCCAGCTCAACAATTGTGACGTATCCAGACCACTCAGCATTCTGGATGTACCACTGATTGCCGTTGGTGAACAGCAGTCTGTCTTCCTTTACTGCCTTGGCAACCCATGCCTTGGCGTCTGAGTAGCGCAGGTTGCTCTCTTCTGCACGCTCTGCTTCTTCATTGGCCAGCCAACGCTCCATGCTCTCTGCAAACTGCATGTCAACACGTGGAGTACCTTCGTAGTTGGGAATGAATTCCTTTTCACCAGTGATGTGGTTGATGTACAGCTTCTGACCGCACTCGTCAACGATGAACCACTGTGCACCGTTGCCGTACATGTAACGACCTTCCTTTGCTGCCTTGACCACTTCCATCAACATGTTGAATTGCTTTGATGTAATCATTGTTTGCTCCTTAAAGCAACTTGCACACATAACTATTATGCATGACTACCATAGACGACGTTAGGTAACGTGCTGCATATTTTAAGTGGCTCGCATCCACTATAGACCCCATACCCGGGTGGGCATGTTAAAGGTCTGAGTACCACAACAGTACTCACTATTACCCGCTTAAAAATTTTTCCCCTATTATTATAATATATATTAATTTATATAGGCTTATATAAGTTCAAATACCCTTGCCCTCCAAAAATTTTCCCCTACATTTTTCCCATATAAGAATTTATACAAGTATATAAAAGTTTATATATGTTTTAAATCAAAATCGCCCCAAGAAAAAAATTTTCCCCTATAAGTTGACATATACTAAAACAGTAGATATAGTGTCTATTCCTAATACAAGTTAATGCCGAGTAACGAAAAGGATAAAACAGAAAATGTTTGTAGATTGCCCTAAATGTGGAACAGAGTTCATTATCAATGATTCTGAGCTAGCTACAGTACGTAGATGCCCAGATTGTCTACAATGGCTAGAGTCAGATGATCACATGTATGCCAAGTCTTATTATGGAAATAATAATGATTCAAACTATGACGACTATGATGTCGACAATTATGCTTACGAATACTAAGCCTTAACTTAATCTAACCTAGAAAATAGAAACAACCCCCAAAGCGAAAGCCGAGGGGGTTGTTCTTTTTATTATGATTTGTTGGGGCGAATTTTAGATAAAGTCTTTTGGATTTACAATAATTGTACGAGTATTAGCTTCTAGATCTAGATCCATAACTACCTCTGAAGGATGTTTATCAGTAATCTCACATATGTCTAGAACCATAGCCCATTCTTCTTTGTCAAAGACATTAAAGACAATCATACCGATCTGTTCGAGGATGTATGGTCACAACCATTTCTTCACCTTCGCCCATGTCAGCATAACCATAGGAATCTTGTCCATTGGCTTGAGAAAACATCTCTAGTATTTTACGTATAAAGTCCATAGATATTTCTATAGTAATAAATTAAAAAATATTAGCTGCGCGAAAAATTGAGACGCGGGTTGGGCCGGGTTATTCTGGATCGAGATGATCTTGCTCCCAATAATCACCACAGTCACGACATTTGATGGAGAATCTTTGGTTTTGTAATTCTTTAGTAGTAATGTCTGTTAACATGTGATTTGGTGGGATTGAACAATCCTCACAAGGAGTAGAAACAAATTTTTTCATGCGTCTTTAATTTTATTAATTAACTCTGGGAGATTTTTGAGCTTTTCGATAGCGTTGTCTCGTCCTTGGGCAAAGTTTTCTCCTTCACAATAAACCCAAGCCCCTTTCTGCGCAAATATGCCTTTGTCCAGGCCCACATCAAAGAGACATCCATATTGATCTATTCCTTTCCCATACACGATATCAAACTCAGCTAGTTTAAGCGGAGGTGACATTTTGTTTTTAATAATTTTAGCTTTAACTTTAACTCCAGTGATATTTCCATCCTTGGACTTAAGATCTTCTTTTTTACGTAGGTCAATACGCACAGACGCAGCATACTTGAGTGCCAGGCCACCAGGAGTTATCTCTGGATTACCAAACATAACTCCAATCTTGTTGCGTAGTTGATTAATAAACAATAACAAGCATTTATTCTCTGAGGCTAGTGCAGTAAGCTTACGCATTGCTTTGGCCATTAGACGAGCCTGTGCACCCATTTGCATGGATTCCATCTCACCTTCTAGTTCTGCTTTAGGAATTAGTGCAGCAACAGAGTCAATTACTACTACGCCAATCCCACCAGTACGAACAAGACGGTCAACTATTTCCAGTGCCTGCTCGCCATAATCAGGTTGAGAAAAAATTAGGCCATCAAGATCTACGCCCAGTGCTTGCATATATACAGGATCCAATGCATGTTCTGCATCGATGTATGCGCAACACAAACCCATCTTTTGAGCTTCAGTTACAATAGTTAACGCAATGGTAGATTTGCCAGAAGATTCTGGTCCATAAATTTCTACGATACGACCAAGTGGCAATCCACCAATTCCAAGCATGTTGTCAAGAGTCAAAGCTCCAGTTGGAACTGCAGGCCATGGCTGTACTTCAGAATTACCAAGTCGCATTACTGACCCAGAACCAAACTGTCGTTCAAGCTGTGCCATTGCAACTTCTAATGCTTTGGCACCTTGATCATCTTTTGGTTTTTTATCTTCTGTTTCTTTTGGTTCTTTCGGTTCGAAATCTTCTGAATCTTCCATGAATCTATTTTATCACAGTCTTCTTGAAACCGAGTGCATCTTGTACTTCTTGCATTTTTTTTATAATTTGCTCTTCAACATAACGAAGCTCTGATTGTGATTCTGGATCAAGACCCAACGCTGCTTGACGTGTTTTTTCACGAAGTTCGGTAAGTTGTGTAAGGTATCGCATAGATGGTTTGATTTGCTTTGTCATTTCTTTAATCCTTCCGTTAGTGGTATAATTATTGTGTACGAGTATACACGAAAGGTATAACAATGCAACACAAAAGCGAATTAAATGAAGATTTTTATCGTGCAGTTTTTTTGTTAAAGAAAAGATTTCACACACCTGCAGATATGTTGAGATACTGGAGTTTTAGTCGGACCATGTTTGGAACCACACCCAGCAATTGAGGATTATCGTTCATCTTCTGAAAAACCATTTGACTGGAACTACGAAATCTAGTAAGCTTGAACGTGACCCCCTACCCCCTACCCCCATTACTATATACATATATGTTAATATATACTAGTTATATATAATATATATTAATATTATTCTATATAGTATATATGCAAGTAAAAATAAAAATTAGAAAAGGTTGGTCAATATGAAGCTTTATCAAATATATGTTCCCGACCTAAATGTCTATGTTAAGTATAAAGTTCTTGAACCAGAAGAAATAGAATCTTTTGTTTCACAGATAACTACTAAAAACGAAAAAGATAGAAAAAGAAAAATACTTCAGTATGTAATTTTTAATCTTAAATCAGAAATCTCAACAGCATTAAGCTTAATGTCAAGAACAGATGCCGAGAGATGTATTGAAGCATTGTATACACGGATGTGTAATGTTAAATCCTGGTTTAGATATAGATTACTGGGTTGCAATTGCATATTCATCTGCTCCTCAAAATTTGGATATGGATCAAGATATTGGTTTACAAGAAATACAAAGAATTTTATCAAAAGTTAAAGATAAGCATTCAAGAGATGCCAAGTCTGCTAGATCTAAGAGCGCAAGAAAAATAACAAAACAAAAATTTCTTGGTTTAGAATATTATTTAAAGTCTAATATTATTGGGCAAGATGAAGCAGTAGATTCTATATGCTCAGCCCTCTTAAGATCTCAAGCAGGATTAAGTGATGAAAATAGACCTTTGGGAGTATTCTTATTTGCTGGATCTTCTGGTGTTGGAAAAACATATTTAGCTTCAACTCTGCATAAATATTTATTTGGGGAAGATTACCCAATGGTAAGAATTGATTGTGGAGAATTTCAACATAAGCATGAAAACCAAAAGCTGATTGGTTCACCTCCTGGATATGTCGGTCATGATGAAGGTGGTCAGCTTGTTAATCAAATTAAAAAAAATCCTCACTCTGTAGTGCTGATTGACGAAGTTGAAAAAGCTCACCCCGATATTTGGAATACTTTCTTATCAATATTTGATGAAGGATTAGTTACAGATGGCAAAGGTGAAAAAATAGACTTTAGAGACACAATAATTATTCTTACTACAAACTTGGGTAATGAAAAAACGGTCGATAATCTTATCGGTACTGGAACTGGTTTTAATAAAAACGTTAACTACAAAAGTTCTACTTCAGTAATGCCAGCAAGAGAAATGGTTGAAAAGAATACTCAAGACGCAATTAGAAAATACTTTAAGCCTGAGTTTATTAATAGACTAGATAAAATAGTTGTATTCAATCATCTTAATCGCGCAAGTTGTGAAAAAATAGCAGAATTAGAAATGTCTGTTATATCTGAAAAACTTGTAAAAAAAGGATACCTAATTGAGTATAATGAAAATGTTATAAATGGATTAATTGACAAAGGTATCGACACCATTAAGGGAGCAAGAGGTCTTTCTCAGATAAGAAGAGAAAATATAGAGACTAAGATTGCTAAGTCAATAGTTACTTCAAATATACCTAAAGGTAGTATTTTTATTTTTGATTATCAAAACGAAGATTTTGAATTAAAAGTTTCAAAACCAGTTAAAAAAGTAAAAGTGATTGAAAGTTAAGATTACTATAAAGTAAAGTAAATTAACATTTTAAAAGAGGGCAATTAATATGCAAAAAGGAGTTGAAGCAGGTGCAAGATTCGGCAAAAAAATTGCCGGTATGGTAAAAGGCACAAGGGTCGGCGCATCTTCTGGAGCAGCAGCTACATCTAGAATGAAAAGCGTTCAAAATTATGTTATGAAAAATAAAGGTAAATCAGCAATGATTGGTGGAGCAGGAGTTGTGGGCATTGGAGCAATGCAAAATAGGAGAGGTCGCGGAGTTTCCAAGACCTCTGGTCGACCAACTGGAATGTACGGTCATTAGGAGAATCTATGCCAAGTGGTGGAAGAGGTAAATTCATAAATCAAATGTTCCAAGGAATTGGATCAATGGTATCTTCTGACTCTAGAACTAAATCTCATGTGCTACGCAATCGTGCAAAATATGGAATAGCGCCAAAGGGTTCAAGTAGTAAGGCCGCAACACGAGCATATCAAAATGCAATGGCAACAAGGCAGGCACAAGTTGGAAGAAGAGCTACTGGAGCTGCAGTTGCACTAGGTGGAGCAGGTGGAGTAGGTATGTACAAAAATAGAGATGGCTCAAGAGGCGGATACAGAGCTCCATCAATGAGAGCTCCTAGAGGCACTGGAAGATACGCATAATATAATAAATAGAAAGATGTGATATGTGATGAGTGATTGGAAAAGTTATATTGATCAAAACGGTGATTTTCAGTTAGCAAACTTTTTATATAAAAGTATTAACGAGCTTATGAAAAATTCTTTGGATATGGGAACACTATTATCAAATGATCAAAATAAATTGAGAGCATATAAAGAGCAAACAAAAAAACTTTTTAAAAATAAATGGTTTGACATCGCAAATTGTCTAGAATATTTTGATGTCATTGAAAAATGTATATGCTTCTCAGAACAAAGGGAAAACTATTGTGAAATATGCAAGGGCGCAAGATATAAGATATCATCTTACCTATCAGCTGATGAGGTTAAAGAGATTAGCATTTTCGTCAACGCGGCTCAAGATCAAGAGGTTCAAGAAAAGCTTCAGAAAGGCTTAAGGAAACTTCTAGAAGACATGCAATGAATTGTCCAAGATGTGAGTCAAATACATCTTTAGTTTCTGAGTATTATAATTTTGATGAGAATGTCCTTTACAGGGATAGCTTCTGTGTCTTATGCAAAAGTGCAGTGATTGAAAAGTTCCATGAAAATGGAAGATACCAAAATGAATGGATAGATTTTAATGTCTAATGTAGAAAAGTTTAATGATAAAAATAATTTCTTAAAAGAGTTTGAAACTTTAAGACCAGATTTGTTTTTTCCTGATCATTGGTCTGAATCAGATATAGAAAAAGCTGTTGAAATGGTTCGTCCACAAAAAACAAGAACAGCTATGTTTTCTTCAATTCCTATGACATGCGAAGCATCAAAATGTGTCTTTGCAGAAACGTGTCCACTCCTAAAGGAAAATCTTGCACCAAGAGGAAATCCTTGTCCTATAGAGATGTCAATGGTTTCTCAATTTACTTCTGAATACATGGAACAATTAGATGTCCAGCCAGATAACTTAGTTGAAGTTTCTATGGTAAGAGATCTCGTAGATCAAGAAGTGCAATACTTGCGTAAAACAAAACTTTTAGCTAAAGAACATTTTATACAAGAAAATGTTATTGGTGTAGATCAAGATGGTCAACCTATCTTGAAAAAAGAACTGCACTTAGCAGTTGAACTAGAGGACAAACTGCATAAAAGAAGAAAAGAACTTCGCAATCAACTTCTTGCAACAAGAGAAGCAAAAGCAAAAGCTGGACAAATGCAAGTCGATAGTGCTCAAGCAATATCGGACATTCTATATAAAGTTCAATCTATAGAAACACAAAGAGAAAAAGTTCTTAAGCAAAAACTTGGAATTTATGAAGTTGATGAATATATAGAAGCTCAGTTAGTAGAACCGGAATCACCACCAAATGATAATCAATAATGAAGCGCTTTCTGCAAGAATAACTCAGGTAGGAAGAGTAATCTCTGGTGCAGTTACAAGTCCGGAAGCTGCAGGTCGCCTATCGCCTGATGCCTCGTTTCAAAGGGGATTTGGAACATCAGATGAGTTTATGGAGAGGTATTCAAGGTTTCAACAAGATTATATAAAGGCATTGGAAAATAATCTTGATACATCTAGACTTGGAAAAATAGATCTAAACTTTCTTAAATCAGGTGGCAAAATAGATCTTAGTGTACTTACAAAAGATGTAAGAAAACAATTTGAAGCAAGATTCAGAGATGACGTTCTTAATCTACCATCTTTATTTAAAGCTTATGGAATACCAAATGTTGAATTGCCATCAGCTAACTTATTTAGAAGAGCATTTAGGTATGAAGTAGATACTGGAAGAGCTGGCCGGAGAAATGCATCCAATGATGGCAGTTCTCAATAGAATGATATTTAACGTTGACCCAAATGCAACTGGCATGGCTGCATTTAATGTTGGAGCTAGTAATTTAATGGGACTGGCACAATTGAAACAAGTTTCATCTACAAATTTAGGGGATCTATTATCTGGAAAAACTGTGAGAACTTTAGACGTAGAAACTACATCAGTTTTACAAGGGTCTCAGGTAAGACAGTTTTCTATATTTGAAATGACTGGTGGACAATCTCCTAGTTTAGCTAGAACAGCTCAAGAAACAGTCAACTTTGCATCACCTCAAATGCAAGGACTAACAATAATGGGAAGAAATGGTTCTTCCCAAACTATGAATCAATTCTTAATGGGAACATCAACTGGACAGAATGTATCTGATCCAGCAAAATTTTTAGACGAATCAGCAAGATATTTAAATCACCTTCTAGATGCTGATGTGGTAGCTGGCCATAATATATTTTTTGACCTAGGTATGATGAGCGACACAATGACTCAGATGCCAGGATTTGGAAAACATAAAGATGCTCAAGGTGCTCTTAAAAGATTATATGCATCTATGGGAGAAGAGAATAAGATAGTAGACACATTGGAATTTTCACGTGCCTATTTAAATAATCAAGTAAATGAAATGCTAGATGCGGCACAGTTAGCACCAGGAGACACAGCAAGGTTAAATAAATTTAGGGAACTAATTATATCTCCAGAATTTTTAGCAAGAGTTAAAGCTGGTGGATCAGCACCCTATGCGTCAATGGAGGCTATTTCTCTTAATACAAATTTATTAGATTTATTATATGACGAGGCTCAAGGTGGAGCAACAAGAGCACAACAAGTGTTTGAGGCCATATTTCAAGGAACTCACGTTGCTGACACAGACTCTGCATTACAGTCATATATGGCTCACTACATAACAACGGGTCAACTTAATATAGTCGAAGATACTTCTAATAGATTCGCAGAAGTTCGTATAGCTCAAAAGTCTATTGCAAGATCTTCAGCAGTTACATTAACAACAAATATATCTGATGTTGATCAAATATCTCAACCAATATTTGACTATATAAGAAACGATGCTATTGGAAGAAGAAATGTCACATTAAATCTTGAAGAGGGAGTATTAGGGTCTGAATCTGGAATATTGAAATTTAATCCATTAACAGAAGAATATTTTTTCACTTCTTCGTCTGGTGCACAAGTTGTTGGAACAACACAAGCAGAAAATATAATACGACAAACTCTTGATCTATCTGGAAGAGAAGATATAAACATTGGTTACGGAGGAAGAAGTGTTAATACTCTCAATCAATATGGAAGAAGAATCTCTAGTCTTGGAATTAATTACACTCAAGCTCATCAAGTAAACGAACTACTTCAGATAAATCAAATTTTACAAGGTGCGCCTAAAGCAGATGTATCAGCAGAATCTCTATTAGAAAATATTGGTTTAACTTATAGAAAATTTGGCGGTAATGTTGGAATAACTGATATGATGAGAATAGCTTCTGGTAGTTCCCCTGTTGCATCAACATTTGGAGCCGGATTATCAAACTATGGTTTGCCCGTTAGCGCAGATCCAACAGCGATGATGAACGCTGCGTCAAATTATGCATTAGCTAGAAATGCAACTGGAAATGCATACTCATTTATGGATGTCAGATCAAGTGTTTTTAGTACAGTAATGTCAGAAGCAACTAGTCAAAATGCTACTGTAGCTAGAAATAATATAGTTCAACAACTAGGAACTGTAACTGACGATGTTACAAGACAAGTTTTAAGTCAGCAATTGGAAACACTAAAATATGCAGATGTTCAAGACCTACTTCCAGAATTTGGAGTTTCTCACTTTAAAGCCCAAAAAGAATTTAGGGTAATAAAGAATATAGAACAAGGTGGTCCAGAATTCTTTAATAGAATGTTTATTCCAACAGAAACATTAAACGAAGTTGCCAAGAATGTATTTGGCGAAGAAGATGCTTTTAGAATGGGTAATCTCTCTTTATCATTTGCACAGATGTCAGATGGAACAGATAGAGTAAATTTATTCTGGAAACTTGGGTCAGATATAAGTAAAGATAGAAAAAGAGAATTTATATCTGGAATATATGATCATATAATGGATACTGTTAATTCAATGAGTGCTAGTGATCAATCTTTAGAAGCAAATATGAAATTAGTCAATACAAAGATAGGTTTAGAATCTGCAAAAGATGCTACTGGAGCTATTGATAGGGAAGCTGGAATAGATTTATTGATGTCTAATTTTGAAGAAGGTGGCTTTGGTTATGCATATGAAGAGGGACAAACTGCTACGAAACTAAAATCGTCTTTAACAAAACTTGGATATAGTCCAGATAACGAAGCTATTGCGTTGTCTAATATGGAGGCAAGGGCAATAGGAGTTGTTGGGGATATTGTTCAAGTTGGTGGAGCTGTTGATACCACTGCAGCTACATATGCTGGCATTGGCGGAATGCGTCAAGCTGATGACCTACAAATTCAAGCAATGAATGCAGCTGCAGAAGTAATAGAAGAAAAGGGAATTCAATCTCAGTTAAGAACAAAACTTGCTAGATCTAAAATGGGAATGAAACCTAATAAGATGCTCGATTTTTATGTGGGACATAAAACTGGAATAAGAAGTACAGCACTGGGTCTAATAGGCGCAGGTGTTGGTTACTATATGTACAAAAACTATCAAGAAAATAAAGTATATGATGAAACTCTGGAACAGCAACAAATGGATAGTCCATCTTTTGGTGATCCAGCAATAATTAGAAATCCAGGATTAAATTCATATAGAAGAGATCCACTGGTTACAGCAGGAGTAGTCGGAAATCTTGACAGAAATAAAATAGGTCACAGTCAAATGGGACCTAATAAATATAATCATCTATTTGGAAATTAAATATGGCATTATTATCTAACATAGGTAGAAAAGCAAAGACTCGTGCTGCAGCTATTGCATCTAACACAATGACTGGTGCTGCAGCTATTGCATCTAACATAGGTAGAAAAGCAATGATCGGTACTGTAGCTATTGCAGGCCTTGGTGCGGGTATACGGTTCTTCAGCTAGAGAAATGGCAATGGACACAGCATTTGGTGACCCCAACGCTGATAAAGCATTTTTGGGATCAAATCTATCTGGTAGATTTATATTAGGTTCTGCAATGGGTGGTTTTACTGGAGGCTTATTGCAAGCATCTGCTCCAAAAGATTTAGCTAGGACTAAATATATGGCTCCAACAGGTGCAGGTGCAGTTATTGGATCTGGAGCTGTTGGTGGTACATTAGGTGGTGGATTAGGCTATGCAGCTGCAAGAATGTCTGGTGGCGGTGTTAAAGGAAGGGTTGCAGGTGGGTTACTCGGTGCTATAGCTGGTTCTACAATTGGAGCAGCTGCTCCAGTAGCAGGTGTCGCAGGATATGTAGCTGCTAATAGAGATTTCTTTGCGCAAAGTCCATATACAAATA
>SXGQ01791478.1_pt1 | contig 10857 bp, 8 predicted proteins | sample 3178371 | NCBI WGS metagenome assembly SXGQ01 (sample SAMN11356859, study PRJNA531348) | freshwater metagenome | isolation source: freshwater sample F1-20 | place: China: Fuxian Lake, Yuxi | collected 2017-12-25 | reverse complement strand
GGGGAAGCAAATAGACCGCTCCCCTAAAAGTGTAGCCGCGGGATCAGGAGCAATGTCACAGTTGTGGGTGTGCGTGTGACGAGACCGTTACCCATGGCGAGCCCGGCCAAGCTGGATCGCAAGGTGGGTTGCTTCAACCATCGAGTTCTTGCGTGCAGTTCCCTGCCCGGCAATGTCAAATGCCGTGCCGTGGTCTACCGAAGTCCTGACAATCGGCAGTCCCAGGCTTACGTTGACGCCTTCGTCGAACCCGAGCATCTTGACGGCAATGTGCCCTTGGTCGTGGTACATCGCCACGACGCCATCAAATTGACCCCGGGCTGCACGCGCGAAGACCGTGTCAGGGGGCCACGGCCCTGAGGCGTCGATGCCTTGGCTGGCGGCCCTGCCGATTGCCGGGGCAATCACTACGGCATCCTCGTTGCCGAACAGACCGTGTTCTCCTGCATGCGGGTTCAGGCCAGCGACGGCAATACGGGGGGCCGGGATGCCGAGGGCCTGCAGGGTGGTGTGGAACAGGCTGATGACCTCGTCCAACCGGTCGGGCGTGACTAGCGACGGGACCCGAGCAAATGCGACGTGGGTTGTGACGTGAATGACCCGAAGAGTTCCGGTGACGAGCATCATCGCGGCCTCGCGCACGCCGGTCCGTGACGCCAAGAGTTCAGTGTGACCAGCGAACCTGTGCCCCGCGGCGTTTATGGCCTCCTTATTGATAGGGGCGGTCACGATTCCATCGACCTGTGAGGCGAGTGCGAGATCGATCGCAGCAATGACATAGCGAACTGACGCGTCCCCCGCGACCGCACTGACCCTCCCGACTGGCAGATGCATGAGCGACGTCGACACGTCCTTTGCCGGGTCGTAGATTGCGACTGAACCGTCTGGCCCGTCGAAGCCTTGGTTCGGATCGGTGACCTCGTGAAGGTTCAGTTGAAGGTGGCACCAAACCGAAGCGCGACGCAGGATTTCTGCATTGCCGATCAGGATGGGTTGGCACGCGTCACGGATGCCTGGGTCGACGACGGTGCGGGCAACAACTTCAGCACCGACGCCAGCAGGGTCACCCATCGTCAGGGCCAGGATTGGTCGGAGTGTGCGTGGCATGGTCGGAAGCTTCTCCCCTCGGTTGAGCAACGACTGAACCGGTTTGCGTTGCTAGAATGCGCGGTGTCATGCCAGCAGTGCAACCTGAACTGCCCGCCAAACGGGATGCCGGGGGCGCGGATGCGTCCGGCGGGTCTCCAGCAGGGCTGCCCACCACGCTTGAAGGTATCCGACGGGAGATCGACGCGATTGACCTCGAACTGATCGTGCTCCTCAACCGACGCGCTTCGATGTCCGTTCAGGTGGCGCGGGTCAAGCGAGCCAATGACGCTCCGACTTACCAGGCCGGACGAGAACAGGAAGTAATCCGGAACGCCCAGACCGCGAGTGCCGGACCGCTGACTGACAACCACATTCGTGCGATTTGGAGCGAGGTTCTCTCGGCCTCCCGTGACCTGCAGCGATCGCACAAGATTGCGTATCTGGGACCGGCGAACACCTTCTCCCACCGAGCTGCGGAAGTTGCGGCGAGGGTTCGGTTCGGCACATTCGTCGAGTATGTGCCGTGTCGCAACTTTGACGAGGTCTTTGCGATGACCGAGCGTGGGGTAGTGGATTACGGGGTCGTACCGGTCGAGAACAGTGTCGAGGGCTCAGTTGGTGGTTCGCTCGACCTATTTGTCGCGTCACCCTTGCAGATATGTTCGGAAATCCGGCTCCAGATTACGCACCACCTAGTCGGCCATGGGCCGTACGACCAAGCCCAGAGGGTCTATTCGCACCCGCAAGCGCTTGGACAGTGTCGAGCTTGGCTCGCGCGAAACATCCCGAATGCGCAGGCTGTCGAAACGAGTTCGACGGCAAGTGCAGCCGAACGAGCCGCCGCCGATACGGATGGGGTTGGAATTGCCACCGAGGAGGCTGCGGTCCAGGCTGGAATTCCGGTTCTCGTGCGGTCGATCCAGGATCATGCTCACAACACCACCAGGTTCGTGGTTCTTGGTAAGTCCTACGGGGCTCCGACCGGAAATGACCGGACGGCCATCCTTTTTGTCACTCAGCATCGTCCGGGGGCATTGCATGAAGTACTCAGGCAGCTTGCCGAACGTGGCCTGAACCTTACGAACATCGAGTCTCGGCCGTCTCGCCGAGGTGGCGACCTCTGGGAGTATTACTTTTTCGTGGACTTTGACGGACATCCCGACGACCCAATCGTGCAAGACGCGCTTGAAGCCATGCGTCAGGCCAGCATGACCCTGAAGGTCCTTGGTTCATGGCCAATTGAAGCGCGCATTGACGGGACGCCTCTGGCAGTCCGCCCCTTGGGGAAACCCTAATCCATGCCGTCTCAACCCTTCAAACTGCGCATGAGCGCGACACGGTTTGCTCGCGAGGTTCGGACGGCGATCAGATCTTTGCCGGAACCATTTGCAACTGAGGTCTCGTCGCTCGTCGTCAGCGTGGAACGTGTGGCTCCGAGGCTTGAGGCAGTGATGTTTGGGTCTTGTCGACGCCGTTCGCTCCTCGGGATGTACCGGGGGCTATCGGTTGCTGATCGTGGGATTTCGCAGTCGGCTTCTGCGCCGGACATGCTTGTGATTTTCCGGCGGTCAATACTTCGCGTGTGTCGTCATCGGAAGGATGTTCGTGCTGAAATAGTGCGGACGGTCTACCATGAGTTCGGCCACCACCTTGGCCTCAAAGAGGAGGCAGTCGGCCACCTCTAGGCTTCGGCATTCAGCCGCGACGAGGGGCATCGATTGCGCGGGCGCCAGCCCGCTCCGGAATGTCTTTGTGATTTTGCTGAGCCGGATGGGTGTCACGGCGGAATCGATGCGTCTTCGGGCACACTTAGGGCAAATCGTGTTTCGTGTGTACGCTCTGGAAGGCCCAACTGGATGCTTCGTCCATCGCAGCGCCTGATCATCAGTCTGGTTGCCGTCTTGCTGCTGGTGTTGCCGTTCGGCAACCGGATCATTCAACTCTATATTGATTACCTGTGGTTTTCTACCATGGGGCAGTCTTCGGTATTCCTGACTACGATTGGCCTTCGCCTCGCGACGATTGCCGCCACGTCAGTTCTGTGCTTCCTACTGATTACTCCCAACTTGGTAATCGCGCTTTTGGTCGCGCGCCGGACCCTTCGCCGATTTCCGGCGCGTGTCATCGAAATTGGCGGGTTCGGTCGTGGACCATTTAGTTCCCCCTCAGTGTTCGGCGGTGGGCTTGGCATGGGGACTGGCGCGGATGGGCCACGACCGTTTGCCGACCTCGCGTCGGCAATTGGAGGCCCGGATGCGTTGCGTCAAGGCATCGAGCGGGTTCCCGTAGGATGGGTTGTCACGGCTTCGACGGTGGCATCGATCGTTTTGGGGCTTGGGGGCGGAGATGCATGGGAATTGATCGCGCGAAGCTGGTACGCGAGCGACTTCGGTGTCAAAGACCCGCTGTTTGGCCTCGATGTCTCTACCTATGTATTCGAGATCCCGGTGTTGCGCTTGGGTCAGTCTTGGCTTTTTTTCGGGCTCATGATCGGAACGGTGGCTGCGTCGTGCGTGTATGCGGTGGCGCTGTTTGCGGTCGACCCGACGTTCGAGCGAGTCCGCTTTTACCTTGACACTCGGGCGCGCCCGATGCGGACGCATCTGCTCGCTGCAACTGCCGGACTGGTTGCACTCTGGGGAGTGTCAATGTGGCTTGGCACATATGACGTCCTGACTTCCCGGAATGACCGGATGGTTGGTGCCTTCTACTCCGATATCTACGCTCGGCTCCCTGCCACGCAGGCACTTGCACTTACGTTGTGGCTTGGCTCTGTCTTGCTCATTGCGAGTATTTTCCGACGCAACCTCTCGCTGCTGGTTCCTGGTGCTGCGCTCTTTGTTGCTGTGTTGGTGCTCGGACGTGGATTTCTGCCAGTCCTTGTCCAGAAGCTTCAGGTGGAGCCGGCAGAGATTGCCCAGGAAAAGCCGTACATAGCGAACAACATCGCATTCACAAGGCGGGCGTACGGGCTCGACGGCATCACCGAGCAGCTCTATCCGGCCGAAGAGACGATCAGACCCGAAGACCTGCGTGATGCTGCCCAGACCATGGCTAACATCCGCCTTTGGGACCATCGACCCTTGAAGGACACGTACAACCAGTTACAAAGCATCCGGCCGTATTACGTCTTTGATGATGTTGATATTGACCGATATCCCATACCGGCGCGGGCAGCGTCCGGAAACGCGGAGGTAGACGGCAGGCCAGTCCTTCGCCAAGTCATGTTGAGTGCGCGTGAGTTGGCGATTGATCGTCTCGGAGCGCAGGCGCAGACATGGGTGAACCAGCGTTTGCAGTACACCCACGGCTACGGTGTGGTCGTAAGTCCAGTGAACGAGGTGACCCCTGAAGGGATGCCGAATTTCCTTGTGAAGGATGTTCCCCCGAATGGGGGCATTACGATCGACCGCCCCGAGATCTACTTCGGTGAGCAGACACCGAGTTACGTAGTGGTGAATACCAAGGCCGAAGAGTTTGACTATCCGCGCGGCGATCAGAACGTCTTCTCGACGTACACCGGGACGGGTGGCATCCGGATGGCGTCGTGGTGGCGACGGCTCGCCTTGGCGTGGAACCTCGGCGATCTCAACATGCTTGCGAGCAGTTACCTGACGTCTGACAGCCAATTGCTGATGCGCAGAATGGTGAGGGATCGTGTGCGCCGTCTCGCGCCGTTCCTGAAGCTTGATCGCGATCCGTACATCGTGGCGGCGGAGGGTCGTCTCGTCTGGATCATTGACGCGTACACGACGTCTGACCGGTATCCCTATGCGCAGCGAACCGTGGAACGTGGGACCGATGCCGATCCCTCGACGCTCCGAGGCGGGTCGGCGTCAGACACGGCGCGAACGTCTGGTGCCGGGCGTGAGGCGGTTGCCCCGACGTTCACGATGCCCCGGATTTACAACTACATTCGGAACAGCGTGAAGGTCACAGTCGATGCATACGACGGCACTGTGACTTTTTATTTGGTCGATACAACCGACCCGATCGTGCTGGCCTATGCACGCATGTTCCCGACATTGATCCGGCCAATCTCTGAGATGCCAGCCGCGCTTAGGTCACATCTCAGGTATCCGGTGGACATGTTTCAGGTTCAATCAAATGTCCTGAACACCTATCACGTGCAAGATCCACAAGTGTTCTACAACGGTGAGGACGTGTGGACTGTCGCAGCCGAGATCGTCGGCGACCGGCGTCAGCCAGTGCAGCCGTACTACGTAACGATGAGGATTCCGGGGGAGACCCGCGAGGAGTTCCTCCTGATGCTGCCATTCACGCCGTCGAACCGTGACAACATGATTGCCTGGTTGGCGGCCAGATCAGACGGGGCAGAGTACGGCAAGTTGGTCTTGTTCAAGTTCCCGAAGGACCGTCTTGTCTACGGGCCGGCACAAATTGACGCGCGGATAGATCAGGATCCGGCGATTTCGTCGCAACTCACGCTGTGGAACCAGCAAGGGTCTCGGGTCATTCGGGGCCACTTACTGGTAATTCCGATAGGGGCCTCAACGCTGTACGTCGAGCCAATCTACCTGCAGGCCGAGACATCCAAGATGCCCGAGTTGAAACGGGTGGTTGTTGCCTCTGGCAACCGAGTCATCATGGAACCGACTTTGGAGGAAGGTCTGACGAAGTTGTTCGTGACTGACGGCTCTCAGGTACCGTCAGGAGGTTCGGTGGTTTCCCCATCGACCATGACGGGGATCTCAGGGACGACCGCTCGCACGGGTGTGGCAACCCCGGCGGCCCGGACTACACCCGCGCCAACGAAGACGGGTGCGGTGACGCCGGTTCCAACGACGCTCCCTTCCACCTCCGCCACGGGTTCGGCCCCCGTGAGTCGTCAGACCGTCCGGGATGCACGGTCTGCGTACGACCGCGCGCTTGACGCGCTGAAAGCCGGTGACTTTTCGCGGTTCGGCACTGAGCTTCGCTCGCTCGACGAACGGCTGCGTGAATTGGAGCGTGCCTCTGGGCAGTAACGCGCTTTGGCTGCTCCATGACCAACCAATGGAGCGGATTGCCCCGAAGACCTGCCTCCATGATCATCAGGGGGCAAGCGTATAATCGTTCCGAGAGGCTGAGCTACCGAATGCCCGTCGTCACCATTGCGAGACCCATTGGCAGCGGTGCGGAGGAGATTGCGGCGGGCGTCTCCGAACTCCTTGGCTTCGCGCTATTTGATGAGAAGCTGCTGGAGATGGCAGCTGATCGCGGTAAAGTGCCGGTCGATGCCGTTGGCAGCTTGGATGAGCGTGGGCGTGGCCTCCTTCGCCGGCCTTCAGACCTCTGGAGACTCGTCCCGATGCCCCCGATAGATCTCGAGGTTTCGGACGTTATCGACGACGTGTACCCGCCGACGGGGCCGGTAAGCGCGCGGGGCACCGGGCTCGCTTCGGCGCGGTTCTGGGCAGTTGAGGCGTACGCGACTTTGGTGACAAGAACCATTCGAGCCATCGCCGCGGCCCAGGATGCGGTGATCGTCGGACGTGCGGGCCATGTGTCACTCGCCAACCAGTCAGGGGTGCTGAGGGTGCTTTGCCTTGCAAGTGAGGCAACGCGGATTGCGCGGGTGATGAATGCATCGCATCTGTCGCCGTCGGAGGCTCGGCATCGGGTTCACGAGTCTGATCGCGATAGCCGTGATTTCCATGCGGAGTTCTTCCATAGTGATTGGATGGATCCGCGAGCCTATGATTTAGTGATAAGCACTGATGCCTTGGCGATCAATCAAGCAGTCGAAGCCATCGTCGCAGTTGCCCGGACGGTTCACGGTCGCCCGGAACCGTTGTCCCACGCACTGCATCATTGATCGGAAGGACGCTTGCCAACCCACGTAAGGACTGATCCCTGGGGCCCTCTCTAGGAAGCGGAAGGAGTCTGACGTATGGCCGCTAGGGCACGGAAGCGGTTCGTCATCTGTGTTCTTCTGGCACTGGGTATCGGTGGGGTGTTCAGCCTTGCGCTGAACTTCGGATACTTCTCACCGCTGAACAACATCCAGAACCTTGTCACTGACGCGATCCTGTTTCGTTCTCGCGATGGCCTGACCGCTGACAAGGTCGTGATGATGCCAATCGACGAACCGTCGGTTGCTGCGTTCAAGGAACAGTACGGGCGCGTATTCTCCTGGCCCAGAACGCTCCACGCGCAGGCCTTGAAGAATCTCGCGGATGCGGGTGCGCGCGTCGTTGTTTACGACATCTTGTTTGACGCTCCCGGGTGCCCGGCGACTGTCCCCAAGCCGTGTCCGGAAGACAAGGCGTTTTCTGATGCGATGGACTACGCGCGACAGAGAGCTGGTGGTGGCGTACAGATCATCCTTGCGACGGTCGGAAGCCCGCCCGAACCATCGCCGCTTCTTCCCGGCGAGAACATCAAGTACCAGGACACGATTCCACCAATCGCTGAGTTCTCGGAAAGCGCTACGGCGCTCGGCCATGTCCATCCATACGTCGATTCGGATGGTTCGGTGCGCCGAATGCCTCTGGTCGCAACGATGAAGGGTGTCGAGGTAAACGGGCTTCCGTTGCAGGCAGCGGCGTCGTACCTCCGCCGTCCCAAGGCCGTCGACCAGAGCGGGCCTGGCTACCTGTACTTCGCTGGTCGTCCGGTCCCCGTCGACAACCATGGCCTTGCGATTGTCAATTTCCTTGGCAAGCCCTCGCACCTGACCAAGGAAATCGGACCTGGCCCCGTCGCGTCGGTCTCATTCGCCGACGTTGTGAAGGGCTCTTTTGATCGTGCCAAGGTGAAGGACAAGATCGTCTTCGTCGGGCTTACGGCGATAGGTTTTGCGGACGACTACTTCGCGCCGACGTCGGTATCTGGCGCCAAGATGACCGGCGTCGAGATCCATGCCCAGACAGCTGAGATGCTCCTGAGAGGCGCGTATCTGGCTCCGCAGACGACCCAATCGACCATTGCGATCATTCTGGGCCTCACCCTGATGGCTGGCGTCGTATTGCCCTTCTTCCCGCCTGTTTTTGGGTCGATCGGGATCCTATTTGTCTTCCTACTCTATGTCGTTGCCAACATATGGCACGGCACGGAGGCGGAGGGTGTGATGGGACGTGCCGAGACTTTCACGGTATGGAACAACGTCTTTCCCGGGGTGGCGCTGCTGACGGCTTACCTTGGAGTGATCCTCTACCGAGTGGTGTTTGAACAGGCGGAGGCGCGCGCGACACGCGGGGTCATGGGCAAGTATCTGTCACCCGCGGTCATGACCGAGGTGCTCAAGGACCCGGACCATCTCGAACTGGGAGGCGTGAAGCGGGACATGACGGTCCTCTTCTCTGACATCCGCGGTTTTACGTCGGTATCGGAAAAGATGGACCCGCAAGACCTGGTTGCGTTTCTCAACGAATTCCTGACTGAAATGACCAACATCGTCTACGTGCAGGCTGGCGTCCTCGACAAGTACATGGGTGACTGCATCATGGCTTTCTGGGGTGCGCCATTGATCCAGGAAAACCATGCGATGCTGGGCGTACGTACCGGCTACGACATGGTCAAGCGTCTCCACCAGTTGCAGGTCATCTGGATGGCCCGGGGCCTGCCGAAACTGAACGTCGGCGTTGGGATTAACTCTGGCCCGATGACGGTTGGCAACGTTGGGTCGACCATGCGATTTGATTACACCGTGATGGGAGACACGGTCAACCTTGGGTCACGTGTCGAGGGCGTGAACAAGGAGTACGGGACCAACATCATCGTGACGGAGTACACACATGCGATCGTCAAGGATCGGTGGGTGTGTCGGTATCTCGACCTTATTGCGGTCAAGGGCAAGAAAGAACCTACGGCGATCTTCGAGGTGTTCCATCCGGTAGACGAGGAACCGGCACCGGCATTGAAGCGCCCCGACGGGTTTCTGAAGGGTTGGGACGAAGCCATCCGCCTATACCGCGCCCGGGATTTTGAAACCGCCAAGGAGCACTTTGAGGCATTGCTGGACCTCTATTCCGATGACGGACCGACGATGGTTTACATTGAACGGTGCGAACTGATGGCAGAAGATCCCCCGGGTGAACACTGGGACGGTGTCTTCGTGATGACCCACAAGTAGTTGCTGCGGTGGCAGGGAGTTCGGCTAGGACATTCCTGCCACCCCAGGTGTCTGGCAGTACCCGATGTCAGGCGGGGAAGAACGGGTTGTGCACACACTCGTCGGCAACCGTCGTTGCTGGACCGTGGCCGGGATAGAGCACAGTTTGCGGTGGCAATGTCGCCAGGCGTTTGCGCAACGAATCGAGATGTCGGTCGTAACCAGCGCGGGCGCTTCCAGCTGATCCGGCGAACAGGGTGTCTCCGCAAAAGCCCGCACTGGCATTTCCGGACGTGAAGACAAATGTCGTGCTTCCGGCGGTGTGGCCAGGTGTGGGCAAGGCGCGCCACGAAAGGCCTTCCATTGCCACGTTGACGCCCTCGTCGTTGAAGGTACGCAGGTCGCTTGCCGGTACCCCTTCGACACTTGCTGCGTCCGCCTCATGGATGTGAACTGGCACCCGCAGATTTTTTTGGAGCGCGACCACCCCCCCCGTGTGATCGCCGTGCCCGTGGGTCACAAGGATCGCAACCGGGTGCCTTCCGGACTGTCTGGACGCATTTGCGATTGCATCCACGACGTCGTTATCACCCGGATCGACAATCACGCACGCGCCGCCTGGAAGGCCGATCAAGTAGCAATGCGAAGGATAGTGCGTTGTTTCGCGTTGGACGGTCAGGTCACCAACTTGCCAGGGTCCGTCCGGAGCGCTGATTGACTCGCTTGCGAGTGCCCGAAGCGCTCCAGCGCGCAAGCCGAGGGTCGAGGCTAGACGATCGACTTCCACATCGGAAGGTCGCCTTGTGTAGACCTCCATCGACTTCACGTCTCGTTCGGTGAGGCCACATGCGGTGGCGACGGTAGCAACTTCAAGGCCAAGACCTGACCGGGCTTTGCGAATGACGTCACCGAACTCATCCTCTAGCGCAAACATTGCATTTCTCCTGCGTTGCCGACATCGTGACGGTTGCAACATGTTGATCCGGGTGGCCATCACGGCATCCCAAAACGACAGACGCCGCTTCCGTCACGGAAGCGGCGATCATGAACTTAGTGGTACGCCCGGTAGGATTCGAACCTACGGCCTATTGCTCCGGAGGCAATCGCTCTATCCCCTGAGCTACGGGCGCGCAGGGCGGAGTGTAGCACAGTGGCGCCTGTCATCCGCTTGGCAGGACTGGTTTTCGCGTTGTTTTCACGCATGCGGAAGCGACACGGATGATGTCGCGTCGACAGGCGCGTGGTCGTCGTTGGCACCACCTTCACGGAACTGCATGCGGTAGAGGTTGTAGTAGTACCCCTCTTGTGCGAGCAATTCGTTGTGCGTGCCCCTCTCGATGATGAGGCCTTGACGCATCACTAGGATCTGGGACGCCGCCTTGATTGTTGAAAGCCGGTGGGCGATTACAAAACTCGTGCGTCCGCGCATCAAGGTATCCAGCCCGTGCTGGATCAACTTTTCGGTGGCGGTGTCGACTGAGGCAGTCGCTTCATCGAGGATCAGGATGCGCGGATCGGCGATGAGCGCGCGCGCGAAACTGATCAGCTGCTTCTGACCTTGTGACAGCGATGCGCCTCGCTCGTTGACTTCGGTGTCATACCCGAGGGGAAGGCCGACTATGAAATCGTGCAGGTTGACCGCACGGGCCGCTGCCATTACCTCGTCATCGTTCGCTTCGAGTTTGCCGTACCTGATGTTGTCCCGGATTGTT
>SXGQ01762158.1_pt1 | contig 10857 bp, 8 predicted proteins | sample 3178371 | NCBI WGS metagenome assembly SXGQ01 (sample SAMN11356859, study PRJNA531348) | freshwater metagenome | isolation source: freshwater sample F1-20 | place: China: Fuxian Lake, Yuxi | collected 2017-12-25 | reverse complement strand
GTGATCGCGATCATCGGCACCCTCGTCGGGCTCCTGCTCCCGGCCGTTCAGGCGGCGCGTGAGGCGGCGCGGCGCTCACAGTGCTCGAACAACATGAAGCAGCAGGGGCTCGCGTTCCAGAACCACCACGACGCCCTCAACGCGTTTCCCAACGGCGGTGCAGGTACGTCATGGTGGGCCAACCCATACAGTCAGGAGACGTGGGGGCATTCCCAGTGGGTGCGCCTGCTTCCCTATATGGAGGAATCGGCCATGTACGGAAGGCTCAAGTGGAATGCCAAGGGCTCGACCCCGGCCGGCTTCAACTCGGGATGGGACGGCAACGCGGCCACCTGGCAGGACAAGCGGATCAAGATGCTGATCTGCCCGTCGTCTTCATTGACGAACACCGGCCCCTGGAACAATTTTTCGGCCTCCTACTTCGGGATCGCGGGTGCGGTCCCGATGCAGTTCGGCCCGTCGCCGACGGGGCGCTTCCAGAGCACCGAAGGGCTGGCCTTCAACGACGACAACGCCTGGGGCATCACGTCGGGCCGGGGCATGGTCCCCAACTACGGCAACGGCACCGCCGGTGTCTCCGGCGATGCGGTCGGACCGCAGATCCTCGGCCTCAACATGTCGCGGTGCACCGACGGGACCTCGAAGACGATGCTGGTCGGAGAGATGAGCGAGCGCGTCTTCGACACGACCGGCGTCAATGGTTCGGATCGCCGGCCAGGCCGCAACTGGGGCTGGCACATGGGCGGTCTCTCCGGCTGGAGGGACTGGGGCCCGCACACCAACAACGTCACCCTCCGCTATCCGCCCAACGCCCGGGTGCTGAATCAGCAGGGGGTGGATGACTGGACCGGGTGGGCCGATGCCTCGCCGGCCAATCCCCCGCTCACCTCCGCGCACCCCGCCGGCGTGTTGACGCTGCGGGTGGACGGCTCGGTGCAGTTCATGTCCGACAACATCGACTTGGAGACCCAGACGTTCCTCGCGGTGCGGGACGATCGTTTCTCGGTCAACGCGGACTGAGTCGAGGGTCACGGTTTGCCGGCCCGTCGGCTCCGCAGCCCACACACGGACATGGCCTGCTTCCCGGGAGCCGATCCCGGGAAGCAGGCAACTCCGATATGGGATTCCGCCCGGGGGCTGAAGCGGCGTACCGATCGACGGGCCCCGGGGTCTACCGTGGGCACAGTCGCCGGTTCCTCCTGCCGCACGGACCGACTGGCACGGACCAAGAACACATCGAAGCACGAGAAGGAGAGTCGACGATGCGACGTTTTGTTTCGCTGGGGGCACTGGCCACGATCGCCGTGGTGACGCTGACCGGCTGCGGTGGCGAGAAGCCGGTCGCGCCCGAGGTGCAGGAAAAGCGTCTCAAGGACGCGGAAGCATCCATGGACAAGGGGATGGATGCGATGAAGGGGATGAAGAACATCAAGCGCTGAATCGCCCGGGAGCGATGGCCTGATCTCTCCCCCCTACGCCATCCCGCGCAGCCGGGCGACGCCGGCGGCGATGCGCTCCACGGCGGTGTCGATCTCGACCCCGGTCGTGAACCGCGAGAGTCCGAAGCGGAGGCTCGCCCGGGCGCGGTCGTCGTCGAGCCCGAGCGCCAGCAGCACGTGGCTCGGCCGCGGGCTCTCCGACGAACAGGCGGCGCCGGAGCTGAGCGCCAGGCCGTCGCCGGCGAGCGTCGCCAGCAGCGAATGGCCGTCGACTCCCGGGATCCGCACGTTGAGGTTGTTCACCAGGCGCGTCGTCGGATCGGCGAGCGCCGGCCCGTTGAGGGCGATGCCGTCAATGCGCCGCCGCAGGCCGTCCCAGAGCCGGTCGCGCAGCGAGCGCATCCGGTCGGGCTCATCGACCAACCCCTCGGCGGCCAGCCGTGCCGCCACCCCCATCCCCACGATCCCCGGCACGTCGTGGGTGCCGCTCCGCATCCCCCGTTCCTGACCGCCGCCATGGAACAGCGGCTCGATCCGCACCGCCCGGCCGCGGCGCCGCACATACAGCGCCCCGACCCCCTTCGGACCGTGGAATTTGTGCGCCGAGAAGCTCGCCAGATCGGCGCCCAGCGCGTCGACACCGACCGGCAGCCGGCCGAGGGCCTGAGCGCAGTCGAGGTGCAGCACCGCCGGGTGCCCGGCGAGGACGGCGGCGATCGCCACGGCATCCTGGACGACGCCGATCTCGTTGCTCGCCAGCAGCACGCTGACGAGAAACGTGTCGGGCCGCAGCGCTCCCCGGATCGCCTCCGGATCGACCCGGCCCGGGATCCCGTCGCTGTCCTGAGTGGCCACCGGCAAGCGCGTCACCTCCACGCCGTGGCGTTCGAGGTGGGTGACGGGATCGAGCACTGCCGAGTGCTCGGTGACGAGCGTGATCACATGGCCGCCGCGGCCGCCGGTGCGGAGCCAGGTGCCGAGGATCGCGAGGTTCGTGCTCTCGGTCGCCCCCGACGTGAAGACGATCTCGCGCGCCGCGGCGCCGATCGCCGCCGCCACCGCCTCCCGCGATCCCTCCACGGCATCGCGCGCCTCGCGGCCGGGCTCATGGGTGCCGCTGCCGGCGTTGGCATAGCGGTCGGTGAGCCAGGGGAGCATCTCCTCCAGCACCCGCGGATCGAGCCGCGTGGTCGCATGGTTGTCGAGGTAGATCATGCCGGAATCCATGGGCGCGGGCCCCGTCTGTACGGCGAGCCGTCTGTCAGGCGAACCGGCCGGCAGTGATCGCGTCGAGCGCGATCTGCGACCAGGTCTCGAAAAGCTCACGGTCGGCGAGGAGTGCCTCGAGCGTGGCGAAACCGCAGTCGACGAGCCCACTCTCGCGCGGCGCCACCTCGGCCCGCTCCAGTTCCAAAACGTGGACGATCCCCAGATGCACGCTCCCCACCGGCGTGGCATCGTCGTTGATGAGGCCGACGACCCGGGCCGTGTAGGGGGCGGCGATCGCCACCTCCTCGTCGAGTTCGCGGCGCATCCCCGCGTCGTACGAGACGTCGTCGCCGTGCGCCCCGTCGACGCTCGAGATGTGACCGCCGATCCCCACCGAGCGCTTGGCCCGCAGCCGCGCCTCCCCCTGGCCGCCGCCGCGCGTGTAGGCGAAGTACCGCCAGCCGCCGTCGGCCGCGCGGCTGGCGAGCACGCAGTAGGGGATCAGTTGCTTGAACGACGGATCCTCCTCCACCGCGGCGCGTGGCCGCCAGAGGGTGTGCCGCGGGTCGAGGAGGAGCGGCAGGTAGGCCGCCGTGTCGGCCTGGAACCCCTGGAACATCCCCGCCCGCTCGAGCACCGCCCGCGGCACGACGAGCACGTCCTCCTGTGGCACTCCGCTCATCATGTCGCTCCTCGTTCGACGCGTGTGATCCAGCCATCCCAGCACCGCGACACCTGCCCCGGGGGGGCGGTCGGCCACCGCAGGATACACGCCCCCCGCCCCGGCGGTGACACGTGGGCACCCGGATCACGGCGGAGCAGGCCTGCCGCTCATGCGATCAGCCGAGCGTGCCGCTCATTCAATCAGCATCGCATCGCCGTAGCTCAACAGCCGGTAGCGCTGGTGAATCGCCTCGGCGTAGGCCCGGCGGATGAGATCGCGCCCCGCCAACGCGCTGACGAGCACGAGCAGCGTGGTGCGCGGGAGATGGAAATTGGTGAGCAGGAAGTCCACCACCCGGAAGGGATAGCCCGGGGTGACGAACAGGTCGGTCGCCCCCTGCCAGGGGGCGATGACGCCGTTCCGCGCGGCGGTCTCCAGGGTCCGCAGCGAGGTCGTGCCGATCGCCACGACCCGCCCTCCAGCCGCGCGCGTCGTCGCGACGGCGGCCACGGTCTCCGCCGGGCACGCGCACCACTCGGAGTGCATCGGATGGTCGGCCACACGCTCGGTGGCGATCGGCCGGAACGTGCCGAGACCGACATGGAGCGTGACCGCGGCGCGGCCGATGCCGCGCGCGGCGAGGGCCGCGAGCAGGTCGGGGGTGAAATGCAGTCCAGCGGTCGGGGCGGCCGCCGAACCGGCCGTCCGCGCGAACACCGTCTGGTAGCGGTCGCGATCGGCGGCGACCGCCTCGCCATGGCGGATGTAGCCCGGCAGCGGCACGCGGCCGAACCGTGCGAGCAGATCGAAGGGGGCGGCGGAGTCGTTGGGCCGCACCAGCCACGCCCCACCCGCCGCCCGGCCGACGAGAGTGAGCACGAGAGGCGCGCCGCCGTCCGCCGGCTCGACGAGGATCCGCTCGCCGGCGTCGGGGCGGCCGCGGGTGTGGGCGAGGATCTCCCAGGTGCCCCCTTGCCCGTCTGCCGGCCGGAGGAACAACCCCTCCCATTTGCCGCCGGTGCGCGCACGTCGGCCGACGAGCCGCGCCGGCACCACCTTGGTCTCGTTGACCACCACGAGATCGCCGGGCCGGAGGATCTCCGGCAGGTCGCGCACGTGCCGGTGCTCGAGCATGCCGGTGGCCCGGTGGACGACCAGCAGCCGGGCGGCGGTGCGGTCGGCGAGCGGTTCCTGTGCGACCAGATCGGCGGGCAGTTCGTAGTCGTACTCGCTGGTCAGGTCGCCGCCGCCGTCGCTCGCGCGGGCCCCGGCGCTCACTGGCCACCTCGCGCCGCGGCGGCGACGAGGGCCGCTGTCTCATCGCGCGGGTGGGGCACAACCGCCCGCGCCGGCAACGACGTGAGGACGACGCAGATCGTGCCGGTCGCGGGATCGGCCCAGCCGATCGTGCCGGTCGATCCGGTGTGGCCGAACGTCGCCACCGAGCAGCCGGCACTGCCCGCCGCGGTGCCGACGTCGAAACCGAGGCCCCGCGGCCGGATGCCGGGGGGGTTGTGGTTGGTGATCATGGATCGCTCGGTTTCCGCGGCGCAGAGGCGGCCCCGGCCGTGGAGGAACTCGCCGAGAAACGCCGCCACGTCGGCGGCCGATGCCTGCACGCCTCCCCATGGCGCGCCCAGCCCCCGCCACCACGGGCTGTTCCAATCCCATTCGCGGGCCCCCGGATCACCACCCCCCGCCTCGGGCGCCGCGTGCTCGGTCTGGCAGGGCACCGTGTCGGAAGGCTGGAACTGGCCCATCCCCAGCGCCGCGCGCGTCATCCCCAGGGGGGCGAGCACCGTCCGCCCGACAAGGGTCCGGAAATCCTCCCCCGAGATCCGCTCCGCGACACGCGCCGCGAGGAGGATCCCCATGCTGGAATAGCGGTAGCCCTGCCCAGGAACGAACGCCAACGGGGTCCGGGCCGTGCGGGCAGCAAACTCGGCGAGCGGCGCGTGGCTGCGGCGGAGGGTGTCGTTATCGGGAAGCTGATCGGGAAGTCCCGAGACGTGGGTGAGCAGATGGCGGAGCGTGATCCGCTCGCGGCCCTCCCCCTCGACCTCCGGCAGGGTGCGCCGCACCGGATCGTCGAGCCCGACGGCTCCGGAGGCGACCAAGGTCATGAGCGCCGCGGCGCTGATCGGCTTCGAGATCGAGCCCAGAAGGAAGAGCGCGTCGGCGGCGACTCCCCACGCGCGCGACCACCGGCCGGCCGGGCTCTCGACATGAAGGACGGCGGCCCGGACCAAGCCGCTGGCCACGGCGCGATCGAGGGCCACTGCCGCCGCGTCGCTCGTGCCGCCAGCCGGCACCGCGCCGAGGCTCCCCGCGACCGCCCCACCGAGCCCGACCCGCAGTGCGCCACGCCGATCCATCCGCCTCCTCCTCCCGGTCTGCCCGCCCGCCCGCAGCCCGGCCACTGCCGGCACGGCATGGCGCGGTGATACGATTCGCCTCCATGACGACCACACGACCCACCAGTATCGCACGCCGCTGCCAGACGGTGTCGCGTGCCGACGGGCAGTGCACCAGCCGGGCGGAAGCCAGCTTCGGCAGGATCGGCCGCCGGATCGGAGCCGCGACCATGCCGCTCGTGCTCGGAGCCCTCGTCTGGGGTGCATGCCTCCCGGCCGGCACCGCCGCGGCGGTCGAACTCACGCTCCAACGGATCATGGGCAGCCCCGCCCTCTCCGGGCCGGTGCCACGGGCGCTCAAGCTCTCCCCCGACGGCCGGCTCGCCACCCTCCTCCGGCCGCGGGCCGACGACCGCGAGCGCTACGACCTCTGGGCGATCGACACGACCACCGGTGCCGAACGGATACTCGTCGATTCCCAACTTCTCGGCAGCAACGCCGAGGTCTCCGAGGAGGAGAAGATGCGCCGCGAGCGGGCCCGGCTCGGCGGCACCCGTGGCGTGGTGCAATACGCCTGGGCCGCCGACGGCCGGAGCATCCTCGTGCCGCTCGACGGCGACCTGTTCGTGTTCACCCTCGCCGACGACCGCATCCGGCGGATCACGGCCACACCGGAGACCGAACTCGACGCGCGCATGGCACCGCGCGGCGGGTTCGTGTCGTTCGTCCGCGGACAGGACCTCTTCATCCACGATCTCGACAGCGGCAGCGAGCGGCGTCTCACCACCGACGGGGGCGGCGCCGTCTCGTGGGGCACGGCCGAGTTCGTCGCCCAGGAGGAAATGGACCGCCACGACGGGGTCTGGTGGAGCCCGGACGAACAGGCGCTCGTCGTCGCCCGGGTCGACGAGACCGACGTGCCGCTCGTGACCCGGGCGGCGATCGGTGCCGACGGCACGCGCGTCCACTCCCAACGCTATCCGCGGGCGGGATCCCCCAATGCCCGCGTGTCGTTGCACGTCTTCCGGCCGACCGGCCCGGCCGACGCGCCACCGGTGCCGCTCGACCTCGGGCCCGATCACGATCGCTACGTGGCCCGGGTGGACTGGGCGCCCGACGGCCGTTCGATCCTCGTGCAGCGGCAGTCGCGCGACCAGCGCCGGCTCGACCTCCTCCGCTTCGATCCCGCCACCGGCCGGGGCACGGTGGTGGCGACCGAGGAGCAGCCCACCTGGGTCAACCTCTCCGACGACCTGCGCAGCCTCCCCGACGGGCGCCTTCTCTGGACGAGCGAGCGCGACGGGTTTCGCCATCTGTGGGTGCTCGGCGATGGGGCGCCGGAGCAGGTGACGCGCGGCCCGTGGGCAATCGACAAGGTCGTCGGCCTCGACCGGGCCGCCGCCCGGGCATTCTTCATCGGTTGGACCGACACGCCGCTCGAGCGCCATCTCTACGCGGTCGATCTGCCATGCGACGGCCGGCCCGCCGGCACCCCGCGCCGGCTCACGGAACCGGGTGGCTGGCACGACGCGACGATGGACGACACAGCCAGCCGGGCACTCGTCACCCGGTCCACTCCAGCGCAGCCGCCGCAGACCTTCCTCGCCGACGCGGCGGGGGCGCGGATCCGCTGGATCGAGGAGAATCGCCCCGCCGGCGCGCACCCCTACGCCCCGTTCATGGCCGACCACATCGAGCCGGAGTTCGGCACGCTGGTCACCCCCGACGGCACCACCCTCCACCATGCCCACCTCCAGCCGCGCATCGCCGCCGGCGCGAAGGCGCCGGCGCTCGTCATCGTCTACGGCGGCCCCGGAGTCGGGCCGCTCGTGGCGCGGCGCTGGGGAAGCCTCACCGCCCAGTACTTCGCCCGCCGCGGCTGGCATGTCTTCTCGATCGACAACCGCGGTACCAGCGGCCGCGGCAAGGCCTTCGAGGATCCGATCCACCGGGCCCTGGGGCAGATCGAGGTGGCCGACCAGATGCTCGGCCACGCCTGGCTCGCCTCCCGCGCCGATGTCGATCCGGCACGGATCGCCGTCCAGGGCTGGTCGTACGGCGGCTACATGGTGCTCCGCCTCCTCGCCGCCCATCCGGGCCGGTTCGCCGCCGGTGTCGCCGGGGCCCCGGTGACCGCCTGGGATCTCTACGACACCCACTACACGGAGCGCTACCTCGGCAATCCGACGAGTGACCGCGCGCCCTACGACCGCTCCGACGTCGTCCCGGAGGCGGACCGGATCGCCGATCCGCTGCTGCTCATCCACGGCATGGCCGACGACAACGTGATCTTCGACAACACCGCCGCCCTCGCGGCACGCCTCCAGAAGACCGGTCGGCTGTTCGAGATGATGGTCTACCCCGGCCAGACCCACCGGATCGCCGGCCCGGAGACGGGCGTGCACCTGTGGCGCTCGATCGAGGACTTCCTCGATCGTCGTCTGGCTTCCCCCCGGGCCCGATCCCGCGCCCCGACGGAGTGATCGATGCGTCACCCCCCCGCCCCGTGTCCTTCCCGCGGATCCCGCCTCGTCCGGCTCATCGCCCTCGCCCTCCTCGGTGCGGGGCCCGCGGTCGCCGCCCCCGCCGCCGACGACTGGCCCTGGTGGCGTGGCCCCACCCACGACGGCGTCGCCGCCGCGCAGGAGATCGTGCCCACCTGGTCGGCAACGTCGAACGTGCTCTGGATGGCCGACATCCCCGGCCGCGGCAACGGCTCCCCGACGGTCTGCGGGGCCGATGTCTATCTCGCCACCTGCGACGAGGCAACCGGCAGCCAGTCGGTGCTCGCCTTCGACCGCGCCACCGGCAAACCCCGCTGGACCCGCCAGGTGCATGCGTCAGGGGCGATGCGGAAGAACGAGCGGTCGAGCGGCGCCTCCGGCACCGTCTCCTGCGACGGCGAGCGGCTGTTCATCGCCTTCCCCAACGACGGCGCGGCGGTCGTCAGCTGCCTCTCCCGCGGCGGGGAGATCCTCTGGCACCACCGGCTCTGCGACTACCTCATCCACCAGGGCTACGGCGCCTCGCCGCTGATCCACGGCGACACCGTGATCGTGATCGCCGACCACAGGGGGGGCGGCGTGGTGGCGGCCCTCGAGCGCGGCAGCGGCGCCGTCCGCTGGCGGCACGAGCGACCGAAGAATCCCAATTACTCGTCGCCGATCGTCCACCGGCTCTTCGGCCGGGAGCAGTTGATCCTCATCGGCTGCGACACGGTCGCGAGCCACGATCCGGCCACGGGCGCCGTCCTCTGGGAACGCCCCGGCGCGACCACCGAGTGCGTCACCACGCCGGTCACCGACGGCACGCGGATCTACACCTCGGGTGGCTACCCGCGGAACCACGTCGCGGCGATCCGCGCCGACGGCACCGGCGCCGTCGACTGGGAGAACGGCGACCGGGTGTACGTGCCGTCGCTGCTGGTTCACGGGGGGCACCTCTACGGCGTCCTCGACGCCGGGATCGCCGTCTGCTGGGACGCGGCCACGGGCGCCGAGCGCTGGAAACAGCGGCTCGGCGGCAGCTTCAGCGCCTCGCCGGTGCTCGTCGGCGACACGATCCTGGTGACGAGCGAACAGGGCACGACCCATCTGTTCAAGGCGACGCCCGAGCGGTTCGTGCCGGTCGCGGAGAACGTACTCGGCGACGAGTGCTTCGCCTCGCCGGCCGTCTGCGGCGGGCGGATCTACCTCCGGGTGGCGTTCCACGGTGCCGAGGGGCGCCGCGAGAAACTCGTCTGCATCGGCCGCTGACCGCGACTGGTATCCTGCTGCATGGCGGTCGCCGGTCGGAACGTGGTGTTCTGCGGCGGCCATGCGGCCAGCGCGGCGAGACCGGCCAGCACGGCCATCACAGCCAACGGAGCGGAACCATGCAACGGTCCCAGGGCAGCGTCGTCTGCGGGTGCATCTGGCTCGCGGTCGCGGCGGGCCTCGCCCGGGCCGACGACTGGCCGCGGTGGCGCGGGCCGGCGGGCGACGGCGTGTGGCGCGAGACGGGGATCCTCCAGTCGTTCCCCGCGCCGCGGCTGGAACCGGCGTGGCGCGTGCCGATCGGTCCCGGCTACTCCGGCCCGACGGTGGCCGACGGCAGGGTGTTTCTCACCGACCGGCAGACGAAGCCGGCTCAGGTGGAGCGGGTGCTGTGCTTCGCCGCCGACAGCGGCGCCCCGCTCTGGACCCATCAATACGACTGCGTCTACCGCAACATCGGCTATGAGGCCGGCCCGCGCGCCTCCGTCACGGTCGATGGCGACCGGGTCTTCGCCCTCGGCGCGATGGGCCATCTCCACTGCCTCGACGCCGCCGACGGGCGTGTCGCCTGGCAGCGCGATCTCGCCACCGACTATGCGGTCGCGATGCCGATCTGGGGGATCGCGGGTGCGCCGCTCGTCGACGGCGATCGGCTCATCATCCATCTCGGCGGCAGCGACGGCGCGTGCATCGTCGCCCTCGACAAGGCCACCGGCCGCGAGGTCTGGAAGGCACTCGCCGACCGGGGGCAATACACCGCTCCGATCCTCGTCGAACAGGCGGGGCGGAAGGTGCTCGTGGTCTGGACCGGCGACAGCGTGGCGGGCCTCGCCCCGGAGAGTGGCGCGGTGCTCTGGCAGGTCCCCTTCAAGCCGCGCAACATGCCGATCGGCGTCGCCACGCCGGTGGTCTCCGGCGACCGGCTGTTCCTCACCAGCTTCTACGACGGTTCGATGATGCTCCGCCTCGGCACGAAGGCGCCGACGGTCGAGACACTCTGGCACCGCGTCGGCGCGAGCGAGCGGCAGACCGACGCCCTCCACTCGATCATCGGCACGCCGCTGTTCCTCGGCGACCATGTCTACGGCGTCGACAGCTACGGTGAGCTGCGCTGCCTCGATGCCGCCAGCGGCGACCGCGTCTGGGAGGACCTCACCGCCACCCCCAAGGCGCGCTGGAGCACGATCCACATCGTCCGGCAGGGCGACACCGACACCGTGTGGATGTTCAACGAACGGGGCGAGCTGATCATCGCCCGCCTCACCCCGCAGGGCTTTCAGCCCGTCAGCCGGGCCGCGATCCTCGAGCCGACCACCGATCAGTTGCCGCAGCGCGGTGGTGTCTGCTGGTCGCATCCCGCCTTCGCCAACCGGCATGTGTTCGCCCGGAACGACAAGGAGCTGGTGTGCGTGAGCCTGGCGGCCCCGTGAACGACG
>SXGQ01068552.1_pt1 | contig 10857 bp, 25 predicted proteins | sample 3178371 | NCBI WGS metagenome assembly SXGQ01 (sample SAMN11356859, study PRJNA531348) | freshwater metagenome | isolation source: freshwater sample F1-20 | place: China: Fuxian Lake, Yuxi | collected 2017-12-25 | reverse complement strand
AAATGCCAAGTGCAAGGTTGCGATAACACCGACCTGATTCACTCGGGTATCGACGCATTTTGCCGAGAGATCCCAGTGACTGAAGCCTACTGCTATTCATGCGGTAATGCTTTCTACTTCATCAAGAAGGACATCGAGTTATTCCTCAGTAAGTTAGAGGAGGCTCAAAGTGAGTAAAGAACAAGAACAAGTTGTAGGAATCGAGGAGGCGCTTGCTAAAGCTTATGTAGAGTATGCGAATTACGCCTATACAAAGATTCGTGATGATTTTCATGATTTTGATTTCGTAGAGTCGGTGTATGCTGGCATCGAACCACAACCCGAATCGACACAGCGGAAATCCGATGACTTTGTCTTTAGTCCATATTCGGTCTCTAAATCTGATCTCATTCATTTGTATAATTTAATTAAAAATGCTGACATGAAGACTGCCGAGGAAGTAGTAGCTAAACGTGCTGAGGCTAGCACCTTTGAGATGCGACCTATGTCTTTTAAGTCATTTGTTGAAGACTTAGTTGACACATGCAAAGCTTACGGAGACGTGCAAGAGGAGGCTCAAAGTGAACTATAATTTTGTAATAAAACTCGCCGGTAGCGTCTTAGCTTCTAGTGAAGCTGAGGCAAAGACAAAAATAAATGCTTCTTCTCATTTAAGTTTACTTCGTAGACTTTTTAGTGACATCGGTAGAGCTGACTACAGTGTCAGTGGTCTTGAGTGGTCTGATGTTGCTTGGGACTTAAAGATCGAGATTACCGAACTAGAGGAGGCTCAAAGTGAGTAAAAGTAAAGAGACATTTGAAAAACTTATAACTGAAGTTTTTATACAACAGATGGAAGTCGAATACGATGTGTGGTTTGACCACGATGACCGGCAGGGTGTGTTTGGTACATTTCTCAAAGCGATTGGCTTTGCAAGCGATGAGTATGAACCAGTGTATGAGTTTGAAGGTGCCGTTAAAAGTGGTAAGCTACCGCGCAACACCGTAGAACAGACTCTAGAGTTAATAAACTCAATCGATCTTAAAGCGGTGTACGACGAGCATCTTTCTGGACACATGTTTCAAAAGTTTAGATCTTACGTCTTGGATGCGGCAGGACAGATGAAAGATACCCTTGAGGAGGCTCAAGGTGAGTAAAGAACTTAGTGACGTAGATATTCACGATGCGATAGCAGCCTCTTACACAAATTGGGTAAGTAAGCTAATAAAGTACGGTGAAAGAAGCTATGAAGGCAACTTTCATAATTCAGATCCCATGAGTTGGGTTCTTAATGCTATGGGACTTTCTGATGGAGGATACGAAGGTCCTGAGTCTTTAAGTAAAAACCCTACGCTTAAAGATGAAGGTTATGAAGTATATAAGTATGTGTATGATAAGTTTGAAAATGAACTTAGTATCAAGCGTCTTAGAGAAGTGGCTGCCAACTTAGCAAGGCATCCCGAAGTTGATGTTTGGGAGTACGCTTATGACTATGTTCTCGCATCTCTCATAGAATTAGCTTTTGAAGACATAGACGACGCTGAGGATGCCGCGTTTGATCTTCACTTGAAAATGGAGGAGGCTCAAGGTGAGTAAAGAACAAGAACAAGTTGTAGGAATCGAGGAGGCGCTTGCTGAAGCTTATGCGACGTATGTGAAGTTTGCCGATGAACAGGTTCGTAAAGCTTTTCATAATTTAGATTTTGCAGAGTGGGTGCATACTAGCATCAAACCACTACCTGAATGGACACGGTGGGAAACCGATGACCTCGCTCACTTGCATCGTTTAATTAAAAATGCCGACATGAAGACCGCCGAGGATGCAGCTGAAAGCAGAGCAGGGTACATCATGTCCTTTAAGTCGTTTGTTCAAGGCGTAATTTGGACATGTGAACATCACGGAGAAGTGCCGGAAGAGAGCCACTTTGAACTACAGTAGACCTGATATAATAGTACAAAAGGAGAGGACTCTCATGGAATACACAATTACACTTACCGAGGAAGAGCTCGGACTCGTTCTTCTAGCACTCGTGCCAAATCGCGAGCTACAGCAAAAGATCAAGGACCAAACGTGGAAACAAGTCAAAGCTTCTGCATAACCTGCGGAGCTGCCTCCGAGGAAGATCATCAGTCCTATTGGGCTGAGTCAATGGCTAACTACCTGATTCTCCTTCGAGCAAAGGAATACGGCTATGCGGGTAGTCTCGACTTAATCATTGAGGCCTGGCGTACTCACGCGTTGCCTACCTGCGACCCACTAGCCATCGACTAACTCGTTTTACAGATTTGCCTTATCTGTATATAATAGATAAGCAAGTATGAGCAAGGCGCTCATAAAAGACGAAAGGACACCATGACTGCGAAGATCAAATCTCCAGCTCGTGCCAAGCCTGGAACTCGCATAGAGCAGCTTCCTCCCTTGGCTCGCGGAGTCAAACTTCCAAATGGTTACAAGCCAGCTTACTTCCGTAAGCGTAAGACCCTTGCGGTTTTACGTGCGGTGGATAGCTCACACTACCTAATCTTCAATACCTCCACAGGAGAGAAGATTCAGGTAAACACCACAAAGGAAGCTTCAACAACCATGTCTGCAATCAGACGCGGACAAAAGAAGTTCCCTAAGAAGTAGCACCACTTGGAGCTGGGCTAAGGAGAAGTGGCCCAGCTCCATTTTACTTTTTGAAGAAAGCATGATATAATACATCCATGACACAAACACAGAGACCAACGCGAAAAGACTTCAGCAAGCTTACTGCTACTGAGGAGACTTATACGGTATTTAACAATCAGGTTTTACCTGAAAACGTTAGACTTATCCTTAAGTTATTTAGTGTCTCTTCCCACCGGGATACCTTGGTAAGAAATTCCTACATTGCCGCGTTACGGCATGCGGGCTGGACCTTGCAGTCAATTGCGGACGCGACAGACTTAACTAGAGAACGAATTCGACAAATCGACGTCAGCATTGGCCAGGACTTAATCGAGCAGATCAAGATGTTCCCTGAGGAATTCCCAATTCCAGATCTTCCAACAGAGACAGTTATCAAGTACAAATATCAAGCCTATGAGCCAGATGCCAAGGACTTAGCTCGCTTACTTGAGCTTCAACCTTTCGCACAACTCGTTCGTAGTCATTCTCCGAGATACCGTGAGGAAGCTGAAGAGTATGCGGCTCTTCTTTGGAAAGTTCATAGCCAGCAAAAGGTTACGCTTTATCATCTTGCTAAGAAGCTTGGCGTCACTCATGGCGCATTACGCTTCCGTCTCGTAAGATACGGATATATGACTCCAGCTCATGGTGGGAATAGTAAAGCTTATAAACCAATCATTAAAAAGAATCGAGCTGCGATATGAGTAATCTATACAAACTCGTTAACGTATTTCAAGGAGACAAGTGGCTAGGTCAGTTCTCTGATGAGAAAACAGCTAAGGACTGGATAGCAAAACAAAAGCTTGAAGGTTGCACGGTTACAAAGAAAAGACCAAGTACTGCTGAAAGGAAAGCCTCGTGACAAGAATCGACCCGGATAGACTACAAATACTTGATCTAGCTTATCATCGCAATGGTGTCACAGGACTTCCCTTTGCGGTAGCTTTAGTTGATGATGCAAACGAAGGTGACGTAAAGCTCGTAGTCATGTTTGCAGCTTCAGGACACACTGCGGTTCTTAGCTTAGATAAGCTTCATGAAGATGAGGACATTGCATTTGGTTCTAACTCGTATCGCGGTGATGAGTACGAACGTGCTCTTCGCGAAGAGATGTGGGACCAACAGGAAGAGGTAAGATCTCGTTCCAGTTCGGATGATGACGAAACCTGATATAATAGGTTTATAACACAAAGACAAAGAAAAGAGGAAATGATGAGTGTAGTAGCAACTCTACTCAAAAATAAAGCTCCGCAATCCGCGTGGCTCGTAAAGGTAAAGGACCTCGCATCAGGCGAGGAACGTTATGCTGCCCATACAACTTTGGGCGCTGCAAAAAAGACTGCGGTAATGTTTACCAACAGCTTACTTGATATTGATAGAACACGTTTGCCGTGGGAACAAGACGAAGCACAAAAAGTTGAAGGGATTCAATACCTCAAGGCTGAGGTTGATGCTTAATGCCAAAAGCTTACCGATACAAGGTAAAGCTCAATGCTAGAAACACAAAGGACGATACTCGTGAACTCGAGGTCATTAGCTCCAGTGAGACAGCAGCGGTAGCTCTTGCCTTAAAGCTGGTTGATGACCTTCATGGGAGAAGATTCTACCCTGGAGATGTTACATTCCTGTCAAAAGTATGATATAATAGTACTAACGACGAAAGGAAGGTCACATGGACATCGAGACAGTATTGAGTCAAATAGCCTCAGGCCAATTTGATGACTCACTTGATAAAATCACACAGGCTGCCAAAGATAGACTGAGTGCGGTTCGCAAGAACAAGAAGATTACCGACTTTAGTGTTGGTGATAGAGTCAGGTTTAATGAACTTACTGGAACGCGGTATATGGTTGGGCAATATGCTCAAATCATCTCAAAGAACCGCACAAAGGTTGTAGTTAGACTTGAAACTCCGGTAGGAAGGTTTGCAAGACATCTTCCTAATGGTGAGATTCAATCTTCAAATGTTACGGTTCCTCTCAGTATAATTGACCCTGCGTAATTAGACGTAGCCTTCTCACCTGGGATACATTTGTCCCCAGGTGACCAGGGTTTTAGGGAGAGGTTTATGACTACACTTGCCGCGATACAAGGTAACGGTTGGTGTGTAATTGGGTGTGACTCTAGAGCTTCTGAAGAGTCAGGCCGGTACACAACAATGGCAACTCATAAGGTCATTGAAAACGGACCATACCTAATTGCTGGAGCTGGTGCAAGTCGTGGATCTAACATTCTTCAGTTTGGCTGGACTCCACCAAAACCGCCTAACAGCGTAGAAAACTTAGATTCCTTTATGACTAAAAAGTTTGTCCCGGAGATGCGGCGAGCTTTTATTGAAGCTGGTTATGATATGAAAGAAGATGGTGACGCGGCAGCTCATGACTCAATGTTCTTAGTTGCAATACGCGGTGTCATATATCCAATTTTTGAAGACTACTCCTGGGACAGAGATGTTCGTAATGTTTATTACGGTGGTTCAGGAGGAGATGTTGTGCTTGGAGCTTTAGAGATTCTAGGCCCAGCAAAGACGTTAAAACAAGCAGAAGAGAATATTAAAAAAGCGATAGCTGCTGCAATCAAGTGGGATATCTACTCAGCTGCACCTATCGTTATAAAGTCCCAGAAGTTCTAGCGGACGTAGCGCAGTTGGTAGCGCGGAACCTTGCCAAGGTTCAGGTCGCGGGTTCGACCCCCGTCGTCCGCTCCATGGTTTAGAGTTGTTTACAAACCTGATATAATAGACTAGTGGGAACCCTAACAAGTGGTTGCTAGGGTGCCCACCCATACGAAAGGACGCATTACAATGGCAACTTATAGTACAGAGGAATTTGGTGCTGCGCCGCAGCACGAAATTGACTGGAACTTTCCCCTATGGAGCGAGATCCTTTCAGGGCTTTGGCTTGGTGGTACAGACGATTTTGACACGATTGACTATGTGGCAAACCCTTACGGCACTCGTGAGATAACACGAAAAGAATTCGATGTAGTCGTCACGCTCTACGCGTGGGCACGACCTGTTGACTGGTTTGTCGAGGAAGTTCGCTACGGATTTTATGATGATAGCTCAGACAGCTTCGATGAGGCTGCACTAATGCGTGCGGCTAAGTACGCACACGAACAGTGGAAAGCTGGCAAGAACGTTCTTGTTAGATGTCAAGCTGGAATCAATAGATCTGGCTTAACTATGGGAATTGTTCTTATGCTTGAAGGCTATACAGCCGAGCAAGCTATTGAGCTAATGCGGACAAAGCGTTCAAGCGCTGTCTTGATAAATCCCAGCTTTGAGAAGTATCTAAAGGAGTTGAAGTTAAATGACTAAGTTACACATCTCATACGATGACGTGTACCTTGACTGGAAACTTGGTAGCTCAGATTCTGAGCATCCAACTAATCCAGTTCGTGCAAAGTATGCAACGCAGATGTTGCAGGAAGACCACGACGTCGTAATCATAAAACCAGACGTCCTTGATACGGACAGAGCTCTCGTAGAGTCAATTCACGATAAGGAATATGTTTCAAAGGTTTTAGACCTCGGGCATTGCGGTGAATGGAGACCAGATGATACCCACAAGGGTAAGGTTGCATTACACATGTTTGCCGGGACAGTTCGTCTTACGGAAAAGATGCTTGCGGGAGATTTGAAGGTTGGCTTTAACCCTCAGGGAGCTAAGCACCATGCTCAACGTAATCACAGCTCCGGATTTTGTGTTTTCAATGACATGGCTTGGGCTGCAAAGGAATTTCATCGTAATGGCATGAAGGTTATGTACATCGACTGGGATGCGCATCATGGTGATGGCGTTGAGAATCTACTTGCCAGCTCAAGAGATATCATTACGTGCTCGATTCACGACTCTACAATTTTTCCAGGCACAGGTCTTGATGGGCATATACCTTCGTTCGGTATTTATAACTGGGCGTTAGATCCAGGCTCCGGTGATGACGTATTTCGTGATGCGGTAGATCAAGTTGCAGAGCTGTCGCACAAGATCCAACCAGATGTTGTGTTGTTAGCTACTGGAGCTGATGCTCACATTTCAGATCCGTTGTCAACACTTAACTTCGATTACCCTGGGTATGAGTATGCGGCTAAGGTCGTAGGCCAAATTGCCAACACCTATTCTCAAGGCCGAGTCCTAATCGGAGGAGCCGGTGGGTATCAGCCGTTTGACCACACGCCACAGATTTGGAGTCAGGTCGTAGGTACGGTCTATGAAGAGGTTCGTTTATTCTCCTGGGCATGATATAATTAGCCTACTTGGAAAAGGTACGTTCATACCTTATGCCAAGGGTCTCCTTGGATGTACCTCCAATCCGTCCAAGTTGTAGACACCCTTTCCAGGAAGCCAGGTGGTTCCATTCCCGCCTGGCTTCCTTTATTTTCCTGACTTACCTGATATAATAGTACCAAGCTCAGGAAAGGAGCCAAAAATGACGACACTAATCGGACCATCAGAGAAGCAGGTTGACTTTATACTTAGCCTTCTCAAAGACCGTGATATTGAAACAGGCGAGGCTGATGAGCTTCGCGAAAACCTACCAATGCTAAGTAAGCTTCAAGCATCAGACCTAATCAAGCGGCTGCTAGCCCTTCCTAAGCTCCCTAAGGCTCCTCGGGTAAACCCAACCCAAGTCCCATTGGCTACCATTCAAAAATCTAAGTATGCCGTCCCTTTTGCGGACCTAAGTCACCTTGACCTTGATTTCGAGATTCATGGTGACCTCCTTTTCGTTGAGGTACGTGAGTTCATGAGTACTCTTTACATGCGCCGCCTCACCGGAAGCCTCGGTGGGTTTACACGCCACAAGCTTTCTGTTCAGGACGTCCTTGACCTCGTGGGGGTTATCAAGTCCAACCAATATGAGTATGCCAAGCTCTTTGGCATTCATTACTCTTGCTGTGGGTCATGCGGCGCGGAGCTTACGGATCCAACCAGCCGTAGCCTTCAGCTTGGACCTGAATGTAGAAAGAAATTTGGGTTTTAACCCAAATTCTGGGATCTTCCTGATATAATTATCCTATGCCCAGGAACCTGGGTAACGACGAAAGGGATTAAAATGATTATGGACTTCTTTGGAAACGCAATGGATTCAACAGTAGATTTCTTTGGAAACATCACTGATTGGCTAAGTGACAACTTGCCAGATGCAGCTCCACTTCCAGCAATTGTTGGAATCGCACTATGCACAATCATAGGAATAGCAACACTGTAAGGAAATACCTTACAGAATGACGAAAGGACTTCTCCATGCAATCAGTAAAGGAAACTCGTAGACGCGGTTTTCAATACCGTCGCATCTCCTTCTCACTTAAGGTACTCTCCGGAATATGGGCAGTCTCAATGATTGCACTTTCAATTGGAGGAACCTGGACTCACTTCTTTGCGGCAATGACTGGCCTCATTGCCTTCTGTCTTCCTTCGATACTAATCGCATCTACCTATGACCATATGGCTGAAAAGCAATTCCTAAAGGCTGCGGCAACTCCCTTGCTTGGAGTAGTTCACCCTAAGGAATAGTTTACAAGTTCAGATAAAAGGATTATAGTTTTCCTAAGGACGATTACGGAGGATCAATGACAAGAGGTACTGTTCAGCGAGAACAGATCTACATCTATGACACCTGTTCCTTGTGCGGTGACACAAACGTACTCGTCTATGAGCTTGATGACAAGTTGATTTGTGCATCAGACTATCGCAACATCGTATTCACTCGAAAGAACATTCAACATTGCGATAACTGTGGTGCGCCAAACGCACTTAGAGATCCAGCACATCGAAAAAATGAATACCTGTGTTGGACCTGTCATGAGACTAATGGATTTGCCATTAAAGACTCAGTTGTCAAACGCGCAGTTGCTGCCATTAACAATGCGATTCTTGTCAGGGACAGAGTTCGTTGCTATGCGGCAGGATATGGAACTGACTGTGATCTAAACGTCAAACCTCGTAGCGCATGGGGAGGAAAGATGCTATGCAACAAGCATGGGAAGGTTTCTCCAAAACCGGAAAAGAAAAATAAATCTTGAGCAGTAGTCTGCTCAACGAGGCACGCGGTCTGATCGATCGGTCGCGAGTCTTATTACTATCACTCGAAGGTAATAAAAACAAACAGGAAAGAACGAGAAAAGGAAAACAAATGACAACAGCGTCATCACAACAAGCAGCTGCACTTTATACAGCTGGTAAGTCCGTAGTCGAGGTAGCTCAGGAGCTTGGCATTACATACGGCAAGGCTCGTAAGCTCATCTCAGACTCAGGCACTCCAATCCGTAACACCTCAGACCGCCTTAAGGGTAAGACCCGAAAGAGCAAGTAAGGTCTAGGCCCCGTGTTACGTAACATTGTGTGGCCAGCCGTGGTATCAGCCGCCAGCTCTATTCTGGCGGTTCTTACTGCCCTTCTGGACCCTTCTAAAGGCACGTTGGTCCTAGCCCTAGGGTTAACCTCGGTAGCTATGGCTTGCCTGTCTCAAAGAGGGTAAAGGTAGGCTTACCTATGAGTTGGTACCAGCCTCCTCTCGAGGGGGGTTTACAAGACCCCCCTTCTGATGATATAATTAACCCATCAGAACGAGAGGAGGTGGTCATAGTGCCACTCTACGGTGTAGTACATGACAGCCCTCTAGTTACCGCGGCACAAAAAGGTGTTCGCCGTATGAAACGTAACGAGGCAAAAGTTCAAGGTGATGTTGAATCACTAGTGAGGCTATTTACTCCTCTTCTTCTTAAAATCGAGGCTCAAATGCTAAAGGCAGAAGAAATCAAAGCCAAGAAGAAAAATAAGTAAAACTGCCTACTTTTGGGTAAAGTTTTACTTTCATTATGGTATAGTTTACCAGTAAGTTCAATACGGAGAGACGGAGGTACGTTTATTTTATTAACGCCCCTTAATATCTCCAACCCTGTGCAAGTGGTAGAGGACAGACATAAATCTGAGAAGCTGCAGGGTAGCAAGAAGCTTAATGCGGTGGCTGCATTGAGTTATCCCATCCCTAACCTAAGAAGGAGGCGAACTAGCGTTGCTCACATTACGTGGACTAGCAATGACGTCCGTAGCCTATATAACAGCACTAACAATCGGTATCTTCGCGGTGACGACCATGTCGTCCAATGCGGCGGTGCAATACGTACAAATACCAGTACCAGCTCATAAACATGAGCTTGTAAAGGGAAACCCTCTTGAAAGATTAGAGGGTGCAAGGAAGCTAAAGCAGGACGAGCTCGTAGAGCTACTTCGTGCGGTAGGCTTCAAGGGCCAAGCCCTAAAGCTAGCATGGGCAGTTGCCATGCGGGAGAGTAATGGTCGACCTATAGCTCACAATGACAATGTGAGAACAGGCGACAACTCATACGGCATATTCCAAGTCAACATGATTGGAAGCCTTGGTGTAGATCGTCGTGAGAAGTTTAACCTTGCGGCTAACACAGACCTGTTTGACCCAGTAACTAATGCAAAGGTTACATTCCACATGACAAAGGGTGGAACTGACTGGGGCTCATGGGGACTAGGACCAAATGCCTATGATGGTAGTGCGGAGGAGCCTTCAATAACCAAATGGCTGCCACTGTTCCCCAAGTCATAGTCACGAGATAGGATTATATTAAATCCATGAGCGAAGAAAACATTCAACCTACTGAGCTAGAAGTTGATGCTGCGGCACCAGCTCCTGTCGAGGTAGAGCCAACTCCAGTAGAAGTAGTACCTGAACCTGAACCTGTTGTAGTTGTAGTTCCTGAGCCAACGCCAGAGCCACAGCCTGCGGTTGCGGTAGAAGTTATTGAACAGCCAAAGGTTAATAAGCCTAAGGCAAGTTCACGCCACGTTGTTTCCTTAGGTGAAAAGGACTCAGTGTTTCTTAGCAGCTGCGTCTACAAGAACAAGTTCGCGCGTAAGAGTCTGACCATTCATCACTTGCAACGTCGCCTCGTTGAGCTTGGCTACAATGAAGCATACGCAGATCGTGATGGCTGGCTAGGTGATCTTACAAAACTAGCAATCACTAAGTTCCAGGTTGACAAGGGACTTAACTCAACTGGCAACGTTGACGCTGACACCTTCACTAAGTTATTTGAAGGTGACAACAACGTAGAGATTAACTTGAACTAACATACATCTACTAGTCACAGGCTAGCATCTTACAAAGGTGCTAGCCTGAAGTATTTCTAAGACAAACAACTAATAAGCAAGCAACCATACCTTTGCAACAATCTACAAATAATTTTTTT
>SXGQ01698586.1_pt1 | contig 10858 bp, 13 predicted proteins | sample 3178371 | NCBI WGS metagenome assembly SXGQ01 (sample SAMN11356859, study PRJNA531348) | freshwater metagenome | isolation source: freshwater sample F1-20 | place: China: Fuxian Lake, Yuxi | collected 2017-12-25 | reverse complement strand
CTTGGCCTGCTTTTCCTTGTTGGTCATTTTCTATGGGAAGAAATTGATTGGTGCTGTTTCAATGCTAATGCCTGACCACACTTTATCACGATGCAAGACGAGTGCTGTCATAATGCGTTCAGCCAAGAATGAAATGTAGCGACAGTTATAGCCTTCAATTTGCTTAATCTTTTCTTGGCAATTGTCCCAGATTGGCCACATGCAATCAAGCAGCGTCTGCATGATTTTGCAGTAATTGGCATGGGCGCCCCTGGCCATGATGTGGCCAAAGAAGATGTTCTGATTGAATGCGAGCTCCAACTCTTCTCTGCTGAGGGGCATTTGCCCGCGATCTGCCGCCATCAAAGCCTGCTCAAGGCCGTCCATTCCTGCATGCCCTTCGCGATACTGCCTAGCAATAGAACAGCCAAAGCGCTCGGGCTCGGGAATGTACACCACTGAAGGAGATGAAGGCGCCAGTCCCTCGTCTGCCCATTGCCTCCTGTACTGGGCATTGCCAATGAAGTCCTCCGTGGCGTTATTGACGAGCCAGTAAATGCCAGTCAACTCGGACCACCACTTGTTGTAAGTGGAGATATTGTGGCCGCTATTATCGAGAGTCCAGCCCGCGCAAAAAAGTTGCAGCAGCTCTTCATGATGAAGACTTTCTGCTCCTAATTTCATGCGACGAAGAGAAGCAAGAGATGAATATCGCGGCTCGCTATCGCCATGGCACATCACATAAAGGTGCCAGTCTTCAGCTTGCATAGACATCTCTCTTCGCCCATAGTTCGTTGTAATTGTTTACGCCTTTAGCGCCAACGCCAGTAAGGTCACCGCCGCCAGAAGGCTTGGACCAAGCCATAATAGTTCCATCGGGCAGGACGAAAGCCCTGTTTTTTTGTTCATGAGTGGGCGTCAGTTCTAAATAATCACCATAAACAAAATCAGGGTTAGGGCCATTCATTGCCAAAGCTTGACCAAGCAGGGTGGGGCCAGTGGGGCATAATGGCGTGATGCCATAAAAACGCTCATGGCAATTGTTCACAATCAATTGAATGGCGGTGGTCAGCGCTGGATTGTCGGACTGAGAGTACAGCACAGTCGTGGCGCACGCCCATGAAGTAAAGCTAAATCGCTGGATGTCCCTAAAGGCCAGCCATTTGATGCGCGGTCCCACCTCCACCGGATTGACCACTCTGATGGCAATGTCCAAATACCAGCCACCAAACTTGTTCAAAAGACAAAAGCGTCCAAGATCAGCTTTGTAAGAATAAGGTTTTAAGCAGTCATAAGCCCAAAGCACCTCCGCATCGTAGTTATCGGCAATAAATTGCCTCAGGGTTTCTTTCGTGTAGATCGTATGGTTCGCGCCCGAAAAAGAAGCCTTGACAGTGCCGGTGGCATATTGAAGAAATGGCGAAAGCTCATCCCCTGCATCGCTCAGAAAAATTTGAGAGATTTCCATGGTGATCAAGCAATTTTTGCGGGAGTGCCAAAACCTTTGAACTGCGAGGATGCACCTTGGGCAAGCGTTTGCTCAATGATGCTCAGCATTTTCTTTTCAATGAAAGGCCAGGTAAAAGGTTTTTCGTGAATGCGCTTATAGCACCACTCCCCTGTTGTTTTCAGAAGCTGACGATTTTCGTAGTAATTGCCCAATAAATGCGCCATGCTTTCCGGTTCGGGCAACATTCTCTCCAGCCCATAGTTCCTGTCTGTCTCGGAGCCATGGCAGGCAATGCGGGGAATGTCGCAGAAGATCTCCTTCAGGCTCGTGTGGTCTGGCACCAATTGAGCCACGCCAGTGGCTGCATGCTCAGTATTGACTAGGCCCCAACCCTCGCCAATGCAAGTGTTCACGCCAATGTCACAAGCGTTGTACACCTTATTGAGCTTTTCAATGGGAAGGCAGTTATGGGTGGAAAAGTCTGGACTTGTAAGAATAAGCTTGCCAGTGGGATCGTACCCCTCATCACGCGCCACTCTCTTAAACAGCGGCACCAAGTCCCACCCCAAGTCTTTTCGTCCCATATTGAGCCACAAACGAGCATCTGGCCTGTCCTTTGCGAATTTGACAAATCCCTTGATGGTCAAATCAATGCGTTTGCGTGGCTGATTTCTATTGCCATTGAAAACTATAAAGACATCTTGCGGCACTCCCAGCTCCTTCCTGCATTCGGCCTGGTCTAAAGGGAAAAACTTAGTGAAATCAGTGCCGTGACCCACCGTTTCGACGGGCTTGTCGTAGCCAATTTTTTGCAACTCTTCTTTGCCGAATTCCGTGTAAGTGATTAAAGTGTCCCACTCGTTGATGGGTTCGTGCAATTCTTTGAAAATGCCATACGAATCCACAGGGGTGTAAACAATAGTCTTGAAGTCAATCGTCTCTTTAAGTGACTTAATGGCGCCAAACAAATTGATTGCCACCCAGATGTCATTGAGAATGAAAACCAAATCAGGTTTGATTGATTGCACGAGCTCGGCAATGCGATGCTGGCCGAAAGGATCGGAGCCATAGGCCATAGCAGGATACATTTTGCAATACCCCTGCATTTCACAGGGATCCCCGTGCCAGTTCACCGCCAGCGCATGCACTTCGTGGTTTTTGGCCAGCGCTGGTACCAAATGCTCTCCTACGCGGCCAAAGCCGGTTTGACACCCCAAGTCGCCGCAATACAGAATTTTTGCCACGAGAAAATCAAAGCTGGGCTCATCTTAAGCGGCCTTTTAGACTATGGCAAAGCAAAGCGAGCATGAAGATAGCCATTGTTGGGGCTGGTTGGGTGGGCTGTCACTTAGCCTATCAGCTCAGAGACGAGCATCATATTACGCTGTTCGACCGCAAGCCCGAGCCATTCCACGGCGCCTCGCTTGTCAACCAAAACCGGCTTCACCTTGGCTACCACTACGCAAGAAATGCGGCCACTCGCTCGCTGTGCAGATCTACCTTTGAGCGCTTCATGCACGAATACGGAAGCCTCACTTACGCCGTGGAGGATAATTTGTATGCAGTGCCAGAGGACGAAAGCTTGCTAGATGCTGGGACCATTCAAAGCATTTTCCCTCCATTGATTTTTCAATACGAAGAAATTCAGGCAGATTTCCTGCGCGACACTTCCATGGTTTGGCGCACGCAAGAACGCTACATTTCCCCTCTCGAGGCTAAGCACTTCTTTTCCGAACAACTGTTTCCAGTGTTTCAGCAGGAACAAATCACAAAAGAAGATGTCAAGCAGTTAAAACAAGATTTTCACTTAGTGATTGATTGCACTAACAATGCGCTACTAAAGCCATCAAGCAATGAATACTTTGAGGCAGTGGCAATGTTTCTTTATAGCGTTCAAAAGCCCTTGCCATTTGGGGCGCTTACTTATATTGACGGGCCGCTGTTTTCCTTCTATCCATTTCATAACGACACCATTTCCTTTAGTCATGTGGTGCATAGTGTCGCTGCCGATTCGGTGCTGCCCATCGAAGAAGAACCGTCGAGGGAGACGCTGGAGCGACTGAGATGCAAAGCGGAGCTTCATGCTCGTTCATACTGGCCCGATTTCCTGGATCACCTTTCTCGCCATAGTATTGTGCTATCAATGAAGAGCAAGCGAAGCAATGCCAGCGCTTACAGAGCTCCATTGTTCAAGCAGCAAGACAATCTCCTTTCTTGTTATACAGGCAAAATTCAAGGCATCTATTTAATTGAAGAAAAAGTGAGAGAACTGCTAGAAGGTTTGTAAAGATGGGCAAAGTAGTGGTACTCACCTGGATGGTTTTTTGCTTTTAACAGTTCACGCACCACGCCGCCCTGATAGCCACTGCCGCGCAAGGCATCGGCAAATCGCTCGTGCTTGCCTTGGTCAATAATGGGGCCGATATTGCGGTCACTAATGTGAACATGTGCAATATAGGGGAAGTATTGCATCAACACTTCTTCCGGCCATTGATCTTCAATCCATACGCTATTTGTGTCAATCATTGTCTTTACATGGGAAAGGTCATATTCAATCAAACTGTCTACAATCTCGTCGACAGTAAAGAAATAGTCTCCGCCATATGGCTTGGCGACTGGCTCAATACAAATGGTGCAGTCAATGTCAGCGAGGTATTCGTTTACCTGCGCGAGACCGTCCATGAGATAACGTCTGTCACCCTTGCGGAGCCCGGGACTGCCAACAACCATTCGCTTCCAGCCCAAAGCGCGAGCTTGTCTGACAAGTTCATCAAGGGACAACACCAGCGCCGCCTCGTCCCAGAAGGCTTCGATGGTTCTGCCGTAAAATAACGATTGCGCTGAGTATTTCTGGAGATAGCCTGAAAAATGACTGTGCCGCTTAAAGGGCACAGCCTCTAGAAGCTCAATGCCGTCGGGAAGATGTAAAACAATTTCCGTGTGATCTTCGGCTTCCCAGCCAATTGCACTAACGCCGAGCTTCATTGATGAATGCCTCCATTTCGTTCATCACCTCCTCCTTGGAAAGCCAATAACCACTTTTTGTCGCCATGGTGCGATAATCATAAGCAATGCGATCGCACGAAGATATTTCAGCCTCGGGAAAGAATTTGTCAATGATTTCCAGGGTTTCAATGGGAGGCGGAAATAAATTGATCACTTCATTACCTTTCACTTCTTGGATGTCTTCCCACAGGTGCTTGAGCGGATACCATTGATAGGCGGAATTGCCGTTAATTTGACTGACATTGTTATTGTTTAGCAAATCAAATAAAATGTTTTTCTTGATAAGCGGATGGAAGACTGCTGGTAGTCGCACAATGCAAGTGTTGAAGGCAAGCGTATCTTGAACAAGCGTCTCAAACAAAAGCCTATTGGTGCCATAGCTTGACGGCCCAAAATGCGTCCAACAATTTTCATTGCTCCCGCAATCGTCAGGATGGTAAATATCAATGGTGGAAATGAGAATCACTTTCGTCGCCCACACGGCCGTCAACACATCAACAATGGAAAGAATGTTGTTCAAGTCCTTTGCGGGGTCTTGATTGACTAGCCATTTTGTGGCCGGCAAGCAAGCGAGATATAGCTCGTCCACCTGGCCCGGCATATTGGCAATTTTCGGCAACTCATGAATGTTCTTGGAGTTGAAGGTGGCGTCAAAATTGGTGGACTGCCGCAAAACACTGCCAACCAGGCCAGTGTCTCCTACAAGGGCTTTCATGGGCTCCGAGCTTTGTCTTACTATACTGGCACTGCCTGCGGCTGCTGCCTAAAGTAGCGAACTGAGCAGCGGCACCTGGCTCCGCATTCACAGCGCTGCCCTGGCAATGGCACGCTGCCGATAGGGACGGTTCCGCGAGCGGCATAACGCAGGCAATCTTCGCAGTGCTTGGCTTGGTCGTCCAAGATGCGACGCATCAAGGAATAGCCTTGCTCTTGCTGTCTGATCTCGGTTCCCAGCCAGTAACTGCCACGAACGCTTTCAGCGTATAGGCCAATGCGAGCCACAGCCATGGGAGCAGAAACGCGACGCCCAAGCAAATCGGAGGCAAAATTTTGGAGATAAGCATATTCCGAACGAAGCCTTTGGCCGACCTTGCCGTACTCTGCACTGCCCATATTGCCGCGCCCACCGTGACCAATAATTGCCGCTTGAATGTGAGCTGCTTTGATGGCTTGTCGAACACTGCCTTGCCATTGATCGAGGGAGATGGATCCATCATTCAACATGCGCGTGAATTGTTTGAGTTGCGCTTCAAGTTTGCCAATGCGACCATCAACAAGCTTTTGCACCGCTGCTTGGCTCAAAAATTTACCACGCTCATCACGGTAGCGCCCAGCATTGCGGTCATAAGACCACTCGGCATCGAAGCGAGCTTCAATGGCAGCGACGAATTGACTGATGTCATTCAGCATCTTCAGCTTCCAAAATGTCCTTAAACTTAGCCGGAGCCTCTTGTTTCCATTCGCTTAGGGCTTTTTCAATGTCCGCTTCAGTGATGAAGGCCTCTTCATCAATGTTGCCAAGCAAGAGACCCTCTACTTCCATTGGTTCAATGGCGTCTGCTTTGCTGCTGACCATTTTTGCTGGCCCCTTGCGCTCTGGATCGGGGTCGGCCTTGCGCTTGCGAGCGACAATGGTCTGACGCTCCTGTTTGCTCATGGCTTGAGCCTTGGCCTGCGGTAGGCATTTGGGCTTACCTTCTTTTTCTTCACGAGCTCCGCACGGTCCCATTATTTCCCCATTGGCACCAATTCTCACCCACTTCTCCTTGAACCATTTATCAAGGTCGTCGGCATACATTTCCTTCCCATCGCTCTTAAACGCTCCACTCATGGAGCCATGTTTCTCTTTGTACATACGTTTGTACTGCCGCACCACATAGCCGCTGGCATAAGCAGAAGGCCACACCTTAAACTTGGCCTTCGCTGCAGCCGTGGCACGACTGTGCAGCTCTTTGTCTGAAAACTCTACGTCGCCTTTAACCTCCTCCAAGTCGCGAGGCAGGAACAGGCCGGCACTGTCCTCCACTTCCCGGCTCCCGTCCATCGGCAAAGTGCCATTTTCCTCGTCGAGAGGATCGCGCCCGCCAGGAGGCACCTTCATTTTTTCACCCCCTTCCTGAGTGGAACTACCCCCTCCTTGAGCAGGAAGTTCCCGCACGACGGACGGGTCGAGGGTGAGCTCCATTGACCATTCCGTGCCCCCATAGCGAGCGTCTGCCACTTCCTTGGGGCTCAATACTCCCAGTTGGATGTAGCGTCCATCCACTGCCGCCACGCGAGCTCTCACGTCGGCCTTTTCGCGCTCGTTCAGTTCGAACAAATTGTTAAACGACACACGCCACGACTCAGGCACTCGCCCATTTGTTGGGCCAGTGCGGCTGAGCATTATGTATTCAATAAGCTTCTTGAGAGGACGATGGAAAGTGGCTTGTTGATAATCTGCCAGCGTCTTGGCAAAGTCCCGCTCTTCACTGCGGCCAGTGGAACCAAGACCGCTCGGGCTTTCGCCAAATAGTACAGTGTGAGGAATCTTAGAGGCGCCAATAATATCAACGCGCATCTTTTCAAGGATTTCACCGACGCCACCAAAGTTGCGACTAATGAAAGCAAGCTCCTCTTTCTCGGCATCAATGGCATAACCTCTATACACGCTTTTGCTCATATCATTCAGCACCAAACGATCTCTCACATCTTTTTCTTTGCCAGCAGCAAGCATTTGCGACAAGCCACGAATTTTGTGGACAAAGATGTCAAATTCGCTCAGAAGAGTGGCGGCGGAATTGAGGCCAGTCCAGTAGTGCTTAAAACTTTCGTAAACAGTCTGCAGACTGCTCATTCCCCATCCATAGTTCCTCTGCCTAATGCGATAAGGAAGCCAGTCGCCATCGAAGCGCAGAATTCTGTCTTTGTGAATGTAAGTGAGCTGTGGCTGGCGAATGAGGTCGCCAGAAATGATTTGGTAGTACGTTGCCTTAGAGTAGTCGTATAGATTTTCCTCGTTGATAACTGGCGCGATCTGCCATCTGTCCAAAACTTCCATGCCTTCAATGGCATAGATTTTGCTTTTGTCAACTGGTTGGTCTGCGGCACGACCATCGTCGATGTACAGCAAAAGCACCGCGCCTCCATAAAGGCGGGAGTTCTTGGCGGCAAGCATGAAATGCTCAAGGATGTGCATATCCTCGATCACTTGCTCGATGCCCACCACTTCCTCGGCAGCAGCTCCCTCTCCGCCAAACAGCACCTTGAAGCCTTTGCGCGTGGCCTGTTCGGCATAGATGTCCACGATGCGACGCGGCAGCCATTCCCCGTAAAGCGCCTCAAGCTCCTCCTGTGCCAAGAAGACAATGGGTTGGGCATTGGTATAAAGGCTTTTGTCGCGGCCTCGCATTCCCATGCCTGTCAGGGCGTTTGCAAGGCCGTCCGTGCGAAGGCCTCCAGCAGTGGCATGACCTAGGTCAACGCTTTCTTCGGACATTGTTCACACGATGGGCTTGCTTCCATTCTAAATGTGGCTACCATGTGAACGATGTTTTGTTTCTCATGCCCACTCCCATTGAATTCGTCTTCTCCGAAGAGGAAAGAAAGCAAGCGATGGAGGAAGGACAGCGAAGGCAAGCCGTGAATGAAGCCAAGGGGCTACGTGGACGCAACAAAGGAGCCTGGCGCGGGGATAAAGCGCTGGAAATCCACTTGCTTGGTGCAGCGGGAGAGATGGCAGTCGCCGCACATCTCGGAATGAAAGCCCATCTTTACAAAGAAAGCGAAGCCAAGCGCGGTTCCGACGATCTTCCCGGCATCGACATCAAGACTAGAAGCAAGCACTGTTACGATCTCATTGTGCAAAAAAATGAAGACCCTCGGAAGAAATTCGTTCTAGTGACCATAGAGAAGCAAAAAACACTTATTCATGGGTGGTGCTATGGAGAAGAAGCCATGCAGGCGCAATACTGGGCGGATCCTGCCAAGGGGCGCCCGGCGTTCTTTGTCCCCAAAGAAAAGCTAAGGCCTATTGAAGAGTTGCAATGAATCAGCTTAAATGTTCGGAATTTGCAAAGTTGGCCCTTGGCCTGGAACTATGGCCAGAGCAAAAACGAATCCTGGACTCTTTCTTCGGGGGAGAAAAGACTCATGCGGTCTGGGCATTGGGCCGACGCTGCGGCAAAACGCTTATGGCCGCCGTGGCCGCTTTATACGCCTGCTTCGTCTTAGAGGATTATTACAGAAGGCGGGTAAGAAAACAAGAGAAGTGGTACGTCCTGACCATCGCGAACGATCAAAGCCAAGCGAAGCTTGCCCTTAATAACATTCGCCAGTTGCTCATGCAAAGCCCCCTTGAGCAGGAAATCGTGCGAGAAACCGCCACGGAAATTGACATTAGCAACAATTGCACCTTCCAGGCTATTCCCGCCTCCGCTCGCGCCTCTCGCGGTAAAGCTGTGGTGATGCTCGTGATGGACGAACTTAGCTTCGCCATTGAAGGCGATGCAAACCGTGGCGCAAAAGCTATTTACGATGCGCTGTCTCCCTCTATTGCGCAGTTTGGAAAGCATGGGAGAATTTTGGAACTTTCATCCCCTTGGTTGACGGACGGCCTTTTCTACCAGCATTACTGTGAGGCAAAGTCTGGTGACTTTCCATTTATGCAAGCAGTAAACTTGCCCACTTGGGAAGTCAATGTAAATCTTCCATGGGAAAGTGAATTTTTACAAGCGGAATTAAAGCGAGATCCTGATAAGTTTTGGGTGGAATATGGGGCTCAGTTCGCTAAAAACAACTCCGCACTCCTGGCTTCGGAAATCATTGAAGCAGCAGTGAATAAAGAACGTGACATTTTATTCCCCGAAAAAGAATTCACAGGCACCTACGTGCTGGCCCTTGACCCTGCGAGGGGAGGCGTGGGTCGAGATGATTACACTGCCTGCATTGTTCACTATGAAGGCGAGCGCTTAGTGATAGACAAGTTTCATGCGTTCGAGCCCGATTTTGAAATTGGCGGGAAAAAAGAGGTGAACATGGCAAAGGTGGAAGAGTGGATTAAAGAGCACCATCGCATTTATGAATTTCAAAGCATTGTGCTTGACCAGTTTAATAGCAGTTTTATCATTCAAAATTTATCCAAAGACTTCCCCATCGCAGAGCTTGCCTGGTCCGTTTCCACGAAGATGAAGGCTTTCTCGAAAATGAAAGAGCTGTTTAATGCTGGCCTCGTTGAACTTTACCCCCATCAAAAGGCAATCGGCCAGCTTAAAAACCTCAGCGTTATTTATAGAAGTAGTGGTCAATGGGCCGTCACTGGCGGCAAGGAGGTAGGTGTTGACGACTATGCGTTTGCGCTCGCCGCAGCCATTCTTGAAGCATCGAAAGATAGCGATATAGATTGGTTGAATAGCTTAGTCCGTTAATTGCCTTTAGAATTTTCACCAATTGTACTATTTTACAGTCGTTGAAAAATGATCGGCATTGAACTTTCCAGCAAGGAGCTAGCTTTCATCCTTGCACTTCTTGAGGCCGACAGGCAAACGGCTTTGCAGCTTCTTGCGGCTGAGCATGCTTACAGGCCAACTTTACTGCCGAAACTCCACGAAGCCGAGAAAGTACTAAAAGCAATGGAAAATCTACAAGGCTAAACTAAAAACAATCCTCCTCTTTCCCATGGTTCTGTCTCGCGCTGCAGAAGAAGCCTGGGAGCTCGCCCTGGAAGCCTCTAGGGCCGTTGAAGAGAGCGGCAGGCTATATGGCCCCAATAGCGAAGAAGTGAGGCTTGCAAGGGCAGCAATGAGGCAATGGGAAGAGGAATACAGGGAGCTAGCTACTACGACTACGGATTGATCATGGTGCGTTTGTTCTTTTCTCGCCATGGAAGGCGGGAAATGTGGGAAGTGCCATTCCACGAGGCCCGGCACGTCAATAAGCGATTATTCCTAGAGGGAGCCGCCGTTTACTGGTCAGAAGTCTGCTAAGCTTCTTGAGCTTCCTGCAGGAGCCCACTAGGCGCCTAGTGGCCTATTCAAGGGGAGGTTCAGGCCCTCCCCACTCCAACATCCTTGTCACTGTTGGCTTGAACGCTTGTTTAGGGGATTCCGTTCAAGCGTTCTTTATGGTTTAGCAGACCATTGGCGTTCTGAGCGGGTTGAAGCGCTCTGGACAAAAACAAAGCAGAGCACTGGCCGCACCAGTTGATTCCCTAAGGCGGGAAAACTCTGCTTTCACCTTTCTTCTTTTTTCTTCACCCAGTGTTTAAGCTCCCTTACATAGCTTCGCAAGCTTTCCGCTTTTTCTAAGTGCCAAGGATCGTGATCCTCGAAATAGCGGGAATTGTGCCAGTCAATGGCTTGAAGAAGACGATGGATGATGGGATTGAGAGGCTCACGCAACGGCGTGTTAAAAGTTCGCCGCTCCTCGGACATTGGTGCGGAAGTG
>SXGQ01393797.1_pt1 | contig 10858 bp, 7 predicted proteins | sample 3178371 | NCBI WGS metagenome assembly SXGQ01 (sample SAMN11356859, study PRJNA531348) | freshwater metagenome | isolation source: freshwater sample F1-20 | place: China: Fuxian Lake, Yuxi | collected 2017-12-25 | reverse complement strand
CGTGGCCCGACAATCGGTAAGCGGTGCCCACGCAACAGCGCCTGCCCACTCTCCTGAACCCGGGGCAGACCGTCAGAGTAACCGATAGGCACGATCGCGATCACTGAATCTCGTTCGTAAATCTTGCCTGCGTAGCCCGATGTTGTACCAGCAGCCATATGGCGCAGCGCAATCACTCTGGCTTTCACGGCGGTCAGCACGGGCCGCAGACGGTGAGCCCCCAGCGCGTCGTACAGGCCGTACACCAGGCCACCGGGGTTCACCGCATTCAATGCCCAGGCCGGATCGGTGATTAGCACACGGGATGCGCCTACATTTCGCTCCAGTGTGCGACCCATCCCCGCCTCAATCGCGTCGACACAGCGCTGGAACGATTGCCCCTGACGCGCCACTGCGGCGGGGTTCAGTTGGTCTGAGAAGTGCGCATAGGCGCCGATCAAGCGGCAACGCCCAGGGTCGGTGATACGTTCCAGAATGTCTTGCGGACGTTCCGCAGCAAAACCGAGGCGTCCGAATCCACTGTCGATCTTGAGGTAAAAAGGAAGCTGCTGGTCAACGCAATGGTCCAAGCTTGGGACGTCATGGGCTGTGAGGATCATGCCGGGCTGAGCCAGTTCAAGCAACGATGCTGCAATTTTTCCCGGGTACAACAGAATCGGCAAATCGACACTGGATGCACGCACCCGGGCGGCGTCCAAAGCGTCGCAGCAGGCAAAACCGTCCATGCCTTCCTGCGCGGCAATGGGTGAGACCCAGTCCGAGCCGAAGCCATAGGCGTTCATCTTGATGCAGAGATAAATCCTGATTGATTTACCAAGGGCTACGCGCAACGAACGCAGGTTGTGGCGCAGCGCCGACTCATCGATATCGACCCAGGCGTCACGTCCGTCCATAGTTTGACCCGGATATCATGGCTAGGGTGATCCTGGCTTGGCGAACATCACTCCGGGCAACCAGGTTGACAGACTGGGCACGAACATGTAAAGGAGCAAAACCACAAAGAATGCGGGGTAAAACTTCAGCGTTGCCAGGGTGACTGCTTCGAGCTTGAGCTTGGCCACAGCGCAAACGGTGAACAGGCCCAAACCCACCGGAGGGTGAACGATGCCAAGCAGGAGCGCGTACGTCAGCACGACGCCGAAATGCACGGGATCGATGCCGAACTTCACCACCAGTGGGCCGAACAGCGGAATCCCGATCAGCATGGCAGGCACAGTTTCCATGAAGCTACCCAACACCAGCAGGCACATAACGACAAGGCTCAGAATGACCCATTTGCTGTCAGTCAGCCCAGTCAGGACTTGGGCCAACTGGCCAGCAACCTGCTCCGACGTGATCACAAATGACATCACACTGCCAACCCCTGTCAGGAACATGATGAGGGTCGTGGTGCGCGCGGTGCTGGTCAAGGCGTCACGAACAACCTGCCACTTCAGCTCCCCATAGATCAAACCCAGTAGCACGGCATACAGCACAGCAAGCACACTGGCCTCGGTTGGGGTGACCAGTCCGGTCACCATACTCCGTAAGATGAGCACCGGGGTCATTAAGGCGGGCAAGCCGCGCCAAAAGGCCCGCTTGATTTCTGGCCAGCTCGAACGCACAGCCTGCGGGAAGTGCTCCCACCCCATCTTGGACAGTACATAGTTGTTGACCATCAGAACCGCAGCCATCGCAAGACCTGGAAGGATGCCCGCGACAAAGAGATGGCCAATCGACACGTTCATCATCACCCCATAAATGATGAACATGATGGACGGCGGAATAATCGGGGCCAACAGCGACGACGCAATCGTGATGGCAGCTGCAAATTCCGCACGATAACCTGCCTTTTTCATAGCCTCGATCTGCATGGTGCCAAGTCCGGCAATATCAGCCAAAGCAGATCCTGAAATGCCGGCAAAGATCACACTGGAGAGGACAGTGACTTGAGCCAGTCCTGCTGTCACTGCGCCGATCAGGGTTTGGATGAAATCAAAAATGCGCTTGGTTAGGCCAAATCGATTCATCAAATTGCCGGCCATGATGAAGAACGGGATCGCCAAAAGTGGTACGCTACGCACGTCATGCAGCATGTAGCGTGGAAACACCTCTAGCGGGGCATTTGCCAAAAACAGGCCCAGGAAGGCACCTATGCCCATGGCAGCACAAACTGGCACCCCAATAATAGCCAGTCCTAGAAAGGTAAAAATCATCCAGAAAGTAGCCATCAGGTCAGCACCTCCGAGCGCTCTTCCTCGACATGGACGCCACGTAATTGCCACACGAAAAAAATGAATTCAGTGACCACAATGTCAGCGCTGCTGATGGTCAGCGGCAGGTAATACACCCACTCACCCCAGCCCAGGATAGGTAATTCGAACATGGCTGCAAACTGGGTGGTCCGGAGGGCGTACCAGGCGACCAAGGCATGGAACAACAAAACGACCAGCCTCACCATGACAGCCAGTACCCGCCGCGCCTCGGGCGCCAAGCGGCCGGACAGCAACTCGACGCGGATGTACTCCCGGTTCTTCGCGATCAACGCGTAGGTTAGGAAATACAGCACCATGGCCAAAACCAGGGACAGTTCCTGGACCCAGTTTAGACCGCTGGTAAACGAGGTCCGGTAGATGATCTCCGCTGCGTTAATGCCTGCCATGGCAATCAACACTGCGACCGCGATCCACTGGATCACGGCGCTCGACACCTTCAGGTAAAGCTGGGCTGCACCCTGCATGGAATTACTTTATCGCCTTGGCTTTTGCTATCAGGCCCTTGGGAATCACGCCATCCTGCTCCAGACTGATCAGGATCTGCTCTGCTTTTTTGTGCCAAGGACCAAGATCCGGCTCCAACACCGTGACCCCGAACTCTTTCACAGCCTTGTCTTTCTTTTCGGTAAAGCCGCGCATCGATTCTGCCTGGAAAGCGACCGATGCATTGCCTGCAGCCTGATGCAAAATATCGCGTTGCTGCTGGGTCAGGCTTAGGTATTTTTTCTCATTCACCATCACATTGATGATCTGGTGATACTCTGCGGTACGGGTCCAGTACTTGGCAACTTCCGCATTTTTTTGATCGTAGGAGATGCCGATGGTTTCCGGACCAGCTTCAATTATCCCTTGCTTGAAAGCAAGGTACATTTCGGGCCGCGCAACGACGAGCGTGTTGGCACCCAAGCCACGCCAGGTTTCGATGGCCGTCTTGGATTCCCAGAGCCTAACCTTCATGCCTTTGAGGTCGTCCGGGGTCTTGACGGGGCGCACAGAGATCAATCCGCGCGGGTCCTTGATTTGCCAGCTCCAGGTGTTGTCCAGAACCACACCGCCCATCGAACGCAGTTTATCGAGACCAGGTTTAAAGACATCGCTCTTCATGAACGCCTGGGTATGCGCTAGGTCGCGAAAGACGTAGGGCGCGGACAGGACCTTTGTTTCGTCAATGAAACTGGTGAGAAACTCCGGGTAGAGAAGGTGCAGATCCTGTGCGCCCTGCAACACGTTCTTGATCTGTTCGGGGATGCTGCCCAATTTTCCGGCGTGGAACACCTCTACCTTCATCTGACCATTGGAAAGTTTGGCGACCTCAGCGGCAAAGGCTTCTGCGCCAACACCCGAGTGAGATGCCGCGGCGTCAACAGTTCCTAGCTTCAAGACGATCTGCGACGAAGCCGCAACCGATAACACCGTTAGGGCGGCACCGATGACCCAGCGCCGGAGTTTGATTTGCAAATACATGGTTGTCTCCTATCCACAATTTATTGAAAAACTAAGTCCCAAAAGACCAAAATATCAAAACGCACAGGCCTATGCGCGCTGCCTCCTCCTTTCATGACGCACGGCGTAGCACCTGCCCACCGTGACGCCCTGTCAACTTGCCGTTGCTAAGGGTTTCGACACCGTTGACCAACACATGCCGCATACCGACCGCCAGCTGATTGGCATCGAAGGTGGTGGCCTGCGCCTGAAACCGGTCCGCATCAAAGATCGCCAGATCGCCCCAATAACCCACAGCGACACAGCCGCGGTCCTGCAGGCCCAAGGTCTTGGCTGGCAGCTGTGTCATCCGCTGAACCGCCTGCGCAGGGCTGAGCAGCCTACGCTCGTGAACCATGAACTGAAAATACCATGACGCCCAGCTGTAGGCTCCATGAAAGACCGAGTCGGCCAATGGTCCATCAGGCGCCAAAGTCGTGGCGTCCGAGCCCGGCATGCAGAGCGGGTGAGCAAATATTTCAGCCTGCTGATCTGGCGTGTAAGCACGTATCAACACCATCGAGCGACGCTGCTCCAGTGCAGGCTGCGTCACCTCAGAGGCCAGAATGTCGAAGGCTAAGTTGAATGGGTCACGCCCCTCCTCGCGCGCAACTTCACCGAGGCTGCGCCGTGAGTATTGCGGGAACAGCGGATGGTCAAGCAGCACAATGCGGTCCCATCCGCCACTTGCGACGATGCTTGGGTAATCGCGCATTCGCCTGCGGCTCGCCGGCGAACGCAAGTGGGTTGCCGGATCGTCCAGCGCCCAGAGCGGAATGATGGTGTTCAGGAAGGTCGTGCCAAACAGTCGTGTGTGCATGTCGAAGGCAAGATCCACCCCCCTTTGTTGGGCGCGATCGACAAGCTCCAAAGCGCGAGCCGCCTCATCTTCAGACGTCTTGCGTGGCAGTATGTGAGAGATCTGGGTGCGAACACCTGCAGCTTCACCAACGGCAATCGCCTCGGCAATCGCCGATATTGCCTCGTCATCACGGCGTCGGGTGTGGGTCGCGTACAGCCCGCCCTTGCGGGTAAGGACGCTGCATAAAGCCATCAGCTCCGAATCGGGCGCGCCTCGCTCGGCTGGATATTCCAATCCTGTTGAGTAGCCCCAGGCGCCATCGTCCAAGCCCTGCTCTAGCAAGGACTTCATCGCGTTCAGTTCAGTCGGGTTCGCCGGCCGATCTGCCACTCCCAGCACAGCCCGCCTTAGCTGGCCGTTGGGCACCAGAGACAGCACATTCACTGCAGGCTTGGCCTCGGCTAAGCGGTCCAGATAGCCACTCATCCGGCTCCAATCCAGCTTGATCTGGTTGTTGAACCCGTAGATGTTCGCAGCCGCCGTATCGGGATTGACAATGGGTGCGCAACCAAATCCACAGTTACCGATCACCTCCAGTGTGACCCCCTGGAAGATCGCGCTCACCGCGCGGGGGTCGACCAGCAAGGTGTAGTCGGAATGGCTGTGGATGTCGATGAATCCGGGTGAGACGACCAGCCCGGTCGCATCGATGTCGCGTGCTGCAGTCACGCCATCAAGCCTGCCGAGATCGACAATTCGACCATCACGAATGGCAATATCAGCAGTGCGAGGCGCGGCACCTGTGCCGTCCAGTAACGAACCGTTGCGGATCAGCAAGTCAATCATGCGCCATTGACCCCCGTAGTCGGTCGGTCGCTGCCCGATCGATCAGCCCATTGCGGATGACGACACCGTACAGCGACTCGGCTGCCGCCTGACTGACTTTGTCGTCCAGCACATCTTCCAGCACATGCTCGGGCGTGCGGGACAATGGCTTTCCGAACCCACCGCCGCCAGCACTGACGTGCAGAAAAACATCGCCGGCGCGCCACTTCAGCGCTTCCATCGGCATCGTTGGCAATGCGCGTGCCTTGCCTTGTGACGTCAGCGTGTTGAGTGAGCCGCCGCCCGGTAGCCCGCCGTTGAAGCCATAAGGCAGGTTGTCACGGCGGTCTGCGCGGGTGGTGAAGATCGCATCGGCCGCCAGCAGTTTGAATTCGCGCACATAGGCAAGGCCGCCTCTGAATTGACCGGCGCCACCCGAATCCTGGACCATCCCGTACCTGACGATTTCAAGCGGCAACTCGGCCTCGATCAACTCCACGGGTTGGTTAGAGAGGTTGGCCGCAGGGTTGGAAATGCCTTCAACGCCATCTTTACCTGCGCGAGCCCCCCAAGTCCCTACCAGCACCTCGGTCAGGACAAAAGGTTTGCCCTCGTGGTAGCCACCCACCGAGAACAGGGTCGGCCCGCCTTCGCCCGCCGCAACCACGCGTGTGGGCACCACTTGCGCAAGTGCGCCCATGATGGCGTCGAACACGCGGTAGCCCATGACACCACGAGCGCCGCAAGCGGCTGGCAGCACAGGGTTGAGAATCGTCCCCTCGGGTGCCACAAAGTGGATCGGCCGCATATACCCTTCACAATTGGGAATGTCTGGGCTGGTGACGCAACGGACCGCGCAATAGGCCGCTGATCGCGCCATCGCAATGGGGCAATTGATGGCACCTTCCACCTGGGCAGAGGTGCCGGTGAAATCAACCAGGATTTCGTCACCGGCGACTGTCAGGCATACCTCAATTTTGAGCCGCTCAGGCACTTCCCCCAGACCGTCAATCCAGTCTGTGAAACGGTACTCACCATCTGGAATGTTGCGGATGAATTCCCTCATCATGCGCTCGGCCTGGGTCATGACCGCATCAAGGTACGGCCGCACTTCGGTGCCACCATAGCGCTGGAGTAAGGCCGTGAAGCCCCTCTCGGCAACACTGCAAGCCGCCAATTGCGCGCGAAGGTCACCGAGTACCTGGATGGGTTGACGTGTATTTTTCTCTATGATGCGGAATAGCGTCTCATTGGGCTGTCCAGCCTCGTACAGCTTTAGAAATGGGAGGCGAAGGCCTTCCTGGAAGACATCAGTGGCATGGATTGCAACGCTACCGGGCGTGATACCACCCACATCAGAGTGGTGCGCCATCGTGCAGGCGTAGCCCTCAATGTCGCCATCCCAAAACAAAGGTTTGATGACGTAAATATCCGGCAAATGCTGGCCGCCACCGCCGTAGGGGTCGTTCATGATGAAGACGTCACCCGGCGCCATTTTTCCACCATACTGCAGGGCCAGGTGCTGCATCGCATCTGGAAAAGCGCCAAGCTGTACAGCCAAGGTCAAGCCTTGCGCGATCACTTTGCCGGAGCGGTCGCACAGAGCCGTCGAATAGTCCATCGAATCGCGCACGATGGGCGAATAGGCACTGCGCATGAGCACCAGAGCCATCTCGTCAGCGACCGACGACAAGGCGTTCTTGAGCACTTCAAGGGTAATGGGGTCAATGCGCTGTGTCATGGCGTACCTGCGTCAATCACGATATTGCCTTGGGCATCCAGCATCGCGTGCGCACCAGGCGGGACGATGCAGGTCGAATCAAATTCCTCAACAATGAAGGGGCCTGCCATCCCGCCAACGAGCGCCCCGCGTGAGACCACCGGCGTGTCAATCAGTCCGCCATTGAAATAGACCATGCGGTTCACCAGGGCGGGGCCGGACGTCTGGGCCTCCTGAAGCTGCTGCGCGAGGCCTTCTTTACCGGGTGGCTGGGTCGAGGCCAGTACCCGGATGTTGATCAGATCAACAGGGTCACCGGGAGAACTGTGGCCATAGGTCCGTGCGTGTTCAGCATGGAAGGCGGCCTCCAATTCAGCCATGTCGACGGCTTCGACCGGAATCGTCAACTCGAACGCCTGCCCGGTGTAGCGCAGGTCCGCCAGGCGCCTTAGCGTGATGCGATCGTCGGGCACGCCCTCCTGCCGCATAGACCCGAGGACTTCCGTCGCCAATTGACCATAGATGCCCTCCAATGAGCCCGCATCGAGCGCCGTCGTTTTTCGAAATATCGATCGCTGCTGCGTGTACTCGACATTGGAAAAAAGCAAACCGGCCGCGCTGAAGACGCCGGGCGCGGGTGGGATCAGTACCCGCTTCATGCCCAACTCCCGCGCAATGGCCACCGCAACCACGGGCCCGTTGCCGCCAAATGCCACCAAGCTGAAATCCCGCGGGTCACGCCCACGGTAGGTTGACACCGCCTTCACCGCCCGGGTCATGGTGGCGATGGCGATCGTGTAGACGCCCTGCGCAGCCTGTTGAACATTCAGCGACAGAGGCCGAGCCACATGGCGTTCAATGGCATCACGTGAGCGTTGCGCGTCAATCCGCAATTTCCCACCGACCAGGTACTCCGGATTCAGGTAACCCAGGACAACGGCCGCGTCGGTGAACGTCGCCTGGTCACCACCCAAACCGTAGCAGGCCGGGCCCGGAATGGCGCCGGCGCTCTTGGGACCAACCTTGATCGCCCCCGAAGAATCAACCGTCACAATACTGCCGCCGCCGGCACCGATCTCCGATATGTCAATAAACGGGAGCTTGATCGCGTACCCCCCGCCCTTGACCAACTTGGAGCTGACATTGATACCGGCCCCGACCTCGTATTCGGTGGTCCGCGCGGGCTCACCGTTTTCCACCATGGCCGCCTTGGCCGTTGTGCCGCCCATGTCGAATGAAATCACGTTGTCCAGTCCGGCGGAGCGGGCCATGCTGGCGCATGCGATCACGCCTGCGGCAGGGCCGGATTCCACCAGAAATGCTGGTTTAGCCGCGGCAGCAGCAGCGGACATGGTGCCGCCATTCGACTGCATGATGTGCAGGGGCCCCATAACGCCCTTTTGTTTGAGACGGGTTGACAGTGATTGCACATAATCGCGCACGACCGGGCCGATATAGGCATTGACCACGGCAGTGCTGGTGCGTTCGTACTCGCGGATCTCGGGCAGGATGTCAGACGACAAGCTGACGTAAACCTTGCCGCCAAGTTCCCTGGCCAGAATGTCGCCGATGCGTTTTTCGTGGACTGAGTTCACGTAAGAATGAAGCAGGCAGACAGCAACGGACTCGATACCCTCCTGCTGCAGGCGACGCGCTATCTCAATGATCTGACCATCATCAAGCGCGAGCTTGACCTTGCCATCGGCACCCAGACGCTCGCTCGCCTCGAAACGATGGCGCCGCGGAACCAGCGGCGCTGGCTTGTCGTATTGCAGGTCGTACATGACCGGAATGCGAAGACGCCGCATTTCCAGCACATCACGGAATCCTTCGGTTGTGATCAGTGCGGTTTTTGCACCCTTGTGCTCCAGAATGGTGTTCGTGGCCACGGTCGTCGCGTGCACCACAGCTTCGATCTGGCCTGGGTCAATGCCAAGACTGTCGCGGATTTCGTCGACTGCAGACAAGATCGCGCGGCTGTAGTCGTCTGGGGTGGACGACACCTTCAGGGTACGTACCCTCCCGTTGCCCCTGAGCACAATGTCTGTGAAAGTTCCGCCGATGTCGCAGGCAAGGATGTACTTGTTCATGCCTTCATGTTGGCAGAAGATCATTCATAATGATATTAAAACTTTTTTTGAAATCTTCATAATTTTTATTTATCATGCGATTCACCTTGGCCCAGTTAGAGGCATTGCACTGGGTGGCACGCTTGGGCAGCGTTCGGGCGGCCGCAAACCATCTGCATCTGACGCAACCAGCCGTGTCGGTGCGCTTGAGAGAGTTGGAGGCCGGGGTCGGTGGGCCGCTGATTCAGCGTTACAGTTACCGCGCCACGCCGACGCCACTGGGCCGTGAGATTGCCAGTCACGCCGAACGAATACTGGCCGCTTGCGATGGATTGGACGGCCACCTGGACCGGGACGAGCCGCTACGGGGCCCGGTTCGTATCGGCGTCGCAGACACTTTCGCTGTGACCTGCCTGCCCGAACTAATGCGCTTGATTGACACCCGTTTTCCAGACGCTCGGGCTGAGATAAGGGCAGATTTCAGCGCCCGGCTTAATGAATCGCTGCAGGCCGGCGACCTGGACATCGCTGTTCTGACAGCGCCGGAGCCCAATTCGCTGATCATCGTGGAGCCCTTGGTTGAACTGGCCCTGATGTGGGTCGCATCACCCAAACTCAAGCTCAGCAAAGGGTCATTGCGGCCGGCCGATCTGGTCTCCCTACCGATCATCACCAACCCAAACCCCTCGGGCCTTCACACCAGCATTGCTGGATGGTTCTCGGCAGCAGGGCTGCAACCGGAACGTATCAACACCTGCAACAGCATGGTCATCATGACAACGCTTGCCCGAGAGGGCGCTGGCATCAGCCTGCTACCGGTTTCGATTTTGCGCGAAGAACTCGATGCGAAGAAACTGATGATCCTCAAGGTGGTGCCCAAAGTGAGCGGTCATACACTCACCGTGGCCTACCACCGCAGCCATCGCGCGCTCGGCATGCGCGCTTTAGCGCAAATGATTCACGAGATCACCGGCCGCAGCGACTTGGCACGGTACAGACCCGTGGGTACCCATTGAACAGCCTGAGCCCCGAGACTATGGGGACATTGATTGAGTTGGGGTCAGCCCATGCAACAACCCTGATCCCTGACACCCCTCCCCAATGGACCCCGTAAGGTCAAAAAATTTATCTGCGCCAATTCCCAGATCAAAACCATCGCGTTAACAGCCACCGCCGCCAACCCAGCGCAGGCAGCTGCAGCGCACGGTGAGCACAAGCCAAGCGCCCTGACCCGGACCCTGTCAGGCCATGCAGAAACCGTGGGCCAGCGTTTGGGATTTTTTGACTATGCGGGGTCAGTCAAAAGTCGGCGCTTGGGTCAAAACTGCTTCGGCGTCAACAGCCGAGCGGATCAACCAAAAACTAAAATATTCGATATCAATTCGGCCGCAGCCAATGTCAAACCTGACCAACCGACCACATCACCCAGCCTCTGATCTCTGCAATCCAGCAGCTGTAAACACGCAAGGCATTTTCCACTTTGCACTTGACAGGCCGCTGTGAGCCGCACCAAAAGCCAAAGATCCACTCAGCCATGCCAAAGATTTCTGCCGATCGGCTACTCAGCGACCTTTATGAACTGCGACGCATCGGCGAGTACAAAACTGGCGTACACCGACCGTCCCTGTCCCCTGAGGATATCGCATCTCGCCACTGGCTGTTCGACAAACTCACCCAAGCCGGCCTGAAGGCCCAGATCGACGGG
>SXGQ01374638.1_pt1 | contig 10859 bp, 7 predicted proteins | sample 3178371 | NCBI WGS metagenome assembly SXGQ01 (sample SAMN11356859, study PRJNA531348) | freshwater metagenome | isolation source: freshwater sample F1-20 | place: China: Fuxian Lake, Yuxi | collected 2017-12-25 | reverse complement strand
GTCACCGCATCGGCACCGCCGAGCTCGAGGCGGTCTTCATCGAACACGCCGCGGTCGCGGAATCCGCCGTCATCGGCGTGAAGCACGACCTCAAGGGCCAGGGGCTCATGGCGTTCGTCATCCTCAAGACGGCCGCCGCCAAGAACGTCAACGAAGCCGAACTGGCCAAGACGCTGAACGGCATGGTCGACGCCAAGATCGGCAAGTTCGCCCGCCCCGAACGCATCGTCTTCGTGCCCGACCTCCCCAAGACCCGCTCCGGCAAGATCATGCGTCGCCTCCTGCGCGATGTCTCCGAAGGCCGCGAACTCGGCAACATCGCCACGCTGGCCGACCCGGCCGTGGTCGAGGCCATCCGCAACAAGTTCAACGCCAAGTCCGCCTAAGCCACGCCTCCCGGCCGGCGGGACCCGCCCCCTCTCCCCGCGAGCAGGGGGTTTTTGTTGATGGAATCGCCCGAATCGGGGTTTTCCGGGTTGAGCGGTCGGGCGGATCGGCAAGGATAATCCCATCATGCGCGCTTTCCTGCTGCTCCTGCTGACCGCCACCCTTTCCGCCGCCGGCCTCAAGGTGGGCGACGAAGTCCCGGCGACCCGCCCGGCGACGCAGCTCCAAGGCGCGGCCGTGAAGGATTTCGAGAAAGGCAAGGTCTACGTCTTCGAGTGCTGGGCCACCTGGTGCGGTCCCTGCATCGGCGCGATTCCGCACCTCAACGAACTCCACAAGAAGCTGGGCCCGAAGGGCGTCGTCTTCACGGGCGTGAACGTGTGGGACGGCGAGAAGGACGCCGCGTCCGCCGACAAGGTGAAGGCTTTCGTCAAACAGCAAGGGGAGAAGATGGCCTACGCCGTCGCGATCGGCGGCGACGTCTTCATCAAGGATTGGCTCGAGGCCGCGCGCGTGAACGGCATCCCCCACGCCTTCGTCGTCAGCGAGGGCAAACTGGTCTGGGCCGGCCACCCGATGGAGATGAACGAGGAGATGTTGGGCGATATCTTGACGGGGACTTTCGACCCGAAGAAGAGCGGCAAGAAGGTCGTCGCCGGTCCACCGGTCGACCCGGAAGCCGAAAAGGCGCAGGCGAAGCTCAACAAGCTCGGTGAAGCCATGGCCCGCAAGGATTGGAAGGCCGCGGAGGCCGCGTTGCCCGACGCCGCTTCCGTCCTGCCGCCCGAGGAACGCCAGGACCTGATCGACTCCGTCGGCGCGACCATCGCGCTGGCCAAGGGCGACCCCTCCAAACTCTACAAGATGCTCGAGAAGGTGGCCGAGGCCGAAGCCGACGACGCCGAATCCCTCAACGAGCTGGCCTGGGACCTCGTGACCAACCCGCAATACGAGAAGCACCTCAACCTGAAGCTCGCCGATCTGTGCGCCGCCCGGGCGGTCGAACTCACGAAGGGCGAAGAGGCCGACAAACTCGATACGCTCGCCCGCGTCCGCTGGCTCCAAGGCAAGCGCGAGGAAGCGGTCCAGCTGCAGCAGAAGGCCGTGGCCAAGAGCGCCGACGCCGAGATGCGCGCGGAGACGCAGAAGACCTTGGACTCCCTGCTCAAAGGCGTCCTACCCAAGGCTGACCTGCCGGAAGAGCGCTAAGGTTTCGCCGTCACCCAGCCGTGGCGTAGTCCTCGCTTCCCTTCCCCGTTGAAGGGGGTAAGGTAGGCCTCCCCCGATGGTCTCCCGCTCCGCCCTAGAACGCGCCCGCTCCGCTCTCCACCTCCGCCTCCTCGCCGCCCAACGTAGGCTGGTGTCCACTGGCCGCGGAGCCGTCATCCTCCTTGGTGGTAACGACCGCCTCGGTGCCTCGGCCCTCGCCAACCAGCTGACGGAGTGGTTCGACTCCCGCCGCGTCCGCATTTGCGCGCCTGATGCCGCCGCCGCCGAACTCCTCGGCCGCCCCTTCCTCTGGCCCTACTGGCAAATGATGCCAGCCAAAGGCACCATCACGGTGGTGGTCGGGGATTGGGTGACACGCACGGCGTTGGCCGTGGCCAAAGATGAACTTTCCGGCGAGAAACTTCGCCAACGAGTACGGGCGCTCAAGCAGTTCGAAGAGATGCTCGCCGCCGACGGCAACTCCGTGGTGAAGGTCTGGATCGAGACACCCGAAAAATCCCTACGCAAACGGCTCCGCGAGGTCGATGACACCGACGCCCAAGACTGGGTGGTCGGCGAAGGGGACTGGTGGCTCACCAAAAGTCGCGGCCACGCGCTCGCCCGCAACCTCCGGACGACGGCCGCCGGCCGTAACCTCCCCTGGAAGGTCATCCTCGGCGGCGAAACCAAGTCCCGCGACTTACATGCCGGCTTGGAAATTGTCCGCCAACTTTCCTTGGCTAGCCGGCGCCGAGCGGCGGTCAAACACAAGAAGCCCAGCGGGCGCCCGCGCGGGCTGCTCGAAAGCGTCGCCGCCCACCCTACGCTGGACCGCAAAGACTACTCGGCGCAAATCGCCAAGCTGCAGGCGCGTCTTGGTCGGCTCACCCGCCTCGCCGCCGTCAAGGGTCTCAGCACCGTGGTCGCCCTCGAGGGCCCCGACGCCGCCGGCAAGGGCGGCGCCATCCGCCGGCTCTGCGGCATGATCGACGCGGCGCACTATCAGGTCCACCCGACGCCCGCGCCGACGCCCGAAGAGAAAGCCCGCCACTACCTCTGGCGCTTCTGGAACAAGACCCCCGCGCCGGGGCACCTCGCCATCTTCGACCGCTCCTGGTACGGCCGCGTCATGGTCGAGCGCGTGGAGGGTTTCGCCACCGACGCGGAATGGGCCCGGGCTTACTCCGAGATCAACGACTACGAGGCGCGCCTGGCGGAGACCGGCATGATCGTGCTCAAGGTCTGGATCAACATCTCCAAGGAAGAGCAGATGCGCCGCTTCCACGCCCGCGAGGACTCGCCGCACAAGCGCCATAAGATGACGTCCGAGGACTACCGGAACCGCAAGAAGTGGGACGATAACCTGCGCGCCGCGGAGGACATGATCGCCCGCACGGACACGCCCCACGCGCCGTGGCACGTGATCCTCGGCGACGACAAGCGCCACGCCCGCGTGGCGGTGCTCAAAGCGGTTTGCCGCGCGCTGGCCGATCGCTTGGACTGAGCCACTCGCGGACCCAACGCAGGTGCGGTCCGGTCAAGGCGACGTCATCAAGGTCCGCGACGGCGACCCACTCCAACTCGGCGTCCAGCGACCAGGCGCGGACCGCCGCGGACGTGACGACGACTTCGAGCAGGGTCTCCGCATAGGTGACGTTGCCGATGGTGCGGCGGCGGACCAACGCCGGCCGCCCGGCCACCGCATCGGACAAGGTCGCCAACTCCGGCAGCTCCGCCATGCCCGCCAAGCGACGGGCGGTGCCCGGATTGCGCCGCACGAGGAGCCGGCCACGATGGCGCACCAACGCGCGCGTCACTTCCGCCGTCTGCCGCGCCTTGGGCTCGAAGCGTGGTAACGTCGCGGCTTCCGCCCGCCCACCCACCGCACACCAGCGGGCCACGGGGCAGTGCGCACAGTCCGGCGCGGCCTTGCGGCAGACGGTCGCACCGAGCTCCATCATGGCCTGATTGTGGTCCCCGGGGCGCTTCGGGTCGACGAGCGCGTTCGCCAAGGCGGTGAAGGACTTGGCGGCCGTGGTGGCGTCCTTGAATTTCTCCTTCACGCCACCGACGCGCGCGAGCACGCGGACGACGTTGCCATCGACGACCGCCACGGGTTCGCGGAAAGCGATGCTGGCGATCGCGGCGGCGGTGTAGGGGCCGACGCCCTTGAAGGCCTGCCACTCGGCGGCGGTGCGCGGCTCCGGACGATCCGCCACCTGTTGCGCGAGGGCGAGGAGGTTGCGCGCGCGCGCATAATATCCTAGGCCCGCCCAAGCGGCGAGGACGTCGGCTTCCTTGGCCCGCGCCAAGGACGGGAAGTCGGGCCAACGGCCCACCCAGCGATCGAAATACGGCCGCGCCGTCGCCACCTGCGTCTGCTGGCACATGAGCTCCGAAACGACGGTCCGGTAGGCCGAGACCTCGGTCCGCCAAGGCAAGGGACGCTGGTGACGGGCAAACCACGCCAACAAGGCCTTCCGGAACGCCGCGGCGGCCGGAATCAGCTTTTGTTCGTGGGGCGTCATGGGATGGGGCTGGATTCGAGGGCCAACTCGGCTAAACCTTGGTGCCCATGGCACGAAAGGCAAAGCAGGACTCCGACGATGCGCCCAAGAAGGTGGCCATGCACACCCTGAAGCTCGACGCGGGCCAGGCGGAGAAGCTTCGCCAAATCGTCGTCGGCAAGGGCTGGGTCTCCTTTCCCGTCGACCATGCGGCCTTCGCCTTCAAGGGGCCCGACGTGAATGTGGTCCATTACAAGTCGGGTAAGTGCGTCATCTCCGGCCGCGGGACGGAGGAATTCGTGAAGTTCAGCGTGGAGCCCGACGTCACCGGCCAGGCGACCTTGGGGTACGAGGAGGAACTGAACCCCGATTGGTTCGAGGAACACGCGGGGCTCGATGAATCGGGCAAAGGCGACCTTTTCGGGCCCGTGGTGTCGGCGTGCGTCATCGCGACCGGCGAGATGACCCGCGAATGGATCAGCCTGGGGATCAAGGATTCCAAGAAACTGACCGACCCGAAGATCGCCGAGCTCGACCGCATCATCCGCGCGACGCCCGGGGTATCCGTGAAGACGACCTTCGCGCGCATGGCGAAGTACAACGAACTGCATTCCCGCTTCGGCAAGAACCTCAATCGCCTGCTCGGCTGGATGCACGCGACGTCGTGCGAGGAAGCCCTCAAGGACTTCGAACTGCAGCACCAGCGCCGACCCAAGTGGGGCCTCCTCGACCAGTTCTCGGAAGAGCCGCTGGTACAGAAGGAAATCGCGCGCAAGGGCATCGACTTCGACCTGCGCATGCGCACCAAGGCGGAATCCGACCCCGTCGTGGCCGCGGCGTCCATCGTCGCCCGCGCCTGCTTTGTCCGTGAGCTCGACCGCCTATCGCAGGACTGCGGCGTGACGCTCCCGAAGGGCTCGGGCCACGAAGCCAAGGAAGCCGGGATCGAACTCGTCGGCCGCCTCGGGCCCGCGATCCTCGTGAATTTCGCGAAGCTCCACTTCCGTACGGCCTATGAGGTCCGGGGTCTGGAGCCGCCGGAAGCCAAGCCGTTCATCCGCCGCAAGAAGGCGGAGTAATCCGATGGCTTCGCTGGCATCCTTCGACCGTAAGCGCGGCGCCGGACGTCCAGGCATCGCGGGCGTCGATGAAGCCGGCCGCGGGCCGCTGTGCGGGCCGGTCGTGGCGGGGGCGGTCTTGCTCGACGCCGGCTTCTACGGGGAAGCGGCCTGGGTCCGGAAACTCTCCGGAGCCAATGACTCCAAGAAGCTCTCGCCCGAGAAGCGGGCCGAACTCCGCGCGCGGATCGCGGAAATGCACAGCGAGGGGAAATTGCGCGCGGTCTGGGCGGAGGCCTCGGTGCTGGAGATCTCGGCCCACAACATCCTCGGGGCGACGCGGCTGGCGATGGCCCGCTGCATCGCGCAATTGGCCCAAGGACCGCTGGCGGCGCTCTTCCCGGCCGCCGGCACGGAAGGTGAACTCTTCGGCCGCTCGGAGGAACGCAACATCCTCGTGCTCGTCGACGGGCTGCCGTTGCGGCCGTTCGCTTGGGCGCACGAATCGGTCAAAGGCGGCGACGGCAGGAGCCTGGCGATCGCGCTGGCTTCCATCGTCGCGAAGGTCGAACGCGACCGCCTGTTGATCGACCTGGACCAACGTTACCCGGAATACGGCTTCGCGCGGCACAAAGGCTACGGCACGCCGGATCACATCGAGGCCCTCCGTCGCCTGGGCCCTTGCCCCGAGCACCGCGAACTCTTCGTCCGCGGCATCCTCGCCGGCGACGACCCGCCGCCCGAGTCGCGGGATGGTGAATTTAGTTTTGAGTAGAGGCAACGCTGGCCCTGTATCGCGGTAACGCACGCCCTGCGTCCAGGTAATATCGACCCTTTATCGGGTAGGGTTGGCACTGCGTGCCAACCTGGCTGTCTTTAATTCGATGCAACTAGGTCAGCACGCAGTGCTGACCCTACCTCGAGGCTGATGGGCCGACCCTGCCTCGCGGCCTACGGCCGCGCTCACTTCTTCGCGGAGACGGGCGGGCGGAGTTCGTCGGCGGACCAAGCAGCGCGGGCTCCGTATTGCTCGCGCAAGCCTTGCACGAACTTGGCGTCCACCGGCGACGCGGCGTGCTCCCATTCGCGGCGGACGTAGGTCACGACGGCCGCAAGATCTGCATCGTTGAGTTGCGCCATCGGCGGCATGCTGAGGTCCCACGTCCGTCCGCCGACCTTCACCGGACCGCCCATTCCATGCATGACGATCCGCGCCACGACGTCGGGCTTGCCGAGCACCCACTCGCTGTCGACCAGCGGAGGAGCCAGCCCATCGAGTCCATACCCATGCGGCTGATGGCAACCCGCGCACAGGCCGTTGTAAATCGTCCGACCGCGCTCGAAGGCAGCCGCTTGCGCCGTCGTCAGCGACGCCACCATCGGAGGCTTCGGCGCTCCGGGCTTACCGACCCACATCACGCGCTCGTTGACGCCGGCAAGGGCGGCGACACCCTCCTTATCCGTGAGGCTGGCCGTGAGTTTCGCCATCGCGGGCGGTACCGCGGGCAACCACAGCAATTTGGCGATCTTGCCGGCCGCGGCGCCTTTCGTTGGCTTGGCCTTAACCTCGCGCCCGCCGCGATCGAGGCCGCGGACCACCGCGAGGCACATGGCCTTATCATCGAGCGAAGCGGCGAGGTTCAGCATATCCTCCATGGGGCCGACCTTGCCGGCCTGTGAAACCAGCGTGGCGAGGGCTTCGACCACATACCCGGCGGCCGCGGTGTTCTTCGCGGTGGCTTGAGCGGCGACGAGTTTGGCGATGGCGGTCTCCTTGCCGCGCATGCCCGTGAGGGCGCCTTCGCGCACCAGCGTGTTCTGGCCATGAGCCACGAGGAGTTTGGCCAAAGCGACGTCCGCTTCGGGAGAACTGGCGGCGCCCAAACGAATCGCGAGATGCGCCTGCACGATGACTTCCGGCTCGGCCGTCATGGCGATCAGGTCGGGCAGGAGCTCCGGCGTCGCGAGACGCACCCCGGCCGCGCGCACCTGCGGGTCGGCGTCCTTGAGGGCCACGCGGAGCGCGTCGGCGTCGAGGGCGTTCAGGCCTTCCAGCGTCCAGAGGGCGTGCAACCGCGCCAAAGCCTGCGCGGCGCCGGGCGTCCGCAGCACCTGGCGGGCGGCCGGGATGGCGGCGGCATCGCCCGACTCGACGAGCAAGCGTTGCGCGGTGTCGCGCACCCAACCGGAAGGATGGCGCAAGAGCTCCACGCGCGCGGCGGTCGCCGCGGGCACCTTGACGGCGGCCACCTTGGTCGCCCTCTCCGGGACGATGCGCCAGATGCGACCCAGGTTCACGGGCTGCTCCAGCTTGCGGTCCTTGATGTTGGCCACGAGGTAGTGCGTCAGGAAGCCCTGGTGCTGGATGATCCCGCGGTACATATCGACGATGTAGATCGCCCCATCGGGTCCGTTGACGACTTGGACCGGGCGGAAGCGTTCATCGGTCGAGGCCAGGAATTCCTGACCGGCCACGGCCGCGGTACCCGTCACGACACCGTCCTTCTCCGTGAGCACGATGCGCTTCACGACGTTGGCCGCGGGCTCGGGGATGAAGGCATTGCCGCGGTAGGCGGGGCCGAAGAGGTCGCCGCGGTAAACCACCGCGCCGCACGTCGCGGTGGCCTTCGCCAGCGTGCCATCGGGGCGTAAGGTGCTGGCATCGTAACCGCGGTTCACTCCGGGGGTCGGGTGGATGGGGAAGACGGCTTGATCGGTGACGACGCGGCTGTTGATGCTCGTCACGTTGCGGAGGAGCGGATTGCGCGCGAAGGCGCCGGCCGGCAAGAGGTCCGTGCGCAGGAGGTCGGAATTGTAGTTGTAGTAGAGGCGCCCCACATCGTCCTGACAGAGGCCATACTGCCCGCGGCCCAGTCCGGCGCCTTTTTGCCAGGTGCCGGCGGTGAGGCGGAAGCTCGTGCCGTAGCCCGCGCTCCAGATGCGGTTATCCATCGCCCACGTCGGCGTGTTCGCCATGTGCTCAGGTTGCCCCCCGCGCGTACCGTAATCGCTCGCGACGACCGTCCGCACGTCGGCGACGCCCGTGCCCTTCGTATCCTTGCAGAAGAACAGGTGGGGGGATTCGCCGATCAGGGCGCCCCCGTTCACCGCGAGCACGGAGCGCGGCATGACGAGCCCATCGGCGAAAGCCGTGACCTTGTCCATCCGGCCGGTGCCGCGGGTATCCTCGAGCAAGGAAACGCGCCCCGAGGGGTCCTTCTCGCCGGCGCCTTCCACATCGTTCATGTAGCCGCGCATCTCGACCACGAACAGGCGGCCCTGGTCGTCGAAGCTGATCGCAACCGGCGATTGGATCATCGGCTCGGACGCGACGAGTTCGATGCGGAAACCCTTCTCCAGCTTGAAGGTCTTCAAGGCCTCCTCCGGCGAGAGGACCGGGGCCGGCGGCAGCTTGAACTTCAGCGTGACCTCCTCCGGGCCAGCGTTGCCCTTGTTGAGGGCAAACACCGCTGGCGTGACGAGCAGGCAACCGGCGGCGAACCAAAGGGAAACAGGGGCCTTCATGGGGGTACGGGGGTCTAATAGAACCTGTCCCCGACAGGGGGCAAATGTTCCCGCAGCTTAGTTGCCCTGCGCCTTCTTATTCCCGGGTTTCTTGACCAAGACCACCGGGACGTCGTTGGCGAGGTCGGGGCCAGGGGTGCTTCGCCCACGATCGACCAGGGCCTGCAGGGCCGCCTTCATGGCCACGACCCGCTCGGGGTGACGGGCCGCCAGGTTGGTCTGCTCCCCGGGATCGGTCGCCAAGTCGTAGAGCTGGAATTCCGGCAAGCCTTTCTCCTCCTTGGACCCAGGCTTGGGTACGCTCCAGCCACCGGAGCCGGCGCAGAGCGCCAACTTCCACTGACCGTCGCGGATCGCGAAACTTCCGTTGATGGATTGGCTCACGATGGACTGACGGAGGGGACCCTCGCGGCCCAAGAGCGCCGGCAGGAACGAAACGCTGTCCTCGCCCGCGCCCGCCGGAACGGGCACGCCGAGCGTCTCGGCGAACGTGGCGAGGAAGTCGATTTGGCCGATGAGCTGCGGGTTGACGCTCCCGGCCTTCACCCGGGCGGGCCAGCGGACGATGAACGGCACGCGATGACCGCCCTCGAAGATGTCGGCCTTATGCCCGCGGTGGATGTGGCTGGGCTCGTGGCCCTTCGCCTGCAATTCATCGATTTTGGCCGCCGGCGAACAGCCGTTGTCCGCCGTGAAGACGATCAACGTATTCTCGCGCAAACCCAATTGCTCGAGCTTCGCCACGAGCCGACCGACGTCCGCATCGACCTGCCGCACGAAGTCGGCGTACGGGTTGAGGCCACTGGACCCCTTGAATTCATTGGTCGGAACGATGGGCGTGTGCGGCGCGGCCAACGGCAGGTAGATGAAGAAAGGTTTCGGCGGGGCGGCGGGCTTCGGCGCATCGAGGAAGGCGATGGCTTGAGCGATCACGCCCGGCTGCACGTCGACGGCTTCGAACTTCGGGCCCGCTGGACCCGAGCGCAGCCACGTCTTGGTGGCGGTGGGAATCTCGGTCGTGCGCCGATCCTTGATCCAAACAAACGGCGGCATGTCCAACGAAGCGCTGATGCCGTAGAAGTGGTCGAAGCCGTGGTCGAGCGGGCCATCCTTGATGTCGGCGGTGTAGTCGACTTCTTGGCCGACTTTCGCCCCGGGGCCATCGAAGACCCCCTTGTCATCCGCCACTCCACCGGCCTTGAGCGCGAAGGACATCCCCAGGTGCCACTTGCCGAAACACGCCGTGCGATAGCCTTGCTGCTGCAGGAAACCCGCCACGGTCAGGCGATCCTTCGCGATCAGCGGGGCGGAATAACCACCGAGCACGCCGCTCTGAAGGCGCGTCCGCCAGTGGTAGCGCCCGGTCAGCAGACTGTAGCGCGAGGGCGTGCAGACGCCCGACGTCGTATGCCCATCGGTGAAGCGCATTCCCTCCGCGACCAAACGGTCGAGGTGCGGGGTCGGGATCTTCCCCTTCGGGTTATAAGCGGAGACATCGCCGAGGCCCTGGTCATCGGCCAGAATGACGATGATATTGGGGCGATCGGCGGCCGACAGAGCCAAAGCGGCAAACAGGGCGATGAGCGTGGGGAAGCGCATGGGGAGAAGCCAACCATCTGTCCTGCGGACGGCAAGAATTTGGCACCTTTCTGAGGCAACTTCAGCCTGCGTCTATTTGGTAGGGAACGCGTGGGCATGGTGACACGGCGACATGGGGTTGTGCCGCGCCATCTTTCCGGTCCGCCGTTTCGCTCCCTTTTCACTCCGCCTTGGGTATCGTCGGCACCTCATTCCCTTTTACTCCGGTTCCCGGTCTCCCTTGGCCTCTGCAATCCTTACCCCCTACTCTTCCTATTGCCTCCCCTCCGCCGCCGGATTACTCCTACCCTTCTCCTCTCGCCCGTCGCCATGTCCCCCCAAGAGCTCAAGAAAGTCCTGTCCTCCGGCCTCCTCTCTTTCCCGATCACCGACTTCGCGGCGAACGGCGACTTCGACCCCGTCGGGTATGCCAAGCGCTTGCGATGGCTGGCCCCTTACGGTGCGACGGCCCTCTTGGCCGCCGGCGGCACCGGCGAGTTCGTCTCCCTCGAGCCCACGGAAGACGCCTCCGTGATCAAGACCGCCGACGACACCTGCGCCGGGCCCGTCCCGATCCTGGCCGGCGCCGGTGGTC
>SXGQ01300251.1_pt1 | contig 10860 bp, 9 predicted proteins | sample 3178371 | NCBI WGS metagenome assembly SXGQ01 (sample SAMN11356859, study PRJNA531348) | freshwater metagenome | isolation source: freshwater sample F1-20 | place: China: Fuxian Lake, Yuxi | collected 2017-12-25 | reverse complement strand
TCGCGAACATCAATACCGAGTTTGGCCATTTCTTCTTTTGCCGTAGCGCGCGCAAACTTCGTGTCAATCAGATTGATCGGCCCAAATCTTTTTGTGGGCTCTGAACCCAGAAAGAAATTGCGCCATACCGACATCAACGGAGCCATCGCCAGGTCTTGATACACGGTTGCGATGCCCAAAGATCGAGCCTCACGTGGCGATTCAAACGATACTTCGTCACCTTCAAATTTGTAAGAACCTGAACTTGGCTTGTGTAGACCCGAAATGATTTTGATGAAGGTTGATTTGCCTGCGCCGTTGTCGCCCAACACGCAGGTGACTTCACCGGCATTGACCTTCAGTGAGACTTTTTCAAGCGCTTTTACGTTGCCAAAATACTTGCTGACATTTTCGAGTTCAAGAAGCGATTTCACGTTGCTCATCGTTGCTCATTCGCTTTCTTTCGCACAAAATTGTTTACAAGTACTGCGACCAGCAAAACCGCTCCCAAAAATATGAATCGACCATCTTGGTTCCACTGGGCAGCAGGAATACCATTTTTAGAAACGGCCATGATTAGTGCGCCAAGTGAAGCTCCTATCACTGAGCCGTAACCACCTGTCATCAGGTTGCCGCCCACGACTGCAGCGATGATGTATTCAAATTCTTGACCATCACCTTGCTGAGCCTGCACCGAGTTGAGACGCATCAAAATCATTGCACCGACGAACGCACCCAATAGAGAAGTCGCCATGAATAGAGCAGTCTTGACTTTGTCAGCAGGCACACCGGTCGCTCGTGCGGCGTCTTTGTTGCCGCCGACCGCGAAGATCCAGTTGCCATACTTGGTTTTTGTCAAAACGAATGAACCGACTGCGGTAAAAAACATCCACCAGAAAACCGACATGCGAAACACTCCGTCTGAAAACAAAAGTCTGGTGGCAAGGGCGATTGATCCGATGATCATGCCGATCGTCACCAGTCGCTTGCCGAACCGATCGGCACTCAAGTCTGCCAAAGTTCTTTTTTGATGCCAAGCCTCAATCAATGTTGCAGCAAGCACAAGCGTTGCGCTGATCAATAAAGTAGTGAATAATCCGCCACGAAAACGTGGTGCGTTTGAGTCGGCACGAATTGCAAAGGCTACGACTACAAAACATGCCGTCATCAAAACACCCAAGTTTACGAACCACTTTGTTGACTGTTTTCCCGCGATGCCCCGGGCGCGATATAGACAAGTTATAGCGCCCACACCAGAAACGGTTATCAGCGTCGCTCGCACCGCCTGAACCGTCGTTAGTTGAAGCAGCGAAATAATGCCTGTCAACGAGACAAGGCAAATGATTGGCAAACGCAGAACTACCAAAGTGATTACTTTTGCCCTTAATTCGACGTCGCCTCGCATCGCTTTGCGCACAAAGAACCAAAGTGGCAAAGCTCCCGCCAAGACAGCGACAACAAGCCTTAGCCAACTCGGAAACCACTGCAGAACTACGTTCTCTTCGCCACGATCAAAAATTTGACCAGCCAAAGATGCAACCGCGGTACCCAGCAATCCAAGAATTATCAATGGTCGCGCAGACTCAGGCAGAGAACCAGCGGTGGGTTTTCTGATTTGAAATCTCGCTCGTGAATACCCGATGACCGCGACAGCCGAACCGGACAGACCGATCACGCCTGCAATGATATTTCCGTTAACTGAATCTGTGCGATGCAACACCAAAACGCCAAAAACCCCCATAGCGGCGCCAATCAGTGCAACCAGCAATGATGGAAACGAGGTTTTTTCTAGACGAACAAGAGACTGCTCAGCGAACCCGATGATCAGGAACACTCCAAACAAGATTCCGCCAACGATAAAAATCACATCGCGATACTTGGTATCACCAAATTTATTTTCGCCGCCCAGAAGGGCTTTAAAAAATTTGTAGCCATGGGCTTTGTCAACATCAGAGACGTTGACAAGCGAGTTGATGCGCTTCGAAAAAACAAGATTGGCACCCTTGATCACAAAAAATGATCCAAGTGTGACAATGAAACTAGGCAGACCTGTTTTGTTGACCAGAAAACCATTCCACCAACCAACGCAACCCGCCAACAAAAATGCGGCAGGGATGCAAATCCAAAGCGAAATTCCACCAGCAGTGAAATATTTGGCCATCAGTGCGATCGTCACTCCGCTTGCACCTGTCATCACGCCGGCAGAGAGATCAAACTCGCCACCGATCATTAAAAGTGCCACTGCTACTGCCATGATTCCCAGTGGTGCAGCGACGTCTAGAAAGTTCGCCGTGCTACCAGCCGTGCCGAACTTGTCACCATTTCCCCAGAAGAAAGCCCACACCACGACGGCACCGATTAGTGCGCCGATTTCAGGAGAAATCAACAACCTCTTTAAAGGACCTCGATAAGTGATTCTTTCGTCACTTACTTTAAGTGGGGATGCGGCGTCAACTTCACTCACTCTTTAATCCCCCGAGGCATTTACAAATATTACGCAAATCCGAAATTTAAATGCAAATTAGAACCAAATCGATTTGGTTCACTCGCCCTAACTTCTGAGCGAGTGAACCAACTTCGATAAATATTAGTTACTCATTATTTCGTGATAACGAAATAATTAACGAGTTCCCTTGCCTACAAGTTCCTGAACTGCGACAACGTTTGCCTTGTCAACAAATCCTGGTCCTGTCATTACTGGCAATCCGCCACCAACGGTGTTCTTGTTGGTGATATTGAGGTAGAGGAACACAACAGCGAGGTATCCCTGAAGGAACTGCTGTTGGTCAATCGTAAATGTCATCTTGTCAGTGTTGATGTACTCAAGAATTTCTGTTGAGAGGTCAAAACCACCGGTTGGCATCACACGACCGAGTTCAGCGGCTGCATTCGCGCCGTCAACTGCGATAACTGGACCAGTTCCAAGGAACGAGTCAATTGTTGCATCGGCATCCATCGCTGCCTTGATCTCAGCTTGCTGTGCAACACGATCTGCGTCGCCTGAAGTTGTGATCTGGATAACTTTGCCACCGAATGTTTCGGCTGCTGCGTTACAACGGGTCTCGAGTGCGACGTTGCTCTGCTCTTGTTTTGCACAAAGCATTACTTTTCCGCCTGCGGCCTTCAAACGCTCACCAGCACCACGGCCAGCGATCGTCTCGTCTTGACCAACGTGTGTAATTGCGCCAAGTCCCTTGAAGAGATCTGAGCCAGAGTTGAGTGTGATCAACGGAATTCCGGCTGCAACAACTTTCTTAAGCGCACCATCAAGAGCTTTTGGATCAGCAAGAGAAACGGCAATACCGTCTGCACCGTCTGTTACTGCTTGCTCGATCATTTGTGCTTGATCTTGTGCGTTATTGTTTGCTCCTTGGTAGTTCATTGTGATTCCAAGAGCCGCACCAGCAGCCTCTGCACCTTTTTGAGCTACTGACCAGAACACACCGTCGTCACCGTGAGTGATAACTGCAATTGTGATGTCTTCTCCTGCTGTCACTGTTGCTTGATCTTCTGCGGCGTTATCAGATGTTGAATCTGATGAACCACCACAAGCGGCAAGAGCCAAAAGTGCTACTGCACCCATGACTACTCCCCATGTTTTTTGGATCTTCATTAACTTTCCCCTTTATGCATAGTTATTCGAGCAGGACGATTCCTGCCCACGTAAAGGTAGCCGACCAAGAACACAATCGGCAAACCAACGAGCCGACAAGCCAACTAGCCAAGTTTTGCGAGAAAAGCGATACTTTGGCGCACTCCCGCCGTAGACACTTTCGCATCTCGCGGTTGGTCACCAACAATCGCCATATCTTGTTCAAGCACGTACCAACCCTCGTAGCCATTTGACTCCATTACACCGATTGCCTCAGCAATCTTGACGTCACCATCGCCTGCCGCACAAAACACACCATCGCGAGTTGCTTCCATCAAAGTGATTTCACCAGCCAAAAACTTTTTGGCAATATTCATCTTCACATCCTTGACATGAAAGTGGTCGATTCGAGAAAAGTTTTCGCGAGCAAACTTAACCGGGTCAGTACCACCGATCATCATGTGGCCCGTGTCAAGCAGCCAACGAACATTAGACCCAGCCAAAACTCGATTTACATCATCTTGGGTTTCGATCAGAGTATTCAAATGCGGATGCAACACTTGGCGAATGCCATAACTCGCGCAGATTTCATCGACTTCTGCGAAACCATCAAATATTGCCTGCCACTGAGCATCCGATAATTTAAATCGCTTGCCCCAAGACTCGTCTACTACGACCGCAGTAATAAAAAAACCTTTGCCTGTTTCGCTCAATAACCCGGCCGAAAAATGAATTGCCTTGCGCATCGCATCACGCTGCGCAAGATCGTGCATTATTAACGGCACGAAGGCGCCGACAATTGGCAGACCAAATTCGTTCGCGACTTTTGAAACCTCTTCAGGCGTACTGCCCAAATAACCAACCGGGCCTTGCTCGGTTGCTTTAAGACCAACGGACTTCATCTCACCGAGCACAGTTCGCGCATCTAGTTGAAAACCCCATTCAGGAACTTCACAGACACCCCACGAAATTGGGTTACCCACAAGTCGATCAACTACTGAAACTTTGGTCTTGGCCATTTCGCTTTCCTCACCTTTTTTGTTAGATCTTCAAACTACATTAAACCGACCCACCAACTATTGTCTTGTTATCAAAGCAAAGAGAATTTTGGTTGTGCTTGCATCGAGCCTGTTGGTCATGACGGTTTTCATTTTTGCACGAACTCAATCAGTCCCTAAAAAATTTGATTCGGTAGTTTTAATCACCTCCATCGGCTGCAAAAGTGCACCAATCCAAACAGTCGGCACCGTCATCGGCGACGGCCTCGTGCTCACCGTTGCACACGGCGTTGCCGGACAAACATCAACTTCAATAACAACTATTAGCGGTCAAGTACTGAGTGCGAGAATTGTGGCTATCGATGTCAACCTTGATCTAGCAGTGCTCTATTTCGACCCGACGGAGTTAACACTAGATTTGGCGCCTCTGAAATTTGGTGATGCTATTGCCGGAATCAACGCGTATTTCGTGGCCTACCAAGATTCGTTGCAGGTCGTTCGGCCTGCAAAAATTAGGCGACGCCTATTAATCAATACGCAAGATATTTATCTCAAAGCCGATGTCTCGCGTCCAGGAATTGAGGTCGAAACAAGTGTTGTCGTTGGAAATTCTGGTGGACCAATAATCAACGACAATGGCGAAATAGTTGGAGTCGTGTGGTCGACAAGTCGTACGGTCGAAAATCGCTCGTGGGCAACTCGGGTTCAGGCCACAAACGAACTGTTGTTGCGAATTTCTGATGGCAATCCACAATCGGCTACCCCGAAAGTCGTAGCGTGCTCGAGGTGAGCAATCCAGAAAATCTACAAGTCCAAACAAGGTCTCATCGCGCCTACTTCGGAGTGTTTCTGGTTGTTGGTCTGGCATTTGGATTAATTGGGCCTTCAATTTCGCTTCTGGCGAAACAAGTCGGCACAACTATCGCATCCGTCGGAGTGATTCTCGTTACCTACGGTTTTGGTTACATCGTGGGCACTCAAGTTTTTGCGCGGGGTTACGACAAAGGTTTTGGCAATCGACTAATTGGTACGGCATTGCTGATCGCCGCAACTTGTTTCTTATGCGTACCGTTCGTTTCAGCTCGGATGATTCTCGCCCTGATGTTTTTTCTTTTTGGTGCCGCTGTCTCAACGTCAGACGTCGGTTGCAATACTTTGATTGTTTGGGAACTCAAAGAGCGGGTCGGTCCCCGACTTGCCCTAATGCACACGATGTTCGGAGTTGGTGCAATTTTAAGCCCGCTACTCGTGCGCGGATCAGACGCGATACGTGGGGACTCGGCACTCGCATTTTGGTTTGCCGGTGCGGCGATTGCCACAATCGCAGTCATCGTTTTGAACCACCAACAACCCACTGATCCACACCTAGAAACAAGATCAGACCAACCAGATATTTCAAATCGACAGATTGCACTGGTCGTAATGTTTTTTCTCGCCTATGTGGCACTTGAGGTTGTTTTTGTCACCTGGATCTACACCTACGGCACGAATATTGGCCTGTCTAAAACTGAGGCGGCAATTTTGACCTCGACCTATTGGATTGGTTTTATGCTCGGCCGATTCGCAACCGTGTTTCTTGCGCAAAAGAGCCACGGGATTTTGGCAATTCAACTTGGCGCTTTATTAAATGTTGCCGTATGTGCTGCTTTATATTTTAGATTTGATTCAATTTTGCTTCCGTGTGCATTTATCTACGGGGTCGCCGCTGCGCCACAGTTTCCGTTGATGTTCGGTTTTATCGGCAATCGCACTTCGCTTTCAGGAAAGATGACAGCTCGTATCGTCGGCACCGCAGGTTTGAGCTCGACAACTCTGCCCTGGTTGGCGGGTCAACTCCTTGAACGCGTCGGCGTTTGGACATTCCCAGCTTTCTTAGCAATTACTGGATTGATTGTCTTGCTCGGCACAAAACTAATCACCAACAGTTTTGGTATTTCTGAACATATCTCTAAAACCGAGTAACTGACTCGTCAACTCGCAAGTCGCATTGCATCGCGAATTTCGCGCATGCCGATTGGTTTGATTTCTTTTTTTGTAAGCCAAGTTAAATACCTTTGCGAACTGAATATTTCGTATTCCTGTGTTCGCACGTGAAACTGATTTGGTTCGATAATTTCAACCTCACCGGGCGCGTTCGGGTGCAATGCGGCAAATGTTAAACCAGTTTTGGATTCGGTAAACATTTTTTGGTATGCAAACTCTTCTAGTTGGGTGGTTGGCTTTCGTTGGAAATCTGTTTCAAGTACACGATCGAATATCGGCTGACCCTGTTTCGCGGCAGAGTCAACAAACTCGGTGAATTGATCGTCAGACACTCCGACTATGTGCTTATTGGGTCCATATTGCGAAAGTTTTTTCGTGATCAAAACTGGTAGTCGATACTCGACTCCGAGGGCGACGTAAATCGCGCAAAACTCGGGCGAAAGTGTTGCGCCCATGTGCGCATCTAGATGTGTCACATCAAAACCACTTGCGACTGCAAAATCGATCTGTGCGCGCAGTTCTAAGGCGACCGCTTCAATGTTTGCGTTGCGACGAACAGAACTTACATCACGCCACATATAACCGTCGGCGTCGACTAGCCCGCTTGATTCGCTGACCATTGATAGCGGTCGCCAACGATAGAACTCTTTTTCGGCGGTCAAAGTTAGATGCACACCAAGATCAAGGCTTTCATTTGCAGCCATCTGTGCTGCCTCACGAAACCACGGACACGGCACCATCACCGATCCACTTGTTATTGAGCCAAGTGCCGAGAGTTCACTAAAGGCGACATTGGCGCCATGGCACATTCCGACATCGTCCTGATGTAAAACGATTCGGCCATCAAACTTTTCGTACATCTCAGATTTCTACTCGCTCGGCAGTCAGGGCCGCCAAGTTCACGGCGTGACCAATTTGTGTTGCACGAGCACTGGCGTCACCTCCGACGACATCGGTCGAGCCTCGCACCGCAACTTCTTGCGCAAACGCGCTCAACTGATTTTCAATGCCAACAGCCGTCGCATCTGCAACTTGTGAACCCGCAACTTCAACTACGCCATCTTTGGTTGCCAGACGTGTTCGACCGGTGGGCAGCAAGTCAACATAGATCGCCCCATCCGAGCCGAGAATTTCGGTTCGCACATCGTCTCCGTAGCGACAATTTCGTGAGAGATCAACGAACGCAGTTCTCGAATCATCAAACTCAAGAATCGCACATAAGTTATCTACGTCGCCAACAGCCTTCAGAGACTTTTCGACCAAAGTTAGGTTCCATGCACGAACCGCACGCACGGGAGAACCGAAAAACCACTCGGCCAAGTCATATTCGTGAACACCACAATCAATTGCCAAGCCGCCACTGACTGACACATCACAAAAACTCGCCGGTGGCGAATTTGCATCCCACTGTGAGAGCCGAATCATGATCGGCGTACCGATGCTGCCGGAGTCCAGCAACTTTTTGGCTGTTGCCCAAGGCGGTGAGAGCCTTCGCCAGTGGCCAATTTGTAAAACCAAGTTCTTGGCCACCGCCTCACCAGCAAGTTCTTTGGCAACTTTGGCATCCAACGCCAGCGGTTTTTCGCAAAGCACATGCAAATTTTCGCTTAGTGCCTGACTTACAATCCCTGGATGCGTTGGTGTTGGCGATGCGATCACGCAGGCCTCAACACGATCGTCAACCAGAACCTGTTTGTAATCGTCGAACATTGCCGCACCCGGAAACAGAGTTTTGGCAAAGTCGATTGACTGAGACGAAGGGTCGGCGACCGCGACAACTTCAATATTTGATGACTTCACAAGTGCTGCCGCATGAACTCGACCCATTCGGCCAAGACCAATCAAGGCAACTTTCAACCGTGTCATGACCCTCTGACTTCAGCAACCTTTACTAACCGCTTTTCTCTTGCCGAAATTTCGCATGCAATCGCTACGCAGATGCCGCTGCGTGCCGAATCTGGCGGGCATGGATTATTTCGATTACCGGCGATCCACTCGATATAGGCCTTGGTCTCTTCTCTGAAGGCGTCTCTGAACCGATCCACGAAACCTGTGTACGGAGAATTGCTCAACTCGATGCCACCGTCGAGCAAATTCAATGGCGTGCGCGGTGAAAAACCCGCGCTCAATGAGTCTTTTGAGCCGAACACTTCAAAACGCACGTCGTGTCCGCGCGGGTCATGACGAGTTCCCGAAATGCTTATCTGAACCCCAGACTTTGTCATCGCATGGATCAACGACACGTCACCATCGTCGAATTCGGCGTATTGCTGATGTTCGCGCACTTGACGCGTGGCAAACACCTCCGCAATCGGCTCGTCACAAAGCCATTCAGCCAAGTCAAAGTCATGCACATGGAGATCACGAAACACTCCACCACTGCCCGCGAGAAATTCTCGCGATGACGGTTGAATATCGTTCGACATCAAGCGAATGTGATACATCGTGCCGACCGAACCGCTGTCAATGAGTTGTTTGGCTTTTGCGATGGGTGGATCAAATCGCCTCTGAAAACCAACTTGAATCTCGGCGCCCGCCTCTTTGGCGCGATCTAAAATCTGATCAGTATCTTTCAATTCGAGGGCGATCGGCTTTTCGCACAAAATTTTACGCTTCGGCCCCAGAACCATCTCAAGTGCTTGAGCGTGGTGTGACGTGCCAGTCGTTATTACATATGAATCAAAATCTTCTGACTTGAAATCTTTTTCAGAAACGATCTGAACATCAAATCGTTACTTAAGCGACTCGGCTTTTTCAGGTGAGCGATTGATCACCGAAATATTTTTGATCCGCGAATCCTTGACCATATCTTCGATTCGAATTTCAGCCATTCGACCAGCACCAAAGACTGCGATTCGCATGCAAGAAAACTACTCGTTGGCGTCCGCTAATTCAAAAAAATTGGTGTCGTGTGCTTACACTTAGACACGATGAACAACACCGTCGTCACCGTCGGCCGAGTAAGCATCGACCTCTACGGCTTGGAGGCTGGCGCGTCGTTTGGTAACGAGCAAACATTTTCAAAAAGTGTTGGCGGAAGCCCGAGCAATGTTGCAGTTGCCGCGGCAAAACTCGGCAATCACGCTGTGCTGCTCACAAAAGTCGGCTCAGATGCACTGGGTCAATACATTGTCAACAAGCTGAATTCTTGGAATGTTGACACGCAGTATGTCCGGAGCGAGCCAAATGGTTTGACCCCAGTTGTGCTTGCCGCACTCGATCCTCCTGAAGATCCGAAACTTATTTTTCATCGCCAACCAAGTGCTCCGGATACGACGATCGTCGCCGACTCGGTGCCGACTTCGTTAATCGACGACTGTGCGGTTTTTTGGATGAGTGGCTGTGCGTTGTCACATGGAGAAACTGCGAAATCATCGATGCAGTGGCTCACGCGACGTAGTCGCAAAAGCCACACGGTGATTGATCTTGACTATCGCCCAAGTTTTTGGTCATCCATGCAAGATGCTGGTGCTGCTGCACGGGCGGCCATCGCCCACTGTTCGGTTGTCGTCGGCAACAAAGTCGAATGCGAAATGGCAATTGGTTTAACCGACCCCGACGAAGTCGCTGACAAGTTCCTCGCCGACGGCGTCTCACTTGCAATAGTCAAACTCGGCGCCGATGGCGTGATGCTGGCTACCGCCAAAGAACGCATTCGAATTGCTCCATTAAAGATCAAACTTGTTTGCGGTCTTGGCTCGGGTGATGCATTTGGGGGTGCGCTATCGCACGGCCTAATAAATAATTGGTCAGTTCGCGAGATTGGCGAGTTCGCCAATGCCGCTGGCGCTTATGTGGCGACAAAACTTGCTTGTGCCGACGCGATGCCGACAGATCAGGTTTTACGCTCGTTTATCGCAGAGCAATCAAAAGTATCTAAAAAATAGAGCTGGACGACTTAATTATGTCTGCTCTAAATCAAAAGCGATACCACGAACTTCTGGATGCTCGTGTCCGCGATCCGCGATCCTTTGTAAGCGCGGTCACCAATCGCAAGCGACGCAAACTAATCGGAAAAGACGGCAGGTTATTGATCGTTGCCGCCGATCACACCGCGAGAGGAATCATCGCCGCGGGAAACAATCCCTTCGCGATTGCCGATAGATACTCGTTACTGGATCGGCTGACAAGAAGTTTGAGCAATCCTCTAGTCGATGGCTTATTGGCGAGTGCAGACATCGTTGAAGAACTTGCCTGGCTTGGAGCCCTCGAATCAAAACTCATTTTCGGCACGATGAACCGTGGCGGGTATCTCGGCTCAATGTGGGGACTCGACGACCCGATGACGGCATACGACGCAGACCACAT
>SXGQ01431389.1_pt1 | contig 10861 bp, 6 predicted proteins | sample 3178371 | NCBI WGS metagenome assembly SXGQ01 (sample SAMN11356859, study PRJNA531348) | freshwater metagenome | isolation source: freshwater sample F1-20 | place: China: Fuxian Lake, Yuxi | collected 2017-12-25 | reverse complement strand
ACGAATGCGGGACAAACATGGAGCGTATTTACTCGAGCAAATACAATTAATGCATGGCAGGAAGAAATCTCCTGGCTCGGTGATAGTTTTCTTGTACCATGGAGTGGAAGTGCTTGTCAAGGTGGTGGTGGTGGTGGTGGAATGTGTTTCACGACGAATAAAGGACAAAATTGGAATCGCGTTCCTGCTCCCGACAATATGTTCGGAACATTTCTCACTTCTGCAACAACAGGTTGGGCATGTGGGTATGATCGTTCTGTGTACTATACATCAAATGCCGGGAAATCATGGGAATATCGGAATTGTGGAACAACCGGCTCTTTGGATGATATCACGATGTTCTCTGATACCTCCGGCTGGGTTGTAGGTGAAGGCATATATAAAATGATACCCGGATTTCATGAGGTAGTTCCAAAGAATGGGCTCACATTCGCAAATACTTGCGTCAATTCAGTCAAACATGATTCCATCATCATTCGCAATTATTCATTTGAATCAACAATTGTCTCCATCACCGTGAATGGTCCTGCAGCAAGCGATTTCATAGTTCCCTTCACAACTTTTGCTTTGGGTCAATGCGAGGAAAGACTCGTCCCTGTTACATTCCGTCCAACTGCATCCGGTGTTCGCTCAGCCACCATCGGAGTCAGTATGATCAATCCTCTTGAATCATTCACAATACCTTTACAAGGTACTGCTTCGGATATTACACTGAGTGCTGGTTTTCGAGATACGATTGATATCGGCACGAGATTGGTTGGAACAACAACTGATTCATCATTCATGATTCAAAATCGCTCCGATGTTGAAATCGTTTTGACTGCAATCAATCCAATGGATCTTCCTCCTGGACATACATTTCTTTGGAATAATTCACTTCCGCTTCGAATACCCGCACGTGATTCAGCACTCTTGAGATATAGAATCATCATGAATGATACCGGGATTACGCATCAGCGATTCCTCTTTAAATTTGGGATGTGCGATAAAACTATCACTATGAAAAGCATGGGGACATCTCCAAAAATCACATCACCTGAAAATTTTGTGATTCTTGCTGATTGCAATCCCGTGAAAGATTCCACATATACAATTTCAAATACAGGGAATGCCAATCTAGTGATTCATGCATTGGAAATTTCAGGTGGAGACAGTGCTGCATTTTCATTGGGACCTCTTACACTTCCATTGATTATTGTTCCGGGCGGAAAAAGAACCATTACAGTGCGATATCGCAAAGGATTACCTTTGGATCCAAATGCAATGTCAAAACTCTTGATTCATCATTCAGATACTATGATGAACAGAGTGTCGCCAAGAATGGTGAATATCATGGGCAAAAGAGGATATACCATTGCCATGCCTACACGTGATTCGCTTTGGGCAGGAATACATTGCATCAATGATAAAGGAATGTGCTCAGCAACAATTGATGTCGATGGATCAGGATCAACTCAGATTCACGGAATCATATCCAAGACCGGAAAGTCCAAAGTGACTTCTCCAATATCCTTCCCTGTTACGATAAATAATCAGCTATCTGCATCAATAGAAACAAGAACAGTAACACCGGGTAGATATCAAGACACATTGCTTGTAATCAGCGGCCCATGTAAAGACACCGTTCCATTGATTGTCGAAGCTCAAGGAATAACAACAATCGTCTCATTTGCAGATACAGTTTTGTCTGCCACGGTTGACCAAGGAATTCCCTCTACATTATATGCGGATTTATTTTCAATTGGAACTGCATTTGCAAATATTCAACGCATGACATTGCGCATCAATCAGCAGATACGCCTTGCGGATCCATTGCCGAGACCTTCAATCATTAATCCTGGAAAGTCCGGTCAGGTTTCATTTACTATCACACCAAGCCTGAATGATACACTCTTGTTAGATACATTATGCATAGATGTTTCAAAAGAATGTCCAACCTCAGTCTGTATTCCAATTCGAATCACAGTCCGACAGGCAAGACTCGCTCTGAGCGATACACTTCTTGATATGTCTTTGAAATGCGATGACACTTCATTGATTGATACGATCATGATCAGTAATCCAGGCATGTTGAATGATACAGTATTTTCGATTACTGAGACCACAATATCAAGCGCATATTCATTTCTCTTTGGAAATATACTACCTGCAGTCATCAAACCCGGCGATTCAATTCCATTGATTATTAGGTTCACACCGAAACAGCAAGGAAACTATTTATTTGCCCTCGAAATAGCCTCAAGCTCAGGGAAGAATAGTGGAAAAAATCAAATCGTCAACGTGCGCGGAACATATATTTCGCCTATTATTTCAATCAATCGAAATGTATGTGATTTTGGCATTCATGAACCGTGCTCCAAAGACACTACTGTTATTCTCGAGATAATAAATTCAGGATTGCAAGCAGGTATTTGCTTGATATCGTCAACTTCTTCTGCACTTTTCGTGAAAGACACGATAGTAACAGTTCAGGAAAAAGGAACTTTATCCCTTCCAATAATTTATCGTCCAAGCATTCGAAGCATAGGTTCTTGGAGCGATTCAATAATCATCAACGATATGTCATGCAATAAACGTTTGAGCTTACTTTGTTCAGGCGTGATTGATACCATCTCGATTGCAACTCAACCAAGCACCATTGTTTTTTCAACGGTATATCGTGATGATAGCGATACCATTCCTGTCACCATTATAAATACTTCGAAGTTCTCGGTCATCGTAGACTCCATGAGCATCGCTCGTAAAAGTCCTGAATATACGATTATACAATCTCCATCATTGCCTGCCCCCTTGGCAACAGGTGACTCCATGCAACTTAGCATCAAAGCACATGCATTGATAGAAGGAACCACTCCGAATGATATGCTACACATCCATGCTCATCGTGATTGCAATTCCATGAATGAAACGCCTCTTACCATGGATGTGCCAAAAGAAGCATATACAGCCATACTTTCAACTGAAGATTATACCGTTGATTATGGTGATACGATGACAATTTATTGTCGACTTCAAGGCGACCTTAGTATGGCAAGACTACGTTCATTGTCTTATTCAGTTAAATTGGATGGAAATCTCTTCAGCATACTTGATACATATCCAAAAGCCACAATCGAAAAGAATGATTCATTGGTAACGTGGAATATACCCAACGATCAGATTCCATTGAGAGGTGGTGTCATTTCAAGAATATATGGACGGGCATTAGTTACTCAATATAGATTTTCTCCAATCACATTTTCCACTATTCTACCGGAAACTAATAGGGACATAACTATTGATACCGTGAATGGCTCTTTGACTGTGTCAAGAACATGCGCCAATGATTTAACAGGCTTTAAACTTTCCTCATTGCTTATGATGAAAGTACTGCCACCTCATCCCATTCAAGATCGCATTGCTATTTCATATGCATCCACGATGGATGAACCTGCATCAGGGATCATCTCCGTATATTCACTTGAGGGAGCATTGTTGTATACTCATGAACTCACAGGAAAGAAAATTGAACAGCAATTCATAATTCCGCAAGATTTTGCGACTGGTACATATATCCTACAAATGCAAAGCAAACAGTATGTGCAACGCGAGATGATATTGATTGTTCCATGATACATCTACCATTTCATTTGAAAGCAAATCATGATGCAGTGATCTATGGGGATATTCGAATGCCGGATGAAGGGAAAGCTCCTATCATACTCATCATTCACGGTTTTCGTGGTTCAAAAGATTGGGGATTTTTTCCCTATATCGCTCAAGAGTTCGTAAAGAATGGCGCAATTACAATCACGTGGAATATGTCACTAAATGGATATTCACAAGGTGCATCATACATTGACAAACCTGATGAATTTGCCAAGAATACAATAACTCAAGAATTATCGGATACGCTTACGATACTCCATGCATTGCAAGACACATCGACAGACTTGCATTCAATGATTGCATCAAGATGGGATGGAAGATTGAGTGTGATTGGTCATTCTCGTGGAGCAGGAATAGCAATTTTGTCCGCGGAGCAAATACCATCCATACAAACTTTGTCTTTATGGAATCCTATTTCTAGATTCGGTCGTTTCACTGATAGACAAAAGAACATCTGGAAAGAAACAGGTATATTTCAGGTGGATGAAACCGAAGATGGTATTCCGGTGATGATGAACTATTCATATATTGAAGATCTTGAATTGCATGGCGAGAAATATTCGCTTTTGAGATCAATACAAGAACTTGAGTGTGACATTCTCATTGTACATGCCGAACAAGACATGACAGTACCACTTCGCGAGGCAATTAAGCTACAAGAATATGCCAAGCATGCAAGTCTGAACGTAATTCCTGCAACAGGGCACATATTCGGCTGCACGCATCCATTGATTGAGGCTACAACTGCATTGAACACCGCTTTGCAACATACTATTGAATTTTTTGGACTATGAAATACATCGTACTTTTTTGTTTCATGTTATGCTCTTCATGCGAGCTTTTTCGTATTGGATCAGGACCTTCAGGTATCGTCAATCCAACACAAGAAACTTCAATAGGAACCATATATCTACTCAAAGCCGAACTAGATAGCGGGAATATCATTGGAGCATCCGATCTCTTTGTGCATCCAAATGGTAAGCAAATGAAAGCAAAGGAGCGCTTTGATATCTTTCCTCAATTGGAAAAAATCGCACATACAATTCGCAATAAAGACATTGCTTATTTTCAAACAGATACTTTGCTCCCTACAAAGCATGCAATTATTTGTTCATTCAACTATTTGAATACCGTGACATTCACAGTACAAAAATCACAAGATTCATGGTTTATTTCGGATGTAAAAGAATGAGTCATTTTCCAGCCATCATGGGCATCGTGAATGTCACTCCGGATTCATTTTCAGATGGTGGACTCTATGCCGAACATCAAGCCGCAATTGCTCATGCCAGTTCATTGATCGAACAAGGTGCTGATATTATAGACATTGGTGGTGAAAGCACAAGACCCGGCGCAAGCATCATTTCCGTTGAAGAAGAAATTGATCGTACCATTCCAGTGATTGAAGGAATAAGAAGGATCAATCAGGATATTTTGATTTCCATTGACACGACAAAACCTATGGTTGCAGAACATGCCATGAAGGTTGGTGCTTCAATGATTAATGATGTATCGGGTTTGGATGAAGGACCCGAGCTTGCTCAAATCGCAGCTCACTATTCATCACCACTCATCTTAATGCATCGAAATGGAATTTCTGCCACAATGCAGGTGAGTCCGCATTACGACAATGTAGTCGAAGAAGTAAAACTCCATCTCATGCAGCGTTGTGCATTGGCAAGACAATATGGAGCGAATGACATCATCATTGATATTGGCATAGGATTTGGAAAAACTATCGATCATAATTGGGCATTGCTTCGATCATTACATGAATTCCATGAAATCGGCTATCCAATGCTCCTTGGTATTTCGCGGAAATCATTTCTTGGGTCGACACTTGATATTGATAATCCTGCCGACAGAGATGTTCCCACACATCTTTTACATGCATTATTATTGAACAAGCATTGCTCGATCATACGAGTTCATGATGTTCATATGGCATCCATGACAAAAAAACTCTATGCGAGATTACATGAGTAATATGATGAATACGATTCTTCAATCATCCCTTTGGCGATCAATCACATTGTTCACACTGTCGGGGATCATTTATGTGTTAACAATGATGCCTGATATCGGCTTCACTGATTCCGGCGAGCTTGCAGCTGTGGCACATTCACTGGGGATTGCACATCCCACAGGTTACCCCTTGTATACAATCATTGCACATGTTTGGAGTTTGATCTCACCTTTTTCTACGGTCTATGATCTAAACCTGCTCGCGGCATTAATGACAGCAGGTTCAATCAGCTTATTCTCATTGATCCTTGAAGAAGTATTGAGTTTTACAACATGTAAGAAGGAGCATGCGAGCATCATTTCTTTCAGTGTTTCACTGATGTTTGCTTTTGGTTCAACGGTATGGTCACAAGCAACATCTCTCGAAGTGTATTCATTGCAATTACTATTATTTATGCTAAGCATATTTTTCTTTATCAAAGCAATGAAACATGGTGGGATGTCAAATCATATATTGATTTGGGGATTTCTGATTGGATTATCGTTCACAAATCATGGTACAACAATCCTACTAGCACCGGCGATGATAGCAGGGTATTTTTCCGATTGGAAAACAGGTCGATTTGATTTCTCTTCCCAAAAATTCCGCGGACTGCTTCCACTCATTCCATTATTTCTTGGCGCTTTATTGGTTTGGCTATATTTACCAATTCGAAGTGCTCAGAACCCCATCATCAATTGGGGTGAAGTCCATCGAAATTGGGATGCTTTTTCCTATCACGCATTTGGAAAGCAATATCAAGTATGGATGTTCAATGAAGGAACTGCAAAGGAAAATTTTCCCAAATATTTGTCTGCCCTCATTGGCATGACCTCGTGGATCATGCTTCTGCCGATCTTGTATGGAGTAAGGATTGCATGGAAGTCAAATAGAAGCATACTACTCTTTTCATTCTTGCTCATCATTGGCAATCTTATCTATGCTTTGAATTATGGCATACATGACATTGAAACATATTTCATTTCAGGATTCATCGGAACATTCATCTTTGGAGCATTTGGATTATATGGATTGCTACAGAAGAAAGAGCGCTATTATTATGCTTTATTACTTCTTCCAATTCTTAATCTAGGTATTAATTATGTTGAGAATGACAAGCATGAAGACCGCTCTGTTTCATCATATATCTCATTGATGATTGACCCACTCCCCAAAAACAGTGTTATCATATCTGCTCAATGGGATTATCTCTGTTCGGGATTTCTGTATAAACAGATTGTCGAAGGATATAGACCGGACATCATCATGGTTGAGAAAGAATTATTACGTAGAACTTGGTATCCCTCACAAGTAAAGATTCAATATCCGTTTTTGCAGAAAATCACTCCGCAGCTGAATCTATTTCTTCAAGAATTATCATTATTCGAACAGGAAAAGGAATTTTCCGCTGAGACATTGCAGGCCCGTTATGAAGGAGTCTTGAATGCCATCATTGATACTGCTTTGGCATATCGGAAACACGTCTATATCACCACGGAAGTTCTACAGCAGGAAGCAGGTATTGCAAAACAATATGCAAAAATTCCGCAAGGACTTGCATTCAGAGTATTGTATCCTCCACCTTCGGGTTTACCTGAATTATCACTCCCTCTGTTGAACACCTCTTTCGACCCATTGATTGCTTCAATTGGAAAGCGAACAAGTCATTTACATGAGGGATTATCTTCAATTACTGCAAATCAAATATTGAATCTTGCTCAATATGCATGGATGACAGGAAGATTGAAGGAGGCGAAAACATATTTGTCAATAGCAGAGAAGCTTAAGTCTGATAATCCAACATTGTCCGCTCTGCAGGAGGCAATCTTGAAATCCCCCGATGGACCTACATCAAATCCTTTGCGATGAACCACTGAAGATGCAGTCCTAAGACGGGATAATCATTCCTTGTATTCATGACATCTCGCATTTCTTTCACTGATCTGTATTCACATCGAAGAAGGATATCGCTCATTGCCTTCCAGTCAATTCCCATTGAATAACCGATCGCTGATAATCCCGATGCATTACCAATGATCATACCATGGGGATCATGATAATACTCCACCCTGCCATTTATGATGAGTGATTCATTCATCTTCCATTGTCCCATGATAACAGGGGCAATTACAAAAGTTCGCATATCATTCTTCAATTGATAACCAAGGTCAATGCTTCCCGCGATGGAAAGATCAACTCGAGGTTGATATGTAAGTCCAATATGCTGATAATATCTGATTCCTTCATTTTCCTGATGCGTTGCAGATCCCACAAATCCTGAAACTCTCACATTCACTTCATTTCTCTTTGTCGTATATTCATATCCCATAGCCGGGATGATACCCATTGAATCAATGCTGCTTCTTTGCCAACCATTGAGGAAATGCAAAGCAATGGCATCATCACCCATTTCATGTCTAAACCTTATTCCCGACTGATAGTATGGAGTATTATCAGCTACAATGCTTCTTGATGGATTCAGGCAGTCCATGCTGACCGGTGATTCAAGTCCGATATGGGATGGGTACACACCTACCAAAATTTCAATTTGGCTCATAGGTTTGTTTGCAACCCACAATGAGCCAATATTTTTGAATGGACCAATTTCATGAGCAAGATTTTGCTCTGCATATGTTCCAATCAATCCAGATAGCTCGCCCTGCCATTGCTTTGATTGATAGCTCACAGTACTCATTAGAAGATTGATGGATGGAATATTATTACTATTGTGTGAAACAAGAAATGTTCTTGCAATTTCTTGTTTTCCCCCGGTGGATACATTGAAATATCCTTCTCCCCTCACTGCAATCTGTAGTTTGGTGACTGAATCTTGAGAGAAAAGAAATCCATGAATGGAACATGCTAAAATGAATGCAGCATATTTCTTCATAAAGTGAATCAAGGTATCTGCTCAATTGTCAACATATTGGTACGTGAGCGCGCAACAAGCGGTCTGCCTATTGTGATGACCACTGATTCACCTGACTTGAAGAATTGTTCTTTTTTCAAGAATTGTTTCATGTGTTCAACCGTGAAATCCGTACCTCCCACTTTATCGATGAGAACGCCTGTCACGCCCCAGAATAAGCCGGTTCTTCTTGCAATCTCGGCAAATTCCGTCATTGCAATGATTGGTGTATTTGGCCTTCTGTTTGAAATCAACAATGCAGTCTCACCTGACAAGCTTAATGTTGAAATACCCGCAACATCTTGATTCTCCGCTATTGTGGCTGCCGCTGTAGCAATCAAATCCGTATTGTGTTCTTTTCTCGGTAATCCCATCGTTCTTCTTCTTATACGCATATCATCTTGTTTACAATGCGATTCCGCTTCACTACATATTGTACGCATATAACTCACGGTTTCAACCGGATATGTTCCAACGCTTGTTTCGGCTGAAAGCATCACGACATCTGTTCCATCGAGTACTGCATTTGCAACATCACTGGCTTCTGCTCTTGTTGGTCTTGGATTATTGATCATGGACTCCAACATCTGTGTTGCAGTTATAACCGGTTTTGCATAGCGATTGCAGACAGCTATGATATTCTTTTGAACAGTTGGAACTTCAGCTGCAGGAATTTCAACACCGAGATCACCACGGGCAACCATGATCACATCAGAGACTTTGACGATATCTTCAATATTGGAGACAGCTTCCGGTTTTTCAATTTTAGCTATCACCCATTGTTTGCCACCAAGTTTTGCAATATGTTTTTTAATATGCAAAACGTCCTCAGGCTTTCTCACAAAGGATAATGCTACATAGTCTACACCTTGCTCCACAGCAAACTTCACATCTTTTTTGTCTTTGTCTGACATTGATGGTTGGCTCACCTTTACATTCGGAAGATTGATGCCTTTTCTCGATTTGAGTATCCCTCCATTCATCACCATCACATGAACATATGGCGCTTTGACTGAAGTGACAGTCACTTTCATGAGACCATCATCAAACAGAAGGATATCACCTTTTTTTACATCTTTAGTGATCTCAGGATATTCAATAGGTATGAAATTCTTTGGTACGGCTGCACCCGATTTTTTCAATTGTTGTCTATCTGCAATTGCATAACTATCACCGGTAACCAATTCTATGACTTGATCTTTCAGATCGGCCACACGTATTTTTGGGCCTTGTAAATCTGCGACTATAGGCAAAAAGATCCCAAGCTTCTTTTCTGCGGATCGAATGATGTTGATATTTTCAAGATGTATATCGTGAGAACCGTGAGACATATTCAATCTGAAACCATTGGCACCTGCCAAAACAAGTTCAATGATTTTATTTTGTGATGCAATGGCCGGCCCCATCGTGCAGAGAATCTTCGTATTCTGATGAAGATGTTCCAATCGATGCGATTTCAATGCACTGCGTAATTGTTGTGTATTTGGAGCAAATTGTTTCTTTTTCACTGTTTATCCTTGTAGCGCATTTTTAATAAATCCATCCGCATCAAGCAGTTTTTCAGTGGCTGTTTGTGCGTCAACATCAGCAAGAAGCATCACCAATGCAGTCTTCACATGTCCATTCGCTGCTTCCAATACTGCACTTGCTTTCTCATATTCAACATCGGCGATATCCATGATGATACGTTTTGCTCGTTCACGCAATTTCGCATTTGTCAATTGTAAATCCACCATGATATTTCCATAACTTTTACCTAATCTTATCATGGATGCTGTTGTAAGCATATTGAGAATCATTTTTTGCGCGGTACCACTTTTCATGCGTGTTGATCCTGCAATCACTTCGGGTCCAACATGTGGAGCAATAACGATTTCCGCATTCACTCCGAGATCATGCAATTGTTCTCTGGAATTAGTGGTCACCAAAATAGTATGACATCCCAAGGAAATTGCTTTGTCTAAAGCTCCACGCACAAATGGTGTTCTTCCCGAGGCAGCAATTCCGCAAATCACATCTTTGTGATTCACATTATTCTCTATCAAAGCTTGTGCTCCATGTTCAGGTGAATCTTCCGCACCTTCTTGTGCTTTAAAGATTGCCTTTTCACCTCCGGCAATGATTCCTTGAACCATTCCGGGTTCAGTTCCAAAGGTTGGAGGACATTCCGATGCATCAACGATGCCGAGTCTTCCACTTGTTCCGGCACCCACATAAAACAATCTTCCACCAACTTTGAATTGTTCCGTGATGATATCCACTGCCTGTGCTATATTCAATAATTCATCTTTTACAGCATT
>SXGQ01076589.1_pt1 | contig 10861 bp, 10 predicted proteins | sample 3178371 | NCBI WGS metagenome assembly SXGQ01 (sample SAMN11356859, study PRJNA531348) | freshwater metagenome | isolation source: freshwater sample F1-20 | place: China: Fuxian Lake, Yuxi | collected 2017-12-25 | reverse complement strand
GCCGACGTTGTGGCACATCGCGCAGCTCTTGGCGGCGAAGAGGGCCTTGCCCTGCTCGGCCTTGGTGCCGGCGGCCACGGGCGCGGCGTCGGTCTTCTGCTTCTGCACCCACTTGGCGAATTCCGCAGGCTCGACGACTTCGACGCGGAAGAGCATGTAGGCGTGCGAGTCGCCGCAGAACTCGGCGCACTGGCCGTAGTAGTGGCCGGTCTGGTCCGCCTGGATCCACATGTGGTTCTTGCGGCCCGGCATGAGGTCGACCTTGCCGGCGATCTTGGGGACCCAGAAGGAATGGATGACGTCCTCGGAGCGCAGGTTGATGCGGACGGCCTTGCCCTTCGGGATGACGAGCTCGTTCGGGACGGAGTGCTTGGCGTCGTTGGTCAGGCCGAGCTGCGGGTATTCGAAACGGAACCACCACTGCTTGCCGATGACGTCGACCTCGAGCACCTGTTCCGCGACGGTCTGGGCGTAGTTCTCGCGGCCGCCTTCGACGCGCGGATACCAGGCGGAAAGCTTCGACGCAGGGACGGATTCGGCCGGGACGTCGTCGGTGTACCAGATGGCGCTCAGGGTCGGGATCGCGATGATGACGAGCGCGCCGATCGAGGCGGTGATGAGCCCGATCTCGACGAGGGGGTTGCCGTGGCCGTCTTCGACGATGGCGGGCTTGTCCTCGTCGCCGGGGCGGGCGCGGAACCTGATCACGGCGTAGACCAGCAGGCCGCCGACCAGCGCGAAGAGCACGACCACCAGCCAGACGGTGTCCATGAAGACATCGAACTGCACCTGGGCGACCGGCCCCTTGGGGTCCATGGTCGACTGACGGACGGTCAGTTCTTCCTTGGAGCATCCCGCCATGAAGACGGCCAGGAGGAGGGCGGCGAAAAGACCTGCCCGACTAAGAAAGCGAGAAAACATGGAGAGAGAGTTTCGGACGGCGGAAAGTCCGTAAAAAGGCGGCAATTTGCAAGCCCCGGCAGGGGAAAACGCTCTTAAAAAGACTTCTTTTGAGCGACCCCGCTGGTAAGTTTTGCTAAACTGTTGATAATCAATACTTTAACTTTAATAAAACCCATCATACCCTCTAATAACAGATAAGCGGCTCGGCTTCTACCGCCGCCGGGCTTGGGGGTTGCGCCCGACAGCCGACCGCCTAACCCCAAGCCATGTCCTGGACCAGCCCTCATGGCACCCCCCTGCCCGATTGGCGTCGGCGCACCCTGCTGATGGGGATCATGAACCTGACCCCCGACTCGTTTTCGGACGGCGGCCAGCTGCCCGACGCCGACGCGGCGGTCGCCCGCGCCGAAACATTGCTCGCCGAAGGCGCCGACGTGCTCGACCTGGGCGCGGAATCCACCCGCCCGGGCGCGACACCGGTCTCGGCCGGCACCGAAGAAGCGAGGTTGGTCCCGGCGATCCGGGCCATCCGCCGACGTTTCCCCCAGGCGGTGCTTTCCGTCGACACCTACAAGGCCGCCGTCGCCGTGGCTTGCGTGGAGGCCGGCGCCGACCTGGTCAACGACGTCGAAGGCGGCCGCTTCGAAGCCGTCGAGGAGGCTTCGCCGATGGCCGCCGCCTGCGCTCGCCTACGTTGCCCGCTCATCCTGATGCACCGCCGGAAACAGCCGGATTATTCCGATTTCTGGCCAGAAATCCTCGAAGATCTGCGCGGCTCGCTGCGCCGCGCGCTCGCGGCCGGCATCCGCCGCGAACAGCTCTGGACCGACCCCGGCTTCGGGTTCGGGAAGACGCCCGCCCAGAACCTGATGCTGGTGCGCGAACTTTCCAAGGTCGCCGCGCTGGGTTATCCCGTCCTGCTCGGGACGAGCCGCAAGTCGACCCTCGGCCTGGTGCTCGACGAACCCGATCCGCTCCGCCGCGCGGCGGGCAATGATGTCACCGCGGCCTGGGGAATCTCCCAAGGCTGCGCGATGCTCCGCGTCCACGACGTCGCGGCGGCCCGCCCGGTGGTCCGGGTGGCCGACGCCCTGCGACAAGCCCCCCATTGGGGGGCTTTGCCCCGAGCCTGAACCGCGAAAAGCAGGGGCTGGAGCCAGCAGTCGGACTTGAACCGACGACCTGCCGCTTACAAGGCGGCTGCTCTACCAACTGAGCTATGCTGGCTTATGCCCTCATTCACAGGGTTGTTCACAGCCCGTCGGTGTCAACCCTCGGCGTTTCGGCGTTTAGGGGTTGAAACCTTGGCGGCTTTGCACGAAAACCTTCCACCCCAAGTCCAGTAACATGCGTATCCCCGTTTCCCTCGTCGCCCTCGGCGTCGCCCTCGCCGGTTGCAAGTCCTCCGTCGACTCGGCCAACATCGACACCGTCTCGGTGACGTCGAGCCCGACCGCGGCCGCCGTGCGGCTCAACGGCTCCGCCGTCGGCCGGACGCCGACCACCATCAAGCTCGACCGTGCCAAGAATTACGAGCTGCAGGTCGGCAAGGGCGGCTACGTCACCGAGACGACCGAACTCAAGCCGCGCCTCATCTCCACGGGCAAAGCTGTCGAATACGGTTTCCCCGCCTCCATCGTGGTCAACCTCACCAAGGAGCCGGCTGCCGGCGAACCCGGTGTGCCCCCCGCCGACCTCAAAGAGTTCGAGAAGCTTTCCAAGAAGGCCCTCGGCGAAGAAGTCGCCGCCAAGCAAGCACAGCCGTCGGACATCGACGCCGCCAAGGAAGCCGCCGCCAAAGTGCAGGCCGCCCTCGCCGCCAAGGAAGCCGAGACCCAGGCCCGTCTGGCCCAGCTCAACAAGGGCATCGCCGAAACCAAGTCGGCCCAGGCCTCGGACGCGTCCGCCAAGGATTCCGCCGCCCGCCTCGCCCGCCTCGAGCAGACCTACGCCGCCGAAATCAAGGCCCTCAAGGATTCGCAGGCCAACGCCGAAGCGGCGATCAAGTCGCTGGCGGCCCGCGCCGACGAACTGAAGCGCCGCTCCGACCTCGAAGCGAAGGAAGCCAAGGCCGCCGCCGATAAGAGCCTCGCCGAGATCCAGAAAGCCCTCGAAGAGCAGAAAGCCGCGGTCGCCAAGGCCAACGAGGACCTCGCCAAGGCCAAAGAAGAGGCCGCCCTGAATGCCAAGGCCGCCGCCGACAAGGCCGCCGCCAAGGCCAACGAAGAGGTGAAGCTGCTCCAAGCCAAGCTCGCCGAGGCCAACAAGGCCGCCGAGAAGGCCGTCGCTGACGGACAAGTCGAAGCCAAAGCCAAAGCCAAACTGGCCGAAGCCAAGGCCGCCGCCGAAGCCAAACTCGTCAAAGCGAACAAGGCCGCCGCCGATGCCAACAAGGCCGCCGCCGCCGCGAAGGCCGCCTCGGAAAAGGCCGTCGCCGCCGCCCGCCGCGAGGCCGAAGCCAAGCTCGCCGAAGCCAACAAGGCCGCCGCCGATGCCAAGGCCGCTTCCGAGAAGACTTTGGCCGACGAGCGCCTCGCCACCGAAGCCAAGCTCGCCGAAGCCAACAAGGCCGCCGCCGAAGCCAAGGCCCGCGCCGAAGCCCTGAAGTATTCCGAGTTCAGCTCCCGCTACGCCCTGCTCGAGAGCAAGCGCCGCGCGAAGGCCATCTCCGAGGAGGACTTCAAGGCCGCCCTCGCCGGTCTCCGCAAGGAACTCGGCCTCTGAGCCGGACTTAGCTCCGCTTCGAAAAGCCCGGCCGCTCGGCCGGGCTTTTTTGTTGGAACATCCCGCCGGCGCCGCACCTTCGGAGGCCTATGCCGGAAACGCTCGCCCGCACGCCGCTCTTCGCCCTGCACGTCGAACTCGGCGCGCGCCTCGTCCCCTTCGCGGGCTGGGAGATGCCGGTGCAATACGCGGGCATCATCGAGGAGCACCTGGCGGTCCGCCAGGCGGCCGGCCTCTTCGACGTCTCGCACATGGGCGAGGCCCGCGTCCGCGGCCGCGACGCGGCGAAGTTCCTCGACGCGATCATGACCAACGAGATGGCGTCCATCAAGGTCGGCATGGCCCGCTACACGGTGATGTGCCAGCCCGACGGCGGCTGCGTCGACGACCTGATCGTCTACCGCCTGGCCGACGACGAATTCCTGATCTGCCTCAACGCGTCCAACGCGGCGAAAGACCTCGCCTGGATGCGCGCCCACGTCGGCGCCCTCCAAGTCGAGGTGCTCGACGAATGCGCCGCCTGGGCCCAGCTCGCCCTCCAAGGCCCGCGCGCCGAACAGATCCTCGGGCTGGTGACCGCGACGCCGCTCGCGCCGATCAAGCGCTTCGGCTTCGCGTTCGGCGAGGTGGCCGGCGTCGGCGGCTGCCTGATCTCCCGCACGGGGTACACGGGCTCGCCCGGCTTCGAACTCTACCTGCCCGCGGCTTCCGCCGAAAAGGTGGCCCGCGCCTTGCTCGCCGCCGGCAAGCCGCACGGGCTCGTCCCGACCGGCCTCGGCGCCCGCGACTCGCTCCGCCTGGAGGCCAATTACCCGCTCTACGGACACGAGATCTCCGAGCAGATCTCGCCCATCCAGGCCGGCCTCGGTTGGACGGTGAAGTTCACGAAGCCGGAGTTCATCGGCCGTGAGGCGCTCCACCGCCAGGCCCAAGGCGGCCCGGTCTCCACGGTGGTGCTGTTCTCGTTGGATGACCGCCGCATCGCCCGCCAAGGGGCGAGGGTGTTCGACGGCGAGACGCCCGTCGGCGAAGTGCTCTCCGGCACGCAGTCCCCGGTCCTGGGCAAGCCGATCGGCACGGCCCTCGTCGCCGCCGGCCACGCCTCGTCGGCCGCGCTGACCGTCGACGTACGAGGCCACCGCCTCCCGCTGCGCGTCTCGGCCGAGCCTTTCGTGAAGTGAAGGGTTGAAATAAAATCCGCCCCCTTTACCCAGATGCCATGAGCAACGTGCCTGCCGACCTGCGTTACACCAAGGACCACGAGTGGATCAGGGTCGCCGCCGACGGGACCGCCGTCATCGGCATCACCGACCACGCGCAGGCCGCCCTCGGCGACGTGACGTTCGTCGACCTCCCGAAGGTCGGCACATCGTTCGGCCACGGCGACGTCTTCGGCACAGTGGAATCGGTCAAGGCGGCCTCCGACCTCTACAGCCCGGTGGCCTGCGAGATCCTCGAGGCCAACTCCGCCCTCAATGACGCTCCCGACCTCGTGAACCGCGAACCCTACGCCGGCGCCTGGATGATCAAGGTGAGGGTGAAGGATCCGGCGGAACTGGGCGCCCTCCTCGACGCCGCCGGCTACGCCGCGACGCTCTGAACGCGCCCGCCCTTGCCCTGCGCGGGTTTCAGCCCACAGTGACGGGCCGATGTCGTTCGCCGAAGCCCATGCCGCCCATCCTTGGGATGAAGTCCTGGGCGCCGTCGCGGCCAAGACGGAGGCCGACGTGCGTCGCGCCCTCGCCCGCGCCGAGGCGGACACGGCCGACCTCGAGGACTTCAAGGCGCTGATCTCGCCGGCGGCCGCCCCGCACCTGGAACGCATGGCGCGCCTCAGCCAGGAACGCACGCTCCGCCGCTTCGGCCGGACGATGCAGCTCTTCGCCCCGGCCTACCTTTCCAACGAGTGCCAGAACGTCTGCACCTACTGCGGCTTCTCGGCCGGCAACAAGGTCCCGCGCCGCACGCTCAACCCGGGCGAGATCCTCCGCGAGGCGGGCGCGCTCAAGAAGCTGGGCTTCGACCACCTGCTCATCCTGACAGGCGAGTCCAACAAGGTCGCGGTGCCTTACTTCGTCCAGGCCCTCGACCTGCTCCGCCCGCACTTCTCCTCGCTGTCGATGGAAGTGCAGCCGCTCGAGACCGACGAATACGCCGAGCTCCGCAGGCACGGCCTCAACGCGGTGCTGGTCTACCAGGAGACCTACCACCGCGAGACGTATCACGTCCACCACCCGAAGGGACGTAAGTCCGACTTCCTCTACCGCCTCGACGCCCCCGACCGCGTCGGCGCCGCCGGCGTCCATAAGATCGGCCTCGGCGCGCTCTTCGGCCTCGAGGACTGGCGCGCGGAATGTTTCTTCACGGCCCTCCACCTCCGCTGGCTCGAACGCAGGCACTGGCGGAGCCGCTACAGCGTCTCCTTCCCGCGCATCCGCCCTCACGAGGGCGAGCTGCAGCCGAAGGTCGAGATGACCGACCGCGACCTGGTCCAGGCGATCTGCGCCTTCCGCCTGCTGAGCGCGGAGGTGGAGCTCAACCTCAGCACGCGCGAGAGCCGCAAGTTCCGCGACCACGCCTGCCGCGTGGGCGTGACGGCGATGAGCGCGGGCTCGCACACGAACCCGGGCGGTTACGCCGAAGGCCGCGCGGCCTCGCTCGAACAGTTCGCGATCGAGGACGACCGCTCGCCCGCCGACGTGGCCGCGATGCTCCGCGCCCACGGCTACGAACCGGTCTGGAAAGACTGGGATCCCTCCTACGACCGCCCGGTCGCCCTCGCCTGATGAGCCCGCTCCGCGCCTGGATCGACCACGAACAAGCGCCGGCGTGCAAGCCCGGCGCCCACGTGAGGCTCTCGGCCGAAGAATCCGCCCACGTGGTCCGCAGCCTCCGCGCCCGCCGCGGCGACGCGGTCGTGCTCCTCGACGGCGAAGGCCTGGTGGTCGAAGGCCGGCTCGCCTCGGCCGACGGCGACGGCGCGATGGTCGAAGTGATCCGCGCCCGCGCGGCCGATCCGCTCTCGCCGGCGATCTTCGTCGCCCAAGGGATGCCGAAAGGCGGCACGATGGACGACCTGGTCCGCTCCTGCTGCGAAGCCGGCGCGGCGGGAATCATCCCGCTCGAGACGGCGCGCTGCGAAGTGAAGCTCGACGCCGAGCGCGCTCGCGCCCGCCGAGAACGCTGGCAGCAGCAGGCGGTCGAGGCCTGCAAGCAGTCCGGCCACCCGTGGCGCGCGGGGATCTCGGCCCCGGTCCGTTTCCGCGAGTGGGTCGAGCGTCTGCCGGCCATGGTCGACGGCGAACTGCGCCTGACGGGCTCGCTCGAATTCGACGCCGAACCGGTGGCGCACCTCGATTTCACGAAAGCCGCGAAGGTGACCTGGCTCATCGGCCCCGAAGGCGACCTCACTTCCGAAGAATACGCCGCCGCCCGCGCCGCGGGTTTCCGTCCGGCGGTGCTCGGCCCGACGGTCCTCCGCGCCGAGAACGCCGCGCTGGCCTGCGTGGCGATCACCCAGGCGCTCGCGAGGCGCTGAGTCAGGCCTGCTTCCGTCGCCCGGGCTTCTTCGGCTCGGGCAAGGGTTCGTCGATCGCCCACTCGGGCCAGGTCTCGCGGGCGTAGCGCTGGAGCTCGAGGATGGTGTCGCGCAGGAGCGGCGTCAGCTCGCCGGTCCAGCGCAGGCCGATCTCCATCGGCGCGAAGCCGTCGAGCGGCAACGCCCGCACGCCCGCGTCGGCGATGGCGTCCGCGATGGCGAGGTTCACGCCCAGGCCTTCGCCGGTGGCGACATAACTGGTGACCATCTCCATGGAGTCGGCTTCCTTGGTCTGCGACCAGACGACCCCCAGGCGACGCAGGTCGCGGAAGAAGCTGCGGGTCACGCTCGAGTCCGGCGGCAAGGCGATGAGCGGGAGGGCGAGCTTCTTCTGCTTCCAGAGGTCGGCCGCGCGTTTCCACGGCGATCGCTTCGGGACGAGCAGGACGAGCGGCACCCGCACGAGCCGCAGCTGGCTCTGCCGGCCCTGGGTCTTGGCTTCGAGCGGGACGATCGCGAGGTCGATGACGCCTTCGCGCAGCCAGGTCTCGAACTGGATCTGGTAACCGGGCGTGAGGCTGAGCTGGAGCTTCGGATACCGCGACCGCAGGCGCTGCGTGACGGTCGGGATGTGCAGGCGCAGGACGAGTTCCGACGCACCGAGCCGCAGTTCCGGCCGGTCGGCGTCGCGCAACTGCGCCTCAAGCCCGTCGAGCCCCGCGAAGAACGGCTCGATCTGCGCGAAGAGCTTGCGGCCCGGGGCGGTGAGCCGGAACGGGGTGCGCTCGAACAGCCGGACCCCCAGGTTCGCCTCGAGCGCGATCATCTGGCCGCTGACCGCGGGCTGCTGGATGCCGTAGGGGATATGCCGCACGGCGGCGCTGATGCCCTGGTGCTTCGCCACGTAATAGAACAACTCGAGGTGATGGACGTTCATGACCGGGGCGAGGCAATGGTCGCCGAACCCGGGGCCAAGGCAACCCCTGACCCCGCCCGGCCGATACCCCCTATCAGGGTTATCGATTAACGGTCCGACCGCGACCGGGGTATCATATCCTCCTTATGATCATCCCTGTCCTCAACGCCCTGGCCGCTTTCGCGTCCGTCCCCGAACCGATCAAGGCCGTCGGCGAGTTCCTGCTCGGCCTGCTCTTCTTCATCAGCCAGATGGGCCGGCCCTGAGCGGGGCTAGTTGCCTTCCTCAGGATCGACCTCGACAGCACCCGCCATGCGGACGATGCGGGGATGGAATTCGGCGAGGATATCGACGAGCTCGGCCTGGGCGCCGATGACGGCGCGGATGTCCTTGTAGGCGCCCGGGGCTTCGTCGAGGCCGCCCCCGAGGAGCTCGACCTGGGCGGCGCTGAGATGCGCGTCCCGCTGCGCCGCGGTGATGTCGTTCAGCGCCTGCGTGCGCGACATCTGGCGGCCGGCGCCATGCGATGCCGAAGCCAACGAATCGACCGCTCCGCGTCCACGGACGAGGAAGCCCGGAGCGCCCATCGAGCCGGGAATGATGCCGAGTACGCCGGCACCGGCAGGCGTCGCGCCTTTGCGGTGAACGAGGACTTCCTTCCCGCCATGGGTCTCCTTCCAGGCGAAGTTGTGGTGGTTGCTGACGGCACGGACGGGGGTCAGGCCAGACAGGGCGACGACGGTGTCATGGATGACCTGATGGTTGGCCGCGGAGTACTCTCCGGCGACTTCCATGGCGTCCCAGTAGGCCCGACCTTCCTCGGTATCCATGGGCAGCCATGCGAGCCGCTCCAGCTCCTTGGGCAGCGGCGTCAGGCGCTTCGCGAGGGTCGAGAAGTGGTTGGCGATATTGTACCCCAAGGCACGCGATCCGGAGTGGCTCAGCAGGGCGAGCCAGTTGCCGGCGGGAATCCCTTCCGCCGCTTCATGGAGCCGAAGCTCGCCGAATTCGACGAAGTGATTGCCGCCGCCGGAAGTGCCGAACTGCAGGGCCGCCCGGGAGCGCAGGTCCTGCTTCTGCAGCCGCTGCTCGGCCGCCGCCAAGCGCGGATCGTCGAGCAAGGGGTGATCAAGGGCCTTCGGCCGGAGAGCCCGGCCGAAGTGCGTCCCCTTGAGGATCGATTCACGGAGCCGGGCGCGCAGACGTTCGAGATCGCCCGCCGGCTCCCGGAAGACGGTGAGGTGCATGCGGCAGCCGATGTCGACGCCGACGGCGTAAGGGATGACGGCGTTCTCCACGGCGGCGACGCCGCCGATGGGCATGCCATAACCGACGTGCGCGTCGGGCATGAGCGCGCCGGCGACGACCGGCTCAAGGCGCATGACGTCTTCCATCTGCTTTCGCGCGGATTCATGGATGGCTTCGGGTCCGTAGACGCGGTAGCCGAGCGGCGCGGAGCGTGGCGTCAGCAGGCGCTGACGCTGACGCGCGGACAGCACCTCGGCACGCAAGGGTTCCAGCTCAGCCCAAGCAGGCGCCAAGGGCGACTCCGGGGAGGCGACCGTGGCGGAGATGGCCTCCAAGAAGCCCCGCTCGGCCGCGCACTGCATCCGCAGGAGTCGGCCGGCCAGGCGTTTGGCGACATGTTCATCGAGGGCTTCAAGACGGGCCAGGATAGTGGCGTAGTCGGGAGTCATGGTCGTAGTATCTTGGCTTTATTGTAGATTTAAAGCCAGTTCCGCGAACGGTGACGCTGAAGTTCGAAGGCTTCCTCGATCCGTTCGGCGGCGAGTCGGCCGAGTTCGGACTCGGAGAGGTCCCGGCGATCGCCGGTGAGTTCCGAGATGAACTGATCGAAGGTCAGCCGACGGAGGTCGAGATGAGGCTCGCCCTCTTCCCTCCGGATCTGGAGCTTTTCGGCGCAAAGGCGGGGGATCTTGGCGAACGTCTTCCAGGTCTTGCGCGCGAGGGCGACGTCTTCCCTGAGCAGGGAAGCGTAGGCGGCGACCGGCAGGATGACGGCGGCGAGCATGTTGCAGATGCAATCCTGGCCGGGACGAAGGCGATCGCTCAGGAGCAGCGAGGCGCCCTTGAGGAAGGCGACCCGCTCTTGGAGCGAAAGCTCCTCGACGTCCGAGGCGCGGAGATCGCGCTCGACGTCGAAGCCCCGGGGGATGAGCCGGTAGAAGTCGTGATGACTATCGTAGCGGCCTTCGTACGCCGCCAGGAGCTCGGAGCGGGCGCGTGAACGGGGCAGCTGACCGATGACGATCAGGACGCGCAGGAGGGCGCGGACGCTGAGACGCAGGCGAAGTTCGCCGCGGGTTTCGTTTTCTTGGATGATATCGTTGAGGGAGATCATGGTGGTTTGTTTGTGTTTGGTGAGTTTTGGAAAAGGGTCATACCCGTCGGAGCGGGGCCAGAAATCAGAAGTTGGGTCTCTATAAATAGAAAGAGGCCGGACCCCGAACTTACGTCGCGGTGACTTGGGTTACGGTTTCCGGCCTCTGAATACGGACTAGATCTCGCCTTTGGCGAACTTCGCCATCAGCGCGGGTGTCGCGCCGTCGAAACCGACGACATCGAGCATGCCCGCGTCATTGGGATCGGCGATGGTGAAGCCGGTGGAGGTCATGCCCACGACGATCAGCTTGGCGCCGATGCCGGTGGCCTGCCTGTACTTCTCCAGCGCCTGAACGGGCTGGATCCTGCCGGCCCAGGTTTCGTTGTCCGTCATCACGACGAACGTATCGACCTGGATCTTGTTCTGGAGCGCCCAG
>SXGQ01732039.1_pt1 | contig 10862 bp, 7 predicted proteins | sample 3178371 | NCBI WGS metagenome assembly SXGQ01 (sample SAMN11356859, study PRJNA531348) | freshwater metagenome | isolation source: freshwater sample F1-20 | place: China: Fuxian Lake, Yuxi | collected 2017-12-25 | reverse complement strand
CTGCGGGACATCGCGATCCTCTACCGGGCCCACTTCCAGGCGCTGGACATCCAGCTGGAGCTGGCGCGGCTGCAGATCCCCTATCAAATCACCAGCGGCGTGCGCTTCTTCGAGCAGGCGCACGTCCGGGACCTCATCGCGCTGCTGCGCTTCGTCTTCAACCCGGCCGACACCGCGGCGTGGGGCCGCATCGCGGTCCTGCTCCCCAAGGTCGGCGACAAGAACGCGCAGAAGCTCCACGCCGCCGCCCTCGACCACGCGCGCCTGATGCAGCAGGACTTCGTCGACGCCCTCGCGACCGACGACGTGGCCTCGCGCGTGCCCCGCGACGCCCGGGAGGAGTGGCCCAAGTTGACCGCTTCCCTGCGGCAGGTGCGCGACGTGATGCGTACTCTCAAGCCGCACAACGCGGTCGAGATCGCCCTCGACGGGTGGTACGGTGATTACCTGAAGGGCGCGTACGCCAACTACGAGTCGCGGCTCGACGACCTCCGCTCGCTCGTCGGGTTCGCCGGGCGGCACCCGGACATGCACGAGCTGCTCGCGCAGGTGATGCTGCTGAGCAGCGAGACGGGGGACCGTTCCGCCGACCCCGCCGAGGACGCCCTGCGCCTGACGACCGTGCACCAGGCGAAGGGACTCGAGTACGCGGCCGTGTTCCTCATCGGTCTCGCGGAGGGGAGCTTCCCGCTGCGGCGCGCGATCGAGGCGGGCGACGTCGAGGAGGAGCGGCGGCTGTTCTACGTGGCGGTCACCCGCGCGCGCGACGAGCTCTACCTCTGCTTCCCGAAGCTCAACACCAAGGGAGGCCCCGCGATGCTGCAGACCCCGAGCCGTTTCCTCGAGGAGCTGGCGCCCGACCTGTACCAGCCGCTCCGCCCTCGACGCAGTCTGGGCTGGTAACGCGCAGGGCCGAACTCAGCTGCGATTGCGGCGCCGGAACCACTCCCGCCGCGCCGGCGGCGGAGGCGGCGGCGGCAGACCGCCGCAGGACATCGCGTCCTCGGCCAGCATCCGGTCCTTGGCTGAGCCGTCGCCCAGCAGCCGGGCGGCGGTCTCGCCCATCCCAAGGCGGCGGAGGGTGGAGCGGAGCGCGGCCTTCATCTCCGGCTTGTACCAGAAGAAGAAACTGCGCTGCTCCTGCTTCTCCTCGGGGGAGCGGGCGACGCAGACCGGCTTCTGGTCGTAGGGATGGACCCCCGTCGCGTAGATCTCGGTCGCGACGGTCATCGGGGTCGGCGTGAAGTCCTGCACCTGCTCCAGCTTGAAGCCCAGCTCCTTGGTCTCCACCGCGAGCTGGGCCATGTCCTCGGGGCGCGAACCGGGATGGGAGCTGATGAAGTAGGGGATGATCTGGAGGTTGTCCCGGCCCAGGCGACCCTTGGCGGCGTCGAACTTCTCCTTGAAGCGCCGGAAGTACTTGAACGAGGGCTTGCGCATCACGCGCAGCACCGCGTCCGAGGTGTGCTCCGGGGCGACCTTGAGGCGGCCGGACACGTGGTGCTCGACCAGCGTGTCCACGTACCGCTCGTGGCTCTCCTTCTCCTGGCCCTTGGCGTGCTTGTGCAGGAAGAGGTCGTAGCGGAGCCCGCTGGTGACGAAGGCGTGGTTCACGCCGGGGGTCTCGCGCACCGCCTTGTAGACGTCGAGCAGCGCGGTGTGGTCGGTATCGAGGTTCCGACACACGTCGGGCCAGATGCAGCTGGGGCGCACGCACTCGTCGCAGATCCACTGCTCGCGCCCCTTCATCTTGTACATATTGCCCGAGGGACCGCCGAGGTCGGAGATGGTGCCCCGGAAATCGGGCATCTGCTTGATGGATTCGACCTCGCGCAGGATGCTGGCCTTGCTGCGGCTGGCGACGAATTTGCCCTGGTGCGCCGAGATGGTGCAGAAGCTGCACCCGCCAAAGCACCCGCGGTGCATATTGATCGAGTGCTTGATCATCTCGTACGCGGGGATCGGCCCCCGCTTGCGGTACTTCGGGTGCGGGAGCCGCGTGTACGGCAGGTCGAAGCTCGAGTCGATCTGCCGCTCGGACATCGTCGGGAACGGCGGGTTGACGACCAGCAGCTGGTCGCCCGTGGGCTGGACGAGCCGCCGCGCCTTCACCCGGTTCGATTCCGTCTCGATGTCCTTGAAGTTCCGCGCGTAGAGCGCGCGATCCCGCGTGCACTCATCGTGGCTGTGGAGGGTAAAGTCCTCCCAATGCTGGTTCTTCGGCACCGGCGCGCCCGGCGGCAGCAGCACCGCGGTCTGGGCGATGGTCCGCAGGGAGGAGAACGGCACCCCCTGCTTGAGCAGGCGGAGGATCTCGAGCAGGGGCAGCTCGCCCATCCCGTAAACGAGCATATCGGCCCCGCTTTCCGCCAGGATCCCCGGCTTCAGCGTGTCCGACCAGTAATCGTAATGGGTCACCCGCCGCAGGCTGGCCTCGATCCCGCCGAGCAGGACGGGCACCTCGGGATAGAGCTGCTTGAGGATGCGCGAATAGACGGTCGCCGCGTAATCGGGCCGGAAGCCGTGCTCGCCGCCCGGGGTGTAGGCATCCTGGCTGCGGGGCTTCTTCGCCGCGGTGTAACGGTTCACCATCGAGTCCATGCAGCCCGAGGTGACGCCGAAGAAGAGCCGGGGCGCGCCGAACTTGCGGAAATCGCGGAGGTCGTCGCGCCAGTTCGGCTGGGCGATGAGGGCGATGCGCAGGCCCTCGCGCTCGATGATGCGGCCGACGACCGCCGTGCCGAAGGCGGGATGGTCGACGTAGGCGTCGCCGGAGACCAGCACCACATCGAGCTCGTCCCAGCCGCGGGCGGCCGCCTCGTCGCGGGTGGTGGGCAGCCAGCGGCGGGGATCCCAGACGGGATCCTTCGCGACGGCCGGGGCGGGAGCAGCGGGCTGGCCCGGGGACATCAGCGGGCGGGGCCGCCGGGCGGGTTATTCGGGCAGCTCACGGTCCTTGGTCTCCGGCCCCCACCAGATCGCGATCATCCCCACGAGGTAGATGGCGGCGAGGGTGGAGCCGGTCTTGGCGAAGCTGCCATCGAATGCCTTGATAAGCGTGGCGGTCTGCAGGCCGCCAATGGCCGCGACGATGCGTCCGAAGTTGAAGGCGAAGCCTTGGCCGGTGGCCCGCACCGCGGTCGGGAACAGTTCCGGGAAATAGAGCGGGAAGAACCCGTAGAAGGAGGCGGTCACCCCGCCCGCGATGAACGCGGCCACCAGGAACCCGGTGCCGAACGCGGCGTTACCCTGGTAGAAGTAAAGGGCGGAGGCGATCGAGCCGACGCAGAGCACGGCGTAGGTGATCCGCCGGCCGAAACGTCCGGCGGCCACGGCGGCGATGATCGTCGCGACGATCGCGCCGAGGGACGTGGCCAACTGGGTCTTCTCCTTGGCGAAATGCTTCACCGTGGCCGTGTCCGGCATCAGCTCGGACGCCCAGCGCGGCGCCCACTGAATGGAGCCCCAGGTGCCGAGCAAGGCGACGCTCGCGAGGACCGCGCCAAAGAGCATGCTGCGGATCACGGCCGACTGGGTGCCGGGCTTCAGCCCGCCCGCGGCCACCGCGCGCGCGAGGTACTGCTTGACCGGGAAGAGGTAGCCCCACAACGCCACCGCCAGGCCGATGATCGTCACGAGGGTCGCCCAGGTCCAGTGGAGCTTGGACAGCGCCGGGGACCAGACGCCGATGATGACCAACGCCGCGATGCAGGCGACCAGGACGCCGAGCAGGTCGGACTTGCTCCAGTGCGAGGTCGACCCCTTGGCGTTCTCCTCGACCCACTTCTCGGACTCGCCGACAAAGAGGCGGATGAAGAAGATCAGCAGCGCAGGGAAGGCACCGCTGATCATCAGGAAGCGCCAGGCCGAGTTGGCGAGCAGGCTCTGGGTCGCGGCTTCGGAGAGCCCGATCGAGCGCAGCATCACCTCGACGCCCCCGATGAAGCCCACCAGCCCCATGCTGAGCAGCGCCACCAACAGGAAGCCGACGTTGGCCGCCGCGCCGATCAGGCCGGCGATCAGCGCCCGGGATTTGCCGGGCCAGACCTCGTTGACCAACGCCACGCCGAGCGACCACTCGCCGCCCATCCCGAGGGAGGCGATGAACCGCAGCGCCGCGATGTGCCACGCCTCGGTGGCGAACCCGCAGAGGCCGGTGAAGATCGCGTAGGTGAAGATGCTGAGCGACATCGCCCGCACGCGGCCGATCTTGTCGCCCAGCCAGCCGAAGAGCACCCCGCCGCTGGCGGCGCCCACCAAAAAGACCGCGATGATCGCGCCGAACCACGCGGCCGTCTCGCCCGCGGGGGCATTGGGCCCGAGCAGATCCTTGAGCGCCGGCTGGCCGATCAGCGGGAATAGTCCCATCTCGAACCCGTCGAACATCCACCCAAGGAAGGCGGCGATCAGGGTCATGTACTTGGCGCGGTTAGAGTCGACAGGGGGCTTCATGCGGGGCAGATCGGGGGAGGGGGAGGGAGAGTCAAGGGGTCCGCGGGGGACCGGACGCGGCGCTAGGCTCCGGTCCGCCACGAAAATTGCAAGCGCCGCCGGTGGCCCGGGACGATCTCCGGGATTGCGCCGCCGCCTCCCCTCCCCCTCTCTTCGGGCACCGTATGCCCGCCCCTTCCGTCGAAAACGTTGTCATCATCGGCACCGGCTGCGCCGGCCTGACGGCCGCCATCTACACCGGCCGCGCGAATCTTTCCCCGCTCGTGCTCGAAGGCCCCCTACCCGGCGGGCAGCTCACGACCACCAGCGAGGTGGAGAATTTCCCGGGCTTTCCCCACGGCGTCGACGGGTTCCAGCTGATGCAGAACCTGCGCGAGCAGGCCACCCGCTTCGGCACCCGCTTCGAGCAGGCGCTCGTCGACCGCGTCGATTTCACCTGCCACCCCCGCAAGCTCCACGCCGGCGACCGCGTCATCCTGGCCCGCGCCGTGATCATCGCCACCGGCGCCTCGCCGCGGATGACCGGGATCCCCGGTGAGAAGGAGCTCTACGGCGGCAAGGGCGTCACCACCTGCGCGACCTGCGACGGCGCCTTCTACCGGAAGATGGACGTCGCCGTGATCGGTGGCGGCGACAGCGCCGCCGAGGAGGCGCTCTTCCTGACGCGCTTCGCGTCCCGCGTCTACCTCGTCCACCGCCGCGACACCCTGCGCGCCTCGAAGATTATGGCCGACCGGGTGACCCGCCACGAGAAGATCACCTGCGTCTGGGACAGTCTACCCTTGGCGGTGGAGGGCGTTGCCGAAGGCGCGGTCAGCGGCCTGCGCGTGCGGAATGTGAAGACCGGGGCGGAGCAGGTCCTGGCGGTGAAGGGCATCTTCGTCGCGATCGGCCACCTCCCGAACACGGGGCCCTTCGCGCCGCCACTCGAGGTGGACGAGCAGGGCTATTTTAAGCCGGCCGCGGGCTCCGCGGTCCGCACCCGCATCCCCGGAGTTTACGTCGCCGGCGACTGCGCGGACCACGTTTACCGGCAGGCGATCACCGCCGCCGGCATGGGTTGCGCTGCCGCGATCGAGGCCGAGCGCTGGCTCGCCGGGCACGGCGACTGAGCCGTGGACCTGCCTCCCGCGATCGCCGCCCTCCATCGCGAACTGGGCATCCCGGCGAATTACACCACCCACCGTGGCCTGCCTTTTCACGCTGAAGCGCCCGAGCGGGAGCTCGTCCGAGTGGACCGGGGAGACGTCGATCCGCCCGTGCGGCTCCTGCCTGGGGCGGCCGCGGCGTGGCAGCGGCTGGAGGCCGGTGCGGCGCTAGACGGGATTAAGTTACTGCCGGTCTCAGGGTTCCGCTCGGTGGCGCGGCAAGCGGAGATCATCCGACGCAAACGCGCGGCCGGGCGGGACCTGGACGATATCCTCCGGCTGATCGCCGCCCCCGGCTTCAGCGAACACCACTCCGGCCGGGCGCTCGACATCGGTTGTCCGGGCCACACGGACCTTGAGGAGAACTTCGGCGAAACCTCCGCCTTCCGCTGGCTGCAGTGCCACGCAACGGGCGTCGGCTTCCGGCTGTCCTACCCGCGCGGCAACGCCTGGGGCATCGGCTACGAACCCTGGCACTGGTTCTTCGCCAGCGGAAACGGCGCGTAGGCGCCTCGGCGCGGCTCACTTGTGGTCCCACGGGAAACGCACCGCGGTGCGCGGGTGCTTCCAGACTTCGAAGACGGAGAACATCTTGCCGGGATTGAGGATGCCAGCCGGGTCCAGCGCGCGCTTGACCGCCTGCATCGCCCGAATCTGCGCCGGCGAATGCTGGATCCGGAGGAAGGGCGTCTTGGCCAGCCCGATCCCGTGTTCGCCGGAGATGGCACCACCGAGGGCTACGACTTCCTTCATGAGCCGCCGAACCGCGCGTTCGGCAGCCCGTCGCTCCCGCGCGACCGCCTGGTGGTACATGATATTTACGTGCAGGTTGCCGTCCGCGAGGTGGCCGAAAGTGGGGATCGCGAGGCCGGATTCCCGCCGGAGTCGTACCAGGAACCGCGCCAGCGCGAGGTAGCTCCGCATCGGCACGACGACATCTTCATTCAGCTTCGCGTCCCCCAGCTCGAACATCGCGCCAGAGCACTTGCGGCGAACCGCCCAGAGCTGTTCCGCCTCCACGCGTGAGCGGGCGACCCGGTGGGCCTGCGCGTGCGCCTCCGCCCACGCGCGGACGAGCGGCCGGAGCTCCCGCAGCTCGCCGCGGGAACCGGCGAATTCGAGCAGGATCACGGCGCGGCCGGGCTGGCCGGGAAAGACCGCCTGACCGGTAGCCCGTTCCGCACAGCGCACGCTGTCCCCGTCGAGGAACTCGCAGATTGTCGGCTGCACGCGGGAGCGAAACAATGACAGCGCCGCCCGCAGCGCCGCGGCTTCATCCCGGAACGCCGTCAGCAGGGTCCAGCGCTCGGCCGGCCGCGGGAGAAGCTTCAACACCGCGCCGGTCACGACCCCGAGCATCCCTTCCGCGCCGATCCAGAGGTCGCGCAAGTTAAAGCCCGCGGAAAATTTTTTGGTTGGGGTGCCCCATTCCACGTTCTCCCCGGTGGGCAGGTAGCCGCGCAGGGCGATCACGAAGTCGCGGGTGACGCCGTACTTCCCCCCGTGCATCCCGCCCGCGTTGCAAGCGATGTTACCGCCAATGGTGCAGTACTCGCGGGAGGAGGGATCGGGAGGGTAAAACCAGCCAGCGTCCTCCGCGGCCCGCTGCAGCGCGGCCACGTTGGCGCCGGCCTGTACGTGCGCCATTCCCGCCTCCGCATCGATTCGGATTGAGTCGAGGCCCAGCAGGTCGAGGACCCAACCGCCATGCACAGGAACCGCGGCGCCCGTGAGGGTAGTGCCCCGGCCGCGAGTAGTCACGGGCACCCGGTAACGGTTGGCCAAGGCGAGGACCACGCCCACGTCTGCCTCGCGGCGCACTCGGATCCTCGCCTCCGGGAGCACGGAAAGCTTTGATCCGTCGCAGCCCGCCTCGTTCAACTCGGCTGCGTCTGTCCGGACCACGCCCGCCCCGAGGCGGCGCCGCAGCGCGGCGGTGGCAGCAGGAAAACGCTTCATGGCGAGCGCGTTCAGGCGCTGAACCTTCCCCGGTAGGCCCAGAGGCCGAGGGCCGGGTTCGAGATATAGAAAATGCGCTCGCCGTCGGGCAGCGTGTTCCAGCCCTCGGAGAGCCGCGCGGGGTCGTAGCGCCGGGTGGTCTCAGCGAGGTCCGCCCACTTGAATCCGACACCCTCGATCTCGGCGCGGGAAAGGTGCCCCGGGCAGTAGGTGATCCCGAAGCGCCCCTCGCTGGAACCGTGGATGAGGTGGGCGGCGGCGCTCAGGTTCTGCTGTAACTCCGGGTTAGCCCGAGTGGCCGCCAGGGTGGCCGGCGTGCCCCGGTACCCGTATTTGCGGATGAGTCGGTCGATCTCGTGGTCCTCCCCGAACTCGCGGAGACCAGGGGCAAGGATGAGCAGCTCACCGCCATCGGCCATCGCCATCCGCGTACGGTAGACCGCCTTGTTGCCGAGCCACGTGCTCTTGAACTCGGCTGGATCGAGGTACACGACCACCTTGCTCAGCGGAGCCTCCAGCATCTCGAAGTTTACCTCGAGCGAGAGCGCGGCGGCGCGGTTGAACACCTCCGCATCATCCCCGATGAAGAGCCCGCGGACCTCCAGCGCCCCGCCGGCACCTCGGGCCACCACGGTGTGGACATAGACGATCGGGAGGTGCTTGGTGAAATGCTCGCCAGCATAGTTCAGGATGCGCCGGACCGGCGTGTCCGCGCGACCCATCATCCGCTCCATCCCGAAAGCGGCCCCGACGAAGTGGCTCTTGTTGATCCCCTCTACCCCGCCCGTGCCCACGAAGATATTCTTGTTGTAGTTGGCCATCCCGATGACCTCGTGCGGCACCACTTGGCCGATCGAAAGAATCAGGTCGTGGCCACCCTCCGCAATGAGGTTCGCGACCTGGGCCGGCCACGGGAACTCCACCGCTCCTTCGGAAACCGTCCGGACGAACTCCGCGGGCACCGTGCCCACAGTGGTGATGCCGGTGCGCCAGTTATGTACCCGAAAGCGGTCGGCCGGGACGGTCGGGAACATCTCGTGCAACTGCTCTGGAGTCATCGGCGAGTGCGTGCCCAGCGCCGGCAGCACGTCCGTGAGGCGGTCGCCATAGTACTCGTGGACGAGGCAGGTCAGCGGACCGGCTTGGGAGTGGAATCGCGTGAAGTCCGGCGGAACCGCCAGCACGCGCCGGCGCGGCCCCAAGCGGTCCAGCGCGGCACGCACGCCGGCGCGAAGATCTTGAGCGGTGAGTCGGTCGGTCGCGGAGCCGCGGGCGAAGTAGAGCATGAAAAAGGGCGGCCGTGAACGCGCCGCCCGGGGAATTTGTGTGCCGGCTGGCGGCGGTCAACTCAGCGTTGGATGCGCGCCGAGCCTCCCTTGGCGAAGGCCTTCACCTGCTCTACCGTCGCCATCGTGGTGTCGCCGGGGAAAGTGGTCAGCAGCGCGCCATGCGCCCAGCCCAGGTTCACCGACTCCTGCTCGGAGGCCCCAGAGAGTAGCCCGTAGATGAAGCCGGCGGCGTAGCCGTCGCCTCCACCGACGCGGTCGATTACGTCGAGCTCGCAGGTCGGGGACTGATAGGTCTTGCCGTTCATCCACGCGACCGCGCCCCAAGTATGGCGATTGGTTGAGTGTACCTCTCGTAAGGTGGTCGCGACCGCCTTGACGTTGGGGAACTTGCGCACGGCCTTGTCGATGAGCGCGAAGAACGCGGAGGGATCGAGCTTAGACTTCGATTCCACGTCCTGCCCTTCGATCCCGAGGCCCTTCTGCAAGTCTTCCTCGTTACCAACGAGCACATCGACGTTGCGGACGATTCGGCCGAGCACGTCGAGCGCCTTCGACTGGCCGCCCCAGATGTCCCAGAGCTTCGCTCGGTAGTTGAGGTCGAACGAGGTCACGGCGCCGGCCGCTTTGGCGGCCTGCATCGCCTCGACGATTAGCTCCCCGGTCGTTTCGGAAAGCGCCGCAAAGATGCCGCCGCTATGGAACCAGCGGACGCCGGGCCCGAAAATCTCGCCCCAGTTAAAATCGCCGGGCCGGAGCTGCGCCGCCGCCTCGTTGCTGCGGTTGTAGAACACGACCGGCGCGCGCACGCCCTGACCGCGGTCGCTGTACACGGTGGCCATGTTCGGTCCGCGGACGCCGTCGTGCTTGAAGCGCTTGTAAAACGGACGCACGCCCATCGCCCGCACCCGCTCCGCAATCAGATCTCCGATCGGGTAGTCGACCATTGCAGAGACCACGCCGGTGTTGAGCCGGAAACAGTCCGCGAGATTAGCCGCCACGTTGAACTCACCGCCACTCACGTGGATATCACAGTGGTTCGCCTTCCGGAACGGGATGATGCCCGGGTCGAGGCGATGAATCAGGGCCCCGAGCGACACGAAGTCGAGGGCGCCGGAAGGACGAAGGTTGAGACCGTGGTTCATAGGCTGCTAGGAAAGAGAAGATCGGAGGCGGGCGGCGGAAATCCGTGCTGCGGCCGCCTAACGTGAGCGGTGAGGCTCGCCGCCTGCGGGTGACTGGGTCAAGAGCAGACCCTCAAGCCCGCCCGGCGGACCTCACGCGGCTAATGGCCGCTCCTCCCGCCGCCACGTCGCGGGGGGCCAAACCTCCGACTCCGTGAGCGGCAGACCAAGATCCTCTTCGGGAACGGGCGGAGCATGCTCCGCCTCGTCCCGAAGACGCTGCTGCCGACGGGCCACCTGGCGGTGGGAGTCCCAAATGCCGAAACCGGTGCGACGCGAAGGAACTTGGATCATTTCCCCATTCTACTCCGGGGGGTGGGACATCCGTCGGCCCAGGCAGCTGGGCCCGCGCGGCAGGTTGACCGGCGCGCCCCGCGCCGCCTAGCCTCACCCCCTCTCGACATGAGCCTTCTCCTCAAGCCGGCCGGTTCCACGGCCTTCGACCAAATCTCCCTCGGCGAAGTAATGCTACGCCTCGATCCCGGCGAGGGGCGCATTCGCACCGCCCGCGAATTCAAGGTCTGGGAGGGTGGCGGCGAGTACAACACCTCGCGCGGGCTGCGGAAGTGCTTCGGCCTCCGCACCGCGGTTTGTACGGCCTTCGTCGACAACGAGGTCGGGCACCTCGTGGAAGATTGCATCCTCCAGGGCGGCGTCGCGACTGACTTTATCCGCTGGCGCGAGGACGACGGCATCGGTCGCACCGTGCGCAACGGCCTCAACTTCACCGAGCGCGGCTTTGGCATTCGTGGGGCCGTGGGCAACTCCGATCGCGGCAACACCGCCGCTTCGCAGCTTAAGCCGGGTGACTTCGACTGGGACCGCATCTTCGG
>SXGQ01593940.1_pt1 | contig 10863 bp, 14 predicted proteins | sample 3178371 | NCBI WGS metagenome assembly SXGQ01 (sample SAMN11356859, study PRJNA531348) | freshwater metagenome | isolation source: freshwater sample F1-20 | place: China: Fuxian Lake, Yuxi | collected 2017-12-25 | reverse complement strand
GCTGCGGGAAACTCAGGCTGTGAACATGGACTGACAGTGAGCTCAGGCTGACGATGCGCGCGGGATGACAGCGGACGCAGGCTGATGCTGCTTTTTGAAATAGGTGCATGCCTGTGTGGCATGCACGCATTGCTCACGTCTTGACCATCTGAGCCACCGAGCCAGACGTGAGCACACATCAGTTGATGGTGATCAGCTTTCCACCACCATTGCTGACCTTGGCCAGCACCAGCTTGAGCACACCGTTCTCGTAAGAGGCGTTGCACTTGGTCGGATCCACATTGGTGGGCAATTGCAAACCGCGCGACACTGCACCGTAAAAACGCTCGCTGCAGAACACGCGCTCGCTTGGCGCGGTTTCGCTTGAACGCTTCACTTCAGCGGAAATAGACAGAAAATTACCATCGACGTTGATGCGAATATCCTCTTTGCGCACACCTGGGATTTCCGCCTCGATCGTGTAGGACTGCAGATCTTCCTTCACTTCCACAGGAATGTCGTCAGCCATCAGCTTGTTGAAAAACGGACGCAGCAGCAGGCTGGGCGATGTGAGGTCGTTGAAGAATTCATTGATACCGCTTGAACCGATACGGGTCATTTGTGTCATGTTGCACCTGTGCAGTGTATGGGTTGAAAAAAACGTCAGTGACGCCGAAAGATTTAAACCCGTCTGCGTGCTGAAGTCTGTCTCGATGCGCACCGACAATGCAGTCCCAAACTGCGATGCTGTTGGCGTTCATCCACTCCGAGAGGTAAGACCTCTTCTCCCCGACATGACTACCTTTTATATTTTCATGCAGTGGGTCTGACCCGCATGGTTGCTCATCATCATGGCCAGTGCCATTTCCGTGGGCATGATGCTCACCGTGCTGTCAGTCCTGCACAATTGGCTGGCAGACCAGTTTTTCATCATCGATGATGCGGGTCAGGACGATGAACTCAAGCGCGAGGTCTTCGACATCCCCGTCACCTTTCAATCATCAGAAGCCATCTGAGGAGCAGCGAAGATGAACAATTTGGGAAGCACGCATCTGAAGGCCGGCGTGATGCTGGGCTTGGTTCTGGGCTGCATGCATGCCATCTGGTCTGCATTGGTGGCCACAGGGTGGGGGCAAGCTGTGATGGACTTCCTATTCTGGCTACACATGATCAGCCCCGCCTGGAAAGTTCAACCCTTTGAACCGACCATCGCCCTGTTTCTGATTCTGGCAACGGCTACAATAGGATTTGTGACCGGATGCCTGGCCTCTGTTTTCTGGGGCTTAATGTCGCCGGCACGGTAACGATCAGATCAGGCATCGAATCAGGTACAAGACAACAGGCCTGTATTGTCGGCCTGACCTTTTTTCATGACGCAGCAGAACCGGGAACCGCGATGGACGACAGAACGCAGGCTTCAATGCCACAGCAGGCAAGCAAAGACGAGATGTTCGTCCATACAATCCGGGCGCTGGGTATCCTCATCAGCGGTACGGGCTATGAACATGCCGAGAAAGCAGAGTTGTTCAATACGCTGGCCAATAACGTCATTTCGCTGACAGACAACCCGACATACTATCTGGGTGTATTTCAGGAGATGGTGGGACAACCCAAGCCGCTGGACTCGGCGCATCTGAATTAAAAGTTTTCGCACCCTCTGGCGAACAAGGAGCACGCTGGCTTGCAGCGGGTTCTCAGGCCTGCACGGCGTATGCCTGGATGGTCACCCCCGACACGTTGTAATGGCGCTGCTCCATCTTCCAGGGGTGCTCCTTCCCCAAGTCGACTGCTGCATTCGTTGAGATGAGAACCTCATCTTTTTCGGCCAGATCTTCTCCCAGTTTAGCTGCGATGTTCACGGCATCACCAAACAGGTCTTTTCCCGGAATCAACAGAATCTTGCCCTTGTCGATACCGATGGATACGTAAATATCGCGGGAATCGTCGGTGATTTCATTGCCTTTTGCAAAAGCGGCCTTGATCTCAAATGCGGCTTTCACGGCCTCAGCGGTCGATGCAAAGGTAGCAAAGAGATTGTCGGCATCGTATTTGATGTTCTGCCCACCATTGTTCTGCACGATGGGCAAGGTAACCTGTTGCATGCGGCGCACCATGGACAGGAAATGCACCAGACCGTAGCGCCGGGTGAGCCTTGAAAACCCACTCATATCCAGCACAAAAACGGCCCGTTCAACCCCGAAGTTGCTCCACACCACCTGCTCAATGGCTGGCAATTCTTCCTGTGGGGCGGTGAGATAGTGATCAAGAAGCGCATTGAGTCGGTGCATGATGGCTACCCTTTTGGGAAACGACATGCCGCCATTTTGGCGCAAACACGCTTCATCCGGTAGTGTGGTCAAGCAAGGCTTGATCAACCCTGCTCGACTTGCGCTTCTTCTTTTTTCACCGGCTTGATCAGGTCTTCACGAGTCACACCCAACCAGATGACGATGGGGCTGGCCACCAGCACCGATGAGTAGATACCGAAGCAGATGCCGATGGTCAGTGCCAGCGCAAAGTAATGCAGCGCGGGACCGCCGAAAATCAGCATGGAGGTGACCATCAATTGCGTTGAACCGTGGGTGATGATGGTGCGCGAAATGGTGCTGGTAATGGCACGGTTGACGACCTCGGCAACCGTGAGGCTTCGCACCTTGCGGAACACTTCGCGGATTCGGTCGAACACCACCACCGATTCGTTGACCGAATAGCCCAGCACAGCCAGAACAGCGGCCAGCACAGAGAGCGAAAACTCCCACTGGAAGAAAGCGAAGAACCCCAGAATGATGATGACGTCGTGCAGGTTGGCGATAATGGCCGCGACCGCAAACTTCCACTCGAAGCGGAAGGCCAGATAAATCATGATGCCAATGATCACCAGACCCAGCGCAATGGCGCCATCGTTGGCCAACTCCTTGCCCACCTGCGGGCCGATGAACTCCACCCGCTTGACCTGCATGCCCGGTCCGCCCGCTTTCAGGGCCTGGTCGCCCAGCTTGAGCATGTCGAGCTTGCCGTCGGTCACCAGTGAAGGCAAGGCTGCGTCTTTGACAGCCAGACGAACCATCACGTCGCGCGATGTACCGAAGTTCTGCACCTGTGGCTCTGTGACGCCGATTTGCTGCAGGGCACCTCGGACTTTTTCAAGGTCGGCGGCCTGTTCGTACTGAGCCTCCACCACCACACCGCCGGTGAATTCAATGCTGAAATTCAGACCCTTGGTGACCAGAAAAAACACCGCTGCCAGAAACGTCACAAACGAAATGACGTTGAACAGCACAGCCCGTTTCATGAAGTCGATGTCGCGACTGATCCTGAAAAATTCCATGATTCAAGCTCCGCTTTATTTCTTGCCAGTCACCGCTTCAGGCACCCAGACCTGACCGATGGAAACCGAAGACAATTTTTTCTGGCGGCCATACCAGAGATTGACCGCTGCGCGCGACACCACCACCGATGAGAAAATGGACGTGAGAATACCCAGACAGTGCACCACGGCAAAACCGCGCACAGCACCCGAACCGAAAATGAGCAATGCCAGACCGGCAATCAGCGTGGTGATGTTGGAGTCCAGAATGGTGGCCCATGCACGGTCGTAGCCTGCGAAAATGGCAGCCTGTGGATTGACCCCCGCACGCAGTTCTTCGCGTACCCGTTCATTGATGAGCACGTTGGCGTCAATCGCCATACCCAGCGTCAGCGCAATAGCGGCAAAACCGGGCAACGTGAGGGTGGCCTGCAGCAGCGACAGCAAGGCCACCAGCATCAGCAGGTTAACGGCCAGCGCAAACACCGAGAAAATGCCGAACAGGGCGTAGTACACCACCATGAAGCACGACAGGGCAATGAAACCGTACAGCGTCGAATTGAAACCCTTGGCAATGTTTTCTGCGCCCAGGCTCGGACCAATGGTGCGGTCCTCGATGATTTCCATGGGCGCTGCCAGCGAACCGGCGCGCAACAACAGCGCAGTATCCGCTGCCTCGACGGTACTCATGCGACCGGAAATCTGCACACGACCACCGCCGATTTCGCTGCGAATGACCGGCGCCGTTACAACCTCTCCCTTGCCCTTTTCAATGAGCAGGATGGCCATGCGCTTGCCGATGCTCTCGCGCGTGATGTCGCGGAAGATGCGGGCACCTTTGGAGTCCAGTGTGAGGTGTACGGCCGGCTCGTTGGTCTGGGAATCGAAGCCCGCCTGTGCGTCGGTGAGGTTTTCGCCGGTCAGGATGACCTGCTTTTTCAGCAGCAGCGGTGAACCACCGCGCTCGTTGTATTTTTCAAGCCCGAAAGGCACGACACCAGAGATGAGTGCGGCAGTGGCTTCGGGCCCGTCATCGACCATGCGCACTTCGAGCGTGGCGGTACGGCCCAGAATGTCTTTGGCCTTGGCGGTGTCCTGCACGCCGGGCAACTGAACCACAATGCGGTCTGCACCCTGCTGCTGGATGACCGGTTCAGCCACACCCAGTTCGTTGATACGGTTGTGCAGTGTGGTGATGTTCTGCTTGAGCGCGTATTCCTGCGCTTTTTTCACGGCATCTGGCTTGAAGCGGGCGATGATGCGCTCGCCCTGACCGTCGGCATCCACCGTCAACTGCAGGTCGGGCAGGTTGGACGAAATCTCGGCACGCGCCTTGTCCAGTGTTTCTGCGTCGCGGAATCGTATCTCCAGCGCATCGTCCACACGGTTGAGGCTGGCCATGCGCAGCGACTTGTCGCGCAACAACTGACGAATGTCGCCCGACACACTTTCCAGTCGCTTGAGCGCAGCGGCTTTCATGTCCACCTGCAGCAGGAAGTGCACACCGCCCCGCAGGTCCAGACCCAGATACATGGGTAAGGCACGAATGGAGGTGAGCCATACCGGCGAGCGCGACAGCAGGTTGAGTGCCACGACATAACGGTCGTCGCCCGTTTCGGGATTCAGACCCTTTTGCAGCGCATCGCGGGCACGGATCTGGTCGTCTGTGGTGCGGAAACGCAGCTTGAAAGTACCGCCACCGGCATTGGCCTCGAAAAACATGGCATCGGATGACACACCCGCGGTGGTCAGCAGTGATTCGAGCTGCGGCTGAAAACCCGGATCCAGCTTGATGGTGGATTTGGCGCTGGAGACCTGGACGGCTGGCGCTTCACCAAAAAAGTTGGGCAAGGTATACAGGAATGCCCACAGCAGCACAAAGCCGACCAGCAGGTACTTCCACAAGGGGTAGCGGTTCATTGAAAGCTCGCTTCAGCTCAGATGGACTTGATGGTGCCCTTGGGCAATACCACCGCCACGGCGGCACGCTGCACCTGCACTTCCACCGGCTTGTCGCCCTGGGTGGCAATTTCCAGCGTGACGTAGCTGTCCGTCATCTTGCTGATGCGACCCAGCATGCCACCAGCTGCGATGACTTCATCGCCCTTCTGCAGGTTGTCCAGCAGGTTTTTGTGTTCTTTCTGCTTTTTGATCTGGGGACGGATCATGAGAAAGTACATGATCGCAAACATGAACAGCAGGGGCAGGAAACTCAGCAGACCGCTTTCGGGGCCGCCAGCGGCAGCGGTCTGGGCAAATGCGGGGGTGATCAGCACAATGACTCCGATGATATGAAACAGGATGCGTGACGCCAGTACCGGAGCGCGGACATGGCTGACAGCCCGTGTGGGAAACAGCACCTGAACGCATACCGGACGCGCCGCCGCAGTATACACTGAGGGGCAAACCTCTTCACCCAAGCCCTGCAGGACAAAGGACTTTTCACGTGAGCAACAGTACAGACACCCCCCTTGTGCAGACAGCCACCTTTGGCGGCGGCTGCTTCTGGTGCATCGAAACCGTTTTCAACCGCCTGAAGGGTGTCGAGTCGGCCATCTCGGGCTACAGCGGTGGCGACAACCCCAACCCCACCTATGAGCAGGTCTGCTCGGGTCGGTCAGGCCACGTGGAAGTGGTGCAGGTTCGTTTCGACCCGACCATCATTTCATTTGAAACGCTGCTGGACGTGCTGTTTACCATCCATGACCCGACCACGCTGAACCGTCAGGGCAACGACGTGGGCACTCAGTACCGCTCCGTCATTTTCTGGCACGACGAAGCGCAGAAACAGGCAGCGCAGACCTTTATCGACAGCATCGCAGGTCGTTTTTCACGCCCGATTGTCACGGCGCTGGAACCGCTGCGCAATTTTTATGCGGCTGAGGGCTATCACCAGCGATACTTTGAACACAGCCCCGGTCAGCCCTACTGCATGTTTGTGGTGGCACCCAAAGTGGAAAAAGCGGAGAGCTGTTTCGGCGCACTGATCAAGCCGGAATTCGGCGGTCATTGACATCCTCCCCGCCCTTTTGGCTATTCACCTCGCCGCGTACGCGGGAAGGACGGGGATTGCTGCTGCGCTTTAAGCGGCAAGCAGCCGGCGCACAGCCCATCCTGCCATGATCATGCCCATGCTGGCGGTGGTGGATACCAGCGAACCGTAGCCGGCGCAATTCAGGCCGGCAGACGTATCGCAGACATCGCCTCGCTTGACCGGCTCATCCGACCATACGCAAGTCACCCTCATGCGCTTGCCGGGATTGCGCTCAAAACCGTGCTCGCGGCGCAGGCGCTGCCGGATTTTGGAGAGCATGGGATCTTGCGCAGACTCGGACAGGTCGCTGCACCGAAGCCGCTCTGCCTCCCATTTGCCACCGGCGCTGCCCGCCATGATGAAGGGCAATTTGTGTTGCCGGGCAAACAGCGCCATGGCAATTTTGGCGGAGGACTGATCGCAGCAGTCCAGCAGCACGTCAGGCCCGGATGACCGCTCAGGCACGGTCAGCAAAGCGGCCATATTGTCCGCACTCAAAAAATCGTCGCGCACATCCACCCGGCACTGCGGCGCAAATGTGGCAATGCGCTGCTGCATGGCCAGGATCTTGGACTGCCCGAGCGTTTCATCTGTCGCGTGTATCTGGCGGTTGACGTTGGACACCGCCACGTGGTCCATATCGATCAGCACCAGATGCCCCACCCCGGTTCGTGCCAGCGCCTCTGCCGCCCACGAACCCACTCCCCCGATGCCCACCACACACACGCAGGCAGATGACAGACGCTCCAGCGCCCGCTCCCCACCCAGACGCCGGATGGCGCCAAAGCGCCGTTGCGCATCTGCAGAGCCGAGGCTGCCCGAACCGCCGTTCATTTCACCGGCAATGGTGTCATCGGCAGTCATGTCACCGCTGGTCAAGATCGGCCACCTCCACCTTCAACTGCACCTGATCCTCGCCCCGCTTCACGGTGAGCGTGGCGGTATTGCCCACGCCTGTGGCCTCCAGTGCGCGGGCCAGTTGACCCACCGTCTCCACTGCCCTGCCATCAACGGCCAAGATGATGTCACCCATCAGACCGCGTTCCAGATCGAATGGCCTCAAACCCGCACGCGCTGCAGGTCCGCCAGGCGCAACAGCCAACACCGCCACACCACGAACACCCAGACGCCCTGTAAGACTGCCGTCATCTGCCGCAATTCCGATACCGGCGCGCGGCACCCGACCTTTTTCAATCAGGCGCGGAACGATGTTGTTCACCAGGTCCACCGGGATGGCAAAACCCACGCCGGACGAACTGCCTGACTGCGACAGGATGGCCGTGTTCACACCGATCAGGCGCCCGGCGGAATCCAGCAGCGGACCACCCGAGTTACCCGGATTGATGGCTGCATCGGTCTGTATCACACCGGCCACTTCACGACCGTTGTCGGTTGGAAGGGTACGGTCCAGCGCGCTGACAATGCCCTGCGTCAGGGTCTTGCTCAACCCGAAGGGATTGCCGATGGCAAACACAAATTGACCAACGCGCAGGTCAGAGGAGGTTCCGATGGGGATGGGCCGAAGATTGTCCGGACGGCGCACCAACTGCACCACAGCCAGATCATAGGCACTGGCTGCACCGATGAGCCGGGCCAGGTAAATCTTTCCGTCATCCATCTGCACCTGGATGCTGGATGCACCGTTGACCACGTGCGCATTGGTGACGATGTGACCCTGTTCGTCCCACACAAAGCCGCTGCCTGCGCCCTCCTGCACGCGCCGCCGCAACAGCCCGCGCTCTACGCTTTCGGTAAACAGATAAACCACGGACGGTTTGGATGTTTCAAACAGGTCGATGACCGACTTTTCTGCGCTTGAAAGATCACCGCGCGGTGTGACAGTGCGGGGCGCTTCGGCCTGCGGTACCGGCAAGTTGCGAAACTGGATGAACTGCCCGTCAAACAGCAGATACACAGCCAGCAAGAGCAGCAGAACGGCAAGCAGCCCTTGGCGCATGTTGCCTTGCTGGGTTCGGCGGCGCATCAGGCGGTGGGGATACGACGGATGATTACGAAACATGGGGCGCGAAGTCAAAGACGGCTTTCAGACAAATGGAATCAAATCAATGGAGGAAGCGTCAGCCAGGTGCTGGATCTCAAACCTGTGGTGATGCATCGAAACCGAAACGCGTCGGCATGTCGGCACGCTGCACATTTTCGACCGACATGACGGATACGTCAGACGCGGTGGCAACGCCCTCATCACGCTGCACAAAGCCTGACGCAACACTTACATCGGTAGCTACCGGTGACACTTCAGCCACCGATTCATCATTGGCAGCCTGCGCCACCAACGACAGTGCGGGTACCAGCCGCCACTCACGCTGTGCGCACTGCTCGGCCGTGGGCAAGGTCCATGGAACGTCCAGCGTCCACAAACCGTCTTCATGCTCGCGCAGAAACGGCGTGATGCTTTCCATGTCGGTATCGCGCATCACACCCACACCTAGGGGAGTTACAAACAGGAACTGACCCTGCTCATCGAGCATGACATGCGTGGGGCGCGTGGCCACCCGCGTATGCGACAGCAGACACCATCCGCTGTCGGAGACGGGATGCAGGCTGAACACCCACGGCGTGTATTCCAGCGATACATAGACCTTCTGCGGACCATTCTGAAAAAACCAGCGGCCTCGTTCATCGACAGCATAATTGCGGTCGATGAAGCGGCGCATGTTGTTGTGTGTGATGCGCACGCCGGCCGGCACCTCACCGGTCAGCAACCAGTCGCCCCGCGCCGTGAGCCGCAACCAGCCGGCGATGGCAGGCACATTGGGCCAACGCGCCAATGCCTGTTGAACAATGTCATCCATGCCGGGTCTCCGAATGTCCGTGTGCAGTGTCATCATCAAACCATGCAAACACCCGCTCGGGCAAGAAACCCAGCTGCGCCGGAAATCCACCCGACTGCGGAAAGCCGACATGCCCTCCCTGCTCCGGAAAGAAGCACTGAACAAACGGCGAGAGTTCGTCCGGGGACGGCAGGTACTGACCCGGCATGAACGGGTCGTTGCGGGCATTGATCAGCAGTGTGGGCACTGCGATGTTTTTCAGCCATGGCTTGGATGCGCTGGTGCGCCAATACTGCACTGCACTGGTAAAGCCATGCAGCGGCGCGGTGACCAGTTCGTCGAAGTCGTAAAAGTCCCGACTTTTACGAACTTTATCCGCATCGGCGATACCGGGAAAGCGGCGGATTTTTTCCAGTGTCTTGGGAACCAGGGTCTTGAGGAACATGCGCGTGTAGATGCGATTGAAACCCTTGGACAGACTGCGTGCGCCGGCCTCCAGATCCAAAGGTGCGGAGATGGCCACCACGCTGCGCACCAGCGGCGCTGCAGCCTGAGCCTCTTCGCCCAGCCACTTGAGCATGGCATTGCCACCCAGGGACACACCGACCAGATACACCGGGCGTTGCCCATGCAACTGGCTGAAACGCCGCACGATCCAGTCGATCTCCCGTGAATCGCCCGAATGGTAGGCACGCGGCAAGCGGTTCAGCTCCCCCGAACAGCCCCGGAAATGCGGCACGGCCCCTAACCAGCCCCGCTCGATGCAGGTCTGCATCAGGTCGCGTGCATAGTGGCTTTGTGAACAGCTCTCCAGTCCGTGGAACATGACCAGCAGCGGCGCGTCCGGATACACATCGGGCTGCGTGAAATCCACATCGATGAAATCCTGACCGTCCGGCGTGTCCCAGCGTTCACGGCGGTACTGCACCTTCGGAGGTGGTGTCAGACGCGCCGTGACGATGGTCTGCAGATGACCGCCCGGCAACCACGCCGGCGGCTCATAGGGTGCAGCCCATCTGGCACGGGGGGATGTTTCAGTGGAGCGTCGGGGAGGAATCGTTTTCTTCGGCTTCATCGTTTTCGATGGCGGGACTGGCATGGTGCAGCACCATTTTCCAGCCTTGCGGGCCTTTCAGGTACACATTGGTGGCAGTGACCTCCACCACCTGCGGGTTGCGGCTGCTACTGATGAGCACCTGCTCAACCAGATTGTGGATGGCCACCATGACACCTTCGATGGCCTGCATGGCCACCGGACGGATGCGCAGCGGTCCATTGTCAAACAGTTCTTTCCAGGAAGCGCGGATACTCTCATGCCCCACGAGACGGGGACCACCGGGATGGATGCAGACAATCTGCTCGTCGTCTGCCCACAAGGCCATCAGCGCATCCAGGTCGCCTGCCTCCAGCGCATCGTAGAACGCCTGTTCAGTCTCCTGCGGTGAGGCATGCAGGATGGACGGTATCTTGGGCTTGGGCATGACGGGCTGTATCAGCGTAACGATTCAACGGGACAATCAACGGAAAACAACGGTCTTGTGACCGTTGAGCGATATGCGGTGTTCGCAGTGCCAGCGTACCGCGCGGGCCAGCACCTGACACTCCACATCCATGCCGAGCGCAGACAACTCCGCAACATTCATGGCATGGTCAGCACGGGCCACGTCCTGCTCGATGATGGGACCTTCGTCCAGATCGGGTGTGACGTAGTGTGCTGTGGCGCCGATCAGTTTCACACCCCGGTCATGCGC
>SXGQ01749908.1_pt1 | contig 10865 bp, 8 predicted proteins | sample 3178371 | NCBI WGS metagenome assembly SXGQ01 (sample SAMN11356859, study PRJNA531348) | freshwater metagenome | isolation source: freshwater sample F1-20 | place: China: Fuxian Lake, Yuxi | collected 2017-12-25 | reverse complement strand
TCCTGCTTCATGCACGAGCCCAAGGCGATGCGGGAAATCAGGGGGTTGACCGCCGGCGCCGCCAAGGGTCCCGCCTTCACCGCTGGCGAAGCGAGCGGCCGGGCCTCTTGTGCGACCAAGGGCGCCACCGTTGCCGTGAACGTACAAAGGATGCACCATGTAAGCCTAAGTTTCATAAGGGTTTCATCAGGAAAGCGGGCTCTAATGGCAACGAAAAGCCACCGCCTGCCTCGGGTAGGGACGCGACTGCCAACATCCCGGTTCCCGGTCCCCCTTTTCACTCCCTTTTCATCCTACACCATTGCACTGCCTTAGTGTTTCATTACGACTTCCCCACCCCATGAAGACCCCCGCCTCCCTCCTGCTGCTGGCCTGCTGCGGCCTGCTGTTCGCCGCCGAACCGGCCACCCCTAATAAACCCAAGGCCGCCGAGCCCAAGGCCAAGCCTGCCGAGCCGGCGGCCTTCCTCACCGTCGAGGCGGCCGGCTCGGACTTCCTGCTGCAGGGCGAATTCGCGGTCAAGGGACTTGGCGCCAACATCATCGCGCTCGGGGCCGACAAATTCCGCCTGGTGATTTTCCAGGGGGGCCTGCCCGGCGCCGGCTGGGATGGTTCCGCGAAGACCGAAATGGAAGGCACCAAGGACGGCGGCCAAGTGACCTTCACCTCCAAGCAAGGCAACGCGAGCGCGACCGTTACCATCGTCATCGCAGGCGTGGCCAACGGCGTCCTGACCGTGACCCTCCCCGGCAGCCAACCGATCACGCTGCATCGCCTGATCCGCCGCAGCCCGACCGAGGGCCTCGCCGCTCCGACCGGCGCGAAGATCCTCTTCGACGGCAAGAACGCCGACGCTTGGAAGAACGGCAAGGTCGACGAACGCGGCTTCCTGCGCTGCGGAACGACGTCCAAGGAATTGTTCAAGGACTACACGCTGCACCTTGAATTCCTGCTGCCGTTCAAACCCGCCGCGCGCGGTCAAGGCCGCGCCAACAGCGGCGTCTACCACCAGGACCGCTACGAGGTCCAGGTGCTCGATAGCTTCGGACTCAAGGGCGAGAACAACGAATGCGGCGGGATCTACACGATCTCCGCCCCCAAGGTGAACATGTGCTTCCCGCCGCTCCAATGGCAGACCTACGACGTCGATTTCACCGCCGCGAAGTTCGACGCGCAAGGGCAACGCACCGCCTCCGCCCGCATCACGGTCAGACACAATGGCGTGCTCATCCAGGATAACGTCGAACTGCCCCGCACGACCGCCAGCAGCGGCATCAAGACCGTCACCGATGCTCCCGGTCCCTTCCAACTGCAGGAACACGGCAACCCGGTCTACTTCCGTAATATCTGGGTGCTCGAAAAGTGAATCGCCTCCTCCGACTGAGTCTCTGCTGGCTCCTTCCCGCACTCGCCGTCGCGGCTCCCGACCCGCGTCGTCCCAATATCGTCGTGATCCTCACCGACGACTTGGGCTATGGCGACGTGGGTTGCTATAATCCGGATTCAAAGATCCCAACGCCCAACCTCGATCGTCTCGCCAAAGCGGGTATGCGCTTCACTGACGCCCATTCGCCTTCCACGGTCTGCACGCCGACCCGTTACAGCCTGCTGACGGGTCGCATGTCCTTCCGCACGGGCTACCGCGGCGGGGTCTTCACCGGCGTCGGCGGGCCAAGCTTGATCGAAGCCGATCGCCTCACATTGCCGGGGATGCTCCAAAAACAGGGCTACGCGACCGCCGCCGTCGGCAAATGGCACGTGGGCCTGACTTTCCAAACGAAGGACGGCACGCCGATCCACCGCGTGGCGATACCCAGCGAAGGGCCCGGCGCCGGGAACGAGCTCGCCCGCATCCGGCTCACCGACTTCAGTCGACCGATCACCGACGGTCCCGTGCATCGGGGGTTCGACTACTTCTTCGGCACGGCCTGCTGCCCGACCACCGATTGGCTCTACGCCTATATCGAGAACGACCGTGTCCCGGTCCCACCCACCACGCTGCTCGATGCCTCGAAGCTCCCCAAGCACCCCTACGCCAACGATTGCCGCCGCGGGCTCGTGGCGCCCGGCTTCGAACTCGATCAGGTGGACTTGGTGTTCCTGGAAAAGAGCCAAGCGTGGCTGACGGACCACGTGAAGCGCGCGCCGAATCAACCGTTCTTCCTCTACCACGCGACGCAGGCCGCCCACTTGCCTTCCTTCGCCGCGCCGCGTTTTCAAGGATCCACCAAGGCCGGCCCCCACGGCGACTTCATCGCCGAGCTGGATTTCATCGTGGGCGAATTGCTCGCGACGTTGGACAAGCTCGGGGTCGCCGAAAACACGTTGGTGATCTTCACCAGCGACAACGGCCCCGAAACCACGACGGCCATCCACATGCGCGCGGACCAAGGCCACGACCCGGCCCGTCCTTGGCGCGGCCTGAAACGCGACAACTGGGAAGGAGGCCACCGCGTGCCTTTCCTCGTGCGCTGGCCTGCCCGCGTGCGGCCTTCCGTCAGCCACCAGACGATCTGCCTGACCGACCTGCTGGCGACGTGCGCGGCGCTCTCCGACGCGCCCCTGCCGCGCAACGCGGGTGAAGATAGCTTCAGCTTCCTCTCCACTTTGACGGGCGTCGCCGATCAACGCCCACCGCGCCCGTTCACGTTGCACCAAACGATCAAGAGCGAGCTGGCCATCCGTCGCGGGGACTGGAAGTACCTCGACCACCGCGGATCGGGCGGCAACAGCTACGAAAAGGGTGCGCTCGCCCCGTTCGCGCTAACCGACACCGCCCCCACCGCCCCCGGCCAACTCTACAACCTGCAGGCCGATCCGGGCGAACGGACGAACCTCTACTTCGAACGTCCTGAAATCGTGAAAGAACTCAAGGGACTCCTCGATCAAAGCAAAGCTTCTGGGCGCAGCGCCCCCTAACCCACTCCCCTGCCATGCTCCGCACGTTCACCTGCCTGCTGTTCGCGGTTTCCGCCACCTTCGCCGCCGACAGCCTGCGCCAAGCTTCGCCCTGGACCTCCGGCGTCGGCCTGTCCGACCGCATCGCCGACCTTCCCGAGGATTGGCCGCTGCTGACGAAACAGTTCGCCTACATCACGCCGGAGAACTGCATGAAGCCCGCGGCGACCCAGCCCCGCCCCGGCGTCTGGCGCCTCGAAGGGCCCGATCGTTTCGTCGAGTTCGCCCGCTCCAAAGACCTGAAGGTCGTCGGCCATTGCCTGGTCTGGGCCAAGGACGACCGCACGCCGGCATGGTTCTACCAAGACGGCGATAAGCCCGCCTCCAAGGAGGTCCTGCTGGCCCGCATGAAGGAACACATCGACAAGGTGGTCGGACGCTACCGCGGGCGCATCGCGATGTGGGATGTGGTCAACGAGGCCCTGGCCGACGGTGGCGGCTACCTGCGCGACTCCGGTTGGACGCGCGCCTGCGGGGAGGAGTTCATCGCCAAGGCCTTCGAGTACGCCCACGCGGCCGACCCGCAAGCGCTCCTGATCTACAACGACTACAACAACGAGCTCGACGGTAAGCGCGAACAGATGCTGAAGCTGCTCGCGAGCCTCCGGGCCCGCAATGTTCCGGTCCACGCCGTTGGCCTGCAGGGCCACTACGAGCTCGACCGCATCCCTTTCCAAGCCCTCGAAAAGACGCTCATCGCCCTGCGTGAGGCCAAACTGAAGGCCGTGATTTCGGAACTCGATATCGACGTCATCCCCCGCGGACGCTGGTGGGCCGACAAGGGCGCGCACCAAGCGGAGATGGCGAAGGTCAACCCCTACGCCAACGGTTGCCCTCCGGAAATCCTCGCCCGCCAGGCCGAACAATACGCCCAACTGTTCCGCCTCTTCCGCAAATACCCCGACGTGATCACGCGCGTGTCGTTCTGGAACCTCCACGACGGCCAAAGCTGGCTCAACAAATTCCCCTGGCAGCGCGTCAACCACCCCCTCCTCTTCGACCGCCAAGGCCAGCCCAAGCCCGCCTTCACCGCCGTCATGAAGGAACTCACCGCTCCCGCCTCGAAGTAGGGAATGGCAGGGACAGCACCACGTGCTGTGCTAACTGCCTCGGGTAGGGTCGGCACGCGGTGCCGACCTAGTTGCATCTAGGATAGCACGCAGTGCTATCCCTACCTGTAGCAACCTTTGCACAGGCCGTAGGCCGATTTGCACCTTTGCACTGTCTCCCTCCCCAACCCACAACCCGCGACCCACAACCCGCGACGCCTGCTAGAGACTAGCAGGCGTCATACTCATCCACCCAACCGACGATGAATCCCGAGGAATAGGGATCGCGGGCGAAGTGCAGGCGCAGGACGGTCTGGCCGTCTTCGGAAGGGAGATGCATCTGATGGCCTAAGGGCAGGGTCTGGCCGCGGTAGCGGATGGCCATCACGGGCGGATAGGTCTGCAGGAGCTGGTTCACGCGGTCCATCTTCTCGGCGGCGTCGACACCGCCATGGAGCAGCAAAGAGGGAATCTCCGCCAGGAGCTTGAGCTCCGACTTGATCTCCTTCTCGTCGTCCCACAGGCAGTCCAACCCGCTCTCGATGGCCGTCGGCAGGACCTTCAACCGGTCCGTCGGCAGCTTATCCGCGATATCCAGGAGCATATGCCCCACCGACCGGTCCTCGAACGGCATGAAGCTCCCCTTCCCCATGCACGGGACGGCTTCGACGTCCAACCCCAGGGCCACGATGACACGATCGATGATGGCGAAGTCGCCTTGGCGGAAGCGGAAGGACAGCCGGATGCCGATCGGGTCGGCGAACTTGCAGTGGCTCATCAGGATGTCGCCATGCTGGTCCATCCCCATGATCCGGAAGAAGGAAGGGTCGACGCCCACGACGAAGCTGTCGCCGATGGCGGCTTCCCGCTCGATGGCGGCTTCGACGATGGCGCGGAAGGTGGCGGGACGCATCGTCGTGGTGAAACAGAGGGTGCGGATGGCGAGAGGCGAGGACTTCTTGGGACTCATGTGGCGGTGCGGTGTGGTGTGGTGGTTTGGAAAAATCGACGGATGGCTAGCCGGCGCCGCCTCCAGGAAGGAAGCGGACGCACGGGGACTCGCGCCCGGGTGGGCGTTTGGTTCGAGATCCTGAGGGCTTTAGGCGGCTTTTCGGTCTTGTGACTTACTCGGCTTGGCCTGTGGGCTTGGTTTGCTCAGGACGAAAACCACTGTGCATATTCTTCTTATAATGTCGAGTAAAATCGGGCGCGCTGGGCAAAAATCCGCTGATTTTACAGGGCCTAGGACAGGTACAGCACCACGTGCTGTCCTAGTTGCATCGGGTAGAGGGTATCGGGTTGAGGGTTGAGGGTTGAGGTGGTGCCGCGGGCTCCGCCCGCCCACCAACTTCCCGCTCCCCCTTTGCCTCCTGTCTTTGACGGTGCTATCCCTACCATAAACAATGACACGCCGCGAAGCGGCGACACTTCCCGCAACCCTCAACCCGATACCCACAACCCTACGCAAAGCCATCGCCTAGGCGATGGCTTTGCGCAACTCCGCCATCGCCGCGCTGCCGGCGTCGATCGCCATCGCGCTGGCTTCGGTCACGGCACTGCGGTGCGCGTAATCCGCGAAGACCTGCTTCTTGATCTCGACCAACAACACCAAGGCTTCATCGACGGTACCCTTCGCGATCAGGCGATGCGCGTTCACCTTGCGGGTCTGGCCCATCCGACGAACGCGCGCGATGGCCTGGCGCTCGGTCGAGGGCTTGAACTGCGGTTCCATCAAGATCACGACCTGCGCGCATTGCAGGTTGATGCCCACGCCGCCGGCTTCGATCTGCAGGGCGATCACGCCAAAGCCTTCCTGCGCGGCGAAGCGGTCCAAGACGAGCTGGCGTTCTTCCGCGCTGATGGAACCATGGATCTGCGGACATCCGCCGACGCTGGCGCTGACGTCGTCGAGGACCTGCCGGAAGAACGAGAATACGGCGACTTTCCGTCCGTCTTCCTTGTAGCCGTCCAAGAGTTCCTTGAGTCGGTCGAACTTCGCCGATTGCAGGTTACCAGCCCCGATGGTCGCCGCCATGCGCCGATGCATGAGGTTATCCGGGCTGGCCCGATAGGCCTCCAAGTCCGCCGGCTCGAGCGGGATGACTTCGTCCGTCTCGGTGAGGTCGGGGAGCTCGGTGAGGACGTCCACCTGGGTGCGCCTTAGATAAACGGGGGCGAGCTGCGTCCGCACTTCCGCCGGGACGGGCCGGGCCTGCTTCAGCAAAGCCGAGACTTCGGGGCCGATGGCGGGCTGGACGGTCGTGACCAGGGTGTGCAATTCCTCCAAGCGATTCTCCAGCGCGGTGCCCGACATGAACACGACGTGCTCAGCGAGGCCGCAGAGGCGCTTCACCGACTGCGTCCGCTGGGCCGACGGATTTTTCACGGAATGGGCTTCGTCGACGGCCAGAAGGTCGACCTGATCGATGCCTTCCAGCAAACGGGCCAGGGTTGTGTAGGTGGTGATGGCCACGCCGCCCTCGCGACGCCACTGGGCGAGCTCGTCTTCACGGTCAAACCCATGCACGACGATGGGGTTCAGTTTGGTGTGCTTACGGACTTCGCGTTCCCAATTGATGAGCACGCTGTTCGGCGCCACGACGAAGAAGCGCGCCTTGCCCTGCGCGGCCAAGTGGCACATCGCGGCCAAGACTTGGATGGTCTTGCCGAGGCCCATGTCATCCCCGAGCAGGACGCGCTTCTGGTGGATGATGTATTGGGTGCCGAACTGCTGGTAGCGGCGAAGGTTGGCCGTCATCAGGCTGAGGTCGATCGTAGTCGCCTCGACGGCATCGGCGATGGCCGCCGGCAAACCGCCGCGCATGTCGGGCCCAGCCAGGACGCCCTTGGCCACCACCTTCGGCGGCAGGACGCTTTCCAACAGCGCGATGAAGGTCGCGGCGTTGTCCGCATAGCGCTTCCAGACGGCCGCCGGGTCAAAGGTCAGGCCCTGCGCATAGTCGGCCAAGCCCTTGGACTCCGACTCGACCCATCGTAGGTTCTGCTCGATGGCCTCGCTCGTATAGGCGAGTTCCTCCCGGGCCGCCCCGGAGAAGAGCTGCTGGCTGAGCCGAGTCTTGGCCCGCAGGGCCGCGAGGCGCTCGTTCGCATCCTTGAAACGGATATCCACCTCCTGCGCACGGGGTGGGATTTCACGAATCAAGGCCTCGTAACGCGCCAACGCCAATAAGAGGCGATTATCCGCGACCCGACGGTCATCGGGATCCGGCAGCAGCCACGCATGCGCCCGGGCGGATTCCTGGAATAACCCCAAGGCCTTCATCGCCGACTCGGCCGTGACTTCCCCGATGCCGCGATAGCGCTCCAAGGATCCGCGCGAATGGCGGCTGAGGTCGGCGACCTGACGGAACCCCGCGTTCTGCAGCGGGCCGACCGACGCCCCAAAATCCTTGAGCTCCGTGATATCCGCCGCCACGAGCTGCGCTTGGATGGACTCCTGGAGGCAAGCCTCCGCGGCCGCGACGATTTCCGCCCGGGCCGCCGACAAGACGCCTGCCAGTCGTCGCACCTGCGCCCCCGCCCCAAGCGCGGCGCCATGGACGCGACTGGCCCCGGAGCGGACCCCTAAGGCCAACCCGACTCGGGAAAAATAGCGTGCGATGCCACCAAACATAAGGAGAGGCCCTACTCTGCCCCACCGTCCGCCTTGAGCCAGACGAAAGGACCGCGCCGGACGCATAATCTTATAATCCATTATGACAGAAAAGTGGCCGCCGATACCTTGCCAAAATGGCGGCTTCGGCGATACTGGGGCATGGCCACTTTCGACCCCCGAATCCCCCGTGACTTAGCCACCCGCTTAGGCGAGGAGGCGGTCAGGATCTCGATGGCGGGTGAGTACATCGGGCCGGCTGGTTCGGTGAAGATCGGACCCGAGGTTGCGCGCTCGGTAGCGGCGTCCGTCCACTACACCGCCGACCACGCCCACCCGACTCCGGCCACAGGCCCGCACGAGACGGCTTACGAAGTGACCAACGAGACGACGCTCTCCGCCCATCGTCGACACTTGGCCAAGGGACTCAACGTGGTCTCGCTGAACTTCGCCGCCGCTGTCCAGCCAGGCGGCGGCTTCCTCACCGGCGCCCGCGCCCAGGAGGAATACCTGTGCCGCTCGAGCGCGCTCTACCTGACGATCAAGGATTCGCCGATGTACGCGTATCATCGTCGCGAGGGGCACAACCGCTACAGCGACGCGATGATCTACTCGCCGGCGGTCCCGGTCTTCCGCGATGACGCGCATGCGCTGCTGCCGGAGCCCTACCACGCGTCGTTCATCACCTCCGCCGCGCCCTTGGCCAAGTACCTCCACCCCGAGGAGACCGCCCAGCTGCCGGGAATCCTGCGCGCCCGCATGGTCAAGATCCTCACCGTCGCGCAGGTCCATGGCCACGATTCGCTCGTCCTTGGCGCCTGGGGTTGCGGGGCTTTCGGTAATGACGGCGGCCAAGTCTCCGCGCTCTTCAAGAAAGCCCTCGAAGAGGACTTCAAGGGCGCCTTCAAGGAAGTCACCTTCGCCATCGTCGACACCTCCCCCGAAAAGAAGTTCATCGCCCCCTTTGCGGCGTGCTTCCACCGCCCGACCGAGGTCGACCTCAACCCACTCTGGGAAATCGTCGAGCAAGCCGTGCACGGACGCGTCAACGATGAGTGGCGTCTCGTTCGCTCGACCAACCCGCAGGTCACGCACTTCCTGCAGATGGGCATGCATGGTACGAACGTGAAGTGCCTCTTCATCCCGCGCACGGCCGAGAAGCCCGGGATCGGACAAGTCGTCCTCAACCTCGGCCCGGGCGACATGCAGGCCCTGCTGCGCTACACGAAGGAGCACCCCGAAACGTTGCTCAGCGAGCCCCTCACCCACCCGCTCAACCTCGAGAGCAACGACGACGACCCCACCCGCTGGGAGAAAGGCGGCGCCCTCTTCGCGCACGGCAACCTCGTCACCCCCGCCGGCCCCGAGCTCTTCGCCCGTTTTGGCCCTTGGTACGTCGACGCCCTCGAAGCCATCTGGAACTTCCTGGCCAAGGCCGCCGAATGGAATCGCGGCAGGACGAAATGAGCACCGACCGGGAATTCAGGGATAAGTGGCAAAGCCGTATCGATGGCTGCGGCCCTTATTGCAGCTGCCTTGTCATCATCGTCGTCCTGGTCATCGCCTTCTTCGCCTTCGTCATCCGCTGACCAAACTCCAGGTCTTCACGGAAGTCGGCCGGTGCAGGAAATCCTTGAATACTTCTCCTACTAAGCTGTTTTGGAAATATCCCCCCTATGGCCACTAACATCGACGAAGTGAAGAAATTCCTCGACGAGGAAGGAAAGAAGTTCCGTGAATCCGGCGAAAGGAATTACGTCCGAACTGGTTTCATCACCGAGAACTACACCGACGTCGACGGCGAAAAACTCTGCCACCTCGTCGTGGCCGTCGAAGAAGATGGGGAATTCCTGAAGATCGTGGCGCCAAAGGCCTACCAGTTCCCGAAGGACGCCAGCTCTTACAACAAGATGGCTCTCTTCCAGACACTGCTGCAGATCAGTTGGCAGACGAAGATGGTCCAGTTCGAATACGACCCCGACGACGGTGAAGTCCGTGCGATCATCGAATTCCCGATCGAAGACTCGACCCTTACGTGCAAGCAACTCATGCGTTGCATCTATGGAATCACCGGCGTGCTGGAAAAATACCATGAGCAAATCACGGATGCCATGCGCAGCGGCCTGACCCCGGAGACGGATGAAGAGCGCAAGGAAGCCTTTGAGGAGTTTCAACGTCAGCGCCGAGACGTCCGTCGGCGTGAACTTGGCGGTTGACCCTTGGGCTCGCTGGCGGGCCAAGTTACCCCGTTTTTCACCATTCAAACGAGGCACGAATGACCGGCCCGGCCACCCGGAACTTGTCTCAGCCCTATACTCCATACTCCAGCCAACCAGCCCCCTCCCATCCAATCCTCTGGCATCTCTCGCGTCAGGTTGATTGGATGAGGCGATGTCCTCTCCCGTGCTCTCCAAGTCGCTGTTCAAGCTGGGGCTGGAATGTCCGCTCCGGATCAAGCATACCTTGGCCCGGCCGGCCTTACCGCGGCGCTCAAACGACGACGAGTACATGCGCCTGCTCGCCGAGGGGGGCTACATGTTCGAGAAGCTGGTCCGCATCTACCACCCCGGCGACGACCTCTACGTCCCTGGCGAAGGCCCGTCCGAGGCCAGCGCCCGCACGCTCGCCCGTATCCGCGCGGGCGATGGGATGCTCCATGAGGCCACGTTCGCCCATGGTAACTGGATGGCCCGCTCCGACATGGTCCGCGTCAGCGGCTCCACGATCGAGCTCATCGAAATCAAATCCGCCTCGACCGAAACGAAGTCCGACGGCACCACCGACGCCTCCATCCTCCTCAAGGCCGATTGGGAGCCCTACGTGGTCGACCTGGCCTTCCAAGTCCACGTCGCCAGCCTCGCCCTCCGCGCCGCCGGGATCGATAAGACCATCCGTGCCTGGTTTTACGTCCCCAACATCGCAGGGACCGCCGGACCTGAAGAGGTCCGCGGGCTCTTCTCCATCACCCAAACGGGCCCAGGGAAGCGTCCAGAGGTCACTTACCGGGGCAAGGCCAAGCCCGGCGACGCCACGACCCTGATCGCCATGCTGGACGCCTCTGAGGCCGTCGCGCGCTGCTACCCGCAGGAGGAGGCCGTCGCCGAAGCCGCCGAGCGCCTATCGGGGCACATCCAGACCGGCCAGTGGCCGAAGCCCGTGCTCGGGCTGAAGTGTAAGGACTGCGAGTTCAACGTCCCGGGCCAGACCTCGGGCTACGATGCCTGCTGGGGCACCCAAGCCCGCGC
>SXGQ01538410.1_pt1 | contig 10869 bp, 10 predicted proteins | sample 3178371 | NCBI WGS metagenome assembly SXGQ01 (sample SAMN11356859, study PRJNA531348) | freshwater metagenome | isolation source: freshwater sample F1-20 | place: China: Fuxian Lake, Yuxi | collected 2017-12-25 | reverse complement strand
GGCCCCTGCCGCCGAACGGGTCGATCGGAGGTGCGACCGTCGGGGCCGGTGGAGCGCTGCCGGCCGAGGCTCATCTTCGGGAGGCCAAGGCGGGACGGGACTCGCCTCCGGCCGGGTTGCGTCTAGGTTGAGGCCGTGATCCGGGCGCTGTGGCACCGATGGACCTGGCGGATGGCCTGGCGCGAATCCCGCGCCTCAAGGCTCCGCCTGGTGTGGTTCTCCCTGTCGATCTCGCTGGGGGTGGCCGCCCTGGCGGCCGTCGGTTCCCTCTCGGCCACGCTCCGAGCGGCCATCGAGGCCCAGGCCAAGACCCTGCTGGGGGCCGACCTGGTGCTGGCGTCCCGGCAGCCGCTTTCCCCGGCCGCCGAGGCCCTCGCCCGATCGGTCCCCGCGCTCAAGACCGCCCGCGAGACCAGTTTCTCCACCATGGCCGTCTTCCCGGCGCTGACCAACGCCACCCGTCTGGTCAATGCCCGGGCCGTGGACGGGGAGTTCCCGTTCTATGGGCGCCTGGAATGCGATCCCCCGGAGGCGGTCGAGGCGCTCCGTCGCGGGGAAGGGGTGATCCTCGATGCCGGCGTTATCCACCAGTTCGGATTGCGCGTCGGCGACCCGGTCCACCTCGGACGCTGGAAGACCCGCCTGCTGGGATCGCTGGTGCGGGTTCCCGGCGACACCATGGCGTTCTCGACGTTGGCGCCCCGAGCCTACCTGCCCGCCGCTCGGTTGCCCGAGACCGGACTGCTCGGGACCGCCAGCCTGGCGCGCTATCGGGTGATGTTCCGCTGGCCTGAGGCCGCGGCGGTGGAGGCCTGGTGCGAGGCCCACCGGGCGGAGTTGGCCGACCTGCGGCTGGAGACCGACACGGTGGACAAGCGCAAGCAGGACCTCGGCCGCACGCTGCAGAACCTCAACCGCTTCCTCAACCTCGTGGGGGCCGTGGCCCTGGTGCTCGGGGCGGTCGGCATCGCCAGCGCCCTCCAGGTGCATGTGGGTTCCAAGCTGCCCAATGCGGCGATCCTCCGGTGCCTCGGTGCCGGCATCGAGGCCATGGAGCGCACGACGGGGCGCCCCGTGATCTGGGCGACGGCGCAGTACCTGTCGTATGCCGAGACGGGGTCGATCATGGACATCGATGTCATCGTCGCCAACGCCGGGCGGAACGTGACGCAGGCCCGCGCCGTCGGCCACGTCGGGGATCGCGAGATCCTCACCGTCAACGCCGCCCTCGGGCACCGGGACACCGCGGCCTCGGGCATGTGGGAGCAGATGCCCGACGTGCCGCCGCCGGACGAGTGCCCGATCCGCTTCGGCATCACCCCCGACGAGGAGGGCATCACCGACGGGATGATGGCGCGCCTCGACTTCCGCCTGGCCGCCGCCCGCACCTTCGACGACCTCGAAGGCAACCCGATGCCCGGCGGCAACTGCTCGATGTGGGCGCGGATGCCCGACATCCTCGAGATGTCCGGTGCGGCGCTCGCCATCCTCGGCGACTACGTGCCGATGGGCCTCGGGCAGGCGCTCGGTCGCCACGCCGGCGGCAACAGCCTCGACAACACGCTGCGCATGGTCGACATCGTCGAGACCGACTGGGTCCTGCTCGACATCCAGGTCCATGCGATCGCCAACGGCTTCGGCCACGGTCTGGTGCACCTCTGGGCCGAGGACGCGACCCTGCTCGCCACGGCAAGCCAGTCCACGATCCTGCGCTTCCACGAGGAGTTCGAGGAGCGCCGGCGACGCCAGGCCGAGCGCCGGGGCTGACCCGACGCCCGACCGTCTGGCGGCTACTTCTTGAAGATGGCCGGGCCGAGCTCGCCCTTGGGCTGGCCCGACAGGACCACCGTGCCGACGATCTTGTCGGCGAGGGTCTGGCGCTTCTCGTCCCACAGCGGGAACAGGAAGCCGATGCCGCAGATGATCTGGTCGGCGACGTGGGCGATGGCCCGCACGATGCCCATGCCCCCGCCGATGACCTGGCCGGTGTCGGCCTTCACGGTCCGGAGCCCGAGCAGGCGCTTGCCCGGGGAGGCCCCGACCTCGCCGTCGAGCCAGTAGAAGTAGAAGCTGGCGAAGGTGACGCCGAGGTAGCCGACCAGTCCGACGAGCACCCCGACGAAGTCGACGACGGCGCCCAGGATGCCGGCGACGATGGCGACGGCGATGAAGGCGGCCATCAGGAACGCCATGTTCAGCAGGTACGCGCCGACGCGCTGGCCCCACGATGCGAGCGGCGCGCCGCCGAGGGAGCCGGGAGGGGTGGGCTGCTGCCACGACCCGCCGGCCGGGGGAGGTGGTGGGGGAGGGAACGGTGCATCGCTCATGGGTCCGCCTTTCGAGGGTTCCGCCGAATCGGGCGAGAAGGTACCTCTCGGCACGTCCTGGACGGTGCGATGTCAGCCGATGTCGGGCCCGACCCCGGCCAGCACGAGCGCCCAGCGCAGGGCGAGGGCGGCGAGCAGCGCCGCCGGGACGAGCCGCACGGCCGCAGGGAGCCGAGCCCGGAAGCCCGCCCGGTGCGCGACGCCGACGACTGCGAGCGCAGCGATGGTGGCCAGCACGACGGCACCGAGCGGGTCGACGGCAATCGCCCCGACCCCGTCCGAGCCGACGAGGCCGGCGGCGAGACGGGTCATGCCACAGCCGGGGCACGGGACCCCCGTGAGCGAGTGGAACGGGCACGCCAGCCCGAGGCCGCCGGCCCGGGCCACGACGGCGCCGGCGCCCACCGCCGCGGTGGTCAGACCGGCCGTCCCGAGGCGCTCGGCGGGCGTCTCCCGCACGGTGTCGAAGACCGCTCCGATGCCGCGCAGAGTACGCCGTGGCAGGCTGCGAGCCATGCAGCGCTACGGCATGACCATCCCTCTCAGCGGCCCGCTCCACAGCCAGCGGGAGCAGTTCGAGGAGCTCGTCGACCTCGGCTACACCGACGTCTGGTCGGCCGAGGCCGACGGTCACGACGGGTTCACGCCACTGGCCCTCGCATCCGTCTGGACGCCGACGCTGCGCCTCGGCACCGCCATCATCCCCGCCTACACGCGAGGCCCGGCGTGCTTCGCCCAGTCGGTCGGTTCGCTCGCCCAGGCGGCACCCGGGCGCTTCGCCATCGGCATCGGCTCGTCGTCGAACGTCATCGTCGAGCGCTGGAACGGCATCGCCTTCGACGAGCCGTACAGGAAGGTCCGCGACATGGTCCGGTTCCTCCGCAAGGCCCTCGACGGCGAGAAGGTCAAGGAGGACTTCGACACGTTCTCCATCAACGGCTTCCAGCTGAAGGCCCTCCCGCCCGAGCCCGTGCCCATCCTGGTCGCCGCGCTGCGAGAGGGCATGCTGCGCCTCGCCGGTCGTGAGGGTGACGGCGCCATCATCAACTGGCTGTCCGCCGACGACGTCCGGACCGTGGCGCCGGTGGTGCAGGGCGCCTCGGGCGACGGGTCGGCGAAGGAGGTCGTGGCCCGCATCTTCTGCGCGCCGATCGACGACCCCGACACGGTGTACGGCGCCGCCAAGTTCGCCATCGCCGCCTACCTGAACGTGCCCGTGTACCGGGCGTTCCACGAGTGGCTGGGCCGGGACCAGCTGCAGCCGATGTGGGACGCGTGGGACGCCGGCGACCGCAAGGCCGCCCTCGACGCCATCCCGAACTCGGTCGTCGACGAGCTCGTCGTGCACGGCCCGCCGGAGAAGTGCCGCGAGCACATCCAGCGCTACATCGACAACGGGGTCACCACGCCGGCACTCGCCCCGCTGCCCTTCGGCTACGACATGCGCCAGGCCGTCCGGGACCTCGCCCCCGCCTGACCCCGCAGACTCGACGCCGATGGCGTCGACCTCCGACGCCTATTTCGTCGAGTTGGCGAGCGCGAGGGCAGCGCGGAGGTGGGCGACGAGCTCGCCCATCGGGGTGCGGGCGTTCAGGCCCGACGTCGAGGGCATGACGTAGACGGGCGTCGGCCCGAACGTTGTGTCCTGGACGCCGACATCGGCGCGGCGGTCGACCGCGGCGCGCCAGCCGGCGAGGCCGACGCAGACCACCGCTCCCGGTCGCAGGCGCTCGCAGATCCGGGTCACCCGCTCGACGCCGGCTGCGTACTCGTCCCTCGACAGCTCGTCGGCGCGGCGGGTCGCCCGCTTGGCCAGGTCGGTCATGCCGACTCCGTGGGAGCGCAGCGCATCCCACGGATCGAGCGGACGGTCGAGCAGCCCGGCCTCGACCGCCGCCCTCCAGAACCGGTTGGACGGCGTCACGAACCCGACGCCGGCATCGGCCGCATGGAGCGACGGGTTCAGGCCGCACACCAGCACGCGCATGCCGGGGCCGACCGTGTCGGGCAACGTGCGGGCCCGGACGGCGTCGACGAACCGGGGGTGCTCGCCCGAGAGCCGGACGTCGTCGAAGCCAGCCCCGGTGAACAGGTCGACGAGCGCCTCGTCGGTCCAGCGCCAGAAGCTGCGGCCAGGGAGGTCGTCGTCGGAGACCACGTGGTCGTCCGGTCCGCTGATGAAGGACGCCGACACCGGAGCGCCGACGGCGACGGCACGGTGCAGCTCGGCGAGCGCCAGCGGCATCTCCCCGTGGGGCACGTGCAGGTAGGAGTTGCGTCCCCACGATGCTCCGAGGCCGCCCCGCCGGAACGGGAGCCGACCGAGATCGGCGCGCACGAGCGGTGCCCCGTGCGTGGCAGCCCGCTCGAGCATCGAGGCGGACCCGTCGAGTCCCACGGCGCCGGCGCCGAGCGCCGGCAGGTAGGCGCCGGTGCCGCAGCCGGCGTCGAGCACCGGACCCACGGCCGCTGCGGCGAGGACCCGCGCCCGGTCGCCGAACAGGGGCGGCCGGTTCGCTTCGTACGTCGCCGCCCGCTCGTCGTAGATCTCGATCGTGCGGCGGTCCACGTCAGGCGTCCCCGAACAGGTCGAGCTGCTCGGTGCGGGCGACGATGTCGGGCAGCGGCGTCCAGACCCGCCCACCCCGGGGTCCGCGCTCGGCGACCTCGATCTGGTCCACCGGGATCGCCCGCGACCGTCCCTTGGCGTCCCGCAGGTCGACCGAGCCGTCGGCCTCCCGACCCATCACCTTTCCGGGGAGCCAGCGTTCGCCGGCCTCTCGCCGGAACCGGATCTGCGCGCCGGGTCGCAACCCCAGCGACAGCAGCCAGGTGTCGGCCACCGGCGGGCGTCAGCCCTGGGTGCGGGCCTGCAGCTTGCGCATCCCGCCGATCCAGCGGTCGTAGTCGTCGGTCTTGCGGCGCCAGTAGTCGAGGACCTCGGGGTGGGGCAGGATCAGGAAGCGCTCGTCGGCGAGCCCCTGCGCCACGACCTCGGCCAGCTCGTCCGGCTCGATCACGCCCTGCATCCGGACCGACTCCGCGCCGGTGGACTGCGCGACGTCCTCGTCGTCGGGGAAGAGCATCTTCGTGCGCACGCCCTGGGGGCACAGGCACGAGACCTTGATGCCCTGGTCGCCGTGGGTGATCGCCAGCCACTCGGCCAGCGCGACGGCAGCGTGCTTGGTGACCGCGTAGGGGGCAGCGCCGAGGTTGGTCAGCAGGCCGGCCGCCGACGCCGTGGTGAGGATGTAGCCGGACCCCTCGGCGAGCATCCCGGGGAGCGCGGCCCGCACCGCCCAGACGTGGGCCATGACGTTGACGTCGAAGATCCGGTACCAGTCGTCGTCGGGCGCCTCGACCCCGCCACCCACGGCGATGCCGGCGTTGAGGCACAGCAGGTCGATGGGGCCGTACTCCTCGGCCGCCTCGACGACCTCGACGTTGCCGGCCTCGGTGCCGAGGTCGGCCTCGACCACGACCGTGTCGAACCCGAGGGCGAGGTCGTCGACCACGGCCTGCGCTGCCGTCCCGTCCACGTCGGCGAGCACGATGGTGCGGGGTCCGTCCTGGGCGAAGCGACGGACGAGGGCGGCACCGATGCCGCCGCCGGCCCCGGTGACGACGATGTTCTTGTCCTGCAGGTCCACGGCGCGGAACCTATGCGACGAACGCAGCCATGGTGTCGTCGATGACCTGGCGGCGATCGGGGCCCCAGGGGAGGGGCATGAGGATCGGCACGTCGACCCCGGCCTGCGCGTACTCGCGCGCGAAGTCGCGCACCTCGTCGGCTGTGCCCATGAAGTCGATGGCATCGACCCAGGCATCGCCGACAGCGGCGACGGCGGCGTCGCGGTCCTTCGCCGCATGGCGCTCCCGCAGCTCGGCGACGTCGTCGACGAACCCGGCCCGCTCGAAGTTCTTCGCGTACGCGTCGACGACGGCGTAGGAGAACAGGTCCTTGCGGGCGTTGTCGATGCCGTGCTCCCGCTCGGTCACGCCGGCGTGGACGTAGGCGTAGACGGTGGGGGCGGTGCCGTCGCCGCGGAGCGACGCACCCTCCTGGATCCGCTCGACGGACCACGGGACGTGCGATGCCGGCAGGTAGTTGAGGAGCACGCCGTCGGCCAGCTCGCCGCCGAGGGCGAGCATCTTGGGGTTGAGTGCGCCGAGCACGACCTTGGGCTCGCGCTCGCCCAGCCGGACCCCGAGCCGGCTGCGCGACAGCGACCAGAAGTCGCCCTGGAACGTGACGGCGTCACCGGCCCAGATCTCCTTGAGCAGCGTGATGTACTCGCGGCAGCGAGCGAGGGGCTGGTCGCCGTAGTCGACCCCGTGCCAGCGCTCGGTGACCACCGGGGACGAGATCCCGATGCCGACCAGCACGTCCCGGTCGGGGTTGAGCGCCTGCAGGGTGGCGGCGGCCATGGCGACGGTCATCGGGGTGCGGAGCTGGATCGGGATCACCCCCGTCCCGAGCCCGAGGGAGGGGGCAGCGGCGCCGGCGGCGGCGAGGGTGGTGAAGGCCTCTGGCCCGGTGGTCTCCGCCGTCCAGAACGACTCGTAGCCGAGGTCCTCGGCCTGCTTCGCCGTCTCGACGGCCAGCTGCGGCCCGAGGGCCATGATGCTGGCGAAGGTGAAGCCGGCGTGCTCGATGGTGCTCGTCATGGCGGCGGACCGTAGCCGCAGCCCCCGAGCCCGGTCGGGTGCGGAATGCGCCTTCGGGCGCAGGGGTTGTACGAGCCGTGACCGACCAGACCCCCGACGCGATCACCTTCTACTGGCGGCCCGGCTGCGGGTTCTGCATGGGCCTGGAGCGCCGGCTCGACCACCTCGGCGTCGCGCTGGACAAGCGCAACATCTGGGACGACCCCGAAGCCGCCGCCACGGTGCGCAGCATCGCGAACGGCAACGAGACGGTGCCCACGGTCGTCGTCGGGGAAGCCCGGATGGTGAACCCCAGCGCCGATGCGGTGCTGGCCGCCATCCGTGAGCACGCGCCCGACCTCGAGCCGGCGGACGCCCCCTCCGGCACGGGCCGACGCCGCTCGATGGGCGGCTGAGCCCGGACGCGACGAGGGCCCGCACCGGTTGGTGCGGGCCCTCACTTCGGGTTCGTCAGCCCCTGAGCTTCTTCGGCCCCTTGCCCGGCTTGATCGGGGTGACCGGGTCGAGCACGGTGCCGAGCCCGGCCTTGCAGACGTCACCGACGTCGACCTTCTGGCCTCGCTCGACGCTGACGCCCTGCTGGCCGGCGATGGAGCCGTCGGCCTTGATGCAGGTGAGCGTCCACTGCTCGAACTGGCGGGTCGTGCTGACCGGCTGGATGTCGGCGGTCGACGCCTCGAGGCTGTAGGCGGGCACGAGGCCGACCAGGTTCTCGACCCGGAGCGTGTAGGTGCCGGGGGGCACGCCGGCGCCGTCGGGACCGGTCCAGTTCAACGTCATCACCTGGGCGAACTCGCCGCTGCGGGCGACCTCCTCGCCGGAGGGGTCGAGGAGGACGAGGTCCATGTTGCGGATCGTGTCGTCGCCCGTCGCCACGGTGTGCGTGAGGGTGGCGGTCAGGATGTCGGCGTCCTGGGTGACCTCGAAGGGCGTGTCGGACTCGCCGAGCGGGGCGGCGGTTCCGCTGGTGGACAGGCTGTCCTTCGGTGCGCCCAGCGCGGTCGCCTTGCGGGACTGCACGAAGGGACGGGTCGACGGGTTGGCGTGGTACGAGAACGCACCGGTCGTGGTCGCCTTCATCGTGGTGGCGACCGTGTCGGCGACCTTGGAGCCGTCCCACAGCGGGAACACGCCCGTGCGCTCGAGCTTGAGCGTGGCGCCGGCCGGGGCCAGGCCGGTGATCAGCGAGTGGGTCCCGGCATCGACGGCGTTCTCGAAGGCCTCGAGGAACGCAGCCCGGTTGCCGCCGCCCACCTCGTCGTGGCCCTGGCGCGTGCCGCCGCACTCGTCGGCGGCCTCGGTGGTCAGGTCGGCGGCGTTCTCCGGCGTGACCCCCCGGGCGGCGTCGGTGTCGCCGACGTACTCGGCCACGACGGCCTCGTACGGCGGGTGGAACTCGTCGGGGCCGATCTCGAACGTGTAGCCGTAGCCGCCGGTGGCGTTGTAGCTGTAGTCCTCGGTCGTGCCGGTGGTGTCGTACAGCTCCCAGCCGAACTGGTTGCTGTAGCCGTTCTGCGCGGCCATGCGCTCACCGAGCGCCTGCATGCCGTTGTCCACGCCGCCGGTGCCGGTGAAGCACTCGTCGGGGGCGAAGCCGACCGGGTTGCCGTCGGGTGCGGTGGCGCTCGGCTTCACGCCGACGGGACGCAGGATCAGGTTGGAGAACGTGTGGTTGGTGATGACCGTCGTGACCTGGCGGGTCGAGATCAGGGTGCGGATCGCCTGGGTCTCGGGCTCCGAGAAGGGGGCGGGGCCGCGGTAGACCGGATCGGCCGGGTTGTCGCTCGTCCCCGGTCCACCCCACAGAGCGCCGTAGTTGCGGTTGAGGTCGACGCCGAGGCCGAAGCCGCCGGGCGAGGGGACGGCCACGCAGGTGCCGGCGGGCTGGGTCTGACCGTCGACGTAGCGGCAGTTCTTGCGCTTGTAGGCGTTGCCTGGCGTCCCGAGGATGGCCACGGTGCCGCCGCCGCCGATCATCCCGTCCACCTCGCGGAGGTCGACGACGTCGCCGCTCTGGCGCGACGCGTCGTACCCGTCGGGGTTGGAGACCGGGACGATGATGGCCCGGCCGCGGTCGAGCAGGTCGGTGATCCGGGCGTCGGTGCCGTAGCCGTTCACGAGATCGTGGGCGAACTCCATGGGGAGCTCGGCCGACGGCCACTCGCGTGCGTGGTGGGCGCCGAACATGAGGAAGACCGGGCGGCCGTCCTCGGGGGCGTTCACATTGCGCCCGATCTCGATGCCGGTGAGGTCACGACCCTCGACGCTCTTGCCGATCGAGACCCGCTTGGCGAGGTCGGGGCGCTGGGCGACCAGCTGGTCGATCTCGTTGCCGAAGTCCTCGAGGTTGCGGTAGCCGGTGCGCCCGGAGGGCAGGCCGCTGGCGGCGGTCGACGCGGCGAAGGTCCGGTCCAGGGCGATCCGCTCCTGCTGGCGGGCCAGCATGTCTGGGATGCGGACGTCGTAGCTGAACCCAGCCGCCGTGAGGGTGAGCAGGTCGGCGGGCGTGTGCAGCACGACCTCGATGTAGTCGCGACCGGCGTGCTCGGTGAGGTCCAGCCCGAGTCCGGTGAGGCGGTCCTTGTCGACCTGCGTCGGGGTGTCCACCGTGACGAGCTGGGGGGCGAAGGCCTCCTCGGTGACCGCGGAGACCGGATCGAGGATGGCGTTGCTGGCGGGAGCGAGCGCGGTGCCGAGGGCGACGGCGACGCCGGCGGCGATCAGCGCTCTGGTGCGACGGGTGGGTGCGGGCATCGAGGGACCTCTCTCGGGGGACACGGCTGCAGCCGGGGTCGGCGAGCCGCCGTGTGCGTCTGCTCGCGGCGCGAGCGGCTCGGCGGACTGGTTCGCCGCCGCCGGCCGGGGTTCCTGCCCTCGCAGTCCGGGCGAGCTTGCTCGCCCGGGGTCAGAAGCTGCCGCTGCGGGTGAGGATGTAGGACTCGGCGCTGCGGTCGGAGCCGATGGGGCCGACCTCGACGACGAACCCGCCGCCGTCGTCCTGGAAGCACCGGGGGTCCTCCACGGCGAGCTCGCCCGGCGTGCCGTCGGACGACGTGGCGTCCCCGAACGACGTCCCCTCGTCGTCGGTCAGGGTGACGCGCAGCGAGGTGCCCGGCGGGGCGACGATGCGCAGCCGGAACGTGTTGTTGCAGCCGATGTCGCCCGCGTCGTCGATGTCGAGCGGGTAGCGGTCCGCGTCGTCCTCAGGGACGATGTTGGCGGCGATCCGGTCGAGGAGCACCTCGCCGTCCGCTCCGTCCGGGGCGGCCTCGCACCCGTTCTCCGCGATCTCGTCGTAGTCGGCGTGGTCGTCGATGCAGCGCTCACCGTCGGTGTTGGGCGCCGGCAGGCCACCGCAGGGCCGGTACGGCAGGGGCTGGCACTCCGGCACGGTCGTGGTGGTGTTCGAGGCAGCCGGGTCGTCGTCGCTGAGCAGCACGACTGCACCGGTGACCGCCAGCGCCACGGCGGCGCCGGCACCGAGCACGGCGGCGATCCGCTGGCGGCGCGGGAGCAGGAGCAGGACCCGGGTGCCGTCGGCCCCGCCGGCGAGCTCGGCTGCGGTGGGTCGGGCGTCGGGGTCGGGGCGCAGCATCGCCGCGACCATCCGACGCAGTGTCGGCTCGATGGCCTTGTCCACCTTCGGCCGACCCCGGGCCGTGCGCAGCAGGACCGCGTGGTCCTCGCCGGTCCCGTACGGGCTGCGGCCGGTGGCGGCGAAGTGCAGGGTGGCGCCGAGGCTGGCGACGTCGGCGGCCGGCCCGACGTCCTCGCCCCGGGCCTGTTCCGGCGCCAGGTAGCCCGGTGTCCCGAGGACGACCCCGGGGCGGGTCAGCCCGCCGGTGATCTCCCGGGTCCGGGCGACGCCGAAGTC
>SXGQ01898535.1_pt1 | contig 10873 bp, 5 predicted proteins | sample 3178371 | NCBI WGS metagenome assembly SXGQ01 (sample SAMN11356859, study PRJNA531348) | freshwater metagenome | isolation source: freshwater sample F1-20 | place: China: Fuxian Lake, Yuxi | collected 2017-12-25 | reverse complement strand
GGTTGGTATGTTTAATGAATGTAAGTCATTTAATCAACCTTTAGACGCGTGGAATGTAACAAACGTCACAAATATGTACGATATGTTTAACGAATGTAAGTTATTTAATCAGCCTTTAAACACGTGGAATGTATCACAAGTTACAAATATGTCCCACATGTTTATGAAATGTGAGTCATTTAATCAGCCCTTAGACGCGTGGAATGTAACAAACGTCACAAATATGTCCCGCATGTTTATGCAATGTGTGTCATTTAATCAACCTTTAAACACGTGGAATGTAATAAACGTCAGAAATATGAACCTCATGTTTGCTGAATGTGAGTCATTTAATCAGCCATTAGACGCGTGGAATGTATCAAACGTCACAAATATGTACGAAATGTTCAGTGTATGTGAGTCATTTAACCAACCGTTAAACACATGGAATGTGTCACGTGTAGAAAATATGATAGGTATGTTTGCAGACTGTGTGTCATTTAATCAACCCTTAACAAATTGGAATATAAACGCGCAAGCAGATTTTGGAACAATGTTTGAAAACTGTCCAATATCAGAAGAAAACAAACCTACAAGAATACGACAACAACCTCAACCTCTATATATTCCCTTTGCAGGAATTGCTTACCAAGTCCATAATGAATTTAATACCATTAACAAGCAAGAATTACTTTCTCTCTTGTCGGATGTTACGACCGGGGACTTTTCCGCCATGAACAATCCAAATTTTGTGAATTATGTCAAACAACGGCTTCAGGAGGCAATCAACTCGGAATTTACTGCAGAAAAACGCCCACCATTACTTACAGCTTTGAATGCCTTGTATACAAACTTGCAAATGACTGAAACTAGTCAAATATTGACAGCGGAATATCGTAATTTATATGGGAAATCTATGGATTTCATGCTGGAACAACCCTCAGAGGTTGTCAAAGAATATCTGAATGCCTATGTACAAGAATGCGCTATGGCATACGGGACCAACCTGGATGTTACTCAGATGGATCCAAACAACATGAGTTGCGTCAAAGGTCGTTTCGAGAGACTTGTTATGTGCATGAAAACCGCCCTGTTGGTACAATGCATTGAGAACCCTGATGCCTCAACCTGCTTGGCAATTTACAAAACAATCCTGAAGAAAGGTTTTGGTGTAAATATTTCGGATTCCGCTTCCGCGATTGTCGCCCTGGATAAAAACGAGTTGATCCAACAATGGAACTCAGAACATCTGGAGAATGAAGAATACAAAGCTGCAAACCACGTCGAAGATATGACCGAGGACCAACGAAGGGACTTTTTCAGGAACGATTTTATTCAGTTTATGCGTTCCGCCTATGAACAAAACGAGTCTTTGACAGCGGCGATTCAATCCATGATCGAACAGGAGACAAATCAACTGGATGCTGCGGGTGTGTTCCGGAACATGATGTTTGGTGGTCGCGGCAGGGGTCGTAGGAGCAAGGGCAGAAGTAGAAGACATAAAACTCGCAAACACATCAGAAGATGGGCTCGAAATACCAGCAGACGTCGGCGTTATCGTCGCAATTAGGCTAACTCAGGTTTTTTTCAGTAAAACGGCTCGTTTGCCTGTTGGCAAACTCAACCTATTTACTTTTGTTCTCTCTTCAGCCCACAAACAGAAGAAAAACAAAAGTAAATTACACGCGCGCGCACACAACAGCGCCAGTTCACAACATAGAATTAATGAATTGTTCCAAATTCTCTTTGGTAACCGCTGCATCAAACCCAACAATTGTTTTGTCTTTCACAAGTTTGATCGTTGGATACCCTGTGACTTGAAATTGTTCCATGAGAGACACTAACTGAGGTTCTTCGCTGGCATCATCCGAACAATCAACTTCCGTAAACAGAAGTTTGTAACCATTGATAACCTTGCCTTCGTATTCTCCTCGAAAATCTCGCCAATAGGGTTCCGCGTTTTTGCATACAGGACACCATGATGCAGAGAATAAAAGAATTTCTGCTGTGTTATTTGGCTGACCATTACCGCCGCCTGCGCCACTCACCCCGCTAGTATGTTCATTATTGGGAGAATATCCGGATGCATTGTATCCCACCATTTTCAGCACATTGAATCCTAAATATTGCATAATAATTAGTCCAACAGCGACAATAGAGAGAAAAATGGCGGTGTTTGTGACAGTAAACATGCTGCCGCCAGTGGTCGCGACCTCGGCTCCCATGCCCGCACCAACAGCCGCCGGAAGATTTAGTTTTCCATTGGGCAACTGGGAACTCAGTTTGGAACCCAAATCGCCTGCAATAGCGCCACCTAAAAACATAGATTTAGCTCTAGACAGTATTTCCATAATATATTTTAACCCAAAATAAAACAGCAATAGACACGCGGTGATGTGTGTTTACACAGCAGAATCGTAATACAACTGAACAATTTCCACAGTTTTGTCTGTTGTATTTTCTGGTTTCGTCCAATACACAATTTGTTCTTCCAATGAGTGCAGCCGTTGTTCCCACTCTTTCACTTTTGTTTTCTTTATGGTGCAAATTCCTGTCTTATTCACTCCCCAACAGGAGGTTATATTTTTGTCATCTTTACGATAATCATCTGGATTGAAACGAATGAACACCACCGGTCTGTGACCTAAATCCTGAGATAGTTCCATAATACGTTTGTTCTCGCAACTGCAATCATAGTCTGTGTGTTGGTTTTCATCGATTTCGATAACTATCACCTGATATAACAAATCCAACAGCAAATCTGGTCTACGTCTGGAACAACCTCCTGAAATAATTCTGTCAGCTATCCACGGTTGGTCTGGAAATTTGTCTTTTATGTGTTCAACAACTGCATATTCTTTGGTTTTGTAATTGCGAGCAACAGGTTTGTCGGGAAACAAGTGCATAAAACAATGCAAACAATAGCCATCGTATTTTTTATTAGCTTTGGTTAAACACCATTCGCTTTTACAGGTTTTTTCACGAACATTTATCATTAACTCGGACCGATGCTCTGCGCAATAAATTCCTATTGTTTCACCTGGATTGTTAAAATATGGTATTTTTCTGCATTTTAAACACATCTTGTTTTTCACATTTATCATTGATGGAGATGTTCGATGTTCTGCGCAATAAATATCTTGTTTTTCTCCTGGAAAATTAAAAGATGGCAATTTGTTACATTGTAAACAAGTTTTTGCGATAACATTGCACATCGCGCTCAATTTATGATCAGCGCAATAAATTCCTCTTTTTTCACCAATGTAATTAAAATGTGGCGTTTTGTCGCATTCTAAACAAGTTTTGTTAACGATGTCGCACATGTCAATGGCTTTGTGTTTTACGCAATAAATTCCCGCTTTTTGACCAATGTGATTATAAAGTGGGCGTTTATTGCATCCTGGTTCTCTGCATTTTTTTGAAATAACGTTGCACATCGTCAATTCTTTGTGATCACCACAATAAATTCCAACTGATTCGCCTGCGTAATTAAACAGCGCAGTTTTATTGCAATTTGCGCATGGTTTTCTACGCACATTTATCATGTCGGAACTGGCGTGTTCAGCACAATATAAACCACTTGTTTCTCCGGGAACATTGAAATTTGGTATTTTTGTGCATTCTAAACACATTTTATGCATTTGGTTAATCATCAGTGGGTGTTTATGCTCGGCACAATACAATGGTTTTCTTTGTCCTTTGTAATTAAAACTGGGATATTTTTCAAATCCAGGTTCTTCGCAAACGGGTTTGGGCATGTACAATTATGGTAACAATAAACTATCAATTCATTTTTTAAGCCATTGTTAACCTCATAAAATTGAACCCCAATAACTCACCTAAATTCATTCTCATCTAATACCATTATGTCTGAAATTGCGGTCGAATTAGCTACAGAAAAGTTATTCTTTAAAATGGAGTCCATGAGCCCTAAGCAACACGTTTTGGAACGTCCTGGAATGTACATTGGTCCAATTCAAACTGTAGAAGCGATGGATTGGCTGTTGACAGAAGACACGGACAATAAAACTGTTAGCATTCATCATTCATCTTTTCAGTGTAACCATGCCGTTTATAAAATGTTTGACGAAGCTATTGTAAATTGTCGCGATCATTGTGTTCGCATGGCAGATAAACTACGTGATCAAGTTGAAAATTCTCTTCCAGTTACGTATGTTAATGTCGACATTTCGGAAGATGGCACAATTTCAATGATTAATGACGGAAACGCGGTGGATGTTGTGAAAAACGAAAACGGAGATTGGTACCCGGAAATGGCTTTCATGAGGCTGTTAAATTCCACGAATTATGATGACACCAATAAATCCACCGTTGGGGGCGTTAATGGATTAGGGCTTAAATTAGCGCTAATTTGGTCAACGTGGGGCGTGATCGAAACCGTCGATCATATTCGCGGACTAAAATATGTCCAAGAATTTCGCGATAATTTAGACATCATTTGTTTGCCAGTCATAACAAAATGCAAGTCGAAACCTTATACGAAAATAACCTTTCGCCCGGATTACGCACGACTTGGTATTCCAGAAGGATTATCCGCAGACATGTTGGCGTTATTCAAACGACGTGTCTACGATATTGCCGCGGTTACAGACCAAAAGGTCAAAGTTCGCTACAATGACGTACTTGTGCCAATAAAAAACTTTGACCAATATGTTAAATTGTTTGCCGGAACATACACCTATGAATCCGGAGCAGACACAGATCGCTGGGAATATGCCATCGCCATGTCGGAAATCGGCGAATTCGGTCACATTTCGTTTGTCAATGGGATTTATACGGCTAAAGGTGGTAAACACGTTGACTACATTATGAGTCAAATCACCAGCAAACTCGTGCAATATATCGAAGACAAAAAAAAAGTTAAAGTCACTCCTGCGAGCATCAAGGAACAACTCATGCTGTTTCTTCGATGTGATATTGACAAACCAACGTTTGATAGCCAGACCAAAAACTATTTGTCTACACCAGCGGCATTATTCGGCTCTAAATGCACCGTTAGCGACAAATTCGTCGAAAAAATCGCTAAAATGGGTGTCATGTCGACCGCGTGTGAAATCAGCAAGATCAAGGAATTAAAATCCATAAAAAAGCTGGATGGATCCAAGAAACGCCGAATAAACATCCCGAAATTGGACGACGCGAATTTCGCTGGTACAGCAAAATCTGCCCAATGTATTTGCATATTTTGCGAAGGAGATTCAGCCAAAACGGGGCTTATTTCTGGCTTGACAGCAGAAGATAAAGACACCATTGGCATCTTTCCTCTGAAAGGCAAGCTGTTAAATGTCCGCGGAATGTCTCAATCGGATATCGTGACCAACCAGGAAGTATATAACATTATACAAATCCTCGGGCTAGAAATCGGCAAGAAATATCACACAATGGAAGATGTTCATGCAAATCTTCGGTATGGTCGTATAGCTTTTGCGACCGATCAAGATTTAGATGGGAGTCACATTAAAGGTCTCGGCATCAACATGTTCTCAACTTGCTGGGCAGAATTGTGCGCGATTCCGGGGTTTATTACCTACATGAACACCCCTATTCTGAAAGCCACTCGCGGGCAACAAATCCAGACGTTTTACAATGTGAACGAGTACAATGTCTGGAAAAGAGAAAAAACTGCGACAGAACTCGCCAAATGGGCGATTAAATATTACAAAGGTTTGGGTACATCCACGGCGTTAGAGTTCAAAGCCTACATGCGAGAACGTAAATTCATTGGGTTCCAAACAACTCCAACATCTGCGGATAAATTGGACATGGTTTTCAACAAGAAGCGCGCGGATAACCGCAAAGAATGGTTGGATGGGTATGATCGCACAAGTTGCATCAATACATCTCTGCCGATGGTGACCTATGATGAATTCATTGATCAAGAACTTATCCATTTCTCCAAATATGATTGCGAGAGAAACATGGCAAATGCGATTGATGGGTTAAAAACCTCGCAGCGTAAAATCTTGTTTACCGCGTTCAAACGGAATTTGACTTCGGAAATAAAAGTCGCCCAATTCGGCGCGAGTGTCGCGGAAATATCTGCCTATCATCACGGCGAAGCCAGTTTGATGGCGGCGATCGTTGGCATGGCGCAGAATTTCGTGGGCGCAAACAATTTGAATCTTTTGTTCCCTTCTGGACAATTCGGATCTAGGCTGAAAGGTGGCGAAGATTCGTCGTCGGAAAGATACATTTATACCTATTTATCTCGGGTAACTCGGTGTTTGTTTCCGAAGGAAGATGACGATATATTGGAATATGTGAACGACGATGGACACATTGTTGAACCAACGTTTTATATTCCAATCATTCCGCTGATCGCTGTGAATGGTTCTGTGGGAATCGGAACCGGGTTTAGTTCCACCGTGTATTCACATAATTCTCTGCATATTATTGACTATTTGGAACACCGGCTGCGTGGCGGGGGTGACGGCGATGCTGTTGGCGGCACAGAATTCGTCCCGTATTACGAAGGATTCCAGGGAAAAATAACGACATTGATACCAAACGTTCAATACCTCTGCAAAGGAGTATATGAACGAGTCAATGAAAATACTATTCGAGTCACGGAATTGCCCGTGGGATATTGGACAGATGATTTCACAGAACATTTGTCCAAATTACGCGGAGATTCTGTCCCAGCAGCTGTGTTAAACAAAAAGAAACCTGGCGTGGCGGCAAAAAAATCCGCGGCAGCGTCGTCGTCGTCTGCGGCAACCGCCAACACATCTGACCCAATTATCAAAGATTTCAAACCAAATTGCACAGATGACACAATTAATGTTTCCATTCAGTTTGTTGATGGCAAATTGGCGGAATTATTGGCGGCGGCTGATGGCGACGCCGACGCAGCGGAAGGTCACATAAATAAACTCGAAAAAGTCCTCAAATTAACCAAGACCTTTTCCAATAAAAACATGAATTTGTATGATGCGCACGACAAACTGGTGAAATATGCGTCTATCAAAGACATTATTGATGCGTTTTATCCAGTACGATTGAATGCCTATAATCGAAGAAAAGCTCATCAGTTGGCGGTTATGGAGCGAGATTTGGTCATTTACGAAAACAAAGCTCGGTATATCACAGAAATAAACTCAGAAGTCTTGGTGTTGAATCGCAAGAAAACGTCTGAAATTGTTGCATTGTTGGCTTCGCGAGGTTATGCAACTCCTGCAGATAGTAAAACACAAGAACCCGACGTGGAATACGATTATTTGTTAAGTATGCGCATGTCTTCTGTAACCGCAGAAGCTCATGCTGGGTTGATGCGCAAAGCCGAAGAGAAACGCGCAGAACTGGAGAATTTGCGCGCAACACCGGTGGAAACGATTTGGTTCAATGAACTGCAAGTATTGCGCACATCCATCGCTGCTCATCGACAAGATATGGTAGCTTTGCGTGAAGCTGGCGCGGCTGGTGGCACGCTGAAAGTCAGCGCGGTCACGAAAAAACCCAGAAAACCAAAGGCTGCTTCTGCCGCAACAGCGTAGGCTCACTGAGGAAATGTAAGAAATTGAAACTGGTATTTTTTATTTATTCAAATTCACTTTGAATATTTGCAACAATGAATTTGAATATAAACCAAATGATTGCTTGTGGTGCAAATCATACGGCTGTAATAACTGAATACGGGCGAGTTGTTTGTTGGGGAAACAATGACCACTCTCAATGCAAAGTTCCTGCGGATTTAGAAAATGTGGTGTCCGTTTGTTGTGGTGGTTATTTTACGGCTGCGTTAACTGCAGATGGTAAAGTTATTTGTTGGGGTGATTGTTCACATTACATTTCCAAAGATTTTAATTACAAAAATATAAGTTCTGGAGATTGCCACTTGTCTGCAGTAACCACTGAAGGTCGTGTAATTTATTCTGGAAATCAATGTGATGTTCCGCATGATTTAGAAAATGTTGTGTCTGTTTGTTGTGGTGATTATTGCACGGCTGCATTAACTGCAGATGGTAAAGTTATTTGTTGGGGGCATAATGAATTTAATCAATGTGATGTTCCACATGATTTAGAAAATATCTCGGCAATTTGTATTGCCGACACTCAAATTTGCGCTTTGATAGCGGATGGACGAGTTACAAGTTGGGGTAATAATAGACCTGACAACTCAGAACAAGTTTTAATTGACATGCCAAATATAATAAATGCTGTGTTAATTGTTTCTGGGGGTTTTCATTTTGCAGCATTAACGTCAGAAGGTCAAGTTGTTTGTTGGGGGGCACAATGAATTTGATCAATGCAATGTTCCACCAGACTTATCGAATGTAGTCGCAATTAGTTGTGGAACATATCACACAGCTGCGTTAACTTCAGAAGGTTGTCCCAAAAAATTTGAAAAATGTAGTTTCAATTTGCTGTGGATATAATCACACAGCTGCCGTAACAACAGAAGGATGTGTTGTGTGTTGGGGAAATAACCAATATTGGAAATGTGTTGTACCCAAAGGCATAGTTGCGCGTACAGGAATGGTTGTGTTGATGTGAAAACATTCATGCGTTGGTTGTTATGTGTTAATTTATGCCCGCAATTGGGGGCATAGATGAACAAGTTTTTTATTGTATTTCAGTTAAGTGGACGCATGAATTAAAAGACGCCTTCCATTTTCACAATAACGTCGTCTTGTAAACTCACATTAACACGATTTGAATTCATTTCTTGCGTCATCATCAGGTCCACTCCATTATTTTTACAAACACGCAATTCGTAACCTTTTTGTTTCATTATTTCTTTGGCGTTTTCATACGTTTGTCCGACAAGCTCTTGAAAAAGAGGATCGTCCACAGAATAAGACATCATGTGGTTTTTTAACATACCAAAAACCTGCAATATTTACGGCATGTTGTTTTCAGCATGGCTTGTGTCTTTTCCAAGTGATTTCGCCAGATTTAAAATGGTTTCAATCTGAGACTCGTTTGTTGTGGTTGTGTCTGATAACATTTTCAACAAAGTGTTTTGGATTGTAAAGAGATTTTCCGTTTCAGAGGAATAGCAACCCGCGCCGCACGCAAGTGCCATATTTTCCTCCCGGTTGCGTGTAGGTAATGCCACCGGTCCTGTGCGAGATTGATACAATTTTTGCAACTCTTCGGTTTTGGCAATGGAACGTTCTTCAAAGGTTTTCGAAACTAATCCGTAATAACATTGTCCAATTGTGGTTCTGAGAGGAACCCCGAACACATTTTGATGTGGAATGGGCTGTGTGAATCGTTTCTTGCCAAGTCCCAAAGATTTTAGTGCTCGTTTCACGGTGTCCACATCACACGAAACATGTTTTTGAAGGGTTTGGTGCAATTTATCGCACAAAACTCGCTGATTTTCATCTGCGCATTTGCCAGAAGAAATCGTGTATTCTTCCTGCATGTATCTGTGAATTTTGCGCTCTGATCGAGCATACGCACGTTCATCTCCTGCCAAATTGTTGGATTTTTGGATAATAATGGCTGCCGCCTCCAAGAAATCGTTGATGGATTGACTGTCTCGCGACATGTTTGCGTGAGGCTTCATTCCTAAAAACTCCCATTCGCCATCCGAATCGTCCGCAAGTGTGGGCACAGATTCCCGTTTCATTCCAGTTAAAAACTCAGATGTATCCACATATACTGATGTTTGCGACTTTGCTGCAACGGCTGTCACAGATTTCGCAATTCCCGCATGACGAACTTCGTGGAACATGTCCTCCAGTTGTCGAACCAATTTGGAATCACATGTCTGAATTTCAAACAATTTCGCGAAGCCATATTCTGGATGTTCAGACACAACTCGCTTGATAGACACAGAAGGATTCGTCAAACATAATGACACGCGCGCCTCTGTATGATACACAACTAATACAGTCATTTCTGTGCGTTTTCGTTCAGCTTCCAAAGCTTCTGAAATCATTCGGTCGTCTTCTATGGACGAAATATCACTTTGATTGTCCAATCTGTTGCCATAAGGACTGCCATAGACATTGTTCATTCCGGCGAAACGGTTGGCTTTTGTGTTCAAAAATGTGTGATTACCTGTTGTGTAAAAACCCACTGGGTTGGCGGAGGTTGTTCGCTTATCTGTGATTGTGTACGCAGGTTTTGTTGTGTGGACATTCGCAGAAAGTATGTCTGTAAATTCGCTGCCACCTTTACCGCAATCGTTGAATGTTATTTGAACTGGGGTATTCATTGTTGGCTCCAACACAACAGGTATATTTGCAATAGACAATGGAATTTCAACTCCGTAATGGGTCAACCAATCTTTCAAATTGTCACCCGTCGGACGACTGCCTGATGTAAAAGCCCCCGTGGACACAGAAATTCCTGACAACGCTGCCGCAGATTTCAAATCAACTTCGGCTTTGATTGCACATATAACCGAAGGAACATAGCTTGTCACCAAGTTTTCCTTCTGTTGCTGAGTAAAACGGCTGTGTAACACATGATGAAATTTTTCGGCAAATATTGCACGATATGTCGAATTCGTCACAATATCTGTGACATTTGCAGAAGATTGTGTGAATTCGAATTCCAAGTCTGCCATTGTGTGCAGTTCACTCGCAGCTCCTAGCATGGCATGTGAAATAGAGAGAACTGGTGAAAATGTGTCGTCTTCGTGCTGAATAAAAGACACATAAATCGGATCCACTTGGGGTGGTTCGGGTGCTGCAAAGTTCGAAAAACTGGGATCAACTCGGTGTCGGGGTGCAGCGGAGTTTGTAAAATGATCTGAATTGACCCAAAATTCAGGAGATGGTAGTCTAGACAAAAGTTTGGATTGCAATATAGTAAATTTCGAATCATCGGGTGTTGTGTCTGGCAACATATCTGGCGCAATGGTCGCGCTACGCCATTCCAATCCAGATGTTGGAAGCTTGTTATTGGGATCAGTTGT
>SXGQ01464008.1_pt1 | contig 10873 bp, 5 predicted proteins | sample 3178371 | NCBI WGS metagenome assembly SXGQ01 (sample SAMN11356859, study PRJNA531348) | freshwater metagenome | isolation source: freshwater sample F1-20 | place: China: Fuxian Lake, Yuxi | collected 2017-12-25 | reverse complement strand
GTGGCCGACCGCCTCATGGAGCAGGATGCCAGGCCACCCGGGCCCGAGCACCACGTCGAAGGTGCCAGCGGGGGCGTCGACCGCGTCGAGCAGCAGCAGCGCGCGCCGGGCCGCCTCGTCAACCCAGTGCTGCCAGAGGGTCGTGCCTGCGGCATCGGGTGTCACGAAGGCCGAGAAGTCCCAGCGTCCGCCGCCACCAGCCGAGCCGATCTGACGCTGGCCGCGCGCTGCGTCGACCGCGATGCAGGCGACAGAGAGGCGCGCGAGGGGGCGCACATCCTCGATGAGGCGCCCGTCGGCGGTCGCGATGACGACGGTCTTCATCTCGGCCGCGATGGAGGCCTGGACCTGCTTGATGCGGGGGTCGATGGCGCGGGCGCGGGCGTCGATGGCGGACAGCAGCGCGACCTTCTCGTCGAGCGCGCGGGCGAGCGGGTCGTCTGAGACGGCATAGAGCGACGCGCCCGGGGCTCGGGGGGCCAGCGCGACGGAGCGGGCGAGACCCGAGGCGGGGTCGCGGGCGATGGCGCGGGCGGCGCGGGCCGCTTCGTCGAGGCTCTCGGGCGTGATGACGGCCGTGTGGGCGTAGCCAGTTCGCTCGCCCGAGACGGCGCGAACGCCGACGCCCTGATGGATGGAGCGGGAGGCCCGCTTGACGAGGCCCTCGTCAAGGGCGACGCCTTCGCTTGTGACGTGCTCGAAGTAGAGGTCCGCGTCATCGAGCTGGCGGGACTGAAGGGTCTCGAGCGTCCGGACGGTGGTGTCGGCGTCGATCCCGAAGCGTACGAGCGGGGACATGCGGTGTGGTGCTCCGTTGGCTGTTGGGGCTGGGGATGCCGCCGCGATGATTGAACAACATAGACACCTCGTGCCTCAGGGGCAAAGGGATACAGGTCCAAAACGGCTCGCAGCGGCGAAAAACGCGCGGCGGCGGCCTCACCCGCCGGTCAGGTCGGTTCGGACGCGCTGCTGGCGTCGCCTTGCGGAGCCGGTCCCGTGGTCTCCCCGTCGGACGATGCGAGCGCGCCCGCCTCGCCACTCCGGACGAGGGCCAGCCGGAAGAGGACGGGCATGATCAGCTCGTTGAGCGCGACGACCCCGAGGACGAGGACGCCGAGCGCCTCGCCGAAGTCCGGGAAGGTCCGCTCGACGAGCAGCCCGAGGGCGAGGGCGAGCCCGGCCTGCGGCATGAGCCCGACACCGCACCAACGCCGTACGACGTCGGGCGCGCCGGCGATGCGGGCTGCGAGATCGTTGCCGACCCAGAAACCGAACGCGCGGACCGCCACGATGGCGAGCGCCGGGACACCGACGACGAGCAGCGCGTCGAGCTGGACCTTGGCGCCCGCGAGCGCAAAGAAGGTCACATAGACAGGCAGGGATGACGCCTCGATGGCGTGATGGAGGCGATCCCCCACGGTGGTCGCGTTGCGGATCAGCATGCCCGCCGAGAGCGCGACGAGCAGCGGGTCGAAGTGCAGCCGCTGACCCACCTCGGCCGTGACGAAGGCGACCGCGATGACGAAGAGGCCGCTGCCGCCAGTGCCGACACGCCGCAGATACAGAGCGAGGAGGCCACCGATGACAAGTCCGGCGACACCCGAGCCGATGAACTCCCAGGCGAGGGACAGCGCAGCCTCGACCGCGTCGCCGCCGTCGCCGAGGACCGAGCGGGCGACCGTCGTCGCGATGGCAAAGAGCGAGATGACGACGAGGTCGGCGAGGACGACGACCGCCATCACGGTGCGCATGAGCGGACCATCAGCCTGCGTCTCGTCCCGCAGCGCGACGACCACGGCGGGGCTCTGGGCGACGGTCGCGACGCCAACGACGGCCGAGACGGCGAGCAGCTCGGCTGGGCTGAAGGCGACGGCGAACGGCATGGTGGGGAGCAGGAGCCAGGCGGTCGCCGCGAGGAGAATCGTCGTGCCAATGACGCCCACGAGCGTAATCCACGTAATGCTCTTCATGAGCGGGCGAATCGACGGCAGGTGCATCTCGAGGCCGGCCGTGAGCGCGATGAGTGAGATCGCGACCCCGTTGAAGACCTTGAGGCTGGTCAGCATGTCCTTCGAGACGAGGGCGAGGACCTGAGGCCCGACGAGGATGCCGGCCGCGAGGTACCCGGTGAGCTTGGGCAGGCCGAAGCGCTTGAAGATCTGACCCGAGAGGAGGCCCGAAAGAATGAGAAACCCGCACGCGAGCGCGGTCGCGGCCGGACGGGAGCCAAGTGACTCGTCTGGGACGAAGCTGCGCGTCGCGTGCATCAGTCCGGCGAACAGCACGAGCAGGATGAGCTTGAGCCCCATCTCAGGCCTCCTCTGGCGAGGGGCGCGGGTCCTCGGGCGGGTCGACCTGCGCGGGCTGCGCCGAGGCGTGGAGGAGAGGATCCTCGGCAGGCGCCTCGATGAGGTCGGCCAGGACCACCAGGCCGGCAGGCTCGGTGCCGAGCGGCTCGGGCAGCGCTCCGGGCGGGTCGGGGAAGATGCGGCGGGCGATCGGGCCCGCGAAATGGACCACGAGCTCGTTGACGATGGCACCACCGAGGACCGCCGTCACGAGCCACGGGAGCGTCGGGCTCGAGTAGAGGTCCTGCGCGGTGATGACGATGGCGATGGACAGCGCGCCCATCGGGGCGGCGGCGAGGTGGCGCAGCTCGATGGCCGAGAGGGCCGAGCGGTGGTGCAGCGCGAAGAGGCGCAGACCGAGCGTACGGCCTCCGAGACGCACGAACACGAAGAGCGCCATCAGGACCCAGCCGTAGGCGTCATCGATCGGCCAGAGGGCTCCCGCGATGGTGAGGAAGACGAGGTACACCGGTCGCTCGAGGCGGGCGATGGCGGTGCGGACGCGCTCGCGCCATACGCCAGGCAGGTTCATCAAGACGGTGCCGGCGATGAAACAGACGACGACCGGGCTCAGGCGGAGGTAGCTTGCGAGGCCGGCCGTGAAGCTGATGGACCCGAGCATCACGACGAGCGTTTCGACGGGCCCCGCGATGGCCCCGAGCGCGAGCCAGGTGAGCCCGCCGAGGGCGGCCCCGATACCAAGCGTCGTGAAGACCCACCCGAGGCTCGGCAAGTGCCAGCCGACGAGGGCGTCGGCCGGCCTGAAGAAGGCTGCGAGCGCGATGAGGGCGACGAAGGCCGTCAGCTCCTCGAGTTGGACGATGTGACGCATGCGGGCGACTGCGGAGTCGGAGCCGCCACGCGCGGTGACGAGGACCGAGAGCGAGCGCGAGGTCATGGCGCCCGCGGTCGCGAGGATGAACGCGTCCCGGAGGAACGGGAGGAGGCCGCGCTGTTCGTGGTCGGCGAGGTAGAGCAGGAGGCTCGCCGAGCCGACCATGAGCACGAACGGGATGAAGGTCGTGAGGACGAAGGCCTCCGTGACAGGCCCGAGCGACGGGTCGGGGCGGCTGGGTGCGAAGCGGATGCCGATGGCGAAGCCGATCCAGCCGAGGCCAAGGGGGAGGAGCGGCGCGATGGCGTCCATGACCGGCGGGGACAGGATGGCGACGTCGGGGCGCGCGGCGATGACGCCGAAGATGACGAAGGGGAAGCCCGCCGTGACGAGCTGGGCCACACCAATGCGGCGCTCGAGGCGCTGCACCGCCGGGTGCCCGCCGAGGAAGGCGAGGCCGAGCAGGACGAGGAGGCCCAGGATGGCCCTGATGGCCTCCCAGGTCGTCAGCGCCGCGGGCGGGTCAGGCTGGGGCGCGGGCTTCGCGGGCTGCACCAGCTCGAAGAGACCGGGGACCTGGGGCGCGTCCGCGCGGAGGTCGGGCTGGATGACCCAAGCCCGTGGACGGAGGTCGCGGCACGGTGAGAAGCGGGTGCCGGCTGAGATGCAGGCGTCAACGGGTGGCGGCGGGACGATGGGCCTGAGCTGTCGCGGCGGGGCGTCAGGGTCGAGCGCTGCGGGCGGCAGCACCGGCTTGGACGGCGCTGGCGGGATGGGCTCGAGCGCCTCGGGGGCCGGCCTTGGAGAGCCCACCGGGGCCTCGGGCGGCGGCGCGGCCACGCTGGGCGCGGAGAGGCCGAACGCAAGACAAAGCGCGAGGAGTCCCGCCACGGGGACTCGGCTGACGCGGCGCGCGGCGCGCGGGAACGGCTCGGGGTGTCTCATCGCCACCGCGCACCATAGGGGATGACGCGACCGGTGACCAGCTCGAACACAGGGCACGCCTGGGTCAGCGCGGGACCGCCTCAGCGGCGGCGGTCAGCGAGCTGACGCGCAAGCAGGAACGCCATCTCGAGGCTCTGCGCATAGTTGAGGCGCGGGTCACAGCCGGTCTCGTAGCAACGCGCGAGGTCGGCCTCCGACAACTTTTGAGGACCTCCAACGCACTCCGTGACGTCATCTCCGGTCAGTTCGAAATGGACGCCGCCGAGGCGACTGCCGCAGGCCGCGTGGACCGCGAAGGTCTCCCGCAGCTCGGCAAGGACGCTGTCGAAGTGGCGCGTCTTCAGACCCGAGGCGGTCTTGACGGTATTTCCGTGCATCGGATCGCAGGACCACAGCACGTTGGCGCGACCCGAGGCCCGCACCGCGTCGACAAGCGCGGGCAGGCGCGACCGTACGCCGCCGTCTGCGCCAAGGCGCGTGATGAGCGTGACGCGACCTGGCCTGTCGGCGGGCTCGAGGGCTGCGAGCAGCGCCACGAGCGCCTCTGGGGACATCGACGGCCCGACCTTGACGCCGATCGGGTTGGCGATCCCCCGGAAGTACTCGACATGCGCACCCTCGAGCTGGCGCGTCCGGTCGCCGATCCAGAGCGTGTGGGCGCCGAGGTTGAACCAGGCGTCACCCACGCGCGCCGTCTGCGCCTCCTCCCAGGGGAGCAGCAGCCCCTCGTGCGAGGTGAAGAGATCGACCGTCTGCAGGCTTGGCGCCCGGACGCCCGTCGACTCGATGAAATCGACCGCGTCGAGGATGCGCGCGACGACCTCCTCGTACTCGGCCCGCTGACCGAGATCCTGCACGAAGCCCAGTTCCCAGTGGTGCGGATGATGAAGATCCGCGAACCCGCCGTCGAGCAGGGCGCGGGCGTAGTTGAGCGTCGCGGACGCGAGCAGTGAGGCCTCGACGAGGCGGGCGGGGTCTGGCTCGCGAGCCTCCCGGGGCGGAGCCGCGCCGTGGACGTGGTCGCCGCGAGAGCTCGGCAGTTCGACGCCGTCGATGACCTCGGTGTCGGCGGAGCGCGGCTTGGCATACTGGCCAGCCATCCGTGCGACCCGGACGATGGGGACGCGCCCGCCCCAGGTCATGACGAGGCTCATCTGCATGACAATCTTGAGCTTCGCCTCGATTCGCCCGCGCTCGCAGTCCTCGAACCGCTCGGCACAGTCCCCGCCTTGCAGCAGGAAGCCCTCACCTCGGGCGGCCCGAGCCAGCTGCTCTCGGAGGGCCAGCACCTCACCAGGCGCGACCCGCGGCGGCAGCTCGGCGACCCGCCCGAGCGCCCGAGCGACGGCGGCGGGGTCCTGGTACGTCGGCTGCTGAACGACCGGGAAGGCGCGCCACGAGGCGGGAGCCCACGGGAGGCGGCTGTCGGAGGTGGGGCTCATCGGCGGGCAGCCTCGACCCGCCGGGCGCGCTCGGCGTCAAGCCTCGACTGCAGCAGCGCGCGCGTCAGCTCGGGCAGGACGCGGCCCGTGCCGGTCTCGTGGCTGTGCTCCTGCGCGCCGCCACGCGGACCGAACGCTGGCGCGGGACCGCCGCGGGCTCCGACCGCATGCCCATGGTGCGCCCCGCCGTGATGGGGGTGCGCGTGACCGGGCCGGTCATGGTGGTGATGCCTCCGAGCCGCCTTGGCCGGGCCCGCTGCGGGGTTTCTTGACGCAGTGTCAGCTTTTGCAGCGGCCAGGCCCGGGGGCGTCCAGACCCCGTCGCCGTCGGCGTCGACATCGATCGGGTTCGTGACAGCGTAGGGGTCGGCCCAAGGCGTCACCCACGAGAGACCGCCGCTGCCAGCGACCTCGAGGACGTACCATGAGTCGCGCTGCGGACGCACCGCGAACTCCCCCTGCCAGCGCACGCCAGCCCGCAGCCCCGCGGGGCGCTCCGACGCGTTCCATGCGGCGATGTCCACCTCGGCGGCCACGACGACGCCGCGCTCGAGCAGGCGCACCGTGTCGACCCGCATCCAGCTCGGCGCCTCGACCACGCCCGCGAGGCGGACCTCGCCGCCCTCCGCAGGTCGCGCGAGGCCACCCATGCCGACAGGCGGGCTGCCCGGCGAGGTCGCCGAGAAACGGAGGAACGGGCCGCACGAGACGAACGCCGCGCGCCCAGCGAGCGGCGCGACGATCGCGAGGTCGGAGGCCGCCACGGCTTCGCGCGAGACCGCGATCCAGGTTCGCGGGTGTCCGAGCCCAGCCCCCTCGGAGTGGCTATCAGAGCCGCCCGCGACGGTCTTGCGGACGCCCCGGTCATAGAGCGCGACCCAGTCCATCCAGGTCTTGCGGTTGTCATCCCCCGCGCACCCCTCGTTGAACACCTCGAGGACATCCCAGTCTTCAGTCCAGCGCGAAGGCTCGGCGACGCGATAGGCCTCGCCGTCGACGACGTCGGTGTCGAGACCCGCCGCGTTGAACCAGGCCATCGCCGTCCCCTCGATGCGCGGGTGGTTCACCTGCACGATGAGGTCCTCCGGGCGCTGCGCGCGCATCGCGTCGAACAGCTCGGTGCCCGGGCGCCCGTGCTCGAAGACCGCGCCGAAGGCCGGAGCGTCCTGCTGAAACGACAACGGATACGCATTGAAGTGACCATACTGGGTTGTCGAGACTTCCTGACCCGGGATGGGCGTGACCCACGCGTCGACCCCGGCCTCGGCCCGCGCCGGAGCGAGCGGCCCGACGTTCGTGTGCTCGGTGAAGACTGGCAACGCCACGTCGTTGGCCGCCGCCTGGAGCAGTCGCGTCGGGTACGGCACGTCGGCGTCGGGGCTCCAGAAGCTGTGCAAGTGCAAGTCCGCCGCGCTCCAGCCGCTGTCGTCCACCGCACGCACGAGCTCGAAGGACAGCGTCTCGGTGAGGCCGGGCGAAACGGTCACCCGTTGGCTGTCGATTTCATATCCGTAGCCGCGACTTGCGACCGCGAGATAGGTCCCTGGCAGCAGATGGAGGGTCGCCTCGGGGTCGACCACGAACGCCACCGCGCTGCGCTCGCGACCCCAGTCGGGCTCATAGCGCGTCGCGGGGGGGCCGAAGGGGGACGGGGTGTCGCCCTCGCGGAAGAGCTGAACCTGCGACGGGATGAAGGCCCCCTCCCCGTCCCGGACCCGCAGCCGGACCTCGCCGAGCGACGGCAGCACAAGGGTTGGTGCTGGCAGCGGCGCGCCAGCCGCCGGGTCTCCGGCCACGGGCGCGCCGAACGCCTCGACCTCCATGGGCGCCGAAGCCCCACGTCCGGGCGCGAAGGCCTGCAGCGTCCAGCGTCCGGGCGGCAGCGCCAGCGTCACCGCGCCATCGGGTCCGACCGGGTCGATGGCCCCGATGAAGCCATCCCGCGACGCGACGACCCGCGTCCGACCTGCGGAGTTCGACGGCGGCAGCTCGCCCTCGCCCCACCCCGCCTCACCCTCGACGGTCACGCGCACCTCGCCAGTCGCGTCACCACCCCCGAGGCCGCGGGCTAGCCGCTCGATCGGGCTCGAGCCGCCCGGGGCGACCGCGAGCGCGAGGCGGAAGGTGCGCGAGCCGCGGGGCGGGATGACGGCCTCGGGCAGCGTCGAGAGCTGCACGCTCGTGACCTGGACCAGCGTCCGCGGGCGGTCTGCGACATCCCGCGGGATGAGGGCGTACGAGCGCGTCATCCCGACCGCACCGAGCCATGGCTGCGGGTCACCCGAAGGTGCGTCGAGCCCCGCCCCGCGGGTGTAGAGCGGCGCCCCGTCGCCCATGTTGGCGGCAATCAGCGGGAACTCGAGGTAGGCCTCGGTGTCGGCCCGGTTCTCGAGCCTGATGTCGACCGCGAGCGCGTCCGCGTCGGGCGTCAGAGTATACGTGTAAGTCACGTCAAGGTCGACCGCCGAGGCGGCGAAGAGGTCGCCCACGACCGACTCGAGCCAGGCGTAAGGGCCGAGGCGGCCACGGACCACCACCTCGGCGCGGCCGTCGCAACCATCGGCCGTGACGGCGACGGAGTTCGGCTCGAAGACCTTGAAGTTCCAGATGAACCAGAGCTCACCGAGGCGATCCTCGCCGCCATTAGCGAGGTCCGCGTCGACGACCGTGCCGCCGTGCTGCCGATAGCCGCCCGCGCGACGCAGGCCCTCGATGACGAAGGCCACGCGACTGTTCGCGATCTTGATGTCTCCGATGATGCCCTCGGCCTTCGGACCACCGATGAGACCCGCCCGCGAGGCGATGACGCCCGCACCGACCGCATTCGGCGCGACGGGGGCCGCCGGGTCCCACGGAACGCACGTCGGGGTCGTGTCGGCGGGCGAATCGAGGTCGGGGGCGACATCGACGAGCGGGGGCGCGTCGAGGGTGGCTGACGGGGTGTCACCACAGCCGGTCGCGAGGACGGCCGACATGGTGACGAGGGACGCGAGGGTCGGAACGCAGCGGTTCAGAGGCTTCAAGACGGCTCTCCAGGCGCTTTATCCATCCATCTGAAGGGACGGATGAAGCGCGTCATGGGGTGGTTTCCGGGCGGACGCGATCCGCGTTGCGGGCAGCCCCGCGCAGACGTCGGGCGCGGTCGACGGGACGCCAGTCGTCGAGCGCGGTCACTGGGTGCACCGGATCGTGCAGGTCGAGGTCCCGGATGACGTCGAAGTCGGTGACGCCGCGGGTGCGGGCATAGACGGTGAGCCGGTTCTCGGCCGCGAAGAAGAGGCGGAACGGGAAGAAGCTCTTGACGACGCAGATGTCCGCCTTCAGCGGCTCAAGGCCGAGGTCACGGTAGAAGGCGGGCTTCATCACGATCGGCGGGACCTCGGTCAAGGCGAGCTGGACGTGACCGAGATCGAGCACCACGACCCGCCCGAAGCCCTGCAGCGTCCGCTTGGCCCGCAGCGTGCCCGAGACCGCGAGCGGCCGGTTCAGCGCGGGGTGCACGCGCCCACCGACGGTGCGGACGACAGACGCGCCGATCGGTTGCTCCCAGAGCTCGGCGACGGCCACGTCATCCCGCATCGGCGCATAGGACAGGAGGTCGGGCGCGTGCGTCAGCAGGGCCTCGACAAGGCGCGGGTTCTCGCCCGGGGCCCCTGCCCCGACGACGTCCGACACATCCGACACGCAGGCCGTCCCGATGCGGCGCCGGATACGCGCACTGCGCACGGTCGCGATAGCCTCCTCGGCCCCTGGCGCCTCGGGGACCGGTGTCAGGCGCATCTCCCACGCGAGATCGGCGAGCTCGTCGGCGAGCCGCTCTGCGAGCGCCTGATCGCCATCGGTGACGACATGGACACCCCAGCCGAGCTCGGGGTGGTCGTTCCAGACGTGGCAGGTGAAGAAGCTGCAATCGAGGACGCCCGGCTGCTTCTCGAGGGCCTTCATGCGGGCGAACACCGCCCGCGTCGGCGGCAGGAAGTCGAGCGTGTAGCCGCCTCCGAGGACGATCGGCAGGCTGCGCCAGGCGGCGGTCGGACGGATCCGCCCCGTCAGGGCGCCCGTCAGCAGCCGCCCCGCCCGGCGCCCGGTCGCGGCGTGGTCGCGGTGCGGGTTCGTGCGATAGGCGCACAGCACGTCCGTCAAGGCCTCCATCTCGGCCGTCAGCGCGGCGTGGAGGTCGAGCGTCACCGCAATGAGCGGGCGCGGGCGACCGGACACGGCGGCGCGCGCGTCGAGCTGGTCGCGGACAGCGCGGACGAGGTCCCCGTCGGGGTCCTTCCGCCCGACCGCACCCATCGCCCCATGCAGGCAGAGAAACACCGCATCGACCGGACCCGCCGCGTCGAGGCGAGCGAGCAGCGTGTCGCGCAGCGTCGCGAAGCAGGCCTCGGACAGCGGCCCACCCGGGATGACCCACGCCGACAGCAGCGGGATCGCGATGGCTTCTGGCCCGTGCTCGGCGAGGGCCTCGCGAAAGCCCGACAGCTCCGCGCGCCCGAGGAAGCCTGGCGCCTCGTATCCCCATGGGCTCGTTCGCCAGTGGAGTTCGGCCCCCTCGTACCAGTGGATGCGCCGGAAGTCGTCGATCTCGGTCAGGAGTGGCGACAGCGCGTTCGTCTCCTGGGAGACGCGGGCGTAGGCGATGCGGAGCTTGCGGGACATGGTGGCGTGACCTGGTGCGAGGATTGGCGCGATGCTTTTCGTGCCACTCAGGCGCTGTGAATGATGATTCATCCGGGAGCTGCGGCGGCTCAGCGCCTCCGGAAGAGCCCGCGGGCGCGCTGGCGGACCGTGTCGCCGAACCCCCGTACGCGCTCGATGGCGCCGAAGATCTCGTCGCCGTAGCGCTCGGCGAAGCGCTGCACAGCCCCCCCGTCACGACGCTCGGCGAGCGGCTTCTCGCCGCCGTCTGCGGCGTACATCTGCTCCATGACCTTCAGGACCTCGCGCTCGACGAGGCCCTTGACCGGGATCTTCGCCATCATGCCGTACACGGCGGCCTCGCCCTCCTTGCGCAGCTGCGGGTTCACGCGGACGGTCGCCACGGCCTCGCGCAGGTCAGCGAGGTATTGCGGCACGACGGGCAGGTTCACGGCGTTGGTCGTCAGGTGAACGCTCGGCGGCTTCTGCTGCCGGTCCATCGGCCAGCCGCGCGCCTGCATGAGGTCCGCGACGGCGTAGACGTCGATCGCCGGATCGGCCGAGGCCCAGGTCACGACGGTCGTGTCGGGACGGCCGAGGAGTCGCAACCCGGGGATGTCCGCGATGCCCGCCCGCAGGGCCTCGGCCGCCTCGAGCGCACC
>SXGQ01358750.1_pt1 | contig 10873 bp, 9 predicted proteins | sample 3178371 | NCBI WGS metagenome assembly SXGQ01 (sample SAMN11356859, study PRJNA531348) | freshwater metagenome | isolation source: freshwater sample F1-20 | place: China: Fuxian Lake, Yuxi | collected 2017-12-25 | reverse complement strand
TCGCAACCATTCGCGCCATGGCTGTGCTGCTGCCATTGCAGTAAGAGGCGTGCAATAGTCAAAAACAAGAACGCGCCCATTTTCGATATTTTGTAAAATGCCTCTTAACCATTCCTGTGCTTCTCTTTGCACCGGAACACGCGCGCCATGTTTGGCAAAAGCTGGCAAAAAAGGTGACGGCTCGCTGAGCGGTTGCAAAATCTCTACTAATTGATCACCATTCAATCCAACCCAAGATTCACGCCACTCTTTGTCGAACACACACAGATCAAAAGCAAGATTGTCGAGAAGTTCATTGGCAATCACCACTCCTGTGAACTTTCCTTCGGGTATTTCAGCAAGAGAAATAACCCCAGAAGGATGTTTAGCTCTTTGTTGCTCGGAAATTTCTACAGCAACATAGGTCCACACCTTGCTGCATTCTGGTTGTGCAGCGATGAGCCCACGAGCCAAGGTGCCAGGCCCTGCCCCTACTTCCATCACAGTGAAAGATTCTGGAGAACCCATCTCCTTCCACCACGCATCAAGGGCTCGTGCAAGCACGGTGGCGAAAAGCGGCCCGACTTCTGGTGAAGTAATGAAGTCTCCACGCCGCCCTGCTTCACCACGGCGCGCATAAAAACCGTCGTCACCGTAAAGCGCAATGTTCATGAACTCGCGAAAAGGAATTGCTCCACCCGCTGCGCGAATGACGTCGTGAAGTGAACTAGCCACCAAAGGCACTTGAGAACACTGCGATATCACCGAAGTGCAATGCCACGCCAGGCAAGATTCCGAGAGCAAGTGTTGCTAAACCAGTGATACCCAGTGCCAATTTGAGTGGCGCTGGTGTAGCTATTGCCGAAGTATCGCCGTCTGGAACAGGACGCATCCACATTTCACGCATCACATTTCCGTAGTAGCCAAAGGCAATAACAGAGTTCACTGCACCAATAACAGCAAGTACATAACCCCAAGTGGTGCCGGCTTCTAGTACTGCTTGAAATGCCGAGAACTTACCAATCCATCCACCAAGTGGTGGGATTCCGGCAAGCGACGCAAGGAAGATTGTTGCCAGTGCACCTAGGCCAGGTGCGTAGCTAAAGAGCCCACCGAACGATGACAATTCGCCGCTGCGGGTCTTGCGACTCACTGCCAAAATAATGCCGAACATTCCGAGGTTTGTTGCTGCGTACACAATGAGATAGGTGACGACGGAACGCAGTACTGCAGCGCTGGAGTTTCCTTCTGCAGCAACAGCAAGTGGCATCAAAATGAACCCACCTTGTGCAATTGACGAATACGCCAACATACGCACAATGTTTGTTTGGCGCAGCGCCATCACGTTGCCCACAGTCATGGTGAGAGCGGCAAGAATCCAAATGAGCGGTTGCCATACATCTGCTGCTCCTGGAACAGCTACGTAAAGCACCGTCACGAGGGCAACGAACCCCGCGGCTTTCGAGGCAACAGATAAGAAGGCAGTGACTGGAGTCGGTGCACCTTCATAGGTATCGGGGGCCCAAGTGTGAAAGGGAACCGCAGATACTTTGAAGGCAAAACCCACCACAACAAATACCACTGCAAGAACTCGAATTGCTGTGAGATCTCCGCTAATTTCCGATGCAAGATCAGACAACAAGGTGGAGTTTGCGACTCCGTAGAGCAGAGACATGCCATAAAGCATCACAGCTGAAGCAAACACGCCTAAGAGAAAATACTTCACACCTGCTTCGTTGCTCTTTGCATCGCGCTTACGCCATGCAGCAAGCATGTAGGCAGGAATAGAAAGGAATTCAAGAGCGACGAAAATAGAGATGAGGTCGCGGCTCGAGGTCATCATCATCATGCCCAAAATGCTCGACAACATGAGCACCCAATACTCACCTTGGTAATAGTCGCCCTCTTCAATATGCGTTGTCGACAACAGCACAATGACATAGGCACTCAGTAAAAAGAGGCCCTTCAGAACAAGGCTGAAGTCGTCGATGGCGTAGCGACCATCAAACAACGAGCGCGGGCCCTCGTCACTTAATGCAAGCGTCAGAACAGGGATGAACGCACCGAGCAATGTAAAGCCTGCAACTGTTGACAACAGCCACTTACTGCGATCGGCAATGAAGAGATCGGCAAGTAAGACAACACAAATTCCGGCAGCAACAATGATTTCAGGCGCAATGGCGTGATAATCGATTGTTGGTGCAACCCAGTCTGCTGCAGCAAAGAGCGTGGAGAGCACTTCGTTAGCCTCCGATTTGAGTAACGATTGCGGCAACTGCCGGGTCGATGAGTTTGAACAGCAAGTTCGGCATCACACCGAAAAGAACAATGCCGATGAGCAACGGTGTCCAGGCCACCCATTCGTAAATTGTTACGTCATGAATGTCGCTGTGATGTGCATCGTCGTGATCGGAGTGATCATCGTGTCCATGCGAATCTGATGTGGATCCGCCAAATTCAGCCGTTGGCTCACCAAAAGCTGTGCGCTGGAAGAGCCACAGCAAGTAGGCGGCCGCAAGAACGGTACCCATTGCAGCAATGACCATATAGATGCGGAACGTTGTCTCTGAGAGACCTTCCATTGGGCTGTAGGCCGACAAAATGGCGGGGAACTCTCCCCAGAATCCTGCGAGTCCGGGTAAACCGAGTGATGCCATGACACAGAAGCCAAGAATCCAGGCAAGGTGCGGCACTTGCTTCAACATTCCACTGAGTCGAGCAATTTCCAAGGTGTGATAACGCTCTTTCACACTTCCAGCAACGAAGAACAACATGCCGGTGATAAGACCATGAGCAACCATGCCAAACACTGCCGCGTTCATACCAAATGAGGTGAGCGTTGAAATACCCAGCATCACGAAGCCCATATGAGCTACCGATGAAAATGCAATCAGTCGTTTCATGTCGGTTTGCGCCAAACAACCCAGTGCACCGTAAATGATTCCGATGACTGAAAGAAGACCAATATACGGAGCCCACTCAACTGCCGCATCGGGCAACATCGGAATGGCAATGCGGATGAAGCCGTAAGTTCCGAGCTTCAAAAGTACTGCAGCCAAAATAACTGAGCCCTGAGTTGGAGCTTGGGTGTGCGCATCGGGCAACCACGTATGGAAGGGGAACATCGGAACTTTGACGGCAAAACCAATGAACATTCCCGCAAAAATCCACACCTGAGTGTTCTTGGCAATCGCACCGCCATTTTCGACAAGGTAGGGAATGGCGAAACTTTCTGCTCCGGTTTTGAAGAACAATGCAAGGAACGCAACCAGCATCAATGCCGAGCCAAACATCGTGTACAAAAAGAACTTGAGAGATGCGTATTGGCGGTTTTCGCCACCCCACACACCAATCATGAAGTACATCGGCAAGAGAACAAGTTCAAAGAAGACAAAGAACAAAATAAGATCTTGCGAAATAAACGTACCGGCCATACCTGTTTGCAAAACGAGCATCAGCATGAGGAATGCTTTTGGATTCCCTGGTGAGGGAATGTGGTCCCAGCTGTAGATCATGACGAGCACGGTGATGACCATCGACAAGATATACAACGGCAAGCTGATGCCATCAATGCCGATGTAATACGTGCTTTTAATGACAGAGATCCAATTTGTTTGTGCAACAAATTGCATTTCTCCAGCGCGGTCGTAGTTGAACAACGTGAGGGTGTACACACCAACGCCAAGCGTTGCTAGTGCAGTGATCAGTGCAACGGCCTTCTGTAGTTGCTCTTCCGCTTTAGGGATGAACAACATCACCAGCACACCGGCCAGTGGTAAGAAGGTGCCGACGCTTAGCACCCAGTTGTGGTCACGGAGTATGTCCATGCCGTATAGCTCCTCAATTGTTGATGTTGTTTACGTATTAAAACTCAGGTATTCACAATGATGAGTACGAGTCCAGCTACTGCTGCAGCAGCAAATAACAAGGCCCCGTACTGACTTACTTTTCCGGACTGCACCGGACGTAATGCATTTCCAGTTCCGCGCGCGACTGCGCCAGAACCATTTACTGCTCCGTCAACCACACGCTGGTCGACATTACGATAAACCCAACCTGCAACGCGCCGCGTTACAAGACCAGCACTATTGACGATGCCGTCGAGAATGTTTTGGTTCACCCAATAAGCGGCTTTTGCTATGGGGTGTGCAATGCCATGCACAATCACTTTTTCATAGAGGTGATCGAGGTAGTACTTGTTCACCAAGAAGCGGTACCCCAGCGCGAGCACCTTATTACGGCTTGTGAGCCCAACAAAGAGACCAGATTTTTTGGTATACATCTGCACACTGATGAGCCAGCTGATGAGCATTCCCATGAGAACAATGAACACCGACATTGCTCCCTTCGCCCATTTGAAAGGAGCGTGCTGTAGTTGCGGTGCGTAACAGATTCCTTTTTCGGGAGTACTGGTTCCACACACTGAATCTTTGTGGGCGCTTTCTTCAGCGGCAATTGCTGAGGAAGCACCGCGGGTTTCGCCCACAGATGCATGAGCCATGTCTTCCACAACAACTGAGCTTGGCTCTACCCACTTCGCCATGCGCTCCCAGCTCTTGCCAAATGGTGTTGCGTTAAAGAGACCGGCACTCAAAGCAAGGGTGGCAAGAATCATGAGCGGGACGGTAATGAGTAAATTACTTTCGTGTGGCCCGTGGCTTGCATGTGCATCGTGAGCATCGTGCGTGTCATGTGTTGCATGAGTGTCGCCATGGTCATCGTGTGATTCGCCAGCAGAAGCTCCGCGCGGTTCACCAAAAAAGGTGAGGTACGTTGCACGAGTCATATACGCAGCGGTCAGGAAAGCACCAACGAGCCCAACAACCATAAATACCGTGTAGCCGTTGTGTCCGACGTTGTCGATGATTTCATCTTTGGAAAAGAATCCGGCAAAAGGGAACACGCCACATAGCGCCAGGGTGGATATGACCCATGTTGTGAACGTAATAGGCATGAACTTGCGCAATCCACCCATATCTTTTTTCATTTCAAAGGAGTGATGCGATGCGCTATGGCTAATTGAGCCTGCGGCCAAGAAGAGACATGCTTTGAAAAATGCGTGGGTGAAAATATGGAATACCGCGGGCAACCATGCACCTGCGCCAAGACCCATCATCATGTAACCCAGTTGGCTCACTGTGGAATACGCCAACACCTTTTTAATATCGGTTTGCACAAATGCAAGTGCGGCCGCCACAACGATGGTGATTCCGCCAATCACCGTAATGAGGTTGACTCCACTACCGAGAATATTCATTCCCTCAAAGAACACGGGGTACAAACGGCCAACGAGGAAGACGCCAGCTACCACCATGGTGGATGAATGCAAAAGCGAACTGACAGGTGTTGGCCCTGCCATTGCATCGGGCAACCATGTGTGGAGTGGGAACTGACCACTCTTACCAATACAAGCGATGAAGAGCGCAACTGCACCAACGGTGATTGCGGCATGGCTTGGGTCGCCTGTTAATGCCCATGCAGAAAGTCCACGAATACTGAACCCTGACACTCCCAAGTTTTCCTGTGTCCACGAGTTGGCACTGAAGAACAAAACGCTGGTGCCCACCAAAAGGCCAATGTCTCCGGTGCGTGTGGTGAAGAAGGCTTTGAGTGCTGCTCGACTATTTGCCCCTTCTTCCCACCAGTGCCCAATCAACATGAACGAGCAAAGACCCATGATTTCCCAACCCAAAATGAGTTGAATCATGTTTTCTGCAACCACCATGTTCAACATTCCTGCCGAGAACAAAGTAAGAGAGGCAAAGAAATGTGTGTACCTGCGGTCTCCGCGCAAATACTCAAGTGAATAGATCTGCACTAAAGAAGAGATGAAAGCAACCACTACCAAGATGGTGAGTGAGAGACCATCGATGTGTTGGCCAATACCAAATTCGAATCCACCGCTATCCCACCAAGTCCAAGAACGAATAACGGGCTCAACGTACTGCTCTTTGGCTGCACCATTAACGCGACTGATCCATTGCAAAGCCGCGCCAACTGAGAAGACAAGCGAAGCAAGCATGGAGAGGACGCCGAGCTCACTGCCTTTCATTGGCAACTTCTTGCCAAAGAAAATAATGAGGGCAAAAGCCACTGCCGGAATAATAGGAATAATGAAGGCGTGTTCTAAGAACCAGCCTGACGACAAGGCTTTGTTAGCCACTGTTGATGCCTCTGCAAACATCATTAACCCTTCATTTCCGAAAGTTCATCCAGTGCAATGGATTTCCGATTGCGATACACGAGAAGGACGAGTGCCAAACCTACCCCTACTTCAGCCGCAGCAACCGCAATGATGTATAACGCAAATACGTGGCCATCAACACTGCCGTTACGTAGAGCAAATGCGAGAAAGTTGATATTGACTGAATTCAAAATGAGTTCAATAGACATTAAAACCATGACTGCATTGCGTCGAGCGATGACTCCGTAGACGCCAATGCAAAAAAGCACTGCTGCAAGGATGAGGAATTGATTCACCAACATTTGTTAGTCCTTCCTTGCCAAAACGATTGCGCCGATAACGGCCACGAGTAATACAAATGACAACGCCCAAAACGGCAGCAAATACGGCCCAAAAATTTGATCTGAAATTGCTTGAGTACTTACTAGTTCAGAGTCGGTTGGGAGTTTTTCATCACCAAAACTGGAAGTGAGCGCCATGATCATGACACCCAAGAGAAGTAGCGAGGCCGGAATACCCAGATACCACGTCGGGTTGTTCAGTAGTTTCTCTTTACCCAGTTGGGCTCGAGTCAACATGGTGCCGAACAAGAAGAGCACCATCACAGCGCCGATATACACAAGAACTTGTGTCACCGCAACGAACTCTGCAGTGAGCAAAATATATTGAGCTGCTGCACCTGCGAGCACAAGCACCAACCACAATGCTGCGTGTACCACGTTGTTGACAGTGACTACACGCAACGCTCCTACCACCATGATGACGGCAATAATTCCGAAGGCAATATTTTGAGCAACCACAGTTACTTTTTGCCTTTCTTGTCGGCGCCTACTTCTAATTCAGGCGCTGCAGGAACGGTTTCCATCCACTCTCCGAGTTTCGCCTTGTCATGCAAGAGGTCGGCGATACGTGGCTCAGAGTATTCGTATTCAGGACTCCAGAAAAGCGCGTCGAACGGACACACTTCAACACATATTCCGCAATACATGCACAATGCGTAGTCGATGTCGAAACGATCGAGTTTGTTGACTGCACGGGGCTTACCACCGGCACGACGTGGCGGAGCAAGTTCTTTGTGTCCTTCAATGTAAATGCACCAGTCTGGACACGAACGTACGCACAACATGCACGATGTGCAGTTGCCCTCGTGGAGTGCAATGACTCCGCGAGCGCGCACTGGAGGTGCCTCTTTTGCATGCGGATATTGAACAGTGTTGGCACCCTTGGTGATGGTTTCCACCATGGTGCCAAAAGTGACTCCGAGGCCTTTGAATAATCCGGGTACTTTTGCCATTAGAACGCAACCTTCAAAACTGACGTCGCCATGATGTTGACGAGCGAAACAGGAATTAGAAACTTCCACGCAAAACGTTGCAATTGATCTTCACGGAAACGTGGGTAGCTGAAACGCACCCACATGATGATGAAAACCAAACCAAGCATCTTCGTGAGCATGATGAGTGGTCCGCCGATATTCATCCAATTGTCGACGTCGTCAATTCCTGTCCATCCGAACCAGGAGAAAGGAACACCCCAACCACCAAGGAAAAGCACCGATGCGATGAACGCAAACACGCCAGCGGTTGCGAATTCACCAATGAAGAACATCAGGAATCGAAAACCCGAGTATTCAGTCATGTAACCCGACACCAACTCAGATTCGGCAATAGGCATGTCAAAAGGAGTCTGTGTTAATTCTGCTTGTACAGCAATCATAAAAATGACAAAGCCAACAAATTGCGTGAGGAGATAAGGATTACCTAAACCATCAAAGCCAAAAATGCTGCCTGCATTTTGTGCAACAACAATGTTCTGCAAATTCATTGAGCCGGCCTGAATGACAACGCCCACAACAGCGAGGATCATTGGCAGCTCATACGCGATGAGCTGGCCTGCTGCGCGCAAGCCACCCAGCAACGTATACTTGTTGGCGCTTGACCAACCCGCCATCAAGATGCCAAGTACTGAAACTGACGACACTGCAAGTGCATAAAACACACCCGTCTCGAAGTTGGTGAACCATGCATCGGGACCAAACGGCACAACAGCAACTAGCAGGAATGTGCTTGCGAGAACAATGAGTGGGGCAATCTTGAATACAAAACTGTCGGCGCGTTCTGGCAAGAGATCTTCTTTTTGCAACCACTTGCCTACTTCAGCAAACAGTTGCATTGAACCGTAAGGCCCTGCTTCCATTGGCCCTAGACGACTTTGCATAAATGACATCATCTTGAATAAGAACAAATAGACGATGGTTCCTGCTGGTAGGAGAACAGCAACAGCGCCCCCAAGCAGGCGCAAAAGTGTTTCCCCCCAATAAGGGATGCTGGAAAGCAAGGCGGACATCAGCGATCGATGTCTCCAAGGATGAAGTACAGCGAAGCGAGAATGGTGATGATGTCGGGGACGTAAACACCCTTCAACAGCCAAGGCACGATGGAAATATTGTTGAAACTTGCTGAGCGGATCTTCACACGGAAAGGTCCGAGATCACCCTTTGACACAACGTAATAACCCATTTCGCCGAGCGGGTTTTCTGTTGATATCCAAGCTTCGCCTTCTGGCACCTTAATGATGCGTGGCACTTTGGTCATCACAGGGCCACTGGGCAGTGTGTCTAAGAGACGTTCAACAATATAAGTAGATTCACGTGTCTCTTGGAGACGAACCCAGCAACGTGCATACGAGTCGCCGTCGTTATGTGTCCATACTTTCCAATCAACTTTGTCCCAAGCCATTGGCAGTGGCTGATCGCGACGAAGGTCCCAGTCGACACCGCTTGCGCGCAAGTTTGCACCTGACATGCCGTACTGCAATGCAACATCGCGAGGGATGACACCAATACCACGAGTACGTGATTCAAAGATTTCGTTACCGAAAAGCAAGTTCTCAATTTCGTCGCAGAACTTCCGCATCTTTTTCATCACTACACGTGTTTCATCAATCCAACCTGCTGGCAGGTCGTCTTTGAGTCCACCGATACGGTCGAAGTTGGGGTGGAAGCGTCCGCCGGTTGCACCTTCAATGAGGTTCAATACATATTCGCGGTCGCGGAATGCAAAAAAGACAGGAGTAATTGCACCAAGCTGTACTCCGAGATCTCCAAGGAAGAGCGAAACGTTTGCGATGCGGGAAAGCTCGAACAAAATGGTTCGGATGTGTTGCGCACGAGGTGGTGCTTCAATTTCCATCAACTGTTCGGCCGCCAAAATAAATGGCACTTCGTTCGCAAAACTGCCGAGCCAGTCGATGCGGTTCACAAGTGCAGTAACTTGCGGGAACGTGCGCACTTCGGTCAACTTTTCATAACCACGATGCATGTACCCACATGAGGGTTCTGCCCACAACACTTGCTCACCGTCGAGACGAGCAATGATGCGTAGCGTGCCGTGGGTAGCGGGGTGTTGTGGCCCAATGTTGAGGGTCATCCCCTCGGTTTCGAGTTCTACATTGACGCGCGCATCTGCTGCTTGCGAGGCAATGTAAGCCAACTGTTGCCGATCACCAATCATTGTCACTGTGCTGATCCTTCCGCTTCATCTTCATCGCCGCCACCAGGAAGTGGTTCTACATCGACAATTCCAGGCCACGGTTTCACCATGCGTGACAACAGTGGGAAGTCTTTGCGTAATGGGTGCCCCTCGAAATCGGTTGGCAGGTACATGTTGCGCAAATCGGGGTGACCCGCAAATGAGATGCCAAACATTTCATGAGTTTCACGTTCATGCCAGTTTGCACCAGCGAAAACACTCACCCACGAGGGAACTTCTGGAGCCGCATCGGGAACATCAGTTTTCATAGTGATACCCACATGAGTGCGGTGATTCACCAGACGAGCGAAAACTTGCATCCGGGTTTCGCCACCAGCAAGGCCTTGTTTAATTTCCGTGCTGCGTTCTTCTCGTTCTGCGGTTGGATCTTCTTCACCTTTTCCAAAAGGAGATGGCATCCAGTCGATTGCTGAAAGAAAGCAGAAGTAGTCGAAACCTAAACTTGCCTTTAATGCTGCGGCACTTGTTGCCCATGCATCGGTAGCGATACGCACACACAGGTCGTTGCCAACGTTGATGTGCGACTCTACGAGCGCATCGCCCAAGCAAGCCGTTACATCGCTCAGTAATTGTTCACGCATCTGATCTTGACGCGGAGTTGCTTCAGCGGGAGACGACAACGGGTTCACCTTTCCGCTCGGCTACAGCTGCAGCATCACGGTTCATAGCGACGTATCCGTCGCCACGCCAACGCGCAGCCATATCTTCATTTTTAATGCGTTGTTGCAATAACACGATTCCTTCGAGAAGCGCTTCTGGTCGTGGTGGGCAACCAGGAACGTAGACATCGACCGGAATGATTTGATCGACGCCTTTAGTTACTGAGTAACTGTCCCAATAAGGTCCGCCACAGTTCGCGCAACTTCCCATTGAAATAACGTATTTCGGTTCTGGCATCTGCTCGTACAAACGCTTAATTGCAGGAGCCATCTTGTCGGTCACTGTTCCTGAAATCACCACAAGATCTGCTTGTCGCGGGCTTGCAGGGAGAGGAATAACGCCCAGACGCATCACGTCGTAGCGCGGCGAACCAAAGGCGGCGCCCATTTCAATGGCGCAACATGCCAGACCCCACTGGTACACCCACAAACTGTACGAGCGTCCCATGTTGAAAAGTGAGGTAAGAGGCTTGGGTAGCCGACCACGTTCTACGAGTCCC
>SXGQ01101137.1_pt1 | contig 10873 bp, 13 predicted proteins | sample 3178371 | NCBI WGS metagenome assembly SXGQ01 (sample SAMN11356859, study PRJNA531348) | freshwater metagenome | isolation source: freshwater sample F1-20 | place: China: Fuxian Lake, Yuxi | collected 2017-12-25 | reverse complement strand
GGTCCTTGCTTAGCCATTACTTCTTCTTCTTTTTGTTTTTCTTCAACGCCGCAAAGTCAGCACCAGTGATTGAATCACGAGGCTCAGCAACACGGGCAAGTTTCTTTTGTTTCGGTGAGTATTTTGATTTTGGCATTATCGGTATCCTTTTACTTTCTCGGCTATTTTTTTTGGTTGTTTAACGAATTGTTTGCCAGCCTTATTACCTTTGGCTTTTGCTTTGTTCGTTGCAGCCTTTTCTGCTGGCGTCAACGCATTCCAAGCAGCGTCAGGCAAATAACGCTTCTTGCCTTTTGAAGGCTTACCGTCGGATGTGCGCCACTTCTTGTCACCCCAACGCTTGAGCGATTCTTGCGACTTTGCCCTAGCCACGGTAACCGCCACCCTTTTTCTTGTACTCGTTGGCAAGCAATTGTGCTTTGCGAGCCGACCATTCACCAGGGTCTCCACCTTTGGTGCCTGCCTTAATCTTGTTGAACAGACGCTTGCGCATCTCGGGCTTCGTGTAGTTGCCCGCTTCGTTCACTTTTGATTTTGGCTTACTTGGTTTTTTTGGCATCTTTTTTCTTCCTTCGTACAACGTATTTCTTTTTGGTTGTGGCAGGTATGGCAGGGTAATTTGGGTTACCCTTCACAATTAGTACTTGCCGTTCTTCGGAGTGCGAACAACTTTCTTTGTTTTTTTGACACGACCCATTTTTTGTGTCTTCGGTCCTGCGCCTGTCACAGGGTCGGTGTCTTCGTCGCCAACGATAATCATTAGCGACTTCTTTGCCTTGCCCATGGCTTTACCCATTGGTGTGCTGTTCATGTTTGACTTTTTGCCGTACATTACTTTTTGCCTTTCTTTGGTTTTGCTGATGGTTTCTTGGGTGCTGGCACCCCGTACTTCTTTGCTTTATCTAATCTTTTCTGTTGTTCCTTGGTTAAAGAAACATCTATCTTCTTGCTTTTTACTGCTCTAGGCATTTTAAGTTTTGCTGCTGGTCTTATTCTTTTTTTCATTTCAGTCTGCCTTAATCACTAGTTCTGCATCTTGTTTGCGGTTCATGTGCCAATCAATATGCTTGTCCAACTTGTCATCAACTCGTTCAATTTTTTTGTCAATGGATTTAACCATCACATTGTTTTCCGTAAGTTTTGTCATCACCGAAGCATGGTCTGCTTGGTTTTCCTTGCGTCCTTTTTGAATCAACAAGACCAACGGGCTACCCAACAGCGCCACAACTATTGGCACTATCCAATCGTTCATATAAGTTCTGCCCTTGCTGGCACCTTAGATATTTTGCCTGACTTGAATTCGGGTGTATCTTCGTATGACTTTTGGACTTCTCGCACGGTCGCTGAGTTCCAATTAGACCTACCATACCCTGTGGCTCTGAACCCAAAACGAATACCTTTGACATGACAGGAGAAGCAAATGCCCCGTTTAATGTCGTTTTCTGTCTCAATTGTGTTTTCGCAAGACGAACAATGCATGAAAATCTCCTACCTATAGGTTAAATCGTTACATTGCGGACTGTTGGCTGTCAACAGAGTTGAATTCACCTATGAAGAATCTTGGTTGAACTTTCAACGGCTTTCTAATCTTAGAAGCAAAGTAGTTCAGGGTGCCCCACGCCGCATCTGTTTTAGGGCTGTATTCAGGCAACCACACATATTTGAGCATCTGATTGGCGATAGCCAAACTCATCACCCTGTCGTCATGGGGTGAGCCGTGCATAGAGCCGTTGTCGTCACGGACAAAGGTTTTGAGTTCTTGGATTGTGTACTCGCACCTGATTTCAATGACCCCGTCACGGATATTGGCGTTAAGTTCGTCGGTAGCCAACGGTTTACTGAGGGTCGTTGTACGCCAACCTAATTGTTCGGTTTGTTCGGCGCTTCTTTGATTCAGGCGTCTTTGACGGTAAAGATTTGTGTAATTAGCCCTGTTTAAAGCAGTCAGGGTGGTAAGTCCGTGGTTGTTGGATTCCACACCTATGAGCGCTTCGTTGTAAAAATGCCCCAAGGAATACAGAACATCTTCGCCGAACTTGTCAGGGTCAATGTGCCCGTGCCAGTGGGCGACCACTAAACCGCTTTTGGCGTCAATGACATGGGCTGACGAGAAGTCCCCTCGGGCTAAACCTTCTGCAACGTCGGCGCCTATCGCATAGGTGACACCAAACTGAGGTAGAGACCAAATGGATAGCGGACCTCCCGATGATTCAAACATGAATGCGTTGCGGGTATCCGTAAGTTTTTTGTTGATGCCTTGTTTTGGTTTTTCTGTTTGATATCTGTTTAGTGCATCTATTTCAAATACGGGTCTACCCGAACGAATGAAGGCTTCTTCAGGGTTAGATGGGTATTCCTGATGCAACTGCCAAACAGGTAGTTCGGCGGCTTGCGAGTCATACCAAGATTGGTCACGGTCTTGGTTTGCTGACCACGGGAAAAAGATGCCATGGAAACGGTTCGTTCCGTTCTGCGAACCCATCCACAAGTTGTAAAAAATGTTGCCTTCACCTTTAGCCGTAGATAAACAAATGACACGACCGCCAACATCGGCAATAGGTTCAATGGATGCCCATGCTTCTTCAGGGTTTGGCAAGAACGCCATTTCGTCAATGATGGCTAGATATACGGATTCACCACGGGCAGGTTCGTTTGCTGACGGCAACGATTCAATAACGGAGTCGTTGTCAAACACCATTTTGAGCACATTGTTTTGAATGAGTTCAGGTCCGCTTAACTGCAACCATCGTGGCATGAACTTGTAAATGTATTTTGCTTTGGATAACAGTTTCGTTGCTTCGCGTTCCGTTTTGGACAACATGACGATGAAACGGTCTGACCAAAAAAAAGCCAACCAAAAAGCAAAAGCGGCGGCGAGTGTAGAGAACCCTATTTGTCGTGCTTTCAACACGATGGTGTTGCGTTGCGTCAACCATGCACGAACGGTGGATATTTGTGCTGGTCGCAAATTGAATTGGATGCGCCCCATGCTTGGGTGTTTGATGTAAACATAGTTGGCGCAAAAGAACTCAAATGCTTCCAACAATTCTTCTTCGGTTGCGTCAACAGGTCCGCGACATTTACGGAAGTTGTATTCGTTTACTAGGTCGTTGAGTTCCATTACAGACATCTCCAAAACTCTAGGTTGGAGTAACGGGCAATTGTTTGTGGTTGGAACACATCCTCGGGTTTACGGGATTGTTTTGCCAATGTTGGGCGAATGGTGTGCAAGTTTTTGATGTTGAGCAAACTGTTTTCGGGTATACCTTCCGTGTTTACTATGTCGTCAAATTGGTGTGTGTATTGTTCTATTTCCAAAAATTTGTAGATTTTATCTATTTCGTATTGCGGGTCTAAGATGAAGTCGTCGTAGTCAACGAAATGGAACATGTTTCTGTGCTGTTCATACATGGCGTTTTTCATAAAATGTAGACACAAAGGTATGTCTTTGTCGTAGCCCATAAGCCAATCTGCTCGTCTGTCGGCTAGTGGTTTATCGGGGAAAGTTCTTTCCAACACTCGTTCGTCTATGACGTTTTGTTGCGAATCTTTTGATGCGTTAATGATGGTGTCAAAAGAAACAAGGATATCTAATATGTTTCTTACAGGGCAGATAATTTTAATGTTCTTCGTTATGTAGTTATGGATTGTTTCAACACCTTTAGTGGTAGTCCAATTAAGGTTTTTATCTATAACATATTTAACATTTTTATCCGCATAAAAAACATGTGGTGTAGATGAAATAACTGTTGCAATAGCGTCACTTCTATCAAAGTCTTTGTTTTCAAGTTCGTTAAAAAATGGTGTCTGTTTAACCATCATTTGAAACAATGGGCTCGCAGGAGAAACCCACAAATCGGGGTTTTGGTTAAGGATTGCTGAAAGAACAGTTGCGCCAGACCGTTGTAAGCCTGCCATGAAAAAAAATTGTTTCACAGTTTTTGTTCTAATTCCCTCACCTTATCAGACAACTCTTGTACCGCCCGAACCAACAACGGAACAAGACGACCGTATGAAGCCTCCAACTTTTCGGGATTGTTGCGGTAAGTTAACTGCAAATATTCGTGGGCATCAAAATTGTCTTCAACATCCATCAATTCTTGTGCGATGAAACCGATGTCTTTGATGCCGAACTTGCCTCCGTCACGCATAGCCCAAGTGAATTCAACAGGGTCAAGTTGGTTGATTAAATCCAAACCGAATCGCAACGGATAGATATCTTGTTTGTCTCGTTCGTCGGACAAACTGCTAATTGTTTGTGTTTGGCAACGCAAAGTGGCGATAGATGAGTTACCTAAAGTGATTTCGTTGCTGACACTCGTAGTAGATGATGAAGCGTTGTAGCCGATAATGATTGAGTTACTGCCTGTAGCAAAATTGTTTGTGCCACTGTTCCCTGCGTCATGACCGATGAAAATGTTGTTGTCACCAGTTGTGATGTTGTAGCCAGCAGAATGACCTAACGCTGTGTTTCCGTTACCTGTTGTGTTGCTCCATAAAGACTTACCGCCGATGGCGATACATTCACTTCCTGTAGAACCATTGCCGTAATATGTGAAGTCACCTGGCGCCCATTTAGATAAAGCGGCGTAACCTATCGCAGTGTTTTCGTCACCTGTTGTTGCGTTGTAATATGCGCCTCTACCTACAGAAACATTACGGCTACCGTTAGGGAACCAACTTGCGGCGTCTCCAATAACAACATTTGAATCAGCGGTCGTTCCTTTACCTAACGCATAGGTTCCCATAACATTGTTGCGGTCACCTGTTGTAAGGTTGTAGCAGGCGTAATATCCGACGACATCGTTACGGCTGATACCTGTTGCGTCTTGAAAAACTGCTTGACCGATACCGATGTTGTCTGCGTTGATGAAAATGTATGGTGAAACTACTGGTGTTGGTTTAAGTCTCCATGCGCCAGGTCCGCCTGCGCTTATGGCGCTGAACACCCATGTGAAGTCACCTGAAGTGAATTCTTGACCGTTGGTTGGTGAAGATGGGAAGTTGATAGCAGCCATTAGTTTTCCTGTTCTGTTTCTTCAACAACGGGTGGAGCAATCCATTCGCCGTCAAGTTTTTGCCAACCGAAAGTTACGCCTACAGGTGCTTCACTTTGAAGTAACAGTGTTTTATTTTTTGGGTTGTATGGGCTGACACCATCCCAAATAACTATGTTTTCAACATAACCCTGTTCGTTAATAATTAAATATCTCATCCGAATACCCATATTTTAACTTCTCCACGTCCACCTGCGCCACCAGTGCCACCTGTAGCACCTTGGTTTACGCCGCTTCCGCCGCCTCCACCACCACTCGGTGCCCCTCCGTCACCACCTGTTAAACCTGTACTGTTGTTGCCACCAGCGCCACCCCCACCTTGCTTGGCTCCACCTGCTGTACCTGCTGTAGCGATGGCACCACCAGCGCCACCACTGCCACTGGTGACTGTATAAACAGTTCCAGAATAAGTTATTGCAGAACTTGCATCGTCATAACTTGTTCCTCCAGCGGCGCCTGCTTGTGATGTAGTTCCACTAATACCGCCTCCGCCGCCTCCGCCTCCACCACCTCTAATATTTACTCTTCCTGCGTTGGGAGTGCCTGTGGCGTTACCAATGCCGCCTCCTGCAAATAATTTTAATGGACTACTTGCAGAATATGTACCGCTTGTTGTGAATTCTAATTGTTTGAAAAAATCAGACAATATTCCTTTTACGTTATTTTGGTCTCTTGCGGAGTTTCCGCCACCGCCACCGCCAGAACTCCCGTGTAATGAATAACTACCAAATGATGTAACACCGCCAACATTGCCCGTATCACCAGAACTACCACCACTTTGACCTGCGCCTCCAGTGCCACCTGCGCCGATAGTCACCGTAATGGATGAACCTAGTTCGTTAGCGGTTGCAGTTGTAGAAATATATGCGCCACCCGTGCCACCAGTGCCACCGCCTGCCTGAGCAGTGCCATTCCCGCCACCGCCACCGCCCCCGCCACCGCCTGCACCGTAAATTTGTACAACATAAAGTTTTGCACCAGCGACTGCTGAATAAGTCGTTGATGAGGTAAATGTTTGTGTATCCAACAAAGTTAATCCGCCAGTAGCACCCGTGGCGCCAGTGGCTCCCGTGGCGCCTGTAGCACCCGTTGCGCCAGCAGAACCTGTAGCACCCGTAGCGCCCGCGGCACCCGTATATCCTGTGTACCCCGTATAGCCCGTATAGCCCGTAGCACCTGTATTGGTAGCAGAACCCGCGACACCTGTCGGACCTGTAGGTCCTGTCGGTCCTTGGTTAGCGTTGCCGAACTCTACCCACTGTGCGCTAGAACCATCGTCGTAGTAAATGTATGCGCGACCTTCATCAGAGTTATACCAAACTTCTCCAACGACTGGTGGTGTTGGTGATGTCGGACCTGTGATGGTGAATTGTCCGTCTGCGCCCGTAGCGCCTGTGGCACCAGTTGCTCCCGTATAGCCTGTATATCCTGTATATCCCGTCGGACCTGTGACAGTAGATGCGGCACCAGTCGCGCCTGTCGGACCTGTCGGACCTGTATTGCCTTGAGGTCCCCACAAAGCAACGGCAAGTTCACCAGTATTAAATGAATTGCCACCAACGTAAGTAACTGGATACGAATAATAATCAGTTGCTGATGTCGGTGCACCAGTAATTTTGAAAACCAACGGAACATCAACAAAAGAATCCACTGCCAATATCGTCCACACACCGCTATCAATTGCGCCAAGAATGGTGCTGAAGTTGCCGCTATTTACATTGGATTTACTGATGTATAACGTTGTGACATTGGCAACCGTTGCGTTGTTGCCGTTTATTGAACCAGCACCAGCAGGTGCAGTTGTATTTGTAGTCCATACATATCCGCCACCGATGGTTGCTGCTATTTCGCTTTGATATATAAAATTAAATCGGTATTGGTTGTTTACGGTAAATGGATTTGAACCACCAGAAACAGGAAGTGACCATTCACCCGAGCCGTTATAAGTAACTATTATAGAAGAAGTAACTACCGTTGGTGATGCTTCGTCGTAATACTGAATTTCAGCCAGTTCAAACGGACTTGAACTATTTAAAGCCCAAATTGGTTGATTGCCGTTTGTATCCGTTGAATTAAATCGCAGTTTGTTTGGCACACCACTGCCAAGTATCCAAGAGAAATCTCCAGTGCCAGGCGATGCGTCTGTTCTTGCACGATATTCAAAAGTAAACATTTCACCTTGTGCACCCGTCGCTCCTGTTGCACCTGTACTACCTGTAGCGCCAGTAGCACCTGTTGCTCCAGTTGCACCCGTGGCACCAGTAGCACCCGTCGGTCCAGTTACTGTAGATGCGGCACCAGTAGGTCCCGTATCACCAGTTGCACCAGTAAAACCTGTATAGCCTGTGTATCCCGTATAACCAGTTGAGCCCGTGTATCCCGTGTATCCCGTATACCCTGTATAGCCCGTATATCCTGTGGCACCCGTAGCACCTTGAGCACCAGTTTCACCCGTGTAGCCTGTGTACCCTGTATACCCTGTGTATCCCGTAGCCCCTTGGATACCTGTGTAACCCGTATATCCCGTATAGCCAGTAGAACCAGTGTCTCCCGTGTAGCCTGTGTATCCTGTTGCGCCCGTAGCACCAACAGACCCCGTATCACCAGTTGCTCCTGTAAAACCAGTCGCGCCAGTATCTCCCGTGTATCCCGTATAACCCGTATAACCTGTGTAGCCCGTTGCGCCCGTGACCGTAGAAGCCGCACCCGTATATCCCGTGTAGCCCGTGTAGCCAGTGAATCCTGTGTAACCCGTATAACCTGTCGCACCCGTGGCGCCTTGCGCACCAGTAGGACCTGTCGCACCGATATCACGGATGATGAGCAACACGCTGTGGTTGTTAGCAAAGTTCGTTGTTCCTGTGCCACCTGAAGAAACAAAAGTGACACCGTACTCAACATGTGTTGTTTGGTCGGTAACGCTCGTTACTTGCCACTCTTGATAATTTGCCGAGTTGCTTGCGTCTTGAATGAAAAGTTCGTCGCCTACCTGAACATTGTTTAAGAAAATATGTACGTCGTTGTTGTTTTTATCAATGTCATCAACATTTATTTGTGTCGCAGAAATTTGTGTTGCGTTGTTCCAAATTAAATGCGTGTTGCCTGGGTCGCCAGAAGTAATTGTTGTTTTGGCAACGTAATCAAAGTATGAAGATGATTGACCTGCTTGACCTGTTGCACCCGTGGCTCCTGTTGAGCCTGTGCTACCAGTAAAACCTGTATAGCCTGTGTAACCCGTGTAGCCAGTCGCACCCGTAGAGCCAGTTGCGCCTGTGGCGCCTTGCGCTCCTGTGAAACCTGTATATCCCGTGTACCCTGTGTATCCCGTGTACCCTGTGGCGCCAGTCGCACCTGTTTCTCCTGTTGAGCCAGTTGCACCAGTGTTTCCTGTAAAACCTGTGTAGCCCGTATATCCCGTGTAGCCTGTCGCACCAGTCGCACCTTGCGCACCTGTTTGTCCCGTAAAACCTGTGTACCCCGTGTACCCCGTGTAGCCTGTCGCACCTTGCGAGCCTGTATATCCTGTGTAACCAGTTGCGCCTGTATCCCCCGTGTAACCCGTGTAGCCAGTTGCCCCTGTAGCACCTTGTGTGCCCGTGTACCCTGTGTACCCCGTATACCCTGTTGCGCCTGTACTACCAGTTGACCCCGTAGCGCCTGTCGCTCCTGTGGCTCCCGTGGCACCAGTAGAACCTGTGGCACCTGTCGCTCCTGTCGGTCCTGTGACTGTTGAGGCGGCGCCCGTGGCACCAGTATCGCCTGTGTAACCTGTGTAGCCAGTGTACCCTGTATAGCCCGTCGCTCCTTGACTACCTGTGTAACCTGTATACCCTGTATACCCTGTGTAGCCTGTGTAACCTGTCGGTCCCGTTACGGTTGATGCCGCTCCTGTATAACCCGTATAGCCTGTGTAGCCTGTGGCGCCAGTTGAACCTGTGGCTCCTGTGCTACCCGTTGCTCCCGTGTCGCCAGTTGCCCCTGTACTGCCTGTAGCACCAGTGGCGCCTGTAGCCCCTGTCGCCCCTGTTGCACCCGTAGAACCAGTTGAACCTGTAGGACCTGTAACTGTAGAAGCGGAACCTGTTGCTCCCGTTGCTCCCGTCGGTCCTGTAGCGCCCGTGAAACCTGTAGGTCCTGTGGCTCCTGTTGAAGCCGCCGCTCCTTGAGGACCTGTCGGACCTGTTGCGCCTGTGGCTCCTGTGAAGCCTGTGGGTCCTGTAACTGTGGAAGCCGCACCTGTGGCGCCAGTTGCACCCGTAGGTCCTGTCGGTCCTGTGAAACCTGTCGGACCTGTCGCCGTTGTTAGATACGGAAGACCAGTCCAGTTCGTTGTGCCGTCACCAATTTTTGCTTTGTTGGTGTCGTATTCGTAGCCGATTTCACCTGCGAGAAGAATCGGGTTAGCCGAAGTCCAGTTCGCCGCCGTGTCACGGCGTACTTGTACAACTACAGCCATTTAGAAACCTCTACCTGGTTTGCGGAAATCGCGACGGGTTTTGAAACGGTAGTTCGCTGTGCCGAACGCAGTAGCCGCAGGCGTTAATGAACCTGCGGCGCCTGTGTTTGCGTCAAACGCTCCTTTGGCTGTCGTTGATGCACCCATGGCTGTTGTGTCGGGTATCAGCAGATAGTGAAATTGGATTGTTGCGGCGTTGCCGCCGTCAACCAAATCTTCTTGTTGGTGGTCAACTTGCAACGCGTTCTGTGCGTCTCGCAACGCACGCTTCAAAGCGTTGTTGGATTGCACCATGAGCGTGTTGTTGATGCCCTGATATGTTTGCCCACCTGGGGCGCCCCATGATGCTCTCATTATTCTTCCACCAAACGAACTTGTGTGACCGACATTTGGATGTCGCCGATGTCTCGGGTTTCACGTTTTTGGTTTAGTTCAAGAATCATTGCGCTTAGTTCTTCATCCGATATGTCTTTAATGCTCTGCTCATTTTTGATAGTCAAGTTTTGGTTGTTTGATAATGTGCCCGTTGCTTTTAAATACAGTTCGGCTGATTTGGTGTCGCCGTCTAATCCTTTTTGGTAGATGGCGTCAAGCAACGCTCGGGTGCGGTCAGGGCTTTGGGCTAAGCCTTCTACGCCTAGACGCCAGCGTTCCACGAACGCTTTTTTCTTTTCCCAATATCTGAGGGTGTTTTCTACCACGCCGATGGATGTGGCGTACTCGTGTTTGAATTTCGGGTTGCGTTCAATTTCGGGTAACAGTAGCCACGCCAAATATTTTTCTTGCTCTTGGGTTAAAAGCATTTTTTCTTTAGGCACGAAAACTCCAATTGTGGGCAGAAAGCCCTCACTTATAACCGAGTTTATTACATAGGGGTTGAGCCTGCCGTAAACACTAGGTATAATCGTTGTATGTCTGATAAAACTTGGAACGATGAATGGTTTGATTCCCCTGAATCTGAGGACGACTATTGGGCTGACGAACGCAAATATTGGCGGTCAATCCGTGTCGGTCAACCCGATGATGACGGCGAGTTGTACTTGCTGTAACCAGCACCGATATGTGGTATGCTATCAGTATCACGACATATTAGGAGCATCATGAAAAACACGACAAAAGCCAAGAAACGCAAGGCTAAAAACAAAAACAGTAAAACGTTACAACGCACACCCGAAGAAAGATTTTGGGAAAAAGTCAACAAAACAGACAACTGTTGGGAATGGACAGCCTACAAACTATTCAACGGCTACGGAAGATTCAGCATCAACTCCAAAACCGACTACGCTCACCGCATATCGTGGCAGTTCGCCAACGGTGAATACCCGACAGGTAAACAAGTTTTACACACCTGCGACAACTC
>SXGQ01677853.1_pt1 | contig 10874 bp, 9 predicted proteins | sample 3178371 | NCBI WGS metagenome assembly SXGQ01 (sample SAMN11356859, study PRJNA531348) | freshwater metagenome | isolation source: freshwater sample F1-20 | place: China: Fuxian Lake, Yuxi | collected 2017-12-25 | reverse complement strand
GCGACCGGGCGCCCAGGTCGACCCGTGGCATCGGGACGCCGGCCGGCAGGAGCGGGAACGTGAGCGCAACCGCCAGCAGCGCCGCGCCGAGCGTAGCCGCGGCGACGAGCGCCGCCGCGCCGGGGCGGGTGGTCGTGTGCCGCGACAGGAACCAGCCCGCGCCGGCCGCCGTCGCGACCCACCAGAGCGTTTGGATCCACGCGATCGCCGTCGGCTGCAGGATGAACGTGGGCGCCAGCGTCCACAGTGCCCACCGCGGCGACCAGTACTCCAATAATGACGAGGTGCCATCGCGTTCGTTGTTGATCAGCAACCCGTCCTGGGCGAGTGCCAGCGTGATGGCGATGCCGATGCTGATCCACAGCAGCAGGTGTTGGCCCGCTCGCCGCGCCGATCCGGCGGGCGCCGTCCGGAACGCGGTCGCGATTGGTAGCGACAGCAGCAGCAACCCGGAGGCGAGCGGCCGCGCCGGTGCGGAGGTGCCGCCCCACCAGATGCGGAAGGCGCCGACCGTGGCCACCAGCGCCCCGAACACGATGGCGATCTCCAGCGCCTGCCGCCTCGACTCGCCGCCGCTGCGCCACATCTGGTACAGGCCGGTCACGGCCAGCACGTAAACCGGCGCGAACGCCAGGAGGCCGTACTCCTGATCGAAGAACAACCCCGGTGCGCCAAAGGCCAGGTTGAGCGGCGAGGTCTGCACCAGCGCGCCATACGGCGCCATGGGCAGCGGAATGCCCCAGATGGCGTAGAAGAACGCGGACCAGCCGGCCAGCGCCAACGCATACGGCCCGACGACCGCCCAGATTTTCGGATTACGTAAAAGGGGAGCAGGTCCTCTTTTGAGCCGCAGAACTGCGACTAGCACCAGGGCGGCCGACATCGGGGCGTACTTCGTGCTGAGCCACGGCAGCGCCGCGCACGCGACGCCGACCGCCAGCCACCGCGCCAGCCCCGGTGCCGCCGGATTAATCGTCATCGTCGTGACGAGCGCAATCATGACGGCGAGGGCGGCGGCGATCTCGGGATAGACCGTGAACGTGTTGAACAGGAAGGGCGCGGTGCCGGCAATGGCGGCCCACGCGAACGTGGCCGCACCGGCGGTGTTGACCGTGGCCATGGTCCACCACCACGCGATGGCGGCGGCAGCGGCCGCCATCAGGATCAGCATCCACACTACCGCCGCGTAACCGCCCGCGGCGTAGACCGGCGCCATCAGGACCGGCAGGCCCACCGGGTGGATCGAGTAGATCTCCTGATCGGCGCCGCGCGTCAGGTAGTGCGGCTCGAGGTCCGGGGCGAAGTATTCGCGGTAGTCGCCCCGGGTGTGGTTGTTCTCGATCTTGAGGTCGCCGTCGCGCCACAGGCTTTGCGCGATCACCAGGTAGTGGGGCTCATCGCCCGAAGGGAAGAGCGGCGTGTTGGTGAGCCGGGCGCTCGCCATGCCGGCCAGTCCGGCAGTCGCGATCGTGATCGCCGCCGTCGCGCGCCATACCGTCCACTGCTCCAGCCAGCGCGCCGTGATCAGCCGGCTTTGCCACAGCGTCCATACCTGCAGGCCCGCCACGCTCAACCACACGACCGCGCCGAGCGGTCCCGCCAGCGCCTGGAACACCGGCCAGCGGTCCGGCACGACCGGCAGAAACGGCACGATCAGCACGCCGAGCGCGAGGAGTGGGAGCACCAGTTCGCCCAGTCGTGGCCGGCGATTGGTGGTGGTGCCGCGCGGGGCGTTGAGATGATCGATGCCGACCAGCACCAGTCCCGCGAGGCAGACGAAGCCGACGAGCGCCTGCCACGGCGGCAGCATCGCAAAACGCACCACCCCGGCCGGGGTCACGGTCTGGTCGAGTACGCCCCGCGTGACGTAGAGCGCGGCGCCCGTGATCACGCAGGCGGCCGTGGGCCACAGAAAGGCGAAGCTCGACATCTGTCAGTGATTCTACATAGGATCGCCGGCATGAAACGGTCCCTTGTCATCGCGTGTTGCGCCGGATTCCTCAGTGCGTGCCAGGCCACGCCACCTGCGCCGGGTGCCACGCCGGCCGCGACCACCGGCTTCGACGTCCTCATCACCGGCGGCCGCATCGTGGACGGCACCGGCGCGCCGTGGTACCTCGGCGACGTCGGCATCACCGGTGATCGGATCACCGCGATCGGGCAGTTGGCAGGGCAGAGCGCCAAGACCACGATTGATGCGACCAACCTGGTGGTGGCGCCCGGGTTCATCGACATGCTCGGGCAGTCGGAGTTCAACATCCTGGTGGACGGCCGGGCCGCGAGCAAGATCACGCAGGGCATCACCACCGAGATCACCGGCGAAGGGTCGTCGATCGCGCCGCTGAACGACCGGCTGGCCGCCTCGGTCAAGCCGCAGTTCGACCGGTTCAAGGTGGTGCTCGACTTCCGCACTATCGGCGAGTATTTTGCGCGCCTCGAACGGGAGCGGCCGGCACTGAACGTTGGCACGTTCGTCGGCGCCGGCGGCCTGCGCGCCTACGTCGTGGGCGACAGCCAGCGCGAGGCGACTCCGTCTGAGATCGCCGAAATGCAGCAACTGGTCGAGAACGCCATGGCCGACGGCGCGCTCGGCCTCAGCACCTCGCTGCAGTACGTGCCCGGCCGGTTTGCGTCCACCGACGAACTGGTCGCGCTGGCCGCGGCGTCCCGCAAGCACGGGGGCATCTACCTCTCGCACCAGCGATCCGAGTCGGGCCAGATCATCCCGTCGCTGGACGAGGTGTTCACAATCGCGGAGCGCGCCAACACCCCGGCCGAGGTGTGGCACCTCAAGACCGCCTACAAGGCCAACTGGGGCCGCATGCCGGAAGTGCTGAAGCACTTCGAGGCGGCGCGGGCGCGCGGCCTCGACGTCACGGCCAACATGTATCCGTACGATCGCGCCTCGAACGGCCTCGACGCCAGCCTGCCGCTGTGGGTGCGCGAGGGCGGGCTCGACAAGATGCTGGCGCGGCTCAACGACCCGTCGCTGCGCGATCGCATCAAGAGAGACATGGACGACTCGACGGCGAAGGACTGGGAGAACCAGTGGTACGGGTCGGGCGGCGGCGCCGGCGTGATGGTGTCCACCGTGCTTGACCCGTCGTTGCGCAAGTGGGAAGGCAAGACCCTCGCCGAAATCGGCAAGGAGATGGGCAAGGACCCGCGCGACGCCGCCATGGACCTGGTGATCGCCGACCGCGGCGAGACCTCGACCATCATCTCGATCATGCGCGAAGACGATGTGCGGCTGGCGCTGGCCCACCCGATGATCTCGATCGGCACCGATTCGGGGGCGCGCGCCGAGGATGGCCCGTTCTCGGAATCGAAGTCGCACCCGCGCGCCTGGGGCTCGTTTCCGCGCGTGCTCGGCAAGTACGTGCGCGACGAGAAGCTGATCACGCTCGAGGACGCGGTGCGGCGCTTCACCTCGCGGCCGGCCACGCGCCTCGGCATCGCCGACCGCGGCCTGCTGAAGCCGGGGCTCAAGGCCGACATCACGATCTTCAATCCGGCCACCATTCGCGACGTCTCCACGTATGTCGATCCCACGCACTACTCAGAGGGGATTGCTCACGTCTTCGTCAACGGGCGCGCCGTCGTCGCCAATGGCAAGATCACCGCCGAGCGGCCGGGCCAGCCCATTCGTGGGCCGGGATACCAGGCAAAGCGTTGAGCCCCGCCGGTGCGGTGCCCCCGGCCGGCCGCATATCATCACGCATGCGCATCGGCATCGACGTGGGCGGGACGAAGATCGAGGGCATTGCGCTCGCCGCCGACGGCCGCGAGGTGCAGCGCCGCCGGATCCCCGCGCCGCGCGACAGCTATGACGACTCGGTGCGCGCCATCGCCGGACTCGTCGCGGCGCTCGAAGCCGGCGCCGGCGGCCGCGCCACGGTCGGCGTCGGCATCCCCGGCGCGGTGTCGCCGGCCACCGGCTTGATCAAGAACGCCAACTCGACGTGGTTGATCGGCCAGCCGCTGGCCGAGGACCTGTCGCGCGTGCTGGCGCGCCCCGTGCGGCTGGCCAACGACGCCAATTGCTTCGCGCTGTCCGAAGCGACCGACGGCGCGGCCGCGGGCGCCGCCGTGGTGTTTGGCGTGATCATCGGCACCGGCACCGGTGGCGGGATTGTCGTCCGCGGCCGCGTGATCGCCGGCGCCAATGCCATTGCCGGCGAGTGGGGACATGACCCGCTGCCGGCACCCGCCGCCGGCGAGCGGCCGGGGCCGGCGTGTTACTGCGGACGCGAGGGCTGCATCGAGACCTTCTTGTCGGGACCGGCGCTCGGCCGTGACTACGCGGCGGACGGGGGCGACCGCGTGACTGCGGAAGAGGTGGCGGCACGCGCGGCGGCCGGTGACCCCCGCGCCGAGGCCGCCCTGGCGCGTTACGAATTGCGCTTCGCGCGCGCCATTGCCGGCGTCATCAACGTGCTCGATCCGGACGTGATCGTCCTGGGCGGCGGGCTGTCGAACCTCGAGCGCCTGTATGTGAACGTGCCGGCGCGGTGGTCTCCGTTTGTCTTTTCCGACGAGGTCGCGACCCGGTTCGTCCGCGCCGCGCACGGCGACGCGAGCGGCGTCAGAGGCGCCGCGTGGTTATGGCCCCAGGAGGCGCGTTAGTGCCGACCCCTACGAGCGAAGCGAGCCCTTTTTGATACAATCCTGCCATGAAGCTTCGCATCGCATTCCTGGCCCTGGCCACAGTTTGGACCGCAGCCCTCACGCAGTCATCGCTCGGCGCGCAGGCCGCTCGCACGGTGTCGGACGGTGTTTACACCGACGCCCAGGCGGCGCGCGGCCTGGCCACCTACAAGGAGGCGTGCGTGGAGTGTCACGGCGGCGACCTGACCGGTGATGGTTTTGCGCCCGCCCTGGCCGGACCCGAGTTCATGGGCAACTGGACCGACTTGTCGGTGGGCGACCTGTTCGAGCGCATCCGCATTTCGATGCCGCCGAGCGGCGCGGCCAGCGTGACGCCGGCCGCCAAGGCCGACATCGTGGCCTACATGTTGAAGTACAACAAGTTTCCCGGCGGCACCACCGAGCTCGAGGCCAAGCTCGAAGTGCTCAAGCAGATCAAGATCGAACAGAAGAAATAACAGGCGATCAGGCGATCAGGAGAAGCGTCTTCTCCTGATCGCATTGGCTCCGGTCAGGGGTGTTTCCGCCACCACGGGTTGCCGAGGTTGGTGAAAGGACCCCCATCCACCGAGATGCTGGTCGCCACCCGGTAGGCGAGGGGCGACAGCAGCCGCAAGGTGTTCTTCAGGCGGATCGTCTTGCCGTCGTACGTGAACGGCGTGCTCTCGTAGTGCAGGTTGTAAATCCCGCCCAGGTCCCCGCCGACGGGACCCGCCTCGCTTCGGACATATCCTCGCGAATCCGTGACCAGGCGCTGGACGGTCTTCTTCTCGCGGTCGTACGTGATGGCTTCACGCACCGTGAAGGGACCGCCGGGGCCTTGTCCATCAGTCACGGCTTCGTACTCGCCGTCTTTCACCTTCGTGTAAGTGGTCGTGCCGGTGTAGTCGCCGCCAGGAGCGAGCGCGGTGTCGGGCATCGACCATTCCCACGTCCACTTGCCGACAAAGTACGCGTCGAAGTCGAGCAGCGGCACCTCGTCGCCGGTCTGCGTCGGGCGGCCGAGCGTCGGCATTTGCCCCTTGGGTACTTCTTGTGCCTCGGCCGCGCCGCACGCCAGCGACACGGTCAGCGCGCTCAGCATCACCAGTCGTCTCATGTGGTGTATCCTCACCGCCGGAGAGTATATGCGACGGACACTGGTCTCTTCATTCGCGGTGGTCATGCTGCTCGCGGCCGCGCCGGCGCAGGCACAGGGGGATGGCGGCTACAAGCTCGTGCCGGACTGGCCGAAGCTGCCGCCCGGCGAGTTCTTCGGCTTGAAGAACGCGCCGCCGCCGCCGGCGGAGCGCGAAGCGCAAGCGGCCGCGCGCCGCGCGACGGGGCAGGCTGGCACCCGGCCGACGGGGCAGGGGCCCACCAATCAGCCCGGGATCTCCGGGGTGGCGATCGACGCGCAGGATCGCATTTACGTGTTCAACCGCGGCGCCAAGCCGATCATGGTGTTCGACACGGCGGGCAACCTGGTGATGGCCGGCGGTGATATCGATCTCAACGGCAAGAAGCTTGACCCCAACTGGCAGCACTCGGGTGCCGTTGACTGGGAAGGCAACGTCTACATGATCGAGCGCGACGCCCACCGCGTGGTGAAGCTCAGCCCCAGGATGGACAAGTTCCTCCTCCAGCTCGGCACCACCATGGAGAAGGGCAACAGCCCGACGCACTTCGACCTGCCCTCTGGCGTGGCCGTGCTCCGCAACGGCAACATCGTGGTCACCGACGGCTATGGCAACAACCGGGTCGCGATGTTCGACAAGACCGGCAAGTTCATCAAGCAGGTGGGCAAGGGCGCGGGCGGTCCGGCCGACAAGGGCAATGGGCCCGGCGAGTGGGTCCTGCCGCACAAGCTCGCGCTCGATGCACAGGACAACATGTACATCATCGACCGCGAGGGGCACCGCGTCCAGGTGTACGACAGGGACCTGAACTACCTGCGCGAGATCAAGGTCGAGGGCTGGAACCCGTGGGACATCGCCATCTCGCGCAAGGGCGATGATGGCTTCGCGTACATTGCCGACCACGCCCAGGAGCGCGTGCACAAGCTGTCCTTGAAGGACGGCAAGCTGGTGGCGACCTGGGGCAAGCAGGGCCTCGGCCCCGGCGAGTTCGACTGGGTCCACGGCATCGTGGTCGATTCGAAGGGCGCCGTTTACGCGGCCGACACCTACGGCCAGCGCATTCAGAAGTTTCAGAAGTAGCATCCGGCTTTAGCCGGATAACACCCGCGTGACGGTCCAATAAATCCCGATTGCGGCAATCACTAACGAGGCTGGTCTCACCACGCGGTGGCGGTACCAGCCTCGACGCACGACGGGCCACACCAGCAGCATCGCGACCGCGATCACCGTCAGCTGTCCGCCTTCGACGCCCACATTGAACGCCAGCAACCCGGTGAGGAACTCGCCGCGCGGCAGTCCCAGCTCGCGTAGCACGCCGGCGAACCCCAGGCCGTGCAGCAGGCCGAACCCGAACACCAGGGCCAGCCGCCACGGCTTGAGCTCCCGCGTAACGAGATTCTCGATCGCGACATACGCGATCGACAGCGCGATCAACGCCTCGACGAGCCGTGACGGCAAGGAGACGAGGCCGTAGATCGACAGGCCCAGCGTGATCGAGTGGGCCAGGGTGAATGCCGTCACTTGCCGCAGCAGCGTCTTCACCCGCGGGCTGAGCAGGAAGAGGCCGACGACGAACAGGATGTGGTCCAGCCCCTTCGGCAGGATGTGCGTGTAACCCAGCGCCAGATACTGGCGGGCGATTTCCCGGCGGGTGGGCCGTGGAAAGCTGCGCGTCAGGTCGATCACGCCGCTCCAGTTGGTCCCGGTGATCCATTCGACCGTTGACGATCCGTCGGCCTGGCGGATCTCCAGCGGATACGGATCGGCGACGATGCCATAGAGCCATCGCAGCGTTGAGGCGCCGCGCGGCAGGCGGCCCGTCAGCCGGAAACTCGCCAGCGCGTCGGCGGGGGACGCCGGCGGCGGCAGGTACGCCACTGATTCGGCGCGGACCTCGCGGCCGTCGACGAACAGGACGATGCGGTCGGCGAAGACCGAGGTGAGTTGCGCGAGGCGCGCATCGCGGTCGGCCGCGCTGGGATTGGGCGGCACGGTGCCGCCGGCGAACGTCTCGAGGCGCATCAGCATCCACAGCGGATCGTTGGCGACCTCGAGAACGAAGCGGTCGTCGCCGGTAAAGGTCAGGACGACGCGGGTTCGTTCCGCTTCGTGCGAGAGCAGCGCCGGCGTCGCCGCCACGATCGCCAACAACGCCAGCGCGAGTCGAAGCACGTCGGGTATCATACGGCCCGTCATGGTCATCTCCTCGATTCTCGCGTTCGCGTTGGCGCTCGGCGCCCAGGCGCCGGCGGCAAACAAGGTGGAGATCGTCAGCGTCACCGGCTGCCTGCGCGAACAGGGCGCCGGCACCTGGGTGCTGGTGGCCGCCACCGAACCGGTGCCGAGCATCGCCAACCAGGCCCCCGCCGCCGAGTGGCCCAAGGAGCCGCCGGCCGGCAAGCATTCCTATCGTTTGTTGGGCGTGGGCGAGTTCAGCTTCCCCCAGCATCGCGACCGGACCATGGTGATTCGCGGCCTGTTCATCAAGGCCGCGCCCATGAGCCGCATCAACGTGACCTCGGCGGCCGAGGCGGTCGCAACCTGCGTCGCCGGCGCCCCGAAGTAGGCTAGAATCCGTGAATTCGGTGACTTCGGGGGCCTGTCCCCCAAATTCACCATTGGCAGAAATTGCCGAGGACCGTATGAAGAAACTGACACTTGTCGCAATCAGCCTGGTGGTCTTCGGTTCTTCCAACGCCACGGCGCAGACTCCATCCCCCGGCGCGCCGACGTTCGCCAAGGACGTCGCCTCGATCATGTACAAGAAGTGCGCCAACTGCCATCGGCCCGGCGAAGTGGCGCCCAGGAACTTGATGTCGTACGACGATGCGCGGCCATGGGCCAGGGCGATCAAGGCCAAGGTCGTGTCGCGCGAGATGCCGCCCTGGGGCGCCGACATGACCCAGAGCCTGCCGATGCGCAACGACCTCAGCCTGTCGCAGCAGGAGATCGACACAATTGCGGCGTGGGTCGACGGCGGGGCGGTGCGCGGCCACGCCGCCGACATGCCGCCCTCGCCGAAGTTCGCCACCGGTTGGACGTTCGGCGAGCGCGAGCCCGACGCCGTGCTCGAGATGCCGGTCGAGTTCGAGATTCCCGCCGAAGGCGAAGTCGGCGTGCAGATGTTCTATTCGAAGGTGCCGTGGGCCGAGGACCGCTTTGCGGAGGTCGTCGAATTGCACCCGAGCAACCGCGCGGTGCTGCACCACGCCGGTATCTACTTTGTTGATATTCCCGAAGGCACGATGCTCGTCAATGGCCGCATCGTCGGGCCCGACGGCACGGTGATTGGCGATCGCGGCTCGCGCGGCCTGCCGTCGAGCGATAGCGGCCTGCCCGGGTCGAGCAAGCTGCTGTCGTGGGTGCCGGGCCGCGGCCTCGACATCCACCGCCCCAACATCGGCAAGCGCATTCCCGCTGGCAAGTACGTGAATTGGCAGATGCACTACAACCCAACCGGCACGCCGCAGAAAGATCGGACGAAGCTCGGCATCTGGTTCAACAAGGTGCCGGTGACGCACGAAGTGTTGATTCGCCAGGCGGGCGATCCGCTCGCCACCACCAAGGGCGGCCTGTCGATCTATCGCGCCGAGGGGCGCGAGACCGAGTACGTGGCCGACCCGAGCAGCACGCGCCGCAGCCGCACGACGCCGAACATTCCGCCGTACGCGGAGAATTGGAAGCTCACCGGGATCACGCCGGTGACCGAAGACATCACGCTCTACGCGATGTCGCCGCACATGCACCTGCGCGGCAAGAGCCTCAAGTGGGTCGTCACGTATCCCGATGGCCGCGAGCAGACGATCCTGAACGTGCCGAAGTTCGACTTCAACTGGCAGTTCAATTACGAGCTGGCCGAGCCGCTCAAGATTCCTGCCGGCAGCAAGATCACCGGCATTGGCGTCTACGACAACTCGGTGCGCAACAAGTGGAACCCCGGCCCGCACCTGCCGGTGTACTGGTCCGAGCAGAGCTGGGACGAGATGTACCAGCCGTTCACCGAATACTCAGTGGACTCGCAGGACCTCACCGTCCTCAAGCCGGTGACTTCGCAACAAAAACAGTAGCGTCCTACTTGACCAGCTTGCCGCCTTTTCGGTTGTCCGGCACGAACTTGTCGCGTGCCGGCATCTTCACCTTGGGCAGCGATGCCTGGTCCATCACCGCGTCGTCCGGCACGATCTGGTTGAGCGCGAGGATGTAGGCGACGAGCGCGTAGGTCTCGTTCGGCGTCAGCGTGCCGGGCGCCATGAACGGCATGGCGCGGTAGGTGTAGTCGTAAAGCGTGGTCGCATACGGCCAGTAGTTGCCGACCGTCTTCACCAATGTGGGATTCATTGCGAAATTGAAGTTGGGCCCCGACTCGCGGCCGACGAGACGTTCGGCGGATCCGCCTTCGCCGGCCGCGCCGTGACACGAGCGGCACTTGGCGGCGTAGATGGCGGCGCCCTCGGCCACCGTGCCGCGGCCCGCGGGCAAGCCGCGGCCATCGGGCATGACGTCGATGTCGAGCGTCTTGATCTCGTCGGCCGTGGCGACCCGCCCGAGGCCATACGACTTTGGCGCCGCTGGAGCCGGTCCCGCCGTGGTGCGAGCCCCGGATTGAGCGACCGCGAAGGCGGACGCCGTCAGTGCGATCAGCGCCGTAGCGACAACCATTCTCATTACGCGCCTCCCGCGAACTTCACCGCGCCGTCGGCCAGCACCTTCCAGCCGCGGATGTGGTTGAAGTGGTACGCCGTCGCTGGCCCGCGCGCGGCCAGCAGCACGTCCAACGTCGGCTGCGTATAGCCGGTGTCGTCGGTGGCGCGGCTCAATAACGTGGTTTCGCCGCCCTTCCATTCGAAGGGGAAGCGGAAACGCGTGTGGCACTTGGGCAGCACCGGTTCGTCGAGCGTTGCCGGCTGCCAGGACTTGCCGCCATCAACGCTGATATCCACCTTCGCGATCTTGCCGCGGCCGCTCCACGCCAGGCCGCGCACTTCCCACCAGCCGGCGCCGGTCAGCTTGTCGGGAAAGGCCGGTTCGGTAATCAACGACTTGGCATCCATGTCGAGGCTGAAGATGCGCGCCGTGCCGTCGGGCAGCGGGTCGGTGTACTTCGAGGTT